>JACZDD010051337.1_pt1 | contig 16097 bp, 15 predicted proteins | sample 8641771 | NCBI WGS metagenome assembly JACZDD01 (sample SAMN15324614, study PRJNA640507) | soil metagenome | isolation source: intercropping peanut in the second line | place: China: Luxin town, Laibin City, Guangxi Province | collected 2019-07-25 | depth 10cm m | reverse complement strand
GGCATTTCGAAACGCCGCATCACGCTGTCCACCTCCGGCGTCGTTCCCAACATCCGGCGTACCGGCGCCGAGATCGGATGCATGCTGGCGGTGTCGCTGCACGCGGTGCGTGACGACCTGCGCAATGAGCTGGTGCCGCTCAACCGGAAATATCCAATTTCGGAGCTCCTGGACGCGTGCCGCAACTATCCAGGCGTTTCCAACGCCAAACGCATTACGTTCGAATATGTGATGCTCAAAGGGGTGAACGATTCTACCGGTGACGCGAAAGCCCTTGTACGGCTGCTGAAGGGCATCCCTGCCAAGATCAATCTCATTCCGTTCAATCCATGGCCGGGCAGCAAGTACGAGTGTTCGGATTGGGAGCAGATCGAAAGATTTTCACAGATTGTGTTTGATGCGGGTTATGCTTCGCCGGTGCGCACGCCGCGCGGGCGCGATATCCTGGCAGCCTGCGGCCAGCTCAAGAGCGCGACAGAAAAACTTTCAGCGCGCGAGCGTTTGGCACTGCGCGCCATGGCGATGGTGGAGTGACGACAAAATTTTTTTGGGAGCAGCAAGATGTCGCTCTTCGGCCGGATCATTGTCATAATTTTTGGGGTTCTGGTTGCAATCGTTGTTGCCGGCATCACGGTCGCGCTCGGCATCGTTTTGCCAGAGTGGGCGGCAATGGATTCCGATCCAATTGAACGTGTAATCTTTTTTTTCGCGGCCTTTTTTGCAACAGGCCTTATCGTTGCCTATGCACTACTGCCGGCCGCGCTTGTGGTCGCGATTTCGGAAATCTTGCGAATGCGCAGTTTTATCTATTATGGCGCCGGTGGTGCGCTGGTTGCGCTTGCTTCCTATTATGGGTCAGACATTTCAATCCAGCTTGAAAACACCACCGACGTGACGCCGGTTGCAAATGCCCTGCAATTGGCGGCCGCTGCCGGAATCCTTGGCGGCCTGGCATATTGGCTGATCGCCGGCCGCAATGCGGGCCGATGGCGCGAGCGGCGCGTCCCTTCCGCTTGATCCGGCATTGCACGCGCAACGCTGACGTCACGCAATCGGCTTCCTATTTTCGGTCGTGTCGGCTAGACGAGCCCGCATGAACCGCACCGGGTTGCTGATCGCGCTCGCCATTGCCGTTGCCGCCGGCTTGGTTTTTGGGCTTTATCCCGGCCTTGATTTGGAAGTCGCGCGATATTTCCACGGATTCGTTGACAGCAGTCACAACATGTTTGCGCTGCGCATCTACCCGCCGCTGATGAAGGCGCGCGACATCGGGCTCTGGATCGGCACCATCCTGGTGGCGCCAGCCGTATGTGCACTCATCGTCAAGCTGCTGCTGCCGCGCAAAAGAATGCTGATATCAGGTCGTGCAACAGTGCTTCTGATCGCGACGATGGCGCTTGGGCCGGGGCTGTTGGTGAATGTTCTTCTCAAGGATCATTGGGGCCGGCCGCGACCGATCGACGTGACACAGTTCGGCGGCAACCAGACCTTCGTCGCATGGTGGGATCCGCGGGGGGGCTGCCCGGCCAATTGCTCGTTCGTGTCCGGCGACGTGGCGGGAGCGGTGTGGACGATTGCGCCTGCCGCCCTGGCGCCGCCGCATTGGCGCGCGCTCGCCTATACAGCGTCGCTCGCGCTCGGCGTGGCGATGGGGACGATCCGCGTGATGGCCGGCGCGCATTTTCCGTCGGATGTTATTTTCGCCGGCATATTCACCTTTTTGATCGTTTGGATCACTTACGCGGTCATCTATCGTTGGCGCCGGACCCGGTTTTCGGACGAGGACGTTGAGCGGGCGCTCGAGCGCGTGACCATGCCTGGTTACAATCTGCTTGCCGGACTGTTCGGCGGAAGGCGAAGAGCAAAATAAAAATCGTTAACGAGGACGCGCTTTGCGAGGCTGGCCTTTGGCCCTATAGTCCGCCGCGATTTTCAGCTGCAGCAGTAGTTTCCAATGCCCGACGGCAAGACCAAGAAGACCGTTAAAAAAGTCGTGCTCGCTTATTCCGGCGGGCTCGATACTTCGATCATTCTGAAGTGGTTGCAAACCACCTACGGCTGCGAGGTCGTGACCTTCACTGCCGATCTGGGCCAGGGCGAAGAGCTCGCGCCCGCACGCGAGAAGGCACTGCTGCTTGGCATCAAAAAGGAAAATATCTTCGTCGAGGACCTGCGCGAAGAATTCGTGCGCGATTACGTTTTCCCGATGTTCCGGGCAAACGCGCTGTACGAGGGACAGTATCTGCTGGGCACGTCCATCGCACGGCCATTGATCGCGAAAAAGCAGATCGCGATCGCCGAGAAGGTAGGCGCCGACGCGGTCGCTCACGGGGCCACCGGCAAGGGCAATGACCAGGTGCGTTTCGAGCTGACCTACTATGCGCTCAAGCCAGACGTGACCGTGATCGCTCCCTGGCGCGAGTGGGATCTCACCTCGCGCACCAAGCTGATCGAGTTCGCGCAAAAGCACCAGATTCCGATCGCCAAGGACAAGCGTGGCGAAGCGCCGTTCTCGGTCGATGCCAATCTGCTGCACACGTCATCGGAAGGAAAAGTCCTGGAAGATCCGGCGCAGGAAGTGCCGGACTACGTATTCTCCCGCACGGTTGATCCGGAAAAGGCGCCCGACAAGCCCACCACGATCACGGTCGACTTTGAAAAGGGCAATCCGGTTGCGATCGACGGAAAAAAGCTCGCGCCTGCGGTTCTGTTGAAACAGCTTAACGATCTCGGCAAAGCCAATGGCATTGGGCGGCTTGATCTTGTCGAGAATCGTTTTGTCGGCATGAAGTCCCGCGGCATGTACGAGACGCCGGGCGGTACCATCCTGCTGGCTGCGCATCGCGGCATTGAATCGATCACGCTCGATCGCGGCGCGGCGCACCTCAAGGACGAGCTGATGCCGAAGTATGCAGAACTCGTTTATTACGGCTTCTGGTTCACACCCGAGCGGGAGATGCTGCAGGCCGCAATCGACAAGAGCCAGGAGCTGGTGACCGGACGTGTCAGGCTCAAGCTCTACAAGGGCAACGTCACTCTCATCGGGCGCGAGAGCAAGTATTCCCTCTATGACCAAGACCTGGTGACGTTCGAGGAGGGCGCGGTGGCCTACGATCACCGCGATGCCGAAGGTTTCATAAAGCTCAACGCGTTGCGGCTTCGCACGCTCGGCCAGCGGCGGCGGAAGCTCAAGCTCGACTAGGGCGGCCCTATGATGAAGATTGCGGCGAGTGCCTGTCTGCTTTCGGCCTTTGCAGCGGGCTTGATCGGCTGCTCCAGCAGCAGCAGCAAGCAGCCTGAGGAGAATCCCAACATCTTCCCGGCTGACTACAAAAACGAGATTCTCCTGACGATGACCAATACGCTCGAGGATCCGACCAATATTCGGGGTGCCTTCATCAGCGAACCTGTGCTGCAGCCGGCAGGCAAGGAGGAGCGGTACGTGGTCTGCGTGCGTTCGGATTCGCGCAATGCCAACAGGCACTACACCGGAAGCATGGATCGCATTGGCTACTTTTATGCCGGCCACCTCAACCAACTGGTCGATGCGACCAAAGACCAATGCGGCAAGGCCGCCTACAAACCTTTCCCCGAACTGGAAAAACTCTGTTTGGCCAAGAAGTGTGTATAGCCTGCGTGCCGCTCAGGGGCAGGTTCCACTTGCGGCTGGTGCTTCGCCAACATCGGTTTGCATGAAGTGACGCTCCGGAACCAGCGGCAAGTTGTGGCGCTTCTTGTTTTCGATCTCATCGATGACCTTCTGCATCTGAACAAATCGCACAGGTGTAATTGGATGGTCTGTTGTGAGACGGATGCTGTCGGGATCCTCCAACGAGAATGCCCGCCAGATCTCTTCTGAGCCGGCGAGGTCGTAACCGGCACGGGCGGCATAGTAGGCGCCGACATAGTCGGCTTCACGTTCGAACGCGACGCTGAACGCCCGCGCGCCCACTTTGGTCAACATCTTAGAAAAAGCGCCGTGTGTGGACATCCCACCGAGCATCACGCCGGCATCTGCTGCGGCACCGCCGAGCCAGCCGATGACGGCGTTCACCCTGCGCTTGCTCAGATGGCCGAGATTGGCATGCGCCAGCTCGTGTCCCACGACGAGGGCGAGCTGCGCATCCGTGCGCGCAGTCCGCAATATGCTGGAAGTGACAACGATACGATCGTCGGTCGTGAATGCATTGATGCTGGAATCGACCTGAAGCTCAATCGGAATAGCGCACGCAACCATCGGAGCGACCGTGCGCGTTTCATCGATGCCGTCACGCCTGGTCAGTATCTGCATAGGCCGTTCGCCATTGTTTCGGACATAGCTGGCGATCCATCCGGCCGTGCCGTGGCGCGGGACCGGTTCATTGTTGAAAGTCAGAAGCTGGTCGCCGGTTTTGATGCCTGCGATCGCAGCTGGTGAATTATCTGCAATCGAGAGAACCGTCGCGTGCGTCCAGCTTACAGACAGTGCCTCGTGCGAGAACGAACGGAACTTGCGCGGTAAACTTGACGCGGTGCCGGCGATGAGCCCGATCTGCGCCCCGGCCCGGTATCCGCAGTGATCACGGTTGGCGATGCGAAGCTGGAAGGCGACGTTGTGGAGGCGGCTAAGCTGCCCGACGTAGCTGCGAAGCTGGGCAATCTGTTGGTTGCGCTGTTCGGCTTTGATTTCGTCGGCCGGCAACGGCGGCAGCCTGGAAATAGGAGCGCAGGCAGCGCACAGCACGAGCACATGTAACACCAGTAGCCCGGTACAACGCACGTCCTGAACCCCGCAAATTGGGGCGGACCCTGCATGACCTGCCTAGGCCGCTCAAGCGGCGTTCGTATGAATCCGAAAAATTTGTCGCGACAGTTGTCGTCGTTCCTTCGGTCGAGGGACAGAAGGTCGCGCTCTAAAGCTGCCGATCGACCAGCGCTTTCTTCAGCGTGGCGATTTCCTTTGCGGGGTTCAATCCTTTTGGACAAGCCTTCGAGCAATTCAGGATCGTATGGCAGCGATAGAGCCGGAACGGGTCCTCAAGATTGTCGAGACGCGCGCCCGTTGCTTCATCCCGACTATCCTGAACCCACCGGTTTGCCTGTAGCAGCGCAGCCGGGCCGAGATAGCGGTCGGAATTCCACCAGTAGCTCGGGCAAGACGTCGAGCAACAGGCACACAGAATGCATTCGTACATGCCGTCGAGCTTGGCACGATCTTGGTGCGATTGCCGCCACTCCTTTTCGGGCGTGGGCGTCGACGTCTGCAGCCATGGCTCGATCGAGGCATATTGCGCGTAAAAATTCTTCAGGTCGGGCACCAGATCCTTCACAACAGGCTCATGCGGCAGCGGATAGATTTTCACCGGCGCACGCGCGTCATCGATCGCCTTAGTACACGCGAGCGTATTGGTGCCGTCGATATTCATGGCGCAGGAGCCACATACGCCTTCGCGGCATGACCGCCGGAAGGTGAGGGTAGGATCGATGTTGTTCTTGATCCAGATCAGCGCATCGAGAACCATCGGCCCGCAATCATCGCGGTCGACGTAATAGGTATCGATACTTGGGTTCTGGCCGTCGTCCGGGTTCCACCGGTAGATGCGGAATTCGGAGACATGAGTGGCGTGCGTTGAGCGCGGCCATTTCCGGCCTTCAGTGATCTTGGAATTTCGGGGCAGCGTAAATTCGACCATGGCAACGTTCCGTCAGTAGACGCGCGCTTTGGGCTCGACGTAGGCGACGTCATTCGTAAGCGTGTAGGCGTGCACGGGGCGGTAATCGATTTTTACGTTACCCTTTGCATCCATCCACGCCAGCGTATGCTTCATCCAGTTTTTGTCATCGCGCACCGGATAATCCTCGCGCGCGTGTGCGCCGCGGCTTTCAGTGCGGTTCTTGGCCGAATCCATCGTGACAACAGCCTGGGCGATCAGGTTGTCGAGCTCCAATGTTTCGATCAGGTCGGAATTCCAGATCAGCGAACGATCGCTGACATGGACGTCAGCAATACCGTCGTAGACCTCATGGATACGCTTGTGGCCCTGGTCCAGCACCTCACCGGTGCGGAAGACCGCACAATCTTCCTGCATCACGCGCTGCATGTTCAGCCGCAGCTTCGCGGTTGGCGTGCCGCCGGATGCGTTGCGGAATTTGTCGAGGCGCATCAGCGCAAGATCGGCTGAATCCTTTGGTAATTGCGGCTGTTCTTCGCCGGGCGTGAGGACTTCGGCGCAACGCAGCGCGGCCGCACGGCCGAATACGACCAGATCGATCAGCGAATTCGAGCCGAGCCGATTGGCGCCATGCACGGAAACGCAGGCGGCTTCGCCGAGCGCCATCAGGCCAGGGATTACGGCATCGTCCGTGCCGTTTTTCTTGGTCAGAGCCTCCCCATGATAGTTTGTGGCGATGCCGCCCATGTTGTAGTGCACGGTCGGCAGGACTGGGATCGGCTCACGCGTCACGTCGACATTGGCAAAAATGCGCGCGGTCTCGCTGATACCTGGCAGCCGCTCGTGCAGCACCGCAGGATCAAGGTGGTCGAGGTGCAAGAAAAGGTGATCCTTTGCTTTGCCGACGCCCCGGCCCTCACGAATTTCTACGGTCATGGCCCGCGAGACAACGTCACGTGAAGCAAGATCCTTTGCCGATGGCGCGTAGCGCTCCATGAAGCGTTCGCCTTCGGAATTGACCAGATAGCCGCCTTCGCCGCGCGAGCCTTCGGTGATCAGGCAGCCGGCTGGATAGATGCCGGTCGGATGGAATTGCACGAACTCCATATCCTGCAGCGGCAGGCCTGCACGCAACACCATGGCGTTGCCGTCGCCAGTGCAGATATGTGCCGACGTGCACGAAAAATACGTCCTCCCATAACCGCCAGTAGCAAGAATCGTCATGTTGGCAGCGAAACGGTGAATCGAGACGTCGTCCATGTTCAGCGCGATCACGCCGCGGCAACGGCCTTCGTCCATGATGAGGTCGATGGCAAAATATTCGACGTAGAATTCCGCCGAATGGCGCGGCGCCTGGCCGTACATTGTGTGCAGCATGGCGTGACCGGTACGATCGGCGGCGGCGCAGGTGCGCTGCGCGGTGCCCTTGCCGAAATGCGTAGTCATGCCGCCGAAGGGACGCTGATAGATCTTGCCGTCTTCCTCGCGGCGCGAGAATGGCAGGCCCCAATGCTCCAGCTCATATACGGCGGCTGGGGCATTACGGCAGAGGTACTCAATGGCATCCTGGTCGCCGAGCCAGTCGGCACCTTTGACGGTGTCGTACATATGCCAACGCCAATCATCCTCACCCATGTTGCCCAGCGCGGCTGCAATGCCACCTTGCGCGGCAACGGTGTGTGACCGAGTGGGGAAGACTTTGGTAATGCATGCTGTACGCAGGCCAGCCTCGCTACAGCCAACCACGGCGCGCAACCCAGAACCGCCGGCGCCGACCACAACGACGTCGTAGCTGTGATCCTCGATCGGATAAGCACGACCGTTGATCGCAGGGCCGCCGTTCGATTTTCCATTCGTCGCCATGTCAGACCCCGAACGACAGTCTGAGGACAGCGTAGACCGACGCCAGACTGACCGCGAAGACGAAGAAGGTATTTGCCATCAGGCTCAAGAACTTCCACTTTTCGTCATGCACGTAGTCGAGAATTATTTCCTGCATGCCAAGCCACATGTGATAGGCGGTGTTGATGATGAACAGCAGCACAATGATCGAGACGATCGGTGAGGCGAGAATTTGCACGACTGCGGCATGACTGCGTCCAAGTAATGCCGTGACAATGAGCAGCAAAGCGATGGTCAGCGGGATGCCGGCAACAGACGTGACGCGCTGATGCCAAAAATGCCCGGTGCCGGAATGAGCCGCACCCAGTCCGCGCACGCGGCGCATGGGGGTTCGCATGTGCGGGGCCTCTCTCATCGGGGGCCTCCCATCACGAGATAACCGACGACCCAAAGTATGAGCGTGAGCGTTACCGAGCCTATCAAAGTGGCCAGCGTGAGCATTTCGCGCTCGGCCGGCTCGAATCCGTGCACCGTATCCCAGATCAAATGGCGGAGACCGCCCAGCATGTGGTGGATCAGGGCCCAGGTGTATCCGAAGAGCAGCAGCAGACCGAGCACGCTCCCCATGAACCATTCAAAGCTCGCATAGGCGTTCGGCCCGCTTGCGGCGGCGATCAGCCACCAGGCGAGCAGCAACATTCCAAAATAGAGCGCGGCGCCGGTGATGCGGTGAACGATGGACATCACCATCGTCAGCATCGGCTTGTAGATTTGCAGATGCGGAGACAGCGGCCGCGGCCGTTCTGCTCCCGCCGCTGTTACCGCTTCAAATTCGGCCATTGTCAGCCTCCGAAAACCGGCGACCGGTGCATTGCATGAAAGGAGGACCGGCAGTCGCAAGTGGGGGTGCAATTATTCCTCTTGACCTAGACCCCCAAGTCGTTACTTCATAATTGGCGAAGCTTGGACCTGAAAATAGCCCGTTGCAATATGCTTTCTGTGTAGTCTGCCTTCGTAAAATAAGAAGGTAGCCCCAATGCGCTTCGATTTTACGGACCTCAACCTGTTCCGGCACATCGTCGAGGCCGGCAGCATCACGCACGGTGCGGAGCGCTCGAACCTGGCGTTGGCTGCGGCTTCGACCCGCATCCGCAAGATGGAACTGGCCTTCGGCACCCCCCTGCTGGTGCGTGGACGGGCCGGCGTCAAAGCGACCCCCGCGGGACGAACCCTGCTGCAGCATGCGCGCGGAATTCTGGCGCAGACCGAGCGCCTGCAGGAAGACCTTTCGCCCTATGCCCGCGGTCTGGCTGGCCAGGTTCGCGTTCTCTCCAACACGAACGCACTCACCGAATTTCTCCCCGAAACGCTCAGCTCGTTTCTGATGGCCTATCCCGACATCAGCGTCGATCTCGAAGAGCGGCTGAGCGACGAGATCGTCGGCCTGATCGCCGAGGGTCATGCCGACATCGGCATCGTCGCCGGCACCGTCGATTACGGCGGGCTCAATACATTTCCGTTCCGCAGCGACCGCTTTGTGCTGGTGGTGGCGAAAAATCATCCACTCGCCAACCGTTCACGCATCGGCTTTGCCGAGGTGCTCGATTACGACATGGTCGGCCTGGACCGTGCCAGCGCGATCCAGCGTTTTCTCGCTGACAAGGCAAATCGGATCGGCCGACCTCTGCGTTTGCGTGTGCAGCTGCGCAGCTTCGATGCCATCTGCCGCCTGGTCGAATGCAACGTCGGCGTCGGCATCGTTCCGGAAACAACCGTACATCGTACCGAGCGGACCATGGCGATCAGCGCCGTGCGGCTCACCGACCCCTGGGCTCTTCGCGAGCTGACAATTTGCGTGCGTGACGTCGAGGTGTTGCCGCCTTACGCACGGCAGCTGGTCGATCATCTGCGTGCGAGCGCTTGACGCAATCTCTTCGCCGCTACGTCGGCATTAGCACCCAGTAATCCAGGTCGAGGATGACGGACGGGTCATACTCATCGCCGCTTTTGAGCGGAAAGTCAGGACACGGCCGGTCCTTGGTTGCAACGGTCCGTAGCCGCAGGGCGCCGACGTCCTTTCGGTTCGGAATCGCGGCGCTCGCAAGCACCTCCGACCAAGCGAAAACTGTGTCGCCCGCGAATAGCGGGGCAACGTGCCGGCCGCCATTGATCGCAGCGACATGAAAAGCGTTTGCGAGGCCGTTGAATGACAGTGCGCGAGCAAGCGAAATGGCGTGCCCACCATAGATGAGCCGACGCCCATAACGGCCTTTGCTCTCGGCGAACTGATTGAAGTGAATGCGGGCCGTATTCTGATAGAGCCGGGTGGCAATCTGGTGCTCGGCTTCCTCGACCGTGATCCCATCGATGTGGTCGATTTTGTCGCCGGCCTTGTAGTCGCCGAAGCGGTGCGGGCTGCCTGCAAGCGTCCAATCGTAGGCTGCAGTGTTGATTTTTGGACAAGCCAGGCCGAGTTGCGCCGGCTCAACGGTCTTAGGCAGATCGGGGACTTTTTCCACCGGTGCCGCAGTCGCCTCATCGCGTTTGCGCACCATCACCCAGCGTGCGTAATCGAGCACGGCATCGCCCGCCTCGTCGAAACCGCGCGAGCGCACATAAACAATGCCCGTTTTCCTGTTGGAATTTTCCCGCAGTCCGATGACGTCGGAGGTGGCAGTCAACGTGGCGGCGGGGAAGACGGACTTGAGAAACCGGCAGTCCGCGTAGCCGAGATTGGCCACCGCATTGAGAGAAATATCGGCAACCGTCTTTCCGAAGACGATGTGAAAAAGCAGCAGATCATCGAGCGGCGCGCGCGGATAGCCGATCTTTTGCGCGAAGACATCGGCGGATTGGACTGCAAAACGCCCGCCAAATAGCCCATTGTAGAGCGCTACATCGCCGAGCGTGACAGTGTGCGGCGTAGCGTGCCGGATCGTCTGACCGAGCTGGAAATCCTCGAAGAAGTTGCCTCGGGTGGTTTTGGCGGGCGAGGGCGTGCTCACAAATCGACTCCTGACCGGTCCGGTAACGCTTGACCATTCTCACAAAAGCGTGAGGTGAATGCCAGCTTGCGACAACGGGAAACTGATGAGGAAGTATTTGGTGCGTGTGTTAGCGGAATTAGTGAAGTTCTGCCGGCGGTATGAAACCTCGTGCCGAAAGAAGGATTGGTTGTTGATGGACAACATGTCCCAAAGACGGCACGAAAAATACCGATATAGATCGGGCCTGCGCATCCGCGAGCCCGGCTGCGCCGTACATCCGTCGAACGTGAAGGACGACGATGAGCGCTGAAACGATGATATCGGCGGCACCTGCCGCCACCACGATCCACCCGCGCTGGGTACGGGTCTGCCACTGGATCAATGCCATGGCGATCCTGGTGATGATCGGCTCCGGCTGGCAGATCTACAATGCTTCGCCGCTATTCGATTTTTTGGTGTTTCCACGCCAGGTCGCGCTCGGCAACTGGCTCGCCGGCGCGCTGCTCTGGCATTTCGCGGCGATGTGGGTGTTTGTCATCAACGGCCTCGTTTACGTGACGCTCGGCATCGTCACTGGCCGGTTTCGCCGCAAGCTGTTGCCGATCCGGCCGGGCGACGTCGTCGCCGACATGAAGGCGGCGTTGACGTTCAAACTCGTCCATGACGATCTCTCACGTTACAACGCCGTCCAAAAATTGCTTTATACGGGCGTTATTCTCGCTGGGATCGTGATTGTGTTGTCCGGGCTCTCGATCTGGAAGCCCGTGCAATTACAGGAGCTGACGGCATTGTTCGGCGGCTACGACGCCGCGCGCTACGTCCATTTCTTTGCAATGGCGGCGATCGTCGGGTTTCTTGTTGTGCATGTGGCGCTGGCACTGATTGTGCCGAAAAGCCTGCGCGCGATGATCACGGGACGATAGGAGCCTTTCATGCGTCAGCGAAGATTCATTCCCGGTGTAGATCCGAAACTGCTGATCAAGGATGCGGCGCGGATGATGCCCGACGCCAGCCGACGTAGTTTCCTGCGTGGAGCGGCGAGTCTCGGTGCGCTCACCTTTCTTACCGGCTGCGACATCATCGATGGCGACACAGCCGAAAGCGTGCTGCGCAAGATTTCCGAGTTCAACGACGGGGCGCAAGCGGCACTGTTCAGCCGAACCAAGCTTGCACCGACATATCCCGAAAGCGCCATTACCCGGCCTTTCCCGTTCAACGGCTACTATGACGAAGATGAAGCGCCCGTGGTGGACGGAAGCAGCTACAGGCTGGAGGTGGCCGGCCTTGTCGACAACAAGAAGGCCTGGACGCTTGAAGAATTGCACGCGCTGCCGGAGGTGTCGCAGATCACGCGGCATGTCTGCGTCGAGGGCTGGAGCGCCATCGGCTCATGGCAGGGGACGCGGCTGTCGGACTTCTTGCAGCGAGTCGGCGCCGACACGCGGGCCAAATATGTCTGGTTCAAATGCGCAGAGGGCTACACCAATACGATCGACATGCCGACCGCCCTGCATCCGCAGACGCAGATGACGTTCAAGTTCGACAACAAGATCCTGCCGCGATCCTACGGCTTCCCGATGAAAATCCGGATTCCCACGAAACTGGGTTTCAAAAATCCCAAGTATGTGGTGTCGATGGAAGTCACCAACACCGACAAAGGCGGCTACTGGGAAGACAAGGGCTACAACTGGTTCAGCGGTCTTTAGGAGAGCGGTCCTCGGTTATCAAACGGGCGCCGCGTTGAAAGGTGATGTAGTCCCATGCCCAGTTGATCGCCACCAGGAAGCGGTAACGAAGACCGATCAGAAAATAGATGTGCGCCACGCTCCAAAACGTCCAGGCGAGAAAGCCCTTCAGCTCCAGCCGACCGAATTTCACCACCGCGGCCCGGCGTCCAATTGTTGCAAGATCCCCGTAATGGACATATCGGAAAGGCCCCGGCGGCTTCGATCCGGCAATGCGCGCGGATATAACTTTTGCGGCGTATTTGCCCATCTGTTTGGCGGCTAGCGCGATGCCGGGCACTGGCCGGTCCCGCTCGTCGAGAACCGAAGCGGTATCGCCGATTACAAAGATGTTCGGATGATCAGGCACCGATAAATCTTTTGCGACCTTCACGCGGCCTGAGGCATCCGTTGCGGCGTCGAGCCATTGCGCAGCACGTGATGCGGTGACGCCGGCGGCCCAAATGATGGTTTCAGCATCAATCCGTCCGTTCTTGAGATCGACACCCCGCGCGTCGCAACCCGTCACGAGTGTCTCGGTTCTGACCTCGACACCGCTCCGCTCCAGCGTTTTCCTTACGTAGTCTGAAAGACGCGCGGGAAATGTCGGCAACACACGGGATCCGGCTTCAATGAGAACGATCCGCGCGCGGCGGGGGTCGATACGTCGAAAATCCGCAGCGAGTGTCTGCCGCGCGACATCGGCAATTGCGCCCGCCATTTCAACGCCAGTAGCGCCGCCGCCTACGATCACGAACGTAAGGAGGCGCTGCTGCTCACCATTGCCCTGCGTCAGCTCGGCGCGCTCAAACGCTGTCAGGATGTTGCGTCGTATGGTGGTGGCGTCCTCGATGCGTTTGAGGCCTGGCGCATAAGCCGCCCATTCGTCGTGGCCAAAGTAAGAATGCTGCGCGCCAGCCGCGATCACGAGATAGTCGTAATGCGTCTCGCCAAACTCCGCTCGAACAAGTCTCGCTTCAGTATCGATCGCAAGAACGTTTTCCATCAAAACAGTGGCGTTGCGCTGGGGGCGCAAGATATGCCGGATCGGCCACGCTATGTCCGCCGGCGAAAGGGCAGCGGTAGCTACTTGGTAAAGTAAAGGCTGAAAGCAGTGGTGATTATGCCGATCGATAATCACGACTTCTGCAGCGACGCGCCGCAGTGCTTTGGCGGTCTCGAGCCCGCCGAAACCCGCGCCAACGATCACCACTTTGATCTTACTATCCGGCATGCGGTTGCTCCGTCCTGGCAGCAATCTCAGCCGCATCACTGGTTGCCAAGTACGCAACGACGCTTTAGCAATCCCGCAGCGACGTTTCTGCGAGGTACAGTGTATGGCTACCCACAACTTACTCCTTCTTCCCGGCGATGGTATCGGCCCAGAAGTCATGGCCGAAGTGAAGCGCGTCATCGACTTCTTCAATAAAAAAGGGCCTGACAAGTTTGCGACCGAAGAAGCCCTGGTCGGCGGCAGCTGTTACGATGCGCACAAAGTTGCCATCACCGACGCCACGATGGAAAAGGCGAAGACCGCGGACGCCGTGATATTTGGCGCGGTTGGCGGGCCGAAATGGGACAAGGTGCCGTATGACGTCCGGCCCGAGGCCGGCCTGTTACGGCTACGCAAGGATCTCGACCTCTACGCCAACGTGCGCCCGGCGATCGTCTACCCGGCGCTGGCGGATTCGTCGTCGCTTAAGCGCGAGGTCGTGGAAGGTCTCGACATCATCATTTTGCGCGAGCTGACCGGCGGCGTTTATTTCGGCGAGCCAAAGACCATCACCGATCTCGGCAACGGCCAGAAACGCGGCGTCGACACGCAAGTCTACGACACTTACGAGATTGAGCGGATCGGCCGGGTGGCTTTCGAGCTCGCGCGCAAGCGGCGCAACAAGGTCACCTCGATGGAAAAGCGCAACGTCATGAAGACCGGCGTGCTCTGGAATGAGGTGGTGACCCAGGTACACGCACGCGAATTCAAGGACGTTCAGCTTGAGCACATGCTGGCCGACGCCGGCGGCATGCAGCTCGTCCGGTGGCCGAAGCAATTCGACGTCATCGTCACCGACAATCTGTTCGGTGACGTTTTATCCGATATTGCGGCGACGCTCACTGGCTCGCTTGGCATGCTGCCGTCTGCTTCTCTCGGCGAGGCGGATGCCAAAACGAAAAAACGAAAAGCGCTTTACGAACCGGTGCACGGCTCGGCGCCGGACATCGCCGGGAAAGGCATCGCCAATCCGATTGCAATGATCGCGTCGTTCGGGATGGCTCTGCGCTATTCGTTCAATCTCGGCAAGCAAGCCGACTGGATCGACCGGGCAATCTCGGCGACGCTGGCTAAAGGTCTGCGCACCGCCGACATCAAATCGGAAGGCACCAAGGTCGTTTCAACGTCGGAGATGGGATCAGCGATCCTGACCGAGCTGGGGCAGCTCGCTGCGTAGATCGGCGCTTGCGGAAGATGAAAACAAAAACGCGGCCGGAGGCCGCGTTTTTCGCTTCAATACCCTATCCAGGGATTGTTCTTAAATGGCAGCGTCCACGGTCCGGGAAGCGCCGATTGGTTGTTGAGAAGACCGGCTGACGTATTGTCGATCACGCTTCCTGCGCGCTGATTGGGATTTTCGATGTACCCGGTGTTCCTAACGCGTTCACCCGGGAATGTTTCAGTGCCCGGATCGAGGTAGGACCGCTTCTGGATGATAACGCGCGTGCGGGTGCGGCCGTCCTCGTCGCGGGTCACAACGACTGTCCGGTCGCGGTTATAGGCAACGGTGGGCTTCCTGGTCTGGTTCGTCTGAGCGTCCGCAGGAGCGGCCAGAAGGGCCAGAATCCCGGCACAGGTCAGCGCTACTTTAAGTTTCATATGGTCCTCAAGCTTCGGCTCAGTATTCCAACGCAGTCTAGCGAAGTTCTGTTTCACGCAACAGGCCCAGCGCCGGGTATGTGGCTGTAAACTCTTGAGATCCTTGCCGCAAACCAGCCTGATAGGGCGGTTCTGGGTCTCCAGCCTTCCGGCAGTTGGCTCGTCGTTTGAATCGTGGAAGGATATTCCACTTATTAGCCTAAAAAAAGAACAACGGTCCTGCCGACAGGACCAATTGAATGAGGGACGACATGACAGGGCGAAAAGAACGCTCCATCGAGGAATTGTATCGCGAGGATGTCGAACGAGCGGATGCGCTCGCGTTTGGGCGGAAATCGGGGCCAAGCCGGCGCGGTTTCCTCAACGGGGCTGGGCTTGCTGCGATGAGTGCCGCTGTCGGCGGTGCAATCCCGTTTGCAGCCAACATGCCGGGCGGATTGATTCCGGCCGCCATGGCGCAGGGCTCGGCACCCTCCACGCCGCCCGCCAAGAAAGGTCCGATTTATCTCAATTACCCAGGCAAGAGCGACAAGCTGGTCGTGATAGGCGAGCGCCCGCTGGTGGCGGAGACGCCCGAGAGTCTGCTCGACGATGAGACCACACCGATCGAGAAATTCTACATCCGGAACAACGGACAAATTCCCGACGAAGCAAAAGAACCCGACAAGTGGAAGTTCACGGTCGAAGGCGAGGTCAACAATAAACTCGAGCTCACGCTCGGCGAGCTCAAGTCGAAATTCAAGCCCCAAACGCGGCGCATGGTGCTCGAATGCGGCGGCAATGGACGATCATTCTTCTCACCGCCGGCCAGTGGAAATCAATGGACGAATGGTGGTGCGGGCTGCGCTGAGTGGACAGGTGTGCGGCTCCGCGACGTGCTCAAACTGGCGGGCGTTAAACCGTCGGGCATCTACACCGCCCACTATGCGTCTGATTTGCATTTGTCCGGCGATGCCAGCAAACCGACGTTGTCACGCGGCGTGCGCATCGCGAAGGCGATGGATCCTGAATCCATGATCGT
>JACZDD010099107.1_pt1 | contig 16247 bp, 13 predicted proteins | sample 8641771 | NCBI WGS metagenome assembly JACZDD01 (sample SAMN15324614, study PRJNA640507) | soil metagenome | isolation source: intercropping peanut in the second line | place: China: Luxin town, Laibin City, Guangxi Province | collected 2019-07-25 | depth 10cm m | reverse complement strand
GGCCAGGGCGACATCGTCATGACCGGCGACCTGCCGAGCGTGCAGTATTTCTTCCGCGTCAAAGGTGACTACCGCACGATCGCGGTCATCGAGCGCGACGCCAAAGGCTACGTCGTCGTCGCCGGCAAGGACATCAAGACTCCGCAAGATCTAGCGGGCAAGACTGTCGCGACGCGCGTCGGCTCGACCGGCTCCTGGTTCATTTCCGAATACCTGACCAAGAACAAGGTCGACCCGAAGACCGTCACCGTGAAGAACCTCGACACCCAAGTTCTGCCGGCCGCGCTGTGCGGCGGTGAAATCGCGGCCTTCTTCATCTGGCAGCCGGTCGGCTCGCGCACGCTCGAGATCTGCCCGGACAAGGCGCACTATCTCAGCGACGCAACCGGCTATATCCAGGGCTATCTGGTCGCCGGCGCGCGGCCCGAATGGCTCGCCACCCCGCAGGGGAAGGACATCGCAACGCGCTGGCTGCGTGCGACGATGAAAGGCCGTGACCTTGCCGAGAAGGACTTCAAGGCGGTTGCCGCCTATGCGCAGTCCAAGCTGAGCCTGAGCGAAAAAGCCACCAAGGATCAGTGGGACACCAACACGCGGCCGCTTGCGATCGACAAGGTCTATTATGACGACTTCTGCAGCCTGAGCCGCTGGGCGCAGGGCGAAAAGGCCACAGAAGGCCCGATCGACTTCAACAAATTGACCTGGGGCGACGGCCTGAAGGCGATCAGTCCGAAATTGGTCGATGCCCCTCCGCCGCCGTGCTGAGCTGAAGCAGACAGTTTGAGCGGGACATGCCGGGTTCGCCCGGCATGTCTTTTTTCAGCTGCCGTACGCTGCGATAAACAAAGAATCCAGTTCGGGCTGCCGTTCGATCAGTCTCTGCTCGTGCAGAAACCTGGCAAGTGTGCCCACGACCTTGCGGTTGATCTCGTTCAACCCGTAAGGCAGCGGATCGCCGCCGAACTGATCGAACATTTTTTTCCAGTGTCGCGCGCCCCACGGCACCAATGTCGTGCCGAGCTGGCGTGCATAGGCACGAGCCTTCGCCTGCTCATAAGCTTCGAACAGCACGCGCGGCAGTCCAGGCATGCGCTGTAAGGCATCGCTGCGGATGACGACGACGTGGTTGATCGGATAGATACCGAAAGTATCCAGATAGGCCTCTTCCGCCGCCTGCGCGTCGGCAATCAGGCTGCGCAATTTCTGCTCGCCTGCGGGTTTTCGACCGTCGGCGGTCTGCGGCGTCAGCAGCGCGTCGATTTTCCCCTCGACGAGCAGCCCCTCGAGGTCGCCATTGGTAACCTCAAGTGTCACGCCCGGCAGCGTCGTGAAGCGCTGCTTTCCGCTCACCACCCAGCGTAGATCCTGCCATTGCACGCCGTACTGATCGGCAAGAATGCCGCGCGTCCAGACCGCGGCGGTCATCGAAAAATCAGGGACGCCGACCCGCTTCCCGCGCAAATCGGCCGGCTCGCGCAAGGGACGGTCTTTGCGCACGTAAAGCGTTGAATGGCGGAAGGCGCGATAGGGAAAAACCGGAATCGCATGCAGCCAGTCGGCGCCGCGATCCTTGAGCATCAGGTAATTCGACAGTGAGAATTCGCAGGCTTCATAACAGCGCTCGGTGAGCATCCTGAGAAAGACGTCGCGCAGCGGAGCCGTCGCGTAGCGGATGTCGATCCCGTCGCGAATTCCGGCCAGCCCAAGCGTGTGCTCGTAGTCGCCGCCGGTGACCTCGATCGCTTCGGCCACGAACCACCTACGTGAATATCGGGCTCGGCGCGCTGCGCGGCCGCATCAGATCCTTCGCTACCGAGCAGAGTCTGGCGACGCCTTCCTCGAGCACCTCGTCTTTCAGAAGTCCGAAGCTCACACGCAAGGTGCGCGGATTGACGTGCGAGGCGTAGAAAACCTCGCCCGCAACGAAAGCGACGCCGCGGCGAACGGCGCGGTAGTAAAGCTCGGAAACCTCGGTCCCTTCCGGCAACGTAACCCACAGGCTGAGGCCGCCCTCGGGGTTTCCGATCAGCGTTCCGGGCGGCATGCCCTCCGACAGGCTGCTGATGAGCTTGCGCTGGGTGGCGGAGTAGACCCGTTTCATCCGCTCAAGAAACTTCGGGTAGTTTCTTCGGACCAGGAAACGCGCCATCGCCTCCTGCAAGATGCCGGTGGTGTGAAGATCACTGTGCGCCTTGAGCGCAAGCAAAGGCCGGCGCGCGTGCGGTGGGGTCACGACATAGCCGAGACGCGTGCCAGGCAGGAACACCTTTCCAAATCCCCGGGCATAGAAAACATTGTCGTCCGGTTCCGACAACGAGCGAATGGATGGGACCGCGGAACCGGAAAAGCGCAGCTCCGAATTATGATCGTCCTCGAGGATCGCCACACCATGCTCGCGCGCGAGTGCAAGAATGGCGCGGCGCTTGTCGAGGCTTGTCGTCACGCCGGTCGGATTCTGGAAGGTCGGATTGGTATAGATCAGCCGCGGTCTGTGGCGTGCCAAATGTGCTTCGAGCTTTTCGATGTCCATGCCGTCGGACTCGATCGGCACCTCGAGAATCCGCGCGCCGACGCTGCGCAAGGCGTTGATCACGCCGTAATAGGAGGGGCGCTCGACAATGACAGGCGATCCGTGCGGCACCAGCAGCCGTACAACAAGCTCAATTGCCTGCTGGGCGCCCGAGGTCACGATCACGTCCTCCGGCGCCGCCGTCAGCCCGTGCTGGGCGAGATATTCGACGATCGAACGGCGGAAAACCATGCGGCCATTCGGCGGATCGTAGGCAAAATACGGCGAGAGACCATCCGCTATCACCGATTGCAGGCAGGCCTCGAACTCCTTCGTGCATTCTGAATGAGGCGCCGGATAGTTGGCGGTGAAGCCGATGACACCCGGGGCATGCGAGAGCTCATAGAGGCGCTCGGACAATAACGGGCCTGCGACAGCGGGTTCCGTCCCCCGCGCGCGCCGGGATCCCATTCCGTATGGGGCCCGCACATGCGTTCCGCCCCCGGCGCGACCTTCGACAAAGCCGGCTTCGGCGAGGTCCTTGTAGGCCTTCGCCACTGTCATGTGGTTGATGCCGAGCTGCTCGGCGAGCCGCCGAACCGGCGGCAGGCGCGCACCGGCGGTCAATTCGCCCGCGGCGATGCGGTCGATGATCTGCTCGTGCAACTGTAGGAAGAGCGGCCGGCCGTTGCCTTTTGAAAGCGAAATGTTGAACGCGCTCGGCTCGATTGCCCGCCGCAGGTGCCTTTGGCCGTTTGCCATTCGACGCCACTCAAGACAAAAACCTTGTATGATTTTTTGTATTACTGCGAACGGACGCGGGCAAGAGGAAATTGCGCATACCTTCAAAGAAATTTGCAACGATCATCGCGTCTTTGTCTCGCGTGATGACATCAACAGATTGACCGACATACAAATCGCATTGTAGCGTTTTGACCGCAGATGAGCGGGCGCGGCGGGTCGCACTCTGCGCAGTGTAAATGTGACGTGGTGGGGTGTGGCCGATGGCAGTCGCAAAAGGGTTGAAGGTCGTCGGCTATATCGACTGTGCGGGCGGCGGTCAGGTCGCCGTCCGCAACAACATTGCCTATGTCGGGCACGTCAAGCCGCCGAACGGCACGACGATCATCGACGTCGCCGATCCAGCAAAGCCACGCCAGCTTGCAAACATCACGGTCCCCGAGGGCACGCTGTCGCACAAAGTGCGCGTCGAGAACGGCGTCATGCTGGTCAACCGCGAGGTTTTTCCAATCGGTCGCATCGACCCGGATTTCAAGGGCGGTCTTGAGGTCTTCGACGTCAGCAAGCCGTCAAAGCCGACGCGCATCACCACATGGGCGTCACGCGGTATGCACCGTTTCACGTTCGACGGCCGCTATGTCTACGGCTCGCCGGAGCTTGACGGCTATCTCGGCAATGTCGTCTCGATTATAGATTTCCACGACCCGGCAAAGCCGCAGGAAGTTGGCCGCTGGTGGATGCCGGGGCAATGGACCGCGGGCGGCGAAAAGCCCACGTGGGAAGGCACCGCGCACCGCTGCCATCATCCGATGCGCGTCGGCAACCGGCTCTACACGAGCTACTGGCACGGCGGCTTCGTCATTCTCGACATCGACGACATCACCAAGCCGAAATTTGTCTCGGGCCTCGACTGGAGCCCGCCGTTCCCGTGGCCGACGCATACCGCGCTGCCGGTGCCGTTTCCGCTGCGCGGGCGGCGCGTCATGCTGGTAGCGGACGAAGATGTCGTGCGCCTCCCCGGCCCTACGTCGCCGGCTTTCCTGTGGCTGGTCGATATCACCGATGAGACAAGGCCGATTCCCTTCGCCAGCTTCCAGATTGCCGAGGAAGATGGCTCGCCGAAGCAGGACTACACCGGTCTGCACCAGTTCTGCGAGGACATCCGCAGCACCGAAATTCCGATCGCATGGTTCGCGCACGGGCTGCGTGTCGTCGACATCGCAAATCCGCACGCGCCGAAAGAAGTTGCCTCGTTCTTGCCGGACATTCCGGATGGCGCCAAGCGCGTGCAAAGCAACGACGTGTGCTTCGACGACCGGGGCCTGATCTATCTGATCGATCGGACCCGCGGGCTGCACATTCTCGAAAGGGTATAGAGCCAGGCCGTAAAGCGCCGGGCGACGATGGAGTTGGTGGGGTTATGAGCGTCGTCATTCGTAATGCTCGAGTGCGGGACCAGAGGCAGCCGGTCGATATCGCGATCGAGGGAGAGAAGATTTCGGCCGTCGGCCCGAAGCTCCCGGCCAAAGGGCAAAAGGAAGTCGACGCCGCGGGAAGCCTCGTTTTACCGGGCTTTCTCAACTTGCATTATCACGCGGACAAATGCCTGCTCGGCGAGATCATGCGGCCGAACGTCTCAGGCACGCTGCCTGAGGCTATCGAGATCACAAACGACCACAAACGGAATTACGATCCGGCCGAGGTCGCCTCGCGCGCCATGCGCACCATCGAGACAGGCGTCAAGAACGGCACGACTTTCTTCAGGCTGTTCTGCGACGTCGGCACCATCGGCGGGCTGAAAGCCGCGCGCGGCCTCCTGCTGGCGCGGGAGAAGATGAAGGACTACGCGACCATCCAAGTCGTCGCCTTCCCGCAGGAAGGCATCGTGCGCGATCCGGGCGCTGCCGAACTGATGGACGAGGCGATCAAGGAGGGCTGCGACATCGTCGGCGGTCTGCCGTGGTACGAATACAGCGACGCCGATGCACGGGAACACATCGATATCTGCTTCGACCTCGCGAAGAAACACGATCTCGACATTCACATGCTGGTCGACGACACGGACGACGCAAATTCGCGCAGTCTCGAATATCTCGCGATCAAGACAATGCGCGAGGGCTTCGAGGGGCGTGTCGCCGCTAGCCATTGCGGTGCGATGGCCGGATACAACGATGTCTATGCTGCAAAGGTCATCGATATGGTGGCGACCGCGGGTGTCACTATTTCGGTCAACGCACATATCAACCTGGTCTGTTCGGCGCGGCTCGACCGCGAGCCCAAGCGCCGCGGCTGTGCGCGCGTCAAAGAGCTGCTCGCGCGCGGGGCCAATGTCGTGACCTCGCAGGACGACGTCAACGACCCCTATTACCCCTTCGGAAAGCCGGACCCGCTGGAGTGCGCCTCGATGATGGCGCATGTCGCCCAGCTCACACTGCCGCACGAGCTCGAACAGGTGATGGACATGGTCACGGTCAATGCCGCCAAATGCGCGCGCCTGAAGGACTACGGCATCGCGCCCGGGATGACGGCCAATTTGACGGTGGTTGGCGCGCCTCCGACGCACGAGGCTTTGCGCGTGCAGCCGCCGCGGCGGCATGTCTTCAGGAAAGGCCGCGAGGTGGCGCGCTCCACGCTGACGCAGGAGCTTCTCTCGTGACCGTCTCTGCCGCACGCGTCATTCCGATACACCACGCTGCGGCGCAGGTGCAGGAGTTCGTCCGCATCAAGAACGTCGACAAGGTTTACAAGACGCGCGGCCGTGCGCTCAAAGCCGTCGACGACGTGACGCTTGATTTCCGCGAAGGCGAGTTCATTTCGATCGTCGGCCCCTCCGGATGCGGCAAGAGTACGCTGATGATGATGGTGGCCGGGCTCGTCCCGGTCTCCGCGGGCGAAATCTCGATCAAGGGCGAGACAGTTCGCAAGCCCTATACCGACGTCGGGGTGATCTTCCAGCGCGATGCTTTGCTCGAATGGCGCACGGTGCTCGACAACGTCCTCCTGCAGATCGACGTCCGCCGGCTGCCGCGCAGCAAATATGAGACTGCCGCCCGCGCCCTTCTGGAGCGGGTCGGGCTTGGCGGATTCGAGAGCGCTTATCCGTGGGAGCTATCGGGTGGAATGCGCCAGCGCGTAGCCCTGTGCCGCGGGCTCATTCACGATCCGAAACTGCTTCTGATGGACGAACCGTTCGGCGCGCTCGATGCGCTGACACGCGAGCAGATGAACCTCGACCTGCAGCGGATCTGGCTTGAAAACCGCAAGACCATGCTTTTCATCACCCACAGCATCTGGGAGGCGGTCTTTCTCGCCGACCGCGTCGCCGTGATGAGCCCGCGGCCCGGCCGCATCGCCACTGTGATCGACATCGACCTGCCCCGCCCGCGCCGGCTGTCGGTGCGTGAAAGCAAGCAGTTCGGTTCCTATGCCGCGCTGATCCGCGAGCAATTCCAGGCCTTCGGACTGCTGAACGAGGATTGACGACGTCATGTCGACAGATGCCGCCACGCCGCGTCCCGACAAGCTGCCCTGGACGGCGCACGTCACGACTTATCTTTATCCGACGCTGGTGATGGCAGCTCTCTTCGTGATTTGGGAAGCGGTCACGCGCGCGGGCTGGGTCTCTCCGCTCATCCTCCCATCGCTCAGCTCGATCGTCCACACTGCGGTCGTCAAATTCCCGCTGTTGATGCAGATGAGCACGATCACGGCGATGGAATTCGTGCTCGGCTTCCTGCTCAGCGTCGCCGTGGGCCTGCCGCTCGGCGCGATGATTGTCTATTCGCGGCCGCTCGAAACCGCCTTCTATCCGATCCTTGTCGCATTCCAGATCGTGCCGAAGGCGGCGGTCGCGCCGATCTTTATCGTCTGGCTCGGCACCGGCCTGTCGTCCAAGGTACTGATTGCCTTCGCGATCGCATTCTTTCCGATCGTTATCGACACCGTGGTCGGGCTGCGGTCGGCGCAGCCGGAAACGATCCATCTGCTGCGCTCGATGGGCGGCAATCCTTTGCAGGTGTTCTGGTATGTGCGGTTTCCGAACGCGCTGCCTGCGATCTTCGGCGGCCTGAAAGTGGCAAGCACGCTTGCGGTGGTCGGCGCGATTGTCGGCGAATTCGTCAGCGCCGAAAAAGGGCTTGGCTACCTGGTGCTGGTCGCAAACGGTGAGCTCGACACGCGGCTGGTTTTCGCCTGCGTGCTGACGCTCACGCTGCTTGGAATCATCTTTTATTTCATCATCGAAATCATCGAGAAACTCGTGGTGCATTGGCATGTTTCTGCCCGCCAGCTCGAGACCTTGGGCGGCGGGGCCTAACTAGGGAGGATGGTCATGACAAAACATGGACAGACGAAGCTGGCGTCACGGCGCGCATTTCTCCGCAATACCGCGGGCGCGGGTCTCGCCATTGCGGCCGGCGCACGGATCGGGCCGGTACACGCCGCCACCGAAGACATCCATTTCCAACTCGACTGGATCGCCTTCGGCCGCCACGCGCCATACTATACCGCGCTCGAAAAAGGCTTTTACGCCAATAGAAACCTCAACGTCACCATTGCGCAGGGCAATGGCACCATGCAGGGCCTGCGCACGCTGATCGCCGGCAAGGCGCAGTTCGTGTTCCAGGACCTCGGTGTGATGATGGCGGTGCGCGCGAAGGAAGGCGCCAAGATCCGGGCGCTCGCCTGCCTGTATCAGAAATCGCCGCACACGGTTTTCTTTATCGAAGGCAAAGGTATCTCGAAGCCGAAGGATCTCGAGGGCAAGAAGATCGCCTTCTCGCCGGGTGATTCACCGAAGCTGATGTTCCCGGCCTTTGCGAAAGCGAACGGCATTGACGAGAGCAAGCTCAGCTGGCTGTCGGTCGACCCGAACTCCAAGAACGCCGTTCTCCTCAATCATTCGGTCGACGGGATGATCACTTATCTCTTCACCCTCCCCGTCCTGCAAAAGGCCGCGCAGAACAACGACAAGATCGGCACGCTTGTCTATTCCGACTACGGCGCGGATTTCTACTCCAACGGCCTCGGCGCCATGGACGACTTCATCAAGCAAAAGCCCGAGACCACGCGTAATTTCGTGCAGGCCACCATGGAGGGCGTAAAATACACGCTCTCGCATCCGGAAGAGGCTGTGCAGATGCTCAAGAAGCATCAGCCGCAGCTCGACGAGAAGACGGCGGTGCAGGAGATCGCGATTATCCGCAAGCTGAGCAATGCCGACAATACGAAAGGCCCGCTCGGCTCGATAACCAAGGAAAAAATGCAGGCGACCCAGGATCTGATGGTCAAATATCTCGACCTGAAGGACCCGCCGCCGATAGCGGACACCTATACCAACGAGTTCCTGAGCTAACCCAAGAAAGGCTTGAGCCATGGCGAAAGGCAGCGACAGCAAACCGCTCGACCTTATAGTTCGCAATGGCACGCTGGTCATTCCCGGCGTCGGCCAGATCAAGGCCGACGTCGGGATCTCCGGCGACAAGATCGCGGTGATCGGCGACGACCTGAAGGATGCTGGCGCCGAGACCTATGACGCCACCGGGCGTACGGTGCTGCCCGGAATTTTCGACCCGCACATCCATATCGGCAACGAGCAATCCTACGAAAGCGAAGCCGAGACCGAGACTCGCGCGGGCATCCTTGGCGGCGTCCCAAGCGTCGGAATTTTCCTGCGCAGCCTGGAGGATTCCTACTTCGATCACCTCCCTGCCTTCCGCAAGGCGATGGATGAGCGCAGCTACGTCGACTCGGTCTTCCATCCGCAGATCTTCACAGAAAAGCAGATCGAAGAAATTCCGGGTTATGCCGAGCAATACGGCATTCGCTCGTTCAAGTTCTACATGTCGGGCATGCCCGGCATCGTGAAGTCGGTGACTGATGACGTCCTGCTGCACGGCTTCCGTGCCGTCGCCTCGCTTGGGCCCGACGCGGTCGCCTGCGTTCACTGCGAGACCGGCGCGCTGATCGATGCTGCGCGCAACGAGCTGAAGACGCGCAAGCCGGAAGGCACGCTGAAAGACTGGGAGGACGCGCACCCGGCGATTGCCGAGGCGCTCGCCATCCAGACCGCGCTCTATCTTGCGAAGGTCGCCGGCGCGCATCTTTATGTCGTGCATCTCTCCAGCCACCAGGGCCTCGCGGTGGTGCGCGCCGCCCGCCGCGCCGGCCAGCATTTCACCGTCGAGACGACGACGCCCTATCTCGGCATCAACAGCCTCGATCCCAACGGATTCCTGGTGAAGATGGTGCCGCCGGTGCGCACGCCCGAGCACCAGACCGCCCTGTGGGAAGGTTTTCTCGAAGGCTCGATCAATACCGTAGGAACCGACAATACGTCGCGGGCGCGCGCGACAAAGAAACCGGAAGCCGGCCTGCACGGTTCGCGGCCCGGTCTGCCGGCGCTCGGCACGCATCTGCCCGCACTGCTGCACTACGGCCGCCTGCGCGGCGTGCCGCTGGAAATCCTCATCGAGCGCGCGACCCGCTCGCCGGCCCGCGTCTACGGCATATACCCGCAGAAGGGCACGATCGCCGTCGGCTCCGATGCCGATATCGTCGTCGTCGACCTCGAGATGGAGAAGGTCGTGCGTGCAGAAGACCTGCAGGGCATGTCGGACTTCTCGCCGTTCGAAGGCAAGACGCTCAAGGGCTGGCCGGTCGCGACGATCAAAGCGGGCAAGATCATCGCGCGCGACGGCAAGATTGTCGGCAAGGCCAATGGCCGCTATCTGCCGCGCAAGCCCGCCCCGGCGCGCCATTTCGAGTGGTTCAGAAGCGCGCAGGCGTGACGGAGGCGGCCTTGTGCTTTTCTGCGACCAGCAACGCGTCAGAGCCGCAACAGGCGGCGCGCAGTGCTGCCGAAGATCTTGACCTTGTCGTCGTGCGAGATCGGCGCGGCCTCCAGCCAGTCGGTGCCCATCTTGTTCGGCGCAAATGGCCAGTCGACCGAGAACATGATGCGGTCGACACCCATCTCCATCATGCTGCAGACCAGCGCGTTGGTGGAAAAATTGCCGCTGGTGGTGAGATAGAAGTGCTCGCAGAACTTTTCGCGGAACGAGCCGGCGGGATTGCCCGGCCGCGACAGGGTCTCGTCGATCCGCCCGAGCAGGAACGGAATTCCCTCGCCAAGATGGCCGAGGATCACCTTCAGCTTGGGATAAGCATCGAACAGACCACTGAGCACCATGCGCACGCCTTGCGTTGCGGCTTCCACAGTGAAGCCGAGCGCCGGCCCGACCAGCTCGGGAAACTTCGACAGGTAGTCCTTGTAATAGACCTCGATCACGGCGGGATGCGGAAAAGACGGGTGCAGATAGATCGGCACGTCGAGTGCGGCGGCGCGCTCGAAAATCGGCCAGAAACGCTTGTCGTCGACGAACAGCCCGTTGGTGAGACCGTGGATCATTGCGCCCTTGAAGCCGAGCTTGGTGACGGTGCGATCGAGCTCGTCTGCCGCGGCCTTCGGATCGGGCGTGGGCAGGATGCTGAAGGCGGCGAAACGCTTCGGATTGGCTTTCACGATTTCGGCCAGGCGATCGTTGGTCTGGCGCGACAATTTCACCGCCGGCTCCGCTTCCATCTTCTGCGTGCCAGGCGCGCCGTGCGAGAGCACCTGCACGTCGATGCCCGCCTCGTCCATTTCCTTGATGCGCAGGTCCGTGATGTCCTGCAGCCGTTCCTCAACCTGCGAGAGGCGCTTGCCTTCGCGGCCGGGAAAATGCGCGACGAGCTCGCGATCCCAGTAATGCTCTTCGAGAGCGACAACAAACGGTGCAAAGCGATTGCTCATGACGCATATTCCCCGGTGACGATGCAGCACCGGTTATATCGACCCGTGTGCGCGCGGACCATATCCAGTTTCGCAAGGCAGCGATGACCATGGGCAATTCCTATCAGGACAATCTCGCCGCCGCCTCCAGGCTCGCCCACGTCGCACCGCTCGGTTCGTTGCGTGAGAAAGTTGATCCGAGCCACGCTGCCCTGATCGTGATCGACATGCAGAACGACTTCTGCGCGCATGGCGGGCTGGTCGATAAAGGCGGCCGCGACGTTTCGGCCGTGCAGGATATGGCGCGGCACCTGCCGGCGCTGATCGAAAGCGCACGCAAGGCGGGAGCACGCGTCATCTTCGTGCGCAGCGTATATACGACCGACGACAACCGCTATCTGTCGGATGTCTGGCTCGAGCAGGCGGCGCGCAAGCAGGGCGGCGGCTACACGCAGACGCCGGTCTGCCGCGACGGCTCATGGGAAGGCGATTACTACGGCGACGTGCGGCCGCAACCCGGCGACATCGTCGTGACCAAGCACCGTTACAACGCGTTTCACAAGACCGATCTCGACACGATCCTGCGCGCCAATGGCGTGCGCACCATCGTGGTCACCGGGGTCTCCACCAATGTCTGTGTCGAGTCGACCGTGCGCGAGGGCTTCATGAACGACTACTACGTCGTGCTCGTGCGCGACGGCACCGCGGCCTATTCGAACGAAGAGCACGAGATGACTGTGCGCAACATTGATCGGTTCTTCGGCGAGGTATCCACAATCGAGGAATTGCGCGGCATCTGGTCCGGGCGCAACGCCTGAGCGGATGCGCCGCGCCAACGAAAAGGCAAGACAGCAATGGCGATCGAAGTTCTCAAAGTCGAATTGAAGTCCGTGTCGGACGCCTCCGGGCTTGAAAAAGGCATCACCGGCGGGCTGTTCAAGGCAGACGAAGTTATTGGCGTTATTGGCAAAACAGAGGGGAATGGCGGGGTCAACGACTTCACCCGCATCCTCGCCGACCAGGCCTTCCGCCGCGTGCTGCTCAAGCACGGCAAGCGCGACGAGAAAGCGGTCAATCAGATCCCGATGGTGTGGTCGGGCGGCTGCGACGGCGTCATCACACCGCACGCCACCGTTTTCGCGCGCAACGACAAGACCGGACCGGCCTCGAAAGCGCGGCTGGCGATGGGCACCGCGATGAGCGCGGCGCTCCTGCCGGAAGATATCGGCCGGCCGGCGATGGTCGAGAAGGTCGCTGCCGCCGTCAAAGACGCGATGCGCGACGCCGGCATCAGCGACCCGAAGGACGTGCACTATGTGCAGACCAAAACGCCGCTGCTCACGATCGACTCCGTGCGTGACGCTGAAGCGCGCGGCAAGCACGTCGCCTGCGAGGTGCACGACTCGATGGGCGTGTCCAACGGCACAACCGCGCTCGGCATCGCGGTCGCGCTCGGCGAAATCAAGATGCCGAAGGCGGAGCAGATCTGCCGCAATCTCGATCTCTATTCGCCCGCCGCCTCCTGCTCGTCCGGCGTAGAACTGACGCAGGCGCAGATCGTTCTGCTCGGCAACAGAGCCGGTGCCGGCGGCCGCTACCGTATCGGCCACTCGGTGATGAAGGACGCGCTCGACATCGACGGAATTTATGAGTCGATCCGTGACGCCGGCCTGCCGTTGCCCGAGCGTGCACGTGCCAGCGACCTGAACGGGAAGCTCGTCAATTGCTTCATGAAATGCGAAGCGGACCGCCGCGGCACGCTGCGCGGACGCCGCCAGATCATGCTGGACGACTCCGACGTTCATCACCATCGTCACTCGAAAGGCGCCGTCGGCGGCGTCGCGGCGGCGGCGATCGGCGACCCGGCTGTCTTCGTCTCGGTCGATGCCATGCATCAGGGCCCGCAAGGCGGCGGCCCGGTGATCGCCATCGTCGACGTCGGCGAATAAGCTTTCCGCATGCAGGATCTCTGGCGGAAAACAGCAAATGAGCTCGCGGCGCTCGTGCGCAAGCGCGAGCTGAGCCCGGTCGAGGTTCTCGATGCTCACCTCGCGGTGATCGATCGTCTGAATCCCACGCTGAACGCGATCGTGTCACTGGTCGCCGATCGCGCACGCGCAGACGCGCGCGCGGCCGAGCAGGCGGTGACGCGCGGCGACAAATTGGGGCCGCTGCACGGCCTGCCCATCGGCATCAAGGACATCGTCGCCACCGCCAATATCCGCACGACCTACGGCTCACCGCTTTACGCCGACAATGTCCCCACCGAGGATGCCGAGGTGGTCAGGCGGCTGAAGGCCGCCGGCGCGATCGTGCTCGCCAAGACCAATACGCCGGAATTTGCGGCCGGCGCCAACACCGTCAATCCTGTGTTCGGTGCAACGCGCAATCCGTGGAACACGGCCCTGAGTCCGGCCGGATCCTCCGGCGGCTCGGCCGCCGCCGTTGCAAGCGGCATGCTGCCCATCGCGCAGGGAACGGATTTCGGCTGTTCGGTACGGATTCCCGCAGCGTTCTGCGGGATTGTCGGCATTCGCCCGACGCCCGGCCTGACGCCGAACTTTCCGATGCCGCTTGCCTGGGACCCGGGTCAGGTGCATGGCCCCCTCGCCCGCACCGCCGAAGACGCCGCATTAATGCTCGACGCCATTGTGGGCTTCACCCGTCTGTCGCCGATTTCCGTTGCGCCGCCCTGGCCGAGCGCGGCCGGGATTGTGAGCAAGGCGCGCGACGCCAAGGGGCTGCGCGTCGCCTTCACCCGTGACATCGCCGGCATCGGCGTCGACTCCGAGATCGAAGCGATCTCCCGGAAGGCGGCGACCCAGCTGCGCGAGCAAGGCGCGACTGTCGATGAGATCGAATTCGATCTGTCCGAAGGCCGCGGCCCCTACAAAACCTGGCGCGGCGTCTGGATGGTCGGCCAGCAGCTCGCAAATCTCGGGCAGCTCGATGCATTCGGCGAAAATCTCAAAGGCAATGTCAAATCCGGCCTGACACTCACCACGACCGACATCGCGACGTCCGAGCGCACGCGCTTTGCGCTGTTCCAGAAAATGCGCGGCCTGTTCGAGCGATACGACCTCTTGCTCACGCCGGCCGCGCCCGTGAAACCCTATCCGGTCGAGTGGAATTTCCCGAAAGAGATCAACGGCAAAGGCTTCGACGATTACATCGACTGGATCGCGCCCGGATTCCTGATCACCCTGATGAGTCTTCCGGCCGCGAGCGTTCCCGCCGGCCTGACCGCCGACCGGCTTCCGGTTGGATTGCAGATCATCGGGCCGCGTTTTGAAGAGCCGAAGATTCTTGCCGTGGCGAAAGTCGTCCAGCAGGCAAATCCGATCGGCTGGCCGCCGGTTACGGACTAGATTGCGATCCGTCCGGATCGTAGGAGCTTTCTTCCGCTCATGGCGCAATATGGCGGCCAAATGGTCGTGCCAATCGACCAGGTTTGCCGCGATTTTTACACGCGATGTCCGCTTTACCCCCGAAAGCGGACATGTGCAGTGCAAGGCGCCATGTCTGCTTTGGGCCAAAAGCAGACATGACGAAGCATCAATGCCCCTGCTTGAGCGCAGATATCTTGCTAATCTGCCCTGCAGGACGAGGGCAAACATGAGCCAGTCAAAAATTGACTTGGAAGCATTCCGTAATTTTGAGAAAGCCGCTCACGACAAGCTTGCCGAAAGTTATTTCGACGCGTTCTCGGTAGTGACGGACAGGGCAATCGAGCCGTTGCTCAAGGCCGCCCACGTTGGAAACGGGACCCGACTGCTCGATGTTGCAACTGGGCCCGGAACCCTAGCCGCAAGGGCAACCGAAAGCGGAGCGCGCGCGACAGGGATCGACATCGCACCGGCAATGGTTGAGCTGGCGCGTACGCTTCATCCACTTCTCGACTTTCGAGAGGGCAGCGCTGAGGACTTGCCATTCGATTCGTCCTCATTTGACGCTGTTATCAGCGCCTTCGGCATAGGGCATTTCTCTAGACCAGAGAGCGTTCTTGCTGAATTTGCACGTGTACTGGTTCCAAACGGTCGTGTAGCGCTCTCTTGGTGGGACGGCTTTGGAAAAAACCGAATAAACGGAATCTTCTTTGAAGCGATCAATGAGCTGGGCGTTAGCGCTCCCGGCGCGCTGCCCGTCGGACCCGCGGTTGACAGATTTTCAGACCCTAACCAATTCGCTGCGATTGTGCACGCGGCGGGCTTTGAGGTCGCTGGGATTGATTACATAACATTTTCACATCCGCTCAAAGGCGTTGATGAGCTCTGGGATCTCGCGCTTGGAAGCTTCGTGAGGGTATCTACCGTTATCCGTGCTCAGAACGCCGACGTTCAAAGGCGGGTAAGAGACAAGGTGGAGCAGGTAGCGCTGCAATATGCGTCGCCAAATGGTCTCCAAATTCCGATCGCTTTTAGAGTTATCGCCGGACTCCGGTGACTTTTCACCGAATGCAATGTCCGCTTTACCCCCAAAAGCAGACATGTGCGGTGCAAAAGGGAATGTCCGCTAAGGGCCAATAGCGGACATGGCGACCCTTCGAGGTCGTTCAATGTACGTCCGCAGTTGGCCTTTCCAGACTCGAAGGGCTACTGCTGGGCTCAGCAATGTTGAAGGTTCCTTCATCAGGTTTGCCACCTCCAAGAACTTCATTGTCAGAACAGGATCGCTGTTCGCGGACCGAAACAGTCTCCCGATATACCAATTAACAAAGCGCATCTGAGCCGTCCGCTTACCTTCGACACGCTCGTTCTGGAGATCGCTGCCCACAGCAATTTGCCAGGGAATGTCGATCAGTCGACTTGCCGCGCGAGAAAAACGGCGTCCGATTCTATCCGAACCTTTCGCCAGGCACTCACCCAACGTCAGGGCCTCCGTGCAAGCCACGGTCATGCCCTGACCATAGACAGGATTGAAGCTGCACAGAGCGTCACCGTAGACTATGAAACCCTCGGGAAAACGGGACAGCTCTTCATAGTGTCGACGCTGATTTGTGCTGAACTGATAGGTCAGGATTGGACCCAGCGGCTCTGCATCTTTGATAACGTCGAATATCTCTGGCTTAGGCAAACTTCTCGCGAATTCAATAAACCCGATTTCATCTGCTGGAGCCTCATCGTCGAAGTAGCCTCCGAGGCTGACGGTCCACCGCTCACCCTCTTGCGCCAAAATGGTGCCATGACGCCAATGAGGCGGGCATGCCGCAATAGCCGCTCCCAATTT
>JACZDD010111204.1_pt1 | contig 16276 bp, 13 predicted proteins | sample 8641771 | NCBI WGS metagenome assembly JACZDD01 (sample SAMN15324614, study PRJNA640507) | soil metagenome | isolation source: intercropping peanut in the second line | place: China: Luxin town, Laibin City, Guangxi Province | collected 2019-07-25 | depth 10cm m | reverse complement strand
TACTGAGCAATGAACTCGATATCGATCAGCCCGCCGACCGCGTATTTGAGGTCCCACCGGGTGCTGTCGCCCTTCTCCCTGGCAATCGCCTTCCGCATCTCAACTACGTCGCCAGCCGTCAACGTGGCGTCACGCGGACGCTGAAGGATACCGGCAATAACTTCTTCAACTCGCTTCTGAAACGCAGGGGATGCGGAGACGACACGCGCGCGCGTTAGCGCCATGTGTTCCCAGGTCCAGGCTTCGCTTTCCTGATATTGAAGAAACCCGTCGAGTTGCGTCGCCAGCGGGCCTGCGCGGCCCGAGGGCCGCAGCCGCATATCGACCTGGTAAAGAGCGCCATAGTTAGTCTGCGCCGTCAGCGAATTGATCAGTCTTTGGGTCAAGCGGGCAAAATATTGCGTTCCATAGAGCGGGTGCGCGCCATCGGACTCCGGATTCTCATCATCAAAATCATAGACCAGGATGAGGTCGAGATCTGATGTGGCGGTCATTTCGTAGCCGCCAAGCTTACCCATCGCGATAACCGCCGACTCTTCGTTGTGCATGTGGCCATAGGCCTTTGCAAAATTGTCGCCGACAGCCCGGTGGACCGCGCGAATGACGGCATCGGCCAGCCCTGCGAACGCCTGTCCCGCCTGCCGCGCCGTTACCGTCCCCGTCAGGATGCGTACCCCGATGAGGAACATGTACTCGAGTCCGAACATGCGGATACGCTCGAGCAAATCCTCGTCGTAGCGTGATTGCGCGAGCGCTGTGTCGAACCGTCGCCCAAGCTCGGCACCACCCGGCAAAGCGCCGAAAAAGCTGGGATCGACGAGTGCGTCGATTACCTGCGGATGGCGTGCCAGGATCTCACCGAGGCGTGGCGCGGTCCCGAGCACGAGTGCAATCAGAACAATGAGATCAGGATTCAGTCTGAGAAGCGATAGCAGACGGGCCGCGCCATGCAGATTGGCGAGAAAGTGATCAAATAGCACGAGCGTCGCACCGGGGTTGTCGGTCCTTGCAATTTGCTCGAGCAGTGCCGGCAACAAAGCCTGAAGATGCTCCTGGGCCGCCTCGCCCTTCAAAGAACGATGGGTGCCGAGTAACCAGTCACGAACGATGCCGGACGCCTCGAGTGGCGCTTTGAAGCCGAGCTCCGACAGGCGATCGAGCGTCTTGTGATCATCTGCATCCGGAGGAAATGACAACAGTGGTCGATCGGTTTCCGGCGCCTTTTCGAACAGCCGAGCATAATACTGCTGCACTTTATTGAGGTGTGCGAGCAGCACCGCGGCAAAAGCGTCCCTGTCATCAAATCCCAGGAATCGTGCAAATCTTTCGAGCTCCGCGCGGTCGGCCGGAAGGGTTTGCGTCTGCTCGTCATTCACCATCTGCAAGCGGTGTTCGACAACGCGAAGGAACCCGTAGGCATCCTTCATGGCCTCGCACGCCTCGACGTCGACCCACTTGTCCGCACAAAGCTTGCCGAGTGTCGTCAAGGTGTCGCGGTCGCGAAGATCAGGATTACGGCCGCCTGCGATCAATTGTTGCGTCTGTGCGAAAAACTCAATCTCACGAATACCGCCCCGACCGAGCTTGATGTTGTGTCCCTCGACCGCAATTTCACCGTGACCGCGGTAGGCGTTGATCTGCCGCTTCATGGCGTGCACGTCGGCGAGCGCGACGAAGTCGAGGTACTTTCGCCACACGAACGGGGCCAGTTCGTGAAGAACCTCTTCGCCGGCCGCAACATCGCCGGCGCACGCACGCGCCTTTATCATGGCGGCGCGTTCCCAGTTCTGTCCGACACTCTCATAATACGAGAGAGCAGCCGCTTTGGAGATTGCCACCGCTGTCGACGCCGGGTCTGGTCGCAGACGCAGGTCGGTGCGGAAAACGTAGCCGTCGGCTGTCCGCTCCTGCAGCAGCTTCACCAGCCGCTGCGTAAGGCGCACATAGAGCGTGGAAGGCTCGGCGTCCGCAGGCAATACCGGCGCGGCCGGGTCGTACAGAACAATGAGATCGATGTCGCTCGAGTAGTTGAGCTCGAATGCGCCCATCTTGCCCATGGCGAGGACGATGTAGCCGCTGCCTGCCTGCGGCTTGGCTTTGTCCTTCAGGACAAGCCGCCCTGCGCGGCCTGCGTCCGCCAACGCAAATCCTACGGCACCATTCACTGCGGCGTCGGCAAGCTCGGTAAGTGCATGAGCTGTACGCATAACCGACCAAACGCCGCCGATGTCGGCAACCGCAATCAACAAAGCGGCTTCGGCTTTCATTCGGCGAAGCTCCCGCATCGCGCCAGCTTCGTCCTTGCTTACCGCCGCAGCGTGACCGTGGTCTCTTAGGAGCGCCGCAAAATGCAGCTCGGGATTTGCCAAGAGCAGCCGCAGAAACCGATCGGGCTCGCGGGCGATCAATTCCCAAAGATACGGCGAGCTTTCGGCCAGCGAGTCCACAAGCGCGCCGATAATCGGCCGCTCGGAAAAGATACCTTTGAGAGTTTTGGAATCGGCTGACGACACGTCGGCCAGCCAGTCGGACACGCGTGACCTGGCGACGTCAGGGTCGCTCAACCGCGGGGCGGTCGTAATCAGATCGGCAAGCGCGGCGCCTTTGGCGGCGGCATTGTCTGATTTGCGGGCTTCCTTCTTGGGAGGAGCCTTACGTCTTGCGGGGGGCGTCATCCGGAAATCTGTACCGGCCCTCCCCGCGGCAAGGCAATGATGCTTTTCAGGCCCGGTTTGTTGTCGGCCAATACAAGCTCTCCGCCATGCAAACGGGCGACGGCTGCAGCGAGACTCAAGCCTAGTCCGGAACCTGGCTGCGAACGGCTCTGTTCAAGCCGTACAAAGCGCTCAACCACACGATCCCGGTCGCTTTCCGGAATACCGGGTCCGCAGTCGGCCACAGTCAAGAGAATTCGATCGCCTTCAGTGAGTGCGCGAACGACAACCTCGCCCGCTGCGCCGTTCACTGTTCCGTCCGTCGCGCCGGCGTATTTGATCGAGTTGTCGACGAGGTTGGCGAGTGCCTGGCTAATGAGCTCGCGATTTCCGATCACTGGTGCCGGCGTATCGGCTTCAACCTTTAATACCAAACCTTTCTCGTCCGCGAGCGGCTCGTACAGTTCACCGACATCTCGGGCAATTTCCGCGGCGTCGAACTCGCTCATGTCATCGCGGGCCTGGCCGGATTCCGCGCGCGCAATCATCAACAGAGCATTGAATGTTCGAATAAGGCCCTCGGACTCCTCGATCGTGCCTTCCAGCGCGGCGCGGTATTCGGATTCACTTTTTGCGACGCGCAACGCCTGTTCGTTACGATTCCTGAGGCGGGTCAAAGGTGTCTTGAGATCGTGCGCGATGTTGTCAGAAACTTCCTTCAAACCGCGCATCAAAGCTTCGATCCGTTCAAGCATCACGTTCAAGTTTTCGGCCAGACGGTCCAATTCATCGCCGGTGCCCGCGACCGGCAGTCGTCCGCCCAGATCGCCGCGCATGATCGTGCGCGTTGTCTCCGTCATCGCATCGACGCGCCGCAGGACCCGGCGGGTGACAAAGAGCCCACCTGCGAGACCCAGAACGATCACGATCGCGATCGACCAACGCCCGGCTGCAAGCACGATATTGTAGAGGCGCTCACGCTCGTCGAGATCGCGGCCGACCAGCAGACGGAAACCGCCCGGCAGCTGGAAGACGCGCACAAGCGCGTGATGTTCCGGGTGATCGGCAGCGTCCGCTTCGTCGAGCCGTTTATAGACGGTCTCCGTCCAGCCCGGATTGTCGAGCGTACCGGGCGGCAAAGCGGTGACGTTGCCGGCAAGGGCCTCTCCTGCATACGTCGTTACGAGATAAAGACTGGAACCGGGACGCCGCGCGCGGGCGTCGACGACAATTACGAGCCGCCTGATCCCTCCCTGTCGATACTGTTCGGAGAGTCCGGTGATCTCGGCGTTGACTGTATCGGTGATCTGCTCGGTGATCAGCCTGCGCGTGTTGAGCGCGAAATAGCCGAGCAGAAATGCCGCGAATAGCCCGAAAACGGTCAAATAGACCAGCGTGAGCTTGAACGTGGTGGTGCGAAATAACTTACCGAGCGCCGTCACGTATCATGTATCCCGCGCCGCGGATTGTGTGCAAAAGCGGCTGGGAGAAACCTTTATCGATTTTCGAGCGCAAGCGCGAGATGTGCACGTCAATGACGTTGGTTTGCGGGTCAAAATGGTAGTCCCACACGTTTTCCAGCAACATTGTGCGGGTAACCACCTGTCCGGCATGCTGCATCAGGTATTCAAGCAGCCGAAATTCGCGTGGCTGCAATGAGATTTCCTCGTCTCCGCGGCGCACCTGATGGGACAGGCGGTCGAGTTCGAGAGCGCCGACACGAAGCACGGTCTCCTCGGTGCGGCCGACGCGGCGGCGCGCGAGCACTTCAACCCGTGCGAGCAACTCCGAAAATGAGTATGGCTTGGACAGGTAGTCGTCGCCGCCGGCCCGCAGACCTTTGACCCGGTCGTCGACCTGACCGAGCGCCGACAAGATCAGGGCCGGAGTCCCAATTCCCTTTCCCCGCAACGCACCAATCAGCGAAAGGCCGTCTCGTTTCGGGAGCATTCGGTCGACGATCAGAACGTCGTATTGGCCGTCAACCGCCATGGTGAGGCCGTCGTCGCCATCCGTGGCCGAATCGGCGACATGCCCGACCTCTCGGAACGCTTTGACCAAGTAGTCCGCGGCGTCGCGATCGTCCTCAATGACCAGTAGGCGCATAGTGACCCGGTCCGGTTGCGCTTCAGCCGTCCGGCTGAAAGGTCGCTGCCCGTTAATATCCGCAAAGGTGGGCATCGGTCACACCAATTCCAGTCATTTCGGTGGCGAGGTCAACTACCTCCAGCCATGAGTCCCCCATTTCGTACGCGAGGGGGTGGCGGAGACCGCCACCCCCTCAGCGACTCCACCCCAGCGGGGGCGACGGATGCCAGGGTTGGAGTTCGGTTCGAAAGTGGTTCAACCAACAACCACTCCCGGAATTTTGCCGGGACGGGCGCGATGCCCGCCCCGTTGAGGTCGGACCACCGGCGGGGGCGACGGATGCCGGCAGGACGTCCCCAATCTCGTGTCTCAGCCGCGGCCTAACGGCAGCGCGACGAAGCGCGTGTTGTCACCCTTCTTCACACGGACCAGGACCGTTCGTTTGCCTTGCGTCCGCGCGGTCGTGATGACCTCCCGCACATCTGTCGGCGTAGAAACCGATTTGCCGGCGACTTCGAGAATGACGTCGCCAGTTGAGAAGCCGTGATCTGCCGCAACGCCACTCGAATCGACCCCGGTGATAACCACACCCTCGGCGCCAGCGCCCGCGACCCGGGCGGCCGGTGCAAGAGTGAGACCGAGCTTGCCGAGATCGGCGCTATCGTCTCCCTGGTCCTCCGCCGATGCGCGTGCTTCCTTGTTGTTTGGCATTTCGGCGAGCGTCAGCGTCAGGTCCTTTTCAGATCCGTTGTGGAGGACGGTGAGCTTTACCGACGCCTTCGGCGCCAGCGCTCCGATTTTCTTGGCGAGATCGCGTGCGTCCTTGACTGGCTTGCCGTCGACGCTGGTAATGACGTCTCCTGCGGCAATTCCAGCCTTGGCGGCGGGACTGTTGGCCTGCGGCTCCGCGACGAGCGCACCTTCGGCTTTCTTGAGCCCGAGGCTGTCGGCGATGTCCTGCGTGACTGGCTGAATCTGAACACCGATCCAGCCACGCGTGACCGAGCCGTGCTCCTTCAGCTGAGCGACTACGCTATTTACAGTGTCAGAAGGAATCGCGAAGGCGATACCAACCGACCCACCTGACGGTGAAAAGATCGCCGTATTCACACCAATGACATTGCCTTCGGTGTCGAATGTCGGACCACCCGAGTTGCCTTTGTTCACAGGTGCGTCGATCTGAATGAAGTCGTCGTAGGCGCTCGCTCCGATATCGCGTCCACGCGCCGAAACAATGCCGGCTGTAACTGTCCCGCCAAGACCGAAGGGATTGCCGACAGCAAGAACCCAATCACCGATGCGCGGGGTTTTTTCCGAAAGTTTCACATAAGGGAATGGCCCGTCCTCGACTTTGATCAGTGCGAGGTCAGTCCGCGGATCGGTGCCGATGACTTTGGCTTTGTGAGTCTTGCCGTCGTCGGTCGTGACCTGAACGCTCTCGGCCTTTTCAACCACGTGATTGTTGGTCACTGCATAACCGTCAGCCGAGATGAAAAATCCAGAACCCTGGCCGGTAATCGTGTTGTGGCGGCCGCCGCCGCGCGGCCCGCCCTCGGGGGCATCCGGCATCCCAAAGCGGCGGAAAAACTCGCGCAGTCCGGGAGGAACATCGTTGCTTCCGAGACCATTGGTCTGCGAACCGCCATCGACCTTCACACGGACCGAGATAACGGCCGGCTTCACCTTCTCCACGATGTCCGCAAATCCGACGGGCGCCTGAAGCTTGTGGGCCTGCTCGGAAAGGTTCTGGGCAAAAGCCGTCGGATAGCCGGCGCGAAGCTCGAAGCCGGGGCCGGCCACGAAGGCGCCAATGCCGAGGCCGGCAATCGTCGTCGCCAGCAGCACCGCGCGGCGGATGGAAAGCGCGCGCTTTCGATTTTTTGGAGCGGGATTAACGCTCGAATTCATCTGGAAATCTCCATCGGGATTCGTGTGGCGCGTGTTGCGCTGTTTCGAACCTGAAGATGGAGAGGCGACCCTTACAGCGTCCTGTCGGCAGGATTAAAGTTTGGTAAGGTGGGGATTATCGCGCTGTTCGAATTTCCTACGCATAATCAACGCTCAGTCCGGCGCTCATCGACCAAAGTCGAAAGCCTGCGCTGCTCCTCGATACTAAGTGTCGCAGCTTCAAGCTCAGCTGTCCGACGCCGGCGCGCTGCGAAAAACAAACCAATCGCACCTGCAAGCAGCGCCACCGGCGGCAGCGCCCACAGGATAAACGTTCTGCTTTCGAGCGGCGGCTTGAGCAGGACAAACTCACCGTAGCGGGCTACCAGGAAATCCAGAACCTGCTGATTGGTGTCACCTTTGGTGAGGCGCTCGCGGACCAGCAGACGCAGATCGCGCGCAAGCGGCGCTTCGGATTCGTCGATCGACTGATTTTGACAAACCATGCAGCGCAACTCGCGCGACAGTTCGCGAGCTCTCGCCTCCAGCTTCTGATCCTTCAGCATTTCTTCTGGCTGCACCGCCAATGAACTGCTTGACGCGATGGTCGCAAGCACAAGAGTGATCGCTGCAAGCCGGCGCATGCTCTACTCCGCTGGCTGCACGGCCGGCTTTGCCGCCGGTCTCGGAGCGCCGATCCGCAGCCGCCGGTCGGACAATGAGAGCGCACCGCCTAACATCATCACAACCGCGCCGATCCAAATGAGGAGGACCATCGGCTTGTAATAGAGCCTGACCGCAACCGAGCCGTCGTCATTGACGTCGCCGAGCGACAGGTAGAGCTGACTGAAGCCGCGGGTCAACAATGCGGCTTCCGTCGTGGTGGTCGCGCGCGATTCAAAGCTGCGTTTTGCCGGCTCCATTGTCGCGATCGGCACGCCGCCCCGCCGCACAGTGAACTTTCCAACCAGTTCGCGGTAATTCGGACCTGAGCGCTGAGCGAGCCCGTCGAAGAACAGATCGAAACCCGAAAGTGAAACGGTTTGCGAAGGCTTTAGCCCAACAATGCGCTCGCTCGCCCAGGTTCCGACGCTGACGACGCCCAGCAGTGTCACCGCTATTCCGAAGTGCGCGAAAGCCGTGCCCCAAACCGAACGGGGAAGACCTGCCGCGCGCTGGCGTACGACAGAGAGCGAAACGCGAAGCAGTCCGATGCGCTCGACGATGTCGGTTATCGCCCCCGCCATGACAAAAAGCGCCAGCCCGATCCCGAACGGCGCGAGGACAGAGACCTCGCTTTCGGCCGCAGCAACGATTGCGATCGTCACCAGGCCGACGGCGAAGGCGGCCATCAGCCGCTGCGCAACCCCGAGAACATCACCGCGCTTCCACGCCAGAAGCGGCCCGAACGGCATGGCGAACAGCAGCGGCACAAATAGCGGTCCGAACGTGAGGTTGAAGAATGGCGGACCAACGGAAATTTTCGTGCCCGATATCGCTTCGAGCGCCAGCGGATAGAGCGTGCCGACAAAGACCGTGAGGCAGGCTGTCGTGAGGAACAGATTGTTCAAGACCAGCGCGCCCTCACGCGAGACCGGGGCGAACAATCCGCCTTGCTTCAGCAACGGTGCACGCCAAGCGAAAAGTGCCAGGCCGCCACCGATGAAGATCACCAGAATCGCAAGAATAAAGACGCCGCGCGCAGGATCATTGGCGAACGTGTGCACCGAGGTAAGGACGCCCGAGCGCACAAGAAATGTGCCGACCAGGGAAAGTGAAAAAGCGAGAATCGCGAGCAGGATCGTCCAGATTTTCAGCGCATTGCGCTTTTCCATCACCACAGCCGAGTGCAGCAGAGCCGTGCCCGCCAGCCACGGCATCAGCGAAGCATTCTCCACAGGGTCCCAGAACCAGAAACCACCCCAGCCCAGCTCGTAATAGGCCCAATAGGAGCCCATCGCGATGCCGACGGTGAGGCACATCCAGGCCGCAAGTGTCCACGGCCGCACCCAGCGGGCCCAGGCGGCATCAATGCGTCCTTCAAGCAATGCGGCTATCGCAAAGGAGAACGCGATCGAAAATCCGACGTAGCCCAGGTAGAGAAGCGGCGGATGAATGGCGAGACCGATGTCCTGCAGGATTGGATTGAGATCACGCCCCTCGAATGGCGCAGGCGACAGCCGCAGGAACGGATTCGATGTCAGCAGAATGAAAAGATAGAACGTGCAGGCGATCCACGATTGCACCGCGAGCACATGCGCCTTGAGCGCTGCCGGAAGGTTGTTTCCAAAGAGCGCGACCAGGGCGCCGAACAGGGACAGGATCAAGACCCACAAGAGCATGGAGCCCTCGTGGTTGCCCCAGACACTGGTGAACTTGTATACCAGCGGCATCATTGAATGTGAGTTCTCGTAGACGGTCGCGACGGAAAAGTCCGACGTGACGTAGCAGGCTGTGAGCGCGAGGAACGATAAGGCGACGAAGACAAATTGCGCGAGCGCGGTCGAAATGGCGAGGCGCATGAGCGAGTCGTCGCGCTTGTTCACGCCGTAAACGGGAACGATCGACTGGATCAGACCGAGACCCAGCGCCAGTACCAATGCAAAGTGACCGAGCTCAGGGGTCATTTTGAAGATCCCCCCGAATCTTTTTGATCGCCTTCCTGCCAGCGGCCGGATTTTTTCAGCGCATCGACGACCTCGCGCGGCATATAACGCTCATCGTGTTTGGCGAGCACGGTATCGGCTGCGAATACTCCACCTGTATCGAGCTTGCCTTCGGCAACGACTCCCTGCCCTTCTCGGAACAGGTCAGGGACAATGCCTTGATACCGTACCGCGATGTCGGTTTTTCCATCCGTCACCGCGAAACGCACGAGCAAGTTGTCACCACGCTCTATGCTGCCGGGTTTAACAAGGCCGCCAATGCGCATGCGGCTTCCCGGCGCCGGATGTTTTTCAGCGATATCGGTCGGTGAATTGAAAAAAACGATCGAATCCCGCAAGGCGCCCAGCACGAGAGCCGCCGCAACCGCCAATACGGCCAGGCTTGTGCCAATCAAAGCCAGACGTCGTTGCTTGCGTGTCATTCCGGCTTAGCCTTCGAGTCCGAGGCTCTTGATCGTATCCTCGATGCGACGGAGCTTGTCGGCATCGTTGGCAAGGGCCCGCTTTGCTTCATCGGCAGCGGAGATCGCCTTTTCTCTTTCGCCGAGAACCAAATAGGCACGCAAGAGGCGTTGCCACCCTTCGACATCATTTCCATTTTCTTTCAGCCGATCGGCAAGGCGAGCAACCATGTTGCGGATCATATCGCCGCGGCCTTTCTCGCTCATGGCGCCGGCGGCGGCAATATCGTCGGCGGTCGGGCCTGGAGCCGTACTGCTTGAGGATTGCGAATCCACGCGGGCCAGTGCGTCCCGCACCATCCGAACCCATGGTGCATCGGCGGGCGCATTCTTCGTCATCGCACGCCATATCTCGGCTGCTTTTGCCCGGTCACCGTCCTGCTCGGCCGCGAGACCGACGTAGAATCTGGCTTTGAGTTCTTCCGGATCGAGTGCCATTGCGCGCTCAAACGCGGATTTGGCCTCGACCGTAACAACGCCATTAGCCGCGGCGACGAGTGCCTCACCGAGATCCGACTGCCGTCCGGCGCTCTCGCCACCGAGCGTCAGCAGCTTGCGCCGTGCGCTCACTGCGTCGGCAAAGCGGCCCATCCGCAGGTAGACGGGCGCCAATACTTCATAACCGCGGATGTCACCGGGGTTGCGTTCAAGGTGCGCTTCCGCCTCCGAGACGAGGCTTGCAATTGAACGCCCTTGATGTGCTTCGCGGACTCGCTCGGCCAGCGGCTGGCCTGGCAACTGCGGGGATCCAAGCGCAAGGTAAAAAGCGGTGGCGATGCTCGGCAGCAAAACCACCGCGCCAACAGTCAGCGCGCGGCGACGCCAGAGCGGCGATCCGATTGGCAAGCCGTGCGTAAATTCCGCGGCATCGGCTGCCGCAATAAGACGACGGGAAACCTCTACCCGTGCCGCATCTGCTTCCGCCGCTCCGATCAACCCCGCGGTGCGGTCGCGCTCGATTTCATCAAGTTGGTCGCGATAGACAGCAAGGTCGCTGCCGGTCTGCGCGTTCGCCGCCTGGCCAAGCGGCCACAGGACGGCGAAAATCGCCGCAGCTGTCATCAGCGCGAAAACGAACCAAAGGGTCATGGAGCCTTAATTCCGCGTCGGGCCTCCACCGGGAGGCCAGCGTCGCAGGGAATACATTACGTTCGATCGTGACAGCAATGTGCTTTATCGCACAGGCCGACTGCAGCAAAAACGGGGCCTTTATGCGCGGGCCGCCTTGCTCTCGGCGGTGACCGCAACTTCCGCGGCCTTGCCCAGTAGCGCCGCGTATTCCCGGCCGAACACCTTGGCACAGAACCGCACGGCCGCGTCGACCTGAGATTGCCGGAAACTGCGATCGGCATCGCCGGCATGGCGCAGCCCCTCGAGCAATGCCCGGGTGCCGTTGTCGAGGTAATGGCGCAATTCGCTCAAGGCGCGCTGAGTCATCTCGTTAATCGCGAGTTCGCCGGCAAAGTACCGGCATATGCCGACAAATTCGACCAGCGCCTCGACCTCCGCCACTTCGTTGGGATCGAGCACGGAATTTGGACGAATTTCTTTCGCCTGGCGCGGTCGCAACAAATGCCGGACGCGGCCCGGCATTGATTCAATTTCGACGCGCAGGATATCGGAAATATGCGTGCGTTGCGCCGCCAACGCGCGGCCCCAGGTGCTGTCGACCGGAAGCGAAAGCTCGGTGCGCAAGCCGCGCGCCGAATCGTGGATCGTCTTGAGAAGTGCGCCGACCGCAACGCCTTGCCCGCTTCGAAGATCTTCGCGCAATTCCGCAACCCTGCGTTCGAGCTCGGCCATGACGATATTGACCGCAACGCCATAATGCGTGTCGGCAACACGCGCTGCCGTATCGCTTCCAGCCGCTTTCACTCCAAGCCGAATGAGCTGCCACGGTGCAGTCATTCGATTCATGACCGTCAGCAAGGCATAAAGGAACAGCTCTCCGTCACGCGCGGCTGCGTTTTCGATGAGGGTCTTGCATTCGTCAAGCTGAGCGTTGGCGAGGTTCCCGATCTGGAGAGGCAACCTCGCCGACAGCGAGGCCAATACATCCCGTCCTTTGAGCGCGGCCTTGAGTGCGGCAAGTTCATCACCCGCGCGAGGCGTGCCGATCTGTTGCAATATCCGGCGTCGGACCTTTCCATCGCGGTCGTCGGCATTGATATTGGAGTCGATCGCTGCGGCGACCCTGTCCTGAAACATGCGGGCCAGCCGCTCGGTCTTTGCCTGATCGCCGGCGATCATCGCTTCGCTGACCTCGCCGGCAAGCGCGTCGGCGTCATGAGGCAGGAGATCACGCCTGATCCAGTTCCATAAGGCGTCCAGCGACGAGCGTGCGATACGGCCCGGATGCTTATGGTCGCCCTGGTCGTCGACAATGAAAGGCTCAAGCGGTTTGAACAGCAGCCGCGCGGAATCTTCTACGCGGGGCGCCACATCGCGCTGTTCGCGCACAATGCGGCGGAGTTCCTGGAGAACGAGGTCGGCACCGACGACGTCTTCGCCGCGCAGCACGCTGCGCTCGAGTTCGCCGATCAGCAGCGAACGCGCCCCAGGCGAGAGCTCGCGCAGAAAATGCCGCAGCCGTTCGACGGTCGTCTCGGCGCCCGCCATCCTCGGTCGATCCGAATTCAAGCCTCCGGGCTTGATACGGCGGCGGGCGTTAAGAAGTTATTAAGTGTAACTCGAGAACTAGCCGACGGCCGTCCAGGTGCCGTCCGGATTGCGGCAAGCCGTCCCGCGGGCGGTTTGTGGCTGCCCGTTTATATAAATCGTGTGGGTATAGGACCGGCAGTTACGGCCAGCCTGCTGATATTGAGGCCCGGGGACGATCGTGCCGTAGCGTCCGGAATCCGGATTGCGCCAGGACACCGGCGCGCCGGGCTGGCCGCGGTCCAGTGCCTCCATTTGCGCTGCGTAGGCGCGCTGCTTGTCCTCATCGTCGAGGGCGGCGCCGATCCGATTGCCGACCAGGCCGCCAATTCCTGCGCCAATAAGAGCCCCGGCGATATGCCCGCCGGTGCCGCCGCCGAATTGCGAGCCGATGGCCGCGCCTCCCAATGCGCCTAGCAAGGTCCCTGTGTTTTCCCTGGGTCCGGGGCCCATCGGGTCCGGGCTGCCGGCACATCCCGCGAGAACGGCACCGGCAACGGCTACGGCCGCAAATTTGAATTTCGACATTTCGGACCCCCCAGGGAACACTGAACCCCGCTAATCAGTGCGGTCACGCTATCGGGACGGCAGGATTGGGGCAAAACTCCGGCGGATAGCGAGAAAGCGTTGGCAACACTCATACGGCCGGCAAGACCAACTCGGCGCGCAGCCCACCGAGCGGCGCCGTCCCCAGCGTCAGTCCGCCACCGTAAAGACCGGCGAGCTCGAGCACGATCGAAAGACCCAGGCCGGATCCCGGCTTCGTTTCGTCGAGTCGACGCCCGCGCTTGGCAACCTGCTCGCGCTCGGACGGTGAGAGCCCGCGCCCATCGTCGTCGACGATGACCCGCACAATCTGGCGCTCGCTCGCCGCATCAGGGCGTTCCCGCACAACCTCAATCGCAACACGCGACGATGCCCATTTGCAGCCATTGTCGACGAGATTTCCGACCATTTCTTCCAGATCGGGCCGCTCACCGTGAAATTGTGCAGTTTCGTCTGCATGGACCTCAATGGTCAGACTCTTGTCGCGGTGGATCTTTTCCATGGTACGCGCAAGCGCGGTCACGACGGGTGCAACCTGCGTGACCGATCCAACGACCGTCAATCTCGCCGCCAGGCGTGCCCGCTCGAGATGCCGCGCCACCTGATCACGCATGATGTCGGCCTGCTCGAGAATCTTCTGGCCAAACGGCTCAGTGCCATGCGCCGTGGCCTCGTTCACCATCACCGAGAGAGGCGTCTTCAGCGCATGCGCCAGATTTCCCACGTGTGTCCGGGCCCGCTCGACAATCTCCCTGTTGGTCTCGATCAATGCGTTCGTCTCGCGGGCGAGTGGAGCAATCTCTTCAGGGAATTTTCCGGTCAGACGCTCTGCACTGCCGGATCGAATGGCGGAAAGCCCATCGGTGATGCGTTTGAGCGGCGCAAGACCGAAACGGACCTGGAACGTCGTCGTGAGAAGCAGGACCGCCGCAAGAATCGAAAATGTGATGACCAGCGCCTGGTCGAACGAGCGCGTTTCGTCCGAAATTTCAGCGGCATCTCCCGCCACGGCGACAAGGTAATGGCCTTCGTCACCCAGATCGACATTGCGTTCGACAAGGCGCAGGCGCTGATCTTCCGGCCCGCCCACGTAGCCGGCGCGCGAGCCGTCCGCGCTGCCGGGAATGCCCTGGTCCCGTAAGTGTGGTAAGCCGCCGTCCCACAACGAACGCGATGATCGAAGTTCGGACTTGCCCGGATCAGTGCGCGTCACCTGCCAATACCAGCCGGACAGCGGCAACTCGAACAGCGGTTCACCCAGGGACTGCGGAAATTTTTCTCCGGCTTCTTCTGGCGACGCGATATCGGCGACCAAAGTGCGGAGGTAGACACCGAGCCGACGGTCGAAGGCACGCTCGACCGCCTGCCTGTAAAGCGACGACAGGACAACGCCCGTAACAAGCAAAATGATCACAGTCCAGGCGGTGGCTGACAGGAAGAGACGAAGCGCGAGCGAATTGGCGCGCATATCAACGTGCGTCGGGCGGCGTAAGCAAATATCCCAGGCCCCGCACCGTCTGGATGATCTCGACACCAAGCTTCTTGCGAATGCGGCCGACAAACACCTCGATGGTATTTGAATCGCGATCGAAATCCTGATCGTAGAGATGTTCGACCAGTTCGGTGCGCGACACCACGCGACCGGTATGATGCATCAAGTAAGCAAGCAAACGGTATTCGTGGCTCGTGAGCTTGACCGGATTTCCATTGACCGAAACACGGCCGGTACGGGTATCGAGCCGGACCGGGCCACAGTTGAATTCGCTCTTTGCGTGACCGGCGGAGCGGCGCAACAGCGCGCGAACCCGAGCGAGCACTTCCTCCAGATGAAAGGGCTTGGCCACATAATCGTCCGCGCCTGCGTCAAAGCCCTGAACCTTGTCGCTCCAGCGGTCCCGCGCAGTCAGCATGAGCACGGGCATCGCGCGGCCGGTGCGGCGCCACGCCTCAAGGACCGAAATACCGTCCATCTTTGGCAGACCGATGTCGAGAATGACCGCATCGTAAGGTTCGGATTCGCCCAGATAGTGACCTTCCTCGCCATCGAACGCGCGGTCGACAACATACCCCGCATCCGTCAGCGCAGTGGCAAGTTGACGATTGAGGTCTGGATCGTCCTCGATCACGAGGAGGCGCACGGGCTACTTCTCCGCTGAGCGGCCAAGCTGGTATTCGCCATTGACTGCATCAATGGTCGCGGTGACCACTTTGCCACTACGGCCGAGCAGAGTCAGCACATAGACCAGCTTCTGGTCCTGCCGGCACAGCCTGGCCCGGACAACCTCGGAATATTGGCGGTGTTGTCGAAGCAATTTAATGGCCTGGGCAAGTGAAATTGCCTTATTGGCGGCGACAGCAGCGCGTTGCTCCGCCTTTGTCAGGCACGAGTCGTGTTGGGGCACATCAGCGGCCCGGGCCGGAACAGCGAGCAGGCCTGCCAGCAGGACCAATATGGTGAGGCGGGGCACCGGCATAATGTAAGGTTGTTAGCGACGCGCCTGTGAACGCTGGGTGAACGCGGCAAGCCGGAAACCCGCACTGGCTAGCTTTCAAAGCCGTCGAATGTTGCATAGGCATCCAGCGGTTCGCGTGGAGAGCGCCAGGAATTGATGCGTGCGGCCGCATCCTCGTAGCCGAGGGCCATGCCGGAATAAATCATCAAATTTTCGGGAAGTTGCAGAAATACACGTACCGTACGGTGGAACGAGACCCACGCCTGCTGCGGACATGTATGCAAGCCGAAGCCACGGGCGAGCACCGCAACAGTTTGAAGGTAGCCGCCGATATCGGCCCATTGCGCCGGTCCATGAACTTTTTCGCGCGCGAAAAAAATGGCAACCGGCGCGCCGAAAAACTCGTAGTTGCGGGAATACTGGCGATAGCGCGCGGGCTTGTCGTCGCGCGGTACATTGATCGACCGATAGAGCAATTCACCGACTGCAAAGCGTCGCGCCCGATAGGGCTCGGTCAGCGGCTCGGGATAAATCGTGTAGTCGGTCCCCTCGCCTTTCGGCAGTTCGGTCGCCATTCGTGGCGCCAGCAGCGCCTTCAGCTCTTCAACGCGCTTGCCCGCAATGGCATAGATGCGCCACGGCTGCATATTGCCCGCGGACGGCGCGCGTGCCGCACGGTCGATAACGTCGCGGACTATTTTTTCAGGAACCGGCGTGGGCAGGAAAGCGCGGCAAGAATATCGTGAGGCAACGGCTTCAAGGACATCCATTGGAATGACTCCGCAATATACGGAGCGATATTGGCGGGCGCTGCCGCCAATGCCAAGCGGTGTCACTTGCGGTGTCACTTGCGGTGTCACTTG
>JACZDD010096033.1_pt1 | contig 16458 bp, 15 predicted proteins | sample 8641771 | NCBI WGS metagenome assembly JACZDD01 (sample SAMN15324614, study PRJNA640507) | soil metagenome | isolation source: intercropping peanut in the second line | place: China: Luxin town, Laibin City, Guangxi Province | collected 2019-07-25 | depth 10cm m | reverse complement strand
CTCGCGGAATTCCGTCACCAGCTTGGTGACCGAGGAGCAGGCCAAGAAATAGCGTTAGATATTTGAGCGTCTCAAAATGAAAAAGCCTTTACGTGTTAAATTCTTCCTGATCCTGGCCGTTGTGCTGATCTGCATATACGGCGTGATCGGCATTCCGCGCAACAAAGCTGAATTGATCGCGAACTGGGAGAACAATATTCACCTGGGCCTCGATCTACGCGGCGGTAGTTACCTGGTGATCCAGGTGCAGCAGCAGGATGCCTTCAATGCGGAAGCGGGCGCGGTTGCCGAGCGCTTGAAAGATGCGGTGCACAAGGCGCAGGTGCAATTTGCCGACATCGAGGCCGAAGATGCCAAGACTCTCGATACGGCGAAGAATGTTGCGGTAGTGGTAAAAGGCGTCCCATCGGCGCAAGCCGGAACGTTCCGCGGCATCGTGAGCGAGCAGTTCTCGCAATGGCTCCTGAAGCCAACCAGCCAGACCGATTACCGGTTAACGATGAAGCCGACCGAAGCTTTGACGATTTGGCAGCAAACGCTGGCGCAGACCAAGAACACGATTGATAAAAAAATCAACGCGCTAGGCCTGACGGAAGCGACCGTACAGCAGCGGAAACAGGACGCGGATTCCCAGTTGCTGGTGCAGATGCCGGGCGTGGACGATATGGCGCGCGTGAAGCAAATCATTCAAACAGCCGCCGTACTGGAACTTTATGACGTGAAGAGCGGCCCGTTCGCGAGCCGCGAAGAGGCGCTCTCTCAGAATGGCGGCGTTCTGCCGCTAGGTACCAAGCTGATTGGGGCGCCTACCGCGACCGGCGGCCCAAATAGCGTGGGTGGAGGAGTGTACCTGGTCTCCCGGACACCCATTGTGTACGGCCGCGATATACGCGATGCAAAGCCGCAGAGCGGCGATATGCCGAATACCTGGGATACCAACTTTGTATTAAGCCAGGATGCAGCCAAGCGCTTCGGCACCTACACTGGCTCACACATTGGCAAGCGCCTGGCGATTGTGCTCGATGGCAAAGTTCTGAGCGCGCCAACGATTCAGAATCAAATCAACGACCAGGGGCGGATTACCGGCGCGCCCAGCCAGCAAGACGCCATGGACTTGGCTTTGAACCTCAAGGCGGGATCGCTGCCGGCGAGCGTTCGCTATGAGCAGGAGAGTACGGTTGGGCCTTCGCTCGGCGCCGATTCGATTCGCCAAGGCTTCGTCGCCGGCATTGCCGGTGTTCTTGCGGTGATTGCGGCGATGTTGATTTATTACAAACGCAGCGGGATTAATGCCACGCTGGCGTTGATTTTGAACGCGGTCATTTTGATTGCCGCGTTGAGCTACTTTGGCGCTGTCCTGACCCTTCCCGGAATAGCCGGCATTATTCTGACCATCGGTATGGCGGTCGATAGTAACGTGCTGATCTTCGAGCGTATTCGGGAGGAGTTGCATGCGGGTAAAGCGGTGATTCCGGCGGTGGACGCCGGGTTCAGCAAAGCGCTGCTAACCATCATTGACACCCATGTGACGACGGTGGTTTCCTGCGCCATTCTGTTTTTGTTTGGCTCCGGGCCGGTCAAAGGGTTTGCGGTAACCCTTGTGATTGGTCTGGTAGCTAATGTATTTACAGCGGTTTTTGTTTCAAGATTTATTTTCGACTGGGAGTTGTCCCAGCCGAAACCGGTGACGGCGCTCAGCATTTAGAGGATGGGCGGTAATGGGAACATTTGTGGATAACCGGTGTCTATTCTCTATGGATGCCGGCCTTTCGAGCTAGATGGAAATTTTCAAGCGTACGAATTTTGACTTTCTCGGCAGGAAATGGCCGTTCATCATCCTGTCTTTGGTGTTGACAGTTGCGGGATTGGTCAGTTTGTGGATGAAAGGCGGCCCGAAGTACGGAATCGACTTCACGGGTGGAGCGTTGATGGACGTGAGCTTCATCAAGCGCCCGCCGGCTGAGGCGATTCGCGCCGCGCTGCGCCATAAGATCACGGGTGAGATCGAGGTGCAGGAAATAAAGAATACGCAGGAAGTGCTGATTTCAACGGGAGCGCGGGACGACAACGCACTGCAAGTAGTACGCGGGGATATGATCTCTACGTTGAACGCCGCTTTCAATCCTCAGGCGGGCGGCAAACTCGATATCAATCTCGCCGGCCAGTCGGCTCTGGCCGATCGTTTGCGCGAGCCGCTCACGCAGGGCGGTGTAATGCTTTCCGAAGATCAGTTACAGGCGACAACAAAAGCCATTATGGGCTTCCGCAACGCGCCGGGCCGCTCGGGCTTAATCTCGAATCTCGAGGATCTTTCCAGTGTCTCCGGCGTCACTCCGCAGTTGCTCAACGTCGTCAAGCAGCAATGCTTCGCCGGCAATTTTGCGATCCGCAGCGTGGAAACGGTGGGCCCGAAAATTGGCGCCGATCTGCGGCAGCAGGCTATCAATGTGGTTTTAATTGCCCTCGCCGCGATGCTGATATATATTGCATTCCGCTTCGAGTGGAAGTACGGAGTGGCGGCTGTGATCGCGGTGTTTCACGATACGATCATCACCATCGGTTTGTTCTCGATATTGGATAAGCGGATCGATCTCACGGTCATTGCCGCATTACTCACGCTGGTCGGTTATTCGATGAATGACACTATCGTGACGTTCGATCGCATTCGCGAGAATCTTAAGCTGCATATGCGCGGCACGTTTCCGAGCATCGTTAACGCGAGCATCAATCAGACGTTGAGCCGGACCGTGCTGACCTCGGGATTAACTTTTCTCACGGCGCTATCCCTGTTCTTATTCGGTGGGCAGGTACTGAATGGCTTTTCTTTAGCGCTCGTGATTGGTATTATTATCGGAACCTATTCGTCGATTTTTATCGCGAGTCCGATTTTGATTTTCTGGCACGATATGGCTGCCGGTAAAGCGGGTCCGTCCAAGGCGGCAACCGTGGAAGTACGGCCGGCAGGTGCAAGTAAGGGAGTGAAGACGGCCAAAACCGTCAAATAAAAAGCGTGCGGGTCCGTTGCGGCCCGTGAAAGCGAGACACGGAAATGTTCGATCAAACGTTCGTCGACGGGACGACCAAGACAAAAAAGCCGTACACGATTTTTCTTTCGATGGTGTTTGAGATCGCGCTGATCGGTGTGGCTATTCTTATCCCGCTGATATATACGCAGACTCTTCCCAGCGCACAGTTGAGAAGTATGTTAGTGGCTCCGCCCCCGCCCCCACCCCCGCCGCCTCCTCCGCCTCCGACGCCCAAGGCGCCGCCGAAGCCGGTGGTGCGGCAGTTTGTGTCGAATCGTCTGATTGCGCCGCGAGCCGTTCCGAAAGAGATCGCCAATATTACCGAAGCGGCGCCTCCGCCCGATACCGGCGGCGTGTACGGTGGAACCGGTGAGGCCGGCGGCGCAGTCGGCGGCATCATCGGCGGCATGATCGGTGGAGCGGCACCGCCTCCGCCTCCGCCTCCCAAGCCCAAAGGACCGCAGCGCATTGGCGGCCGGGTTATGGAAGCGAACCTGATCAAGAAAGTTCAGCCCGTATATCCGCCGCTCGCCCGCTCCGCGCGCGTGCAAGGCGTAGTGGAATTCACGGCCGTTATCAGCAAAGAAGGCAATATCGAGAATTTGCAATTGGTTCGCGGGCATCCGCTGTTGGTCAATGCTGCCAAGGAAGCGGTGCTGCAGTGGAAGTACAAACCGACGGAATTGAACGGAACGCCGGTTGAGGTAATTACTGATATCATCGTGAACTTCACGCTGAGTCAGTAAGAGAGTGTCAGTTTAGAAATTTCGCTAGTTCAATATCGATTCAACTTAGGAGACAAGCATGGTTTTACAATTTCAGGTCTGGGCGTTCTGGCTATTTCAGGAGGCCGAAACCATCAATTTCGACGTACGATCCGTCTGGGGCAACATGGGTGTCGCGGCCAAATTGGTCGTGCTCTGTTTGTTCATTATGTCGGCGTGGTCGATCGGCGTGATGATCGACCGTCTGATCGCATATAGCGCGGCCCGCAAGCAATCGCGCGCTTTCGCCCCGGCGGTTGCCGGCGCACTGCGCGAAGGGAAGCTCGATGAAGCCATCAAGATCGCGGACCGCCTCAACAAGAGCCATCTCGCCAAGGTAGTAGTGGCGGGTTTGCAGGAGTTCAAAGCGCATCAAATGAGCGCCGAAATTCCGGGTGAAGATATCGAAGCCTCGCGGCGCGCTCTTGAACGCGCCGAAGCGATTGTTCATGCCGAGTTGAAGCGCGGCGTCAGCAGCCTGGCGACTATCGGTTCCACGGCCCCGTTCGTCGGACTGTTCGGCACCGTCGTCGGCATCATGAACGCGTTCAAGTCGATTTCGACTTCGAAGTCGACCGGTCTCGGCGCAGTCGCCGGCGGTATTTCGGAAGCCCTGATCACCACCGCCGTCGGATTGTTCGTCGCTATTCCGGCCGTCTGGATGTTCAACTACTTCAGCAACCGCATTGAAGCGTTCGACGTGGAGATGGGCAACTCGAGCTCCGAGTTGATCGACTATTTCCTGAAGCGTACGCAGCAACGCGCGGCCGCCAAGTAATAGCTGTTTGCAGTTGGTTGAAGCTGTGGTTTGAATCCACTGGTTTGAATCCATAAGTTGAATGCACAGGGCGAGAGCCCCCAATCGGGCTCTCGCCACTAGGGAGAATGAAATGGCTGCAAAACAGAAAGCGCCGCCGATTGTATCCGAGATTAACGTCACACCCATGGTGGACGTCATGCTAGTGCTGCTGATCATCTTCATGGTCATCACGCCTATGTTGACCAAAGGCGTCCAGGTGAACAAAGTCAAGACGCATAACGACATCAAGCTCGTCGAGGCCGATAAGGAAGATGCGATCATCATCTCGATAACGCGCGACGGACGGGATTTTCTAGCGCCTGGCAACATGCGCGTCGAACCAGGTGATCTTCCCGCTAAAGTAAAAGATTTGCAAACCAACCGCTCGGATAAAACGGTCTACATTACCGCGGATGCCCGGGCGCGATTTGCCGGTGTAACGGATGTGATCGACAATCTCCGTCTGGCCGGGGTGGACCAGTTAGGCCTGATTACGGAAGCCATTCAGGATAGAAATAGGAAGAATTCGGGTCTCTAAAGACCGCAAAAAAAGGAAAAGATCGCTATGGCAATGGCAGTTGGCGGTTCCGGTGGAACCAGGGCGGATATCAACGTTACGCCCCTTATCGATGTGTTGCTCGTGCTGTTGATCATCTTTATGGTCATTACGCCTTTAACGCCCCATGGATTGAATACGCTGGTACCTCAGCCACCGCCGCCGAACCAGCCCCCGCCACCGCCGAATCAGGATCCCAATGTCGTCATCGAGGTGATGAAGGATCACAGCCTGCAAATCAATAGCCAGCCCGTCGCCGAAAAAGATCTCACGGCGCGGCTGGAAGACATCTTCAAGACTCGCGCCACTAAGGTGGTCTTCGTCAAGGGCGACCCGGACGTGGATTACCGTTATGTCGCGCAGGCCATTGATGATGCCAAAGGAGCGGGACTCGATAAAGTCGGCATCATGACGCCGAAGGTAGAAGCCGGTCAATGAAGATACAAACATCGAAATGGTTGATGTGCGCGTTGTGCGCCAGTCTTATCTCGGTAACGGGATGCGCCAAGCTGAAATCCCGCGACCAGATGAATCAGGGTGTTCAGGCTTATAAGAACAATCATTACGCGGAGGCGGTCCGGCACTTCAAGGAAGCTGTCACGCTCGACCCAACCAATCAGAACGCGCAGTTATATCTTGCGACGTCCTATATGATTCAGTGGGTGCCCGGCGCCGAATCGCCGGACAACAAAAAGAATTACGACATGGCCAAGCAGGAATTCGACGAAGTGTTGAAGAAAGATCCGTCGAATTCTCTGGCGCTTGCGTCCCTGGCCTCGATGGCGTACAACTCTGCAAGCAGCGGAACGCCGGAGCAGAAGACTGCCGCGCTCGAAGAAGCGCGTAAATGGAATCAGCGCCGCATCGAGGTCGATCCTAAGGATCCCGAGCCCTATTACTATCTGGGCGTAATCAATTGGTCGCAGACCTATCCACCGTATCGCGATGCGCGTGTTGCCGCCAAGATGAAGGACGAGGATCCTGGCCCGCTCAAAGATGCTAAAGCCAGGGATGCGCTCAAAGAGAAGTACGGAAGGCAGATCGAAGACGGTATCGACAACTTGAAGAAAGCGCTCGCGCTCGATAAGGAGAATGAGGACGCGATGTCTTATCTCAACTTGCTTTTACGAGAGAAAGCCCTTCTAGTGGACGATTCCGAAGATGCCGCGAAGGCCGACGTAGCCCAGGCCGAAGATTGGTTCAATAAATCCATCGATACGAAGAAGATGAAAGCCAATCGTCCGCAGAAGACGCAAACGAGTTAGCCGACTGAGCCGCGACCACCAGGGAGCGTTTCCGCTTGCTAACGCGCGTGGCTCAGTTCAAGAAATACGTTCTATACAGCGTATCCCGCTGCTTCGGAATAAATCCGGCGTCGCGTATCAACCGCCGCAGTTGTTCTTCAGTCGCCCGATGATGCGTGCCGGCCGCCGAAACGACGTTCTCTTCAATCATGATGCTGCCGACGTCGTTACCGCCGAAGCGCAGCCCAAGCTGGCACACCTTGAGTCCGGGCGTCACCCAAGACGCCTGGATATTCAAAATGTTATCTAAATAAATCCTGGAAAGAGCCAGCATCTTCAGGTACTCGACCGAGGTGGCTTCCTGCTTTACGAAGCGTCCGAGCGAAGTATATTCACGCTGGAAAAACCACGGAATAAAGGCTGTGAAGCCGCCCGTGTCTTCCTGAATCTGCCGCACGATGTCGAAATGATTCATGCGCTGTTCGATAGTCTCTTCGGTACCGAACATCATGGTCGCCGTAGTCCGCATTCCAAGCGCATGCGCCGTCCGGTGCACATCGATCCAATCCTGCACCGAGCATTTCAGGCGGCTGATGCGATAGCGAACATCTTCGTCCAGGATTTCCGCGCCGCCGCCGGGGATGGAATCGAGGCCGGCATCGCGCAGCCGAGCAATCGTATCGCGCAGCGATAAGCCGCTGACGTCGGCGATGTTCACCAATTCCGGAGCCGAGAAGCAATGGCACCAGATATCGAAGCGGGCCTTGATCGCGCGCAGCAGGTCTTCATACCATTCGATCTTCAAATCCGGATGCAGACCGCCCTGCATGAGAATCCCCGTGCCGCCCAGATCCACTGTCTCCTGAACCTTGTCCAGAATCGTCTCGATCGGCAGGATGTAGCCTTCTTTGTGCCCCATCGGGCGGTAAAACGCGCAGAAACTGCAATACTCGGTGCAAAAATTCGTGTAATTGATGTTGCGGTCGATGATGTAGCTGACGACGCCATCCGGATGAAGCTTGCGCCGCACCGTATCGGCTTCTTTGCCGATCGCAAGCAAATCATCGCTTCGAAACAGATCGATCGCCTGGCTACGCGTGATCACAAGTCAGACCTTTCCCTCCGGCAAGCTCGAGAAACGCTTCCAGTCCCTTCGCCTCTTCGGCTCCCAGCTCGAACCGGATATGCTCACGCAGATAGCGCTGCGCCAGTTCTTTCGAAATGCCTCTGGCGGCATGCTCGGCATCGACAATCTCGTCGATTCGAGAAGCGCCGAATTCATACGAACCGCGCGTGATGGTTTCCAAATCGCGCACCACCAAGCCGGGCTTTCCAGCCCACGCGGCGAAGACCATCGGCAGTCCTGTCAGCGTGAACCATTCCTGGCCAAGATCCAGCCATTCGTACGTTAGCTCGTTAGGCGAAACATGCAGCGCCGCATCGCCGATGAGCAGCGCCGCGTCGCACCTGGAGAGCATGCGTTCCAAATCCGGCGCAAGCGCGGTAGTCTCCACGTCCGCGCCGAAGCGCTCGCGCAATATCACCTGAGCCAGCTCGACAGAAGTCCGCGAGCCCGAATCGGCTGCTAGTGTCCGCACGCGCCGCCAAGGTACCCGCGATACCAGTAAAATACTGCGCACCGGGCCGCGGCATGAAATGCCAACGCCAGGCAGCATTTCCAGTTTTTGCCGGGCGATTTCCGCTACTGGAACCAGGCCAATATCGATTGCCCCGCCTTCAACCTCGTCCGCGCATTTCGAAGGCACCGAAAAGGACAGCGACACGCGCTCCCGCTGTGGTCCATGCAGCATGCCCCAGACCAAGGGAAGCGTGTTGAAATAGCTAACGGCGCCAACGCGAGGCAAAGTGGTACTCAATCTTTAGTGTATTAGACGCCCCGCCGGTCACCCCATAGATCGATGTGTAATCGCGGGCTGTATCGATATCCGCGTTGTTTGCAGATTTCAGCCAGCCAGACGCCGCGCTCCTGCACGATTTCCCGGCGAGTACCCTCAGGCATCAAAATCACGCGCGCGACAGGTGCACTGATTTCGCGGCGGATTTCTTCCACTTCGTCCACATCGCCAGGAGCGGCGATTACGAACTTGAGCTGATATTCGTAGCTCCCGATGAGGCGGCGCAAAATATCGGGCTGCCACCGTAGCCGATCGTGCTGCGCCGCCCAGCGTCCGCCCTCGCGCTCGTGGGGCGTCGAGTTCCGGAGTTTCGGACTAATGCTCATCAGATCGCAAGCGACGGGCGCAAACATTGTGCCCGCCGTTTCGATAGTGATGTGCAGACCCGCTTCGCGCAGACGCTCCGTCAAAGCGACCATTTCAGGAGCGATCATCGGTTCGCCGCCCGTGACCACCACATGTCGAGCGCGATACGCCGCGACCGCCTCCAGAATCTGTCCGAGCGTCAAATCCTCACCCTCCGGTTGCCACGACGTATAGGGCGTGTCGCACCAGGTGCAGCGTAGGTTACAGCCGGAGGTGCGAACGAACACCGAGGGCACGCCGGTAAGAATACCTTCGCCTTGCAACGAGTAAAAGATCTCGGCAATCTTCACGGGCAAACCATCACCGGACAATCAGCGGATCGCGCACGCCGGCCTCTTCGAATCCTTTGCGGCGCAGCAGACACGAATCGCATCGCCCGCAGGGCCGGCCACCCACATCCGGATCGTAACAGCTATGCGTCAGACTCAGATCGACATCAAGCGCGATCGCCTTGCGAACAATGTCGGCCTTGGTCATCTGAATCAAAGGCGTGTGAATCTGAAATTTCGAATCGCCTTCGACCCCGGCCTTTGTCGCCAGATTCGCCATCTGCTCAAACGCGGCGATGAACTCAGGCCGGCAATCCGGATAACCTGAATAGTCGATCGCGTTCACACCCAGGAAAATATCCGCTGCGCCCGTGACCTCGGCATAAGCCAGCGCGAACGACAAAAAAATCGTGTTCCGGGCGGGCACATAAGTGACCGGAATACCGGCTCGCATCGACCGTTCTTCGCGGTCCTTGGGAACAGCGATATCGCCGGTGAGCGCCGATCCGCCGAACACACGCAAGTCGATGGTCAGGATGCGATGTTCCCTGGCTCCGAGCTGCTGCGCTATATTCGCCGCCGCCTGCAGTTCCTGCGCATGGCGCTGCCCATAGTTGAACGAGAGGCAGTAACACGCAAAGCCTTGCGAACGCGCAATGGCAAGACAAGTCGAGGAATCGAGGCCGCCGCTCAGCAAACAGATCGCCCGGCGCTCTTCGGAATGGCTCACGTCCCAGTATAATTTTTCTAGCTGCTCAAAGATTTTCTTCACACTCTGCGCCAACTTCGCAGGAATCCCGGTTTCGGCGTCGCGGCAGTGCTTTCGCTCGCGCTCGGAATTGCCGCAACCACCGCCGTGTTCAGCGTCATCTACGGCCTGCTAATGCATCCGTACCCGTACCGCTCGGCGGATCGCATGATCGGCATACTGGCCGAAGATAAGGGCGGAAGTCGAAATCATGTGCTGCTGACCGGTTTGCAATTCGAGCAGATCCGGCAAGTTGCTTCGATCGAAAGCGCTGCTGCCTGGCAGAGCTGGGACTTGCCTATGACCGGCGCGGAGCTTCCCGAAGATGTGCGCTCCACGTTTCTCACGGCGAACGCTTCGAGTTATTTCGGCGTGGCTCCCTTCCTCGGCCGGGGGCTGCTTCCGTCGGACGCACCCGAACACCGTCCGGCGCAAGCCGTGGCCGTACTCAGCTACATGTTCTGGCAGCGCCACTATCACGCGAGCCACGATGTCCTCGGCAAGGTTCTCGAGTTGCAGCATAAAAGCTACACGATCGTGGGAGTCCTCCCGCCGCGCTTCACCTGGACTGGCGCCGATGTCTATCTACCGCTCGAAGTCCCTTACGATCCTCGCAGCGTCGTCGGCTTCTCGGCGGTCCTCAAGCCGGGCGTGAGCCTCGAGACAGCGCGCGCCCAATTTCAGGCGCTGTTCGAACAGTTCGCAAAAGAAAATCCGGCGCGCTTTCCGAAGGGCTTTCACGTCTATATCGAACGGCTAACGGACCGTTATGACAAAAGCCTCCGGCACACACTCTATGTATTATTCGGATCCGTCTTGCTGTTGCTCGGTATCGGCTGCGCGAATGTATCGATTCTGCTGCTGGCGCGTGGTGCTTCTCGCCGTGAGGAGTTATCTCTGCGCATGGCATTAGGCGCAGGCAGATTGCGCATTGTGCGGCAGTTGTTGACCGAATCGCTGGTCATCGCGTTGAGCGGAGCGTTCATGGGAGTGCTGTTGGCTTTATACACGGTGCCGCTGATTGTGAAATGGCTGCCGCGGTACTCCTATCCCGCTGAAGCCGCCATCGCGGTAAACGTTCCTGTGCTCGCCTTCTGCGCCCTACTCGCATTCATCACCTCGCTGGTGTTCGGACTTTCACCGGCGCTTCAGCTTAGCCGATCCGATAGCAATCGTCGCGGCTCGCGAACCCGGCGAACGCACACAATCCTGATCGCTGGCCAAATTGCTCTCACCCTTCTGCTGCTGGCGGTTGCGGGCGGCGCCGCACAAGCGTTCTTCCGGATCGTACATACAAACCTCGGCTACGATCCGCGGCACACCATGAACGTTGGAATTCCCGTTCACCCGGGCAGTTATCCTACATGGCAGGCGCGCGTCGCCTATTTCGACCGGCTCCGCGCGAGCGTAGAGGCTCTGCCTGAGGTGGTCTCGGTAGCGAATTCTTTCGACGCGACTCCGCCTTTCAATGGCGTTAATCAAAGATTCGAGATCCTGAACCGGATTACGGGACCGGCGGAAGAGTCGCGCGTTATTCTTGTCGGCCCTGGATATTTTTCCTTGCTTCACATTCAGGTGCGGCAAGGGCGAATCTGGAATCGCGCGGAAACTTTGCGCGGTGCACGTCTGGCCGCGATCAACGAAACCATGGCACGCCGGTATTGGCCCCATGGCGATGCGAGAGGGCAAGCGATCCGAATGCCTGAAATTAAGGGAAACTTGCCGATGCGTCTCGCCGCTCCGGCGAGCGACCAATGGTTTCAGATTGCCGCGATTGTGGCGGATGTCCGCAATGATGGACTGCTGATGCCGGTAAAGCCTGCGATCTACCTGCCTTACACGATCTGGATGGGCGTGGAGATGAATCTGCTCGTGCGGACGCAGGGTGCGCCGCTTTCGATACTCCACGCCGTGCGCGCGCGCATCCAGGCGGTCGATCCCGACCAGGAAGTCGATCAATACGTGCCCAGTCTGGAAGAGTTAATCGGAATGCAGACCGAGTGGCAGCGCGGCCGTCTGATGACGATGCTGTTCGGCGCATTTGCCGCGCTTGCGCTGACTCTCGCCACTGCTGGTCTCTATAGCGTCGTTTCCTACAGCGTCGCTCGTAGAAGTAACGAATTCGGTATCCGCATGGCGCTTGGCGCGCAGCGTAACCACGTGCTACGGATTGTGCTTTTCTCTACCTCGGGCGCGGTGGGAAGCGGCGTGCTAGCCGGTTTTGTGCTTTCAGTCGGCCTCAATTCGCTGCTCGTCCGCTGGACTGATATCGGCTCGCGAGATCTGATGCTCCTTCTTTCGGCGGCTCTGATTTTGGTTGTCGCTTCGCTAGTTGCTGGCCTGCTGCCGGCACGCCGCGCTTCGACGGTTGACGCGCTCAAAACATTACGCTGCGAATAAAGCTCACCCGCTCTCTCGCGTTTGCAGCACCTCCGCATCCACCCGCCCGCGGTGCAGCCGAATACTCAGCCGCGCCTTCGTTGCAGTCTCTTGCGACGAACGTAAAATGCGCCCTTGCGCGTCTTCCACAATCGCGTACCCGCGCGCTAACACTTCCAACGGGCTGAGTTGCCGTAATCGCAGATCGAGCGATTCATACTGCCGCCGCCCGCTCCATAACCGCGCCTCGATTCCTTTTAGGAGTCTTCCGCCGAGCAGTTCGTGGCGATGGCGCACGCGAGCCAATCGCAGCCGCAAATCGTTGGCCTCGAGCCGCCGCGCCGCCGATGCCAGCCGCCGCGCACTCCGCTCGAGCGCGGCCCGCTGCGATTGGCGCAATCGAAAATCGGCATCATCCACACGTTGCGCGCGCCCGGCGATCGCTCTATGCATGAGCGCAGCCGCGCGATTGATTCCGCGCTCATACAAATCGCGCCGCCCGACCAGCAGCCGGTAGCGCAGCGCTTGCAGCGCTTTGACGCGGCATGCGGCTATACTTTCGAGCAAGCTCTCTTTGGTCGATATGACAATCTCCGCCGCCGCCGAAGGCGTAGGCGCGCGCAAATCTGCGACGAAGTCGGCAATCGTGAAATCCGTTTCATGTCCAATCGCGGAAATTACGGGAACTGACGACGCCGCAATCGCTCGCGCCACAGCTTCTTCGTTGAACGCCCACAAATCTTCAAGCGACCCGCCGCCGCGCGCCACGATCACGACATCCGCCCATTGTGTCTCGCTGAAATATTTCAGACCGGCGCAGACCTGCTCCCGCGCGCCTTCTCCCTGTACCTGCGCCGGAAACAAACGAATGTGCAGGCCCGCGAAGCGCCGCTCGAGCACATGCAGGATGTCCCGCATCACCGCTCCCGCGGGCGATGTCACAAGGCCGATGCGCCGCGGCAGCCGGGGCAGTGCACGCTTGCGCCCGGCCTCGAACAATCCTTCCGCTTCGAGCTTCTTCTTCAATTGCTCAAAAGCCAGTTGCAGCGCACCCGCGCCGCGCGGCTCGAGCAGTTCCACAATGAGCTGATATTCGCCGCGCGCTTCGTAAACTTCGAGATTGCCGCGCGCCAGAACCGCTAATCCGTCCTGCGGCCGGAACCGCACAAGGCGGGCGTTCCCCTTAAACAGCACGCATTTGATTTGGCTGCGTGCATCCTTCAACGAAAAATAAAAATGTCCGCTCGCCGCCGGCCGGCACCCGGAGATTTCACCCGCCACCCAAATGCTGCGGAACTCTGTCTCGAACAGCCGCTCGACGGCGGCATTCAATTCGCTTACCTCGAAAATGCGCCGCTCTCCCGCCAGAGGCAACGCTAATTGTCCGCCTTTGATTTGTGCCGGCATCGCATTTCAATACTATCTTTGTGGCCGCTTGCTCACGCGCGCGGTTCTTTACTCTCCTGCTGACGTGCGCGCTTTGCAAAGAACCGCGACCGTGAGGGAGCGAGTCCCATTTATTCCACGCCATGAATGCGATATCCTATCGGCTTCGCGCTGGAGAAAAAATATATGACCTCGCAGGAAGTTCTCGAATTTGCCAAGAAAAACGACGCCCGCCAAGTCGATTTGCGGTTTACCGATATACCGGGCTTGAGCCAGCACATTTCTTATCCCATCGCCATGCTTGACGAGCAGTCTTTCGAAGACGGTTTTGGCATCGATGGATCGAGCATTCGCGGCTGGGCCGCCATCAACGAGAGCGACATGCTCATTATTCCCGATCCAGCCACGGCCTTCATGGACCCGTTCGCCGAAACGCGCACCCTGGTGATGCTCGGCGATATCGTCGATCCGATCACTCGTCAGCACTATGACCGCGACCCGCGCTGGATTGCCAAAAAGGCCGAGCTCCATCTGAGGAACTCCGGCGTGGCCGATACCGCGTTCTTCGGCGCCGAAGCCGAATTCTTCATCTTCGATAACATTCGCTTCGATCAAAACGCGCATAGCGGCTATTACTTCGTCGACGCCGAGGAAGGGCGCTGGAACTCCGGCCGCAAGGAGAATAACTTAGGGTATCGCCCGCGTTACAAAGAAGGGTATTTCCCTGTTCCCCCCACCGATCACTATCAGGACTTACGAAGTGAGATGGTCGCCACCATGATCGAGTGCGGCCTCACCATCGAGTGCCACCACCACGAAGTGGCCAGTGGCGGCCAGTGCGAAATCGATCAGAAGTTCGACACGCTTGTTAAATCCGCCGATAACATGGCGCTGTACAAATACATCGTGCGCAATGTGGCCAATCAATACGGCAAGACCGTCACCTTCATGCCAAAGCCTTTATTCGGCGATAACGGCAGCGGCATGCACACCCACCAGAGCCTCTGGAATCAGGGTAAGCCGCTGTTTGCCGGCGATAATTACGCGGGATTAAGCCAGGTGGCGCTTTGGTATATCGGCGGGTTGCTGCGGCATGCGCGCGCGCTGTCGGCCATCATCGCGCCTACTACTAACAGTTATAAGCGGCTGGTTCCAGGCTATGAGGCTCCGGTGAATCTGGCTTACTCGCGCCGCAACCGCTCCGCCGCTGTCCGCATTCCCATGTATTCGAACAGCCCGAAAGCCAAGCGCGTGGAGTTCCGGCCGCCCGATCCGGCAGCCAATCCCTATCTGGCGTTCTCCGCCATGATGATGGCCGGCCTGGATGGAGTGGTGAATAAGATCGATCCGGGCGAGCCGCTCGATAAAGATATTTACGATCTGTCGCCGGAAGAGATGAAAAAAGTACCATCCATGCCCGCTTCGCTCGATGAAGCGCTATCTTGCCTTGAAGAAGACCATATCTTTTTAACCAAAGGCGATGTATTCTCAGAAGAACTGATCGAAACGTTTGTTTCCTACAAACGAAGAGCCGAAGCGGAGGCAGTCCGGCTAAGACCGCATCCGTATGAGTTTGCTCTGTATTACGACATCTAAGCGTTCCGATCCGCAGCGCGGCGGCCACGGGTCCTCTACGGAGTCGGCCGATAGCTTCCTAAAATTCGGAAAAGTGGAGTGGTTTCCGCCAAATCCTGGAGAGCCCTTTGTACTGGTTTGTCATCGGTAGATCCGGCGAAATCAACGTAAAACAAATACTCCCAAGGCTTGCCTGGCAAGGGCCGGGATTCGATCTTAGTCAGGTTCAAGTCTCGCAGCGCAAAGCAGGCCATCGCTTTGAACAGCGCGCCGGGTTGATTGGAGGCGCCAAAAGCCACTGACGTTTTCCAAGCTCCGGTTGCGCTTTGCGGCGTTTTTTTTTGTTTCGTCAACAGAAAAAATCGGGTGTAATTTTTTCGATTATCTTCCAGATTTCTGCGTAGAATTTGGCCGCCATAAATCGCCGCGGCGGCTTCCGATGCGACCGCTGCGGCTCCGGCAGGGCGCTCCTCGACCAGCATTTTCACGCTTCCCGCCGTGTCGTAGAAGGGTGTCGGTTCGATGCGCGGGTGCTCCGCAAAGAATCGCCGGCACTGATTGAGCGCCACCGGGTGCGAAAATGCGCGCCGGATTTCGCTCGCACGCGTCCCCGGCATCACGATCAAATGATGGGAGATGCGGACGCTCGTTTCGCCTCGGATCGGAAACCCGAACTCCATCAGGTTGTCGTAATTTTCGAGCACACTGCCGTGCAGCGTGTTCTCGATCGGAATTACGGCGTGAGTGACCCGGTCTTCGCGCAGCGCCTCGAATACGCCTTTAAAGGATGCGCATGGTATCGGCTCCACCGTTTTACCCAATAATTTCAAGGCCGCCGAATGGCTGAACGCGCCGGGTTCGCCCTGAAATGCCGCCAAATATCGCCGTTTCGCTTTCATTCCGCTCCTGGCCGATTTCCTATCATGCGCATCTCCGCCCATTTTGGCAAGCGGTCGCAAGCGGGCTCATTCGCCTTGCACGAGAGCGCCGCCCGTGGGAAAAATCGTTCAAACCTGCTATAGTATCCAAAACTGTTCTGAAATCGGAACAAGCTCGAAAATTCACCCGCCGAGGTGCTACGGGATGTACGATGCAGGCTGGCATTTGCGCAAAAGGCGCGAGCGGTTGCGACTTAAATACCGCGACGTCGAAGAAGCGAGCCAACATATCGCCATCGAGCGCGGTAGTCCGGAATTCGTCATTGGCTTAAGCCGGCTTGCCGACATCGAAAACAAAGGCACCGTGCCTTCCATCTATCGCCTGTATTCTCTTTGCGCCATTTATGGATTAGATTTGGCAACTGTTTTGCAATGGTACGGCGTCAGCTTGGGAGAAATGGCCAATGACGCCGCCAAACTCCCGATCCAGCAGACCCGTCCCGCCGATTTCAAATCGACCACTCGAAACGATATCGAAGTGCCGCTCGATTT
>JACZDD010060534.1_pt1 | contig 16741 bp, 15 predicted proteins | sample 8641771 | NCBI WGS metagenome assembly JACZDD01 (sample SAMN15324614, study PRJNA640507) | soil metagenome | isolation source: intercropping peanut in the second line | place: China: Luxin town, Laibin City, Guangxi Province | collected 2019-07-25 | depth 10cm m | reverse complement strand
GCTGCATGAGCTGCAGGGCGCTATGCGAACCGGCCTTATCGAGCGTGAGGTCGGTGCAATCGCGTTATCATTCGCGGATGGTGTCGGGCCCGACCGGCTCGATATCTACCGCAATACAATCTTCTTTGGTCTTACCAGAACGTTACGGCTTGCGTATCCCGCAGTCGAGCGACTGGTCGGTGCCGAATTTTTTGACGCTGCCACCGACAGGTTTATTGCAGAATATCTGCCGCGAGCCGCGTATCTCGACCTGTATGGTGACGAACTTCCCGATTTTCTGAACCGCTTTCCACCGGCAGCGTCGTTGCCCTATCTCGCCGACGTGGCGCGGCTCGAATGGGCGGTTAATTGCGCGCTGCACGCACCTGACGAAACGCCACTCGAATTGTCGCAGCTGGCGGCCCTTACCCCGGAAGATCAATGCCGCGTCAGCTTCCGCGCCCACCCTTCCGTTGGCCTCGTGCGCTCGGATTTCCCAATCGATGATATCTGGCGGGCCGTGCTGTCGGGCGATGACCGGGCTCTGGCTGCGCTTGATCTCGCCGCGGGACCGGTATTCCTGCTGGTCGAGCGCGGCCAAGCCGGTCTTCAAGTTACTCGCATGAAAAAATCGGCGTGGGAATTTATCGACGTGCTCTGCCGCGGCGAACCGCTCCTCTCTGTGATCGATCCGGCAGCCGATTTCAACGCATCGATTCTTCTCGCCGAGCACTTCGCCCAAGGGCGCTTTGTCTCATTTACGTTGGACGAACCAGACGTGAAGGCCTCGCAAGGAGCCGCCTGAGGTTAATCGCATGGACAGCGCTTCGTCGCATTTAGGCGTGCAAGGGGCGGTCGGGCGCACGCTCGCTCGGCTCGACAGCGTCCCCTATGCGTTGCTTGCGCTGCCGCTGCGCTTCGCCGTTGCTACAGTGTTCTGGACTTCCGCAATGGCAAAGCTTGCGAACTGGGACGCGACTATCTCGCTCTTCACCGACGAATATCAGCTGCCGCTTTTGCCTCCGGCGCTGGCCGCGTATATGGCGCTGACGATCGAGCTGACGACGCCAGTCCTCCTTGTGCTTGGGCTGTTCACCCGTCCGGCTGCGCTCGTCTTGCTCGGCATGACATCGGTGATCGAGATTTTCGTCTACCCGCAAGCCTGGCCGGCTCACATCCAATGGGCGGCAATGCTGTTTATCCTGCTTTGCCGTGGACCAGGCGCGATCTCAGTGGATCGCTTGCTGCTGCATCATTTTGGCAAACAGTTCGGCGCGGACGCACCGATACCCAGCCTTGGAGCATAACCGAGATGTGAACTCCCTGATCGGAGATGTGATGTGCGTTCAAATGTGTGCCGACATAACCATTCACACAAATCAAGAGGAATACCCATGCTGTCACGCCGCTCAATTCTGGTCGCTACGGCAGTTCTTGCCACCGCCGTCGGGCCCCCGCTTGCATTCGCGGCAGGTCCTCAGCCATTCAATGCCCAGGCCTTTGCCGACGCGCAGAAATCAGGAAAACCGATTCTGGTTGCTATCCATGCCTCGTGGTGTCCTACCTGCAAGGTGCAAGCACCAATCCTAGACCAGCTTACCAGCGATCCGAAATTCAGGAATCTTGCCTATTTTGTGATCGACTTCGACAGTCAAAAGGACCTGGTTCAGCGCTTCGGCGCGCGAATCCAGTCCACACTGATCGCGTTCAAGGGCGATAAAGAGCAGGGCCGTTCGGCTGGAGATACCAACCGCGCTTCAATCGCTGCACTTCTGAACAAGACGCTCTGACTACGATTACGTGATGGCTATCAGCAGCGTTCCTCTGGCTCTTGTTGCCGGCATTCTGTCGGTAGTGTCGCCGTGTGTCCTGCCGATCCTTCCGGTGGTTCTAGGGGCGGCTGCGTCAGAGCAAAAATTTGGCCCGTTTGCGCTCGTCGCTGGTTTAGCGATTTCATTTGTTGTCGTCGGGCTGTTTATAGCGACCATCGGGTATTCGGTTGGATTCGATGGGGACGTACTCCGTTACGTCGCCGCCGTGCTGATAATCGCAATGGGCGCGGTTCTGGTCTCGCCGTCGGTGCAAGCAAAGCTGGCCCTTGCAAGCGGACCGATCGCAGCCTGGACCGACCGGCGCTTCGGTCAATCCCGCGAGGGTGGGCTATTCAGCCAGTTTGGGATCGGAGTGCTGTTAGGCGTGGTCTGGAGCCCGTGCGTCGGCCCGACGCTGGGCGCCGCGTCATTACTTGCCGCTCAAGGCCGTGATCTTCCGCAGGTCGGAATTACCATGTTCGCGTTCGGAGTCGGCGCGTCGATCCCGCTGCTTGCGCTTGGGCTTTTTTCTCGCGACGCGATGCTGCGATGGCGGCGACATATTTTGGCTGCAGGGCAGAGTGCGAAAGTTGCACTCGGGCTGGCATTGGTTGCGATCGGCGTTCTTGTGCTCGCGGGTCTCGATAAGACCGTTGAGGCGGCACTTGTCAGCGCCTCGCCGCAATGGCTGACCGACCTCACGACACGATTCTAAATTGGCGTTTCACGATGGCTCAAATGACAGATGTCGTTCTAAAATCGCGGATCACCTGTCCCAATTGCGGGTTGTCAAAGACAGAGGATATGCCGGTGGACGCTTGTCAGTTCTTCTATGAATGTTCTGGATGCCGCACGCGCCTTCGGCCAAAGCCGGGTGACTGCTGCGTGTTCTGTTCATATGGATCGGTACCGTGTCCGCCGATACAGAAGGCACTTGGAAGGCGATCAAGCATAAGGCGCCGATAGGTTCACTGGTGCAGGCGATGGTCGTGAGGCGTCGGATTACCTCGTGCGTCTACTGACACAGCAAGGCGGAAGCCAAGAACCGGGTTCGGCCGGTCAAAGCAATTTGTCGGTTACGCAGGATTTAAGGGCGTGGGGCACGAGTGCTTCAGGAACTTCCACGGTTTGGTCGTGCCCGTTTGTTGTGCGCGTGATCCGATAACGGTGCATGTCGCGCTCGTTTCCCGAGTCCTGCGAGCGGGGCGGTTTCTGGAACGTGGCCTCGACCCAAGCCTGGTCGGCAGGGGAGAGTTCTGAAATCGCAGTCTCCCCGCTGCTCTTTAATCTCGAACCGGGCAATCCGTAACCGGCCAATCCGCCGATCTTCTCAACCTTCACCGTGCCCATTGCGTTTCCTTTTTAAGCTTCGGGCTCTATGGGTGGCGAGCTACAGCCCGACCTTTTTCCATCCGGCGTCGACCGCACGGGCAAGAGCAGTGTCGTTAGGGTAGAGCTCAGCCGCGACAGCACGAGTACGGTCCGCAAACGCCGTCATTTTTAGGTTGGGTGCAGGACCGAAGCCCGTCATTGACCTATACCATACCTGGCCAACCTGGTCCCAACTGTTGCCGCCTACGGCTTTTGCGATCGTGTAGAAGGCCAAATTGGGAGGGCCGCTGCTCAAGTGCGGGTCCATACCGGGCTTGACCTGAGAGTATTTGGTCGGCTGTGGCGCAAGGCAATGTTTCGCGTCGGGATCGGCCATGTCGCGCAGGCAGGTATAGCCGCTCTCAAGTGCAGAAGGTCCCATAATGTCTTTACCGATGAGCCAGTCGGCTTGCTTGACGTTCTGATTTGCTTCCCATTGACGGAACATCGAGCCGAAACAGTCCGACAGGCTCTCATTCAGGCCGCCGGCGTCGTTCGTGTAGTTGAGCTGAAGACTGTACTGGGTCACGCCATGGGTCAGCTCGTGGCCGATGACGTCGTTGGCATTTGAGAAATCGAGGAAGATAGAGCCATCCCCGTCGCCATACGTCATCTGCGAACCATTCCAGAAGGCATTGTTGTAGCGCACGCCATAGTGGATTGACGAAATCATCGTCATTCCCGCGTCATCGATCGAATTTCGTCCGAACACCTGCGAATAGAATCCCTCAACTGATTTCGTTTCCGAAAAAACGTGCCTTGCGGTTGCATCCGGTGAAGTCGCCGGATTGAGGATTTGAGCCCCAGGCAAGGTTTGACCGTGATTGCAGTCATACACGGTGACAGCCGGCGCGGGAGCGACTGTGGGTGCCTCAGCCATCAACCCGGCAATGCGGGTCAACTTGGCCGCCTGGGTCCGCAGCCGTCGCAATTGCGTGCCGATCTTGATTGTGTCGGCGAAGTTTTTCCTTTGCTCTTCTGAAAATTTGCGGTCGGCTGCGAGGCGCTTCAACACGCGTTCGGGCACGATCTGACACATGCAGCACATGAGACATTCTCCTCTTTCGAGATCGTGCTGACACAGATATCGAAAAGCTGCGCGGGCCCAATATTAAATGGCTCACACTTGCGGACATAGCTCTGCCAATATGGAGCAACGCGCGAACAATAAAATTTGCGGCATCATCGCCACATCGCGTTACCTCCGATCAAAAACGTGAAGAGCTAGATTGTTCCGTTCCAATAAATCTTTGCTGCAAAGGTAGCGCGCTGTTCCTCGAAACGGAGGGAACGCAATATGGCAAGTACACGCCGAAACGTCTGGGCGCTGGGCTCGGACTGGGCGGACCCGATCCTCTGGTATGCACGTGGCGTCAAGGCGATGAAGGCGCGCGCGCTCAACGACAGGACCAGCTGGCGGTTCTACGCCGCGATCCACGGGATCTTCCCGCCGTTGTGGCAGCAGTACGGCTATCTCAGCTCTACGGATACGCCGCCAGGCCAGGCCGACAGAAATACCTACTGGAACCAGTGTCAGCACGGCAGCTGGTATTTTCTGCCCTGGCATCGCGGCTATCTGATCGCGTTCGAGGCCGTCATTCGGGATGCGGTGGCCAGCCTGGGCGGACCCAACGACTGGGCGCTGCCGTACTGGAATTACTTCAAGCAGGACGGGCTGCCACCCGCCTTTGCATCCGCCAACTGGCCGGACGGCACCGGCGACAATCCGCTTTTTGTCCAACAGCGCTACGGTCCGAACGGTGATGGTAACGTTTTCGTGCCGCTGAGCGATGTCAACATGAACGCGCTCGGAGAGCCGGACTTCGAGGGCGTGACGAGCGGCGGCAGCCCGGGCTTCGGCGGCGTCGGCACCGGGTTCGAACATGGCGGGAGGACCCACGGCACAATCGAGACGCAGCCGCATGATTGGGTGCATGGCCTGGTGGGAGGCCAGCTGTCACCGCAAGAGCCCGGACTGATGTCCGATCCGGACACGGCCGGGCTGGATCCGATCTTCTGGCTGCATCACGCGAATATTGACCGGCTGTGGGAGGTATGGCGGCAGAACCCGACCACCCACGTGGATCCGTCCAAGGCGAACTGGATCAATGGGCCCGCATCGATCGGCGAGCACGCCTTCATATTGCCGATGCCGGGAGGGCAAAGTTGGACCTATACGCCGGGCCAGATGAGTAATCTGGCACAGCTCGGATATAATTACGACGACCTGTCGGCGCCGCCGTCCCCGCTCGTGGCGCGGCTTGAGCGTCTCGGGATTGGCGCCGCGGAAGCAGTTGCCCGGAGGGCCGCCATGGCTGGACCCAAAACCGTCGAACTACTCGGCGCAAACAACGAGAGCATCCGTTTGTCCGGCGCGCAGGCCAGGACCTCTATCGCGCTCGACCCCGCGGCTCAGCGCAGGTTGTCAACCAACCTGAACGAGGCAGCCACGACGTCGGCGGCGCCCGACCGAGTTTTCCTGAACCTGGAGAATGTGCGCGGTATCAGCGACGCGACCGCCTTCAACGTCTATATCAACGTGCCCGAAGGCGAAAATCCGGCCAACTATCCCGACAACCTGGCAGGCAGCGTGGCGTTGTTCGGCGTGCGCAAGGCGTCGGTGGCTGATGACAAGCACGCCGGCGACGGGCTTACCTACGTCCTCGAGATTTCCGACATTATCGACAGACTGCATCTTTCCCGCGCCATCGACGCGGGGCAACTCCATGTGCTGCTGGTGCCGCGCAACCCGGTCGCGACTGAATCCCAGATCAGCATCGGCCGCATAAGCGTGTTCCGGCAGAGCAATTGAGCGGGGTCGCCTGATGTGGTGCGTCACGCGCCGGATCGATGCAAGGTTCGATTCATGGCTCGTCGTGCTGGTATCGATCAGCATGGTCGCTTGGCCTGTGCTGGCGCTTTGCTGGAGTGATGTGACGCTCCCCGAGTTCTGCTCCGCCGGCCGGCGAATGCCGCTGTCAGATTCGTTCAACCTCGCATTCGTGTTCAATTCCGCGGCGCCACTCGCGTCAGGCTGGCTGCTGATGCTCGCCGCCATGACGCCGCCGCTGCTTGTCGGGCCGCTGAGGCATGTTCGGGAGCGCAGCTTCGCGCGCCGGAGGGCGCGTGCGATGTTTCTATTCATCATCGGATATGCGGCAGTGTGGATGATCGCGGGCATGGGCTTGCAAGTCATGGCGCTCGCGGCGCGACTGGCTGCGTCCGATACACTCGTGTGCTTCGCACTTTCGGCATCGGCGGCAATGCTGTGGCAGGTGTCCCCCGCCAAGCAGTGGTTCCTGAACCGATGTCATCGCCGGCCACAACTCGCCGCGTTCGGCGCGCCGGCGGATCGCGCCGCGTTTGGCTTCGGGCTGACTCACGGCGCCTCGTGCGTCGGCGCATGCTGGGCGTTAATGCTGCTGCCTCTTTTCGTCGGACAGGGACACGTTTTGATGATGTTGGCCGTCACGCTTTTTGTCTTTGCGGAACGGCTCGAAAACGCCGCGCCGCTTGCATGGCGCTGGCGCGGACCCGGCAAGGCGCTTCGGATCATTGCGGCGCAAGCCCGCATGAATTTGGCGCCCCACGCGATTCGATTAACACCGCAACTGTTGCCCCAAAGTCCATCTCGAGCGCGCCCGGTCATGACCCCACCGCTAAGAGATTGATGCTGATCGTGTGTTCCGCCATTTGCCTGGGGCTTGCATTTCCGACGCCATAGTCAGCGCGCGCACGATCCAAACGGTTGTGGCTAATACCAAGCGTCCCTGGCAGTGACATTCCTGCTCATTTTTACGTTTCACGCCGGCTCATGCTGGATCCAGCCGCCTCGTCCTGCCCATGCCGAACGGACTGGCTTACGCGTCCAGATGTTTCGTCAAATTGTGAGCGGTTTGAAACTCCGAGCGCGCGTGGGCAATACAGAAATGGCCTACGAGTTTGCTGACCTCGGCGGCCGCCTTTTTTGCGGCAGCATTGGCCTGATCAAGCCTGGCCACAGCCTCTTCTGCGCGTCGTCTCAGTTTACCTTCGTCAACTGTCAGCAAACGGCCGTCTTTAAGGACAAATCGGCCGTCGATCATGACATTTTTTACGGCAGCCCCATTCTCTGCGTAAGCCAGTTGCAATGCGGTGTTTCGAAGTGGCACGTAGTTAATATGACCGAGATCGAGAAATACGATGTCCGCTTTGTAGCCCCGCTCAAGTTTTCCGATGCGGTCAAAACCCAGAATACTTGCGCTCCCTTCGCTGGCGGCGGTCAGCACGTCCTCGGCGGACAACCATTGGTCCAGGTCGCGCGTCGTGATGCGCGAGAGATATGACGCCAGGCGCAGGACTTCGAACATGTTTTGTCCATCCGAAGTGTTGGTCGCGTCCGTACCTATTCCAAGCCGAACCCCCGCGTTGAGCAGAGAACGTGCCGGGGCGATGCCTGAGCCCAGCCTCAAATTGCTCATTGGATTGTGAACAACCCCTGCGCCTCTGTCCGCAAGCCGCCGTATATCGTCCTCACCGATCCAGACGCCATGGGCCGCGCTGAAACGCTCGTTCAAAAGACCAAGTTTGTCGAGGTGCGCAGTCAGGCTGCATCCGTATTTCTTGAGACCCAAAACGGCCTGTGCCTTGGATTCCGCGAGATGCGTCTGCAAGACTACATCGTAATCCTTGGACAGGCGGCTGCATGAGGCCAGGAAATCGTCCGAACAATGGAGCGGGATCGTAGGCCCCAGGCCGGGCCTTATGCGCTCGCGGTCATATGTCCAGCCGTCGAGAATATCCCTTACGGCCTCGACGCTCGCCTCGTAAGGCGCCGTCTTCAAATTCTCGACCTGCTCCCGCACATGGGGCGGGAGTGAATCAAGCAACCCCGGAAGGGCCTGATAGAGTGTGCGGTCCGCCATCATCGGCGCGACAACCGCGCGCATCCCTATTTCGGAATAGGCGGACGCAATGGCGTCCACTCCCTCCCGCGAGGGGACGGGATACTCGACAAACAGGTCGTAGACGGCCGTGCAGCCTTTTCGCACGAGTTCGACCGCGGTCAACGCCGCGCTCAACCATTTGTCTTCGCGTGTTCGCGATCCGTTGATCGCACCGCTGCCGGCAAGAAAAACCTCCAGCGACACGCGATCTCCCACCGCGCCTTTGCCCAGTCCGCCGTGACTATGGCTATGGCCGTTGACCAGTCCGGGAACCAATAGCTGATCGCTCGCATCGATCTGCTGGTAAGCTTCCTCACTGATCACCCCAGGCTTCTCGATTGCCTTGATCGTTCCATGCTCAACCAAAATATCGGCATTTTCGGCTACCGCGCGGGGGTGACCGAGCACTCGCCCATTTCTAATGACAAAACTCATGCCGCGTGGGCTCCTGCCATGTGGCGCCCAATTTCATAGACCTCGGCCTTATCGCGGTCAGTTTCGTAGGTCACGACACCTCCGGAAAATACAAGAATCCGGTCTGCGATCTCCATTATCTCGTCAAGATCTTCGCTGACGAGGAGCACCGCGACGCCACGATCGCGCGCCTGCACGATCTGCTTCCTGATCTCGGTCGCCGCCGCCTCATCCAGGCCGAAGCAAGGATTCTGAATAATGAGGAGGTTGACGTTCCGCGACAGTTCACGCGCAAGCACGACACGCTGCACGTTGCCACCCGAAAGAGTGTCGAGGCGGGCGAAGGGCGATGATGCGCGAATTCGGTAGCGAGCAATCAAGTTCTTGGCGAGGAGCAGAAATTGCATTCGATTCAGAAAATATCGACCGATGGTCAATGGCGGTTCATCGAACTGGCGAAGCGCAAGATTCTCCATGACAGACAGGGAACGCACCGCTGAATTGGTGAGCGGTTCTTCGGCGATCAGTGATACGCCTGCGCGCTTTATTTCGCGCCGCGTGCCGGAATACACCTTGCCATCGTCGTAAACGGCCCCGGTTTTTATGGTGCGCTGCCCCGCGAGAACCTCGACGAGCTCTTTCTGCCCGTTTCCGGAGACACCGGCCAGACCGACAATCTGCCCCGGACGAACCGCGATATCGACGCCGTTCAGTACCGGCGTTCCACGCTCTCCATCGGCGTGCAGATCAGCGATACGGAGGTAGGGCGCCGTTTCATTGGCGACCGCCGTCGTTGAAAAACGCGGCCTGGCCAGCACGTTTCTTCCGAACATCATGCTAGCAAGTGTATCTTTGCTTGCTTCCTTCTGGCTGAGACTGCCCGCCAGCTTTCCTCCACGGAGAACCGTTACGTCCTGAGCAAATTTCTCGACTTCGCGAAATTTGTGGGTGATCAACACGACCGTCAGCTCGTTCGCGTTCGCAAGCCGGCGCATTTCGCCCAACACTTCGTCAGCCTCGGCCGGGGTAAGAACCGATGTGGGCTCATCAAGAACCAGAAATCGTCGGCCCAGATAAAGCTGCTTGATTATCTCCAGCTTCTGCTTTTCACCGGCAGCGAGCGTCGACACTTTCCGCTCGGGGTCCAACTGGAATGGCATTGTAGCCATGAAAGCACATAACATATCGTTCTCGTCTGACCACCGAATCCTTGCCGGGAGCCTTTCCTTACCGAGGATGAAATTTTCGGCGACGGTCATTTCGGGCACGACAGTGAAATGTTGGTAGACCATGCCCAAACCCAGCGCATGCGCCTGTCCCGGGTGGGAAATGCGGACAGTCGTGCCGTCGATGGAGATCTCTCCGGCGTCGGCCTGATAGTAGCCGAGCAAACATTTCACGAGCGTGCTCTTGCCGGCTCCGTTCTCGCCAAGAAGCGCGTGCAGCCGGCTCGATTCAAAACGGGTGGAAACGGAATCGAGCGCCTGCAAACTGCCGAAGCGCTTGGAAAGGCTTCTGACTTCGACCGTCGGCGGGCTTGTTACACTCATGACCATCATCGGGACAGTGACAGTTCGCTGGGTGCGCCGGCCAGCCGGTACGAGGCCGACGAACTGTAGATAAGAAGCACGAGCGTAAGAACATAGGGCGCGGCGTTGAAAAGGTAATATCCCTGATTGATGCCGACGCTCTGGAGCGCCGGCCCAATTGCAGACGCGCCGCCGAACAGCAACGAGGCATAGAAACAGCGGATAGGATTCCACCTGGCAAAAATGACGAGGGCTATAGCCATTAAACCTTGGCCGCTAGAAAGTCCTTCGTTCCAGTTGCCGGGATAGAACAACGACAGCGAAGCACCGCCCAGGCCGGAAATGAATCCTCCGAAAACTGTCGCATAGGTGCGGATCGACTGGACGGAGCGTCCCACCGCACGAGCGGCATCCTCGCTCTCGCCGGCCATGCGCAAGAGCAGACCCCACCTGGTATGCACAAGCGCCCATTGAAGGAAAATCGCAAGAAACAGCCCGAGAATGAACAGGGGATTTACTTCAAGCCCCGACCGAATGGCGGGATTGCTGCTCCAGAAGCCAAATCCAATTCCGGGCAACATGCTGCCGCGCGGCTCGATGAACGGTTTGCCGAAATAAAAGGCCAGCCCAACGCCCAGGAGAAAAAGCGCAATACCGACCGCAATGTCGTTCACGCGTGGCAGATTGCAAATCAAGGCGTGGACAAGGCCGAGCGACGCCCCCGCGACGCCGGCGGCAAGAACGCCGAGCCATGGCGATCCTGTCAGGTACGAGGTCGCAAACGCGCACATCGCCCCAAGAACGAGCGTTCCCTCCAGACCAAGATTGGTACGACCGCTTTTCTCAGTGATGGTTTCGCCGACACTGACGAGAAGATAGGGTGTCGATACGCGTATGGCCCCCGCAAAAATTGCGAACAGAACGCCCCACCAGCCAAGTTCGGACGCCGCGGTCATGGCGATTTTCTTTCCGGAAGCAAGCGCCCATTCAAGGCGTTGCTGGCAAGCACGCAGAGAAAGATTATTCCCTGCAACACAGCTGTGGCTGCATAGGGCACATCGAACCGTCGTTGCAGCAAACCGCCGCTGGCGGCAATTCCGCCCATAAGAAGCGCGAACAAGATCACCGCAAGCGGCTTTTGTCTCGACAAAAACGCGACGAGGATCCCGGTATATCCGAAACCAACAACGAGAGATTCGCTGGCAGCTCCGTGAACCGCAACGACTTCAATCGCCCCCGCCAGACCTGCCGCCGCGCCGCCGAGGAAGCAGGAAATGACGACTATTGCAGTGATCGGAAGCCCTGACATCTGCGCGGCGCGATTATTTCCGCCCACGATATCCATGGAAAATCCAAAGGTCGTGTAACGGAGAAAAATGTGAAGAACCACGCACACGATAATGCCGATGACGATTCCCCAGTGCACCGACCAGCCGGGAATATTTCCCAACATGAATTGGTTCGGAATCGACCAACTCTGCGCCTTCAAAGTCTGAGAGAAGTCGCGAATCGGCCCGCTGATGAGATGGTTGAGGATTGCTATCGCGATGTAATTCAGCAAGAGCGTGGAAATCGTCTCGTTCACGCCTCGTCCGCGCTTCAACGCGCCAGCGAAGGCGATCCAGGCGCCGCCACAAACCGCTCCTGCGGCCAGACAGAGAGTCGTGCCGAGCAGAGGCGGCGCACCGCTTGCCGCGGTGCCGGCCAAGACCGCACCCAGTCCCCCAAGAACGATAGCGCCTTCGCCGCCAATCACCAGCAATCCGACGCGCGCCGGTATCAAGGTGCATAGCGCGGCGAGCAGTATCGGTGCTGCGAATGTAAGTGAATTTTCAATTGAAATTCGCGTGCCAAACGACCCCACGTAAAGGGCCCGGTACAAGTCCGAGGGGTGAATGCCTTGCAACGCCATGAAGGCGCCGAACAGGAGCATTGCGGCAATCAACGCGCCTAACGACAGTATGAAAGGCTCAAGTCGCTCTCTCGGAGGCAAAGTCAAAAACCGCCGCGCGCTCTCCAGAGGAATGCGTGGTTCGCTCTCCGGTATCGGCACCGGAGAGCGAGGTTCTCGAGAAGCTGACATACCGACTACCGGACAGATCCTACTTAAGCCCGGTTGAGCCAATTGCTCCCTCGACAAGGAACTTCACGTTCACCTTGAACGCGTTGTCGGTATTTGAAATCTCGCGGCCAGCCGGCAAAACCTCGTTACCGGTGTTATCTTTCAAAGGACCTTTGTACAGCTTGAAAGTGTCGTTGACGAAACCTTCGCGCCCTTTAAGGACAGCGTCCTGTACGTTCTTCGGCACGGATTTTCCAAACGGGCTGAGGACGACCATGTTGTCCTTGAAGCCGCCTCTCAACAGATTGGGATACGGTTTTCCGCCCTGCCAAGCCTGAATGAAGTCACCGGCCTTCGCCCAGTTCCACTCGGCACCGGTCAGAAACCCGTTTGGCGCAAGCGCTGACAAATCCGTATGGTATCCGCAACTCATAATGCCGCGCCGCTCAGCTGTCTCGACCGCCACCTTTGGGCTATCGACGTTTGCGACGATGACGTCCACACCCTGATCGACGAGTGCATTTACCGTTTCGGCTTCCTTTACCGGATTATCCCAGTCACCGGTAATGACAACCTGGCAAGTTGCAGTCGGCTTCACGGAGCGAGCTCCCAGAACGAAGCCATTGCAGTTGTTGAAAATGAAGAAGAGCGGCTTGGAGCCGATGAATCCCAGCTTGCCGGTCTTGGTCATCATCCCGGCCGCTATGCCGCAGAGGTAATGTGGCTCCTCCATGTACCCGCGAAAGCCGATGGCATTCTTCGGGTCGCCGTCTTTCCAAAGCGCGCCGCCATGGATGAAGAGAACCTCAGGATATTTTTGAGCAAGCTTCAGAATGAACGGCCAATAGCCGAACGAGGTGCCCACGATGACTTTTGCGCCATCGATCTCGATCATGCCTTCCATCACACGCTCGGCTTGAGCCGTTTCCGGAACGCGCTCCTGTTCGATAAGCTTCATGCCAGGCAACTGGCCTATACGGCGGGCCGCCACGGCAAACGACTGATTGAACCCGTAGTCATTGCGCGTTGCTGCGTAGAGAAATCCAACTGTTGTAGGCTTTGCTCCTTGAGCCTGAGCACGGCCTGAAACCAGTGTTGCCCCCGCCAGCAATGCACTAGCCGATCCGGTAAGGACGTTACGGCGTGAAAACATGAAAATACTCCCGCGTTTCAACTGGTTTTGCTTCTTCTGACGTTGGCAAACTCTGCAAAGAGTATCGTTGCGCAAAACTCGGTCAAGGGATATCCCGGCTGCAAAGCGAAGTTCGTCCGGCTTTCTACCGCCAAGACCATTGTGCAAGGGTCATACAACCACTGGAAGCAAAAGGCCGAGGCACCCTGCCGCTTTTGCATCGCGCACATCTTTTGGGACTAAAGCGGACGGACCCTCGTCACACAAACCGCATCAGCAGCAAGCCGCCGGTCACCACCGCAAAGATGACTGCGGTGGCGCCGAGCACGGTGGTGATGTGCCGCCAGCCGAGCCCAATAATCGTCTTCACCGATGTTCCCAGGCCGAGCGCGCCGATGGCGAGCAACAGGCCCCAGGTCGAGATCTCCACCAGCACGCTTTTCACGGGCGTGTAGACCGGCATCCAGGACGGCACCAATGCCACCGCGCTGTTCAGGATGCACAGCAGCAGGAAGACGATCGCAAATATCGGCACCGGCACGCGTGCCTCGCCGTGCCTTATGCCCTTGCGGGTGAAATACCAGCCGACGCTGAGCACCACCGGCAGCAGCAGGAACACGCGAAAGAGCTTCACGATCACAGCCGTGTTGCCGACCGGTTCCGACACCGCGTATCCGGCACCGACGACCTGCGCGACGTCGTGGATCGTGCCGCCCAGCATCACGCCCGTCGTCTGCGCATCGAACCCGAGCACGATGCAGAGCGGCGGATAGACCAGCATCGCCAGCGTGGCGAGTGCGTTCACCGCCACCACGACAAAGGCGATGTCGGCCGCCTTGCCCTTGTACTCGGGCACGACCGCCGAGGCCGCAAGCGTCGCCGAGGCCCCGCACACGGCCGTACCGACACCGACCAGCGCACCGAAACCGTCGCTACGGCCATACAACCGCGCGAAAACGAACCCCGACACGACCGTCGCCGCCATCGAAATGACGATCAGCACGGCGGTTTGCAGGCCGAGCGCCGCGATATCGCCCAACCCCACGCGCAGGCCCAGCAGCGCAACGGCCCAACGCAGCAGCGTCTTCACACAGAAATTCATGCCCGGCTGCACCGCCGGCCGCGCCGCCAGCGGATTGAGCGCCATGCCGACGACGAGCGCGATCACCATGTTGGGAATGGGAACGGCCTTCGCCACGTAGGGCGCGGCGATGTAGCCGATGGCCGCGACCAGGGCCGATAGAATAATGCCCGGTGCGAGGGTCGCCGCCGTGGCTACCGACGGCCGCAAGGTTTGCAGATTTTCTGCGCTCACAGGGAATCCTTATTGGCTTGCGGCGACTTTGGGACGGCTGGATGAAAGACCTGCCGCAACGGCGGCGGCGATTTGCGAAGGCGTATCGACGACGGTGACACCTGCTGCTTCGAGTGCCTTGCGCTTGGAAGCGTAGCTGCCGGCATTGCCGGTCACGATCGCGCCGGCATGACCCATTTTCTTGCCTGGGGGAGCGGCGGCGCCCGCGATGAAGGCGACCCTCGGCTTGCTCATCGTTTTTGCATAGACCGCAGCATCCTCTTCCATCGCGCCGCCGATTTCCCCGACGATCACGACCGCATCGGTGCGGCTGTCTTTATCGAGCGCCTCGAGCGCATCGCGCGTGGTGGTTCCGAGCATCGGGTCGCCGCCAATGCCGATGAAGGCGCTCTGGCCGATGCCGGCGCGCGTGAGATTGAGGCAGACCAGCGTGCCCAGGCTGCCGCTGCGCGAGATCACGCCGACCCGCCCTGCTCTGAACACGCTCGGCACGAAGGCCGGCATGATGCCGACAAAGGATTCGCCGGGCGTGACCAGGCCAGCGGTATTCGGGCCGACGATTCGGGTGCCGTGCTTTGCTGCGGCGGCGTGCATCGCCATCACATCCTGCGCCGGGATGTGCTCGGTCAGCACGACCAGCAGCTTGATGCCCGCCTGCGCGGCGGACACGGCCGCCTCCTTCGCCATCGGCGGCGGAATGAACATCACGGCCACGTCGCCGCCGGATTTCGCGACGGCTTCGGCGGGGATCGCGAAAATCGGCACGCCAACATGGGTCTCGCCCGCGCGCTTGGGATTGACGCCGGCGACCACATTGGTGCCGTAGGCGATCATCTTCTCGGTCCAGAAGGTGCCCTGCTTGCCGGTGATGCCGAGCACAACGACGCGGTCGTTTTTGCGGACAATCATTGTGCTGCCTTCACCGCCGCCTGGATGGCGTCTTCCATGAAGTCGTAGGGCTCGATGCCGAGCTCGTCGCGCACCAGCTTCACGGCTTCCACTTCGCCAGTGCCGTGGATCGAGAAGAACACCGGCACTTTCGGCTGCAGCTTGTGCCAGGCCTTTACGACCCCATCGGCCATCACATCAGTGCGCGCAAAGGCGCCGCAGAAATTGATGACCAGGCTTTTTACGCCGGGATTGGACAGCACCAGGTCGAGCGCGATCTCAGATTTCGTGTAGGCCTCGCCGCCGATCTCCAGAAAGTTCGCGGGCTTGCCGCCGTAGTGACGGATGACATCCATGGTCGTCATGGTGAGGCCCGCGCCATTCGCCAGCACCCCGACATTGCCGTCGAGCTGGATCAGCTTAAGGCTCGCCTCGGCGCCGCGCTTTTCCAGCGCCGTCATTGCGGCGGCAGCGCCAAATTTTGCGATGTCCGGTTGGCGATAGACCGCGGCATCGTCGAGCACGAACTTGCAGTCGAGCGCGACCACCCGATTGTCCTCGAGCAAGGCCAGCGGATTGATCTCGAGAAGCTCGGCATCGCGCGCGCGGAAGGCGGCATACATGTGATCGAGAATGCGCGCGATCTGCTGTTCGGCATCGCCGAGATGGAGACCCTTGAGCATGGCCACAATGTCGGCGGCCGATGGCCTGCCGTCGATATCGACCAAGAGACGCCGGATCGCCGACGGCTTTGCAGTGGCGATTTCCTCGATGTCCATGCCGCCTTCCGTCGAGAAAAGGATCAGTGGCTTGCGCGCGGTGACATCTTGCAGGACGGCGGCATAGAACTCGCGCGCAATTTCGGCCTGCTCCTCGACCAGGACACGCTCGACCTTATAGTCGCCGATGCGCATCCCGAGAATTTGGCTGGCCACCTGCTTCGCTTCGTCCGGTCCGGCGGCGAGCTTGATGCCGCCGGCCTTGCCGCGCTTGCCGGCCGGAACCTGCGCCTTGACGACGCAAGGCCCGATATTCGCTGCCGCCATGGCCGCTTCGGCCGCGCTCATGCAGAGCGTGCCGCGCGGCACCGGAATGGCGGCCGGCGTCAAAACCAGCGATTTTGCTGCATGTTCTTCGAAATTCATTCAGCGCGTCCGATATCCGACTTACGTTCGTCGTCCCGGCCTCGCGGGGCGTTTGTCATCGGGCCGCGCTTCGCGCGGACCCGTTGGCGCTCGCCCGGGACGACATCTCCTTACTTGCCGTACTTCTTCCAGTACGCGCCGAACAATTGCTCCTCGCTCGGCTTGTCTTC
>JACZDD010025913.1_pt1 | contig 16747 bp, 13 predicted proteins | sample 8641771 | NCBI WGS metagenome assembly JACZDD01 (sample SAMN15324614, study PRJNA640507) | soil metagenome | isolation source: intercropping peanut in the second line | place: China: Luxin town, Laibin City, Guangxi Province | collected 2019-07-25 | depth 10cm m | reverse complement strand
GTACGCCGGCGGCCGACAAAAGAAGATTGCCTGTCAAAGCTGCGTTGGCGGTGGTGACGGGTGTTCCGTAAAGAGCGCCAAGTGCAACGACGGAATAATTGTTGAGGCCGCTGCTCATCATCGCGAGCAGTATGAAGAATGCGAGGTTCAGCAGGATCGGAGCCGAGAGGAGAAGGCGCCAGCCGGCATCCGATGATTCTGAAGCCGAGCGGGGCTTCACGTTTACCGGCACTGTCGAGCCGTCACGGATCAATAAAAGCAAAAGCGCGACGGCAAAACCCAGCACGCCGGTACCAATGAAGGCGCCACGCCAACCCCACGCGCTCTGCATCATCAAGAGGCTCGCCGGGGCAACTGCAGAGCCGAGCATTCCGGCAAAGGTGTGAAATGAAAAAGCCTGACCGATACGATCGGACGGGACGTGCTGCGACAGTAAGGCATAGTCTGCCGGGTGATAAACCGTGTTGCCAATGCCGGCGACGGCGAACATGGCGATCATCATCCAGAACGAATGAACAAGACCTGCTGTGACAAAAGTGGTGGCGCCGATTGCGAGGCCCAAAATCAGCAAGATGCGGGCGCTTAGGCGGTCCACCAGAAAGCCCGCTGGTGTCTGGAACACCGCGGTTACGATGTTGAACACCGCAAAAGCCAATCCGATTTCCGTGTAAGTGACCTGGTATTCATCGCGTACGAACGGCATAAGCGGCGCCAACGCGATGATGTAATAGTGTGACACGAAATGCGCAGCGCTGACCGCACCGACAACGCGAATATGCGGCGCGCGCGCCGAACCGATAACGCCGGCAGCCTGGCTCATTGACCGGCCTTTGCCTGTTGAATCGCCTGCCAGATGCGTGACGGCGTCATCGGCATTTCAAGGTGTCGAACACCGTATTCGGACAGTGCGTCGATAACGGCGTTAGCCACGGAAGGCAGACCGCCCGATGTACCGGCTTCGCCGCAGCCCTTTGCTCCGAGTGGATTGCTTTTGGTTGGCACCGGGTGACTGGCGACATTGATCATCGGCACGTCGTGCGCCCGTGGCATCGCGTAATCCATGAACGAGCCGGTGACCAATTGCCCATCGGAATCGTAAACTGCCTGTTCCAGCAATACCTGGCCGAGGCCTTGCACGACGCCGCCCTGAACCTGTCCCTCGACCAGCAAAGGATTGACCACTGTGCCGAGATCATTGACCGCTGAATAACGAACGACACGTGCAGCGCCTGTTTCCGGATCGACTTCGACCTCGGCAATATGGCAGCCGTTCGGGAAAGCCGATGGAACGGGATTGTTGACGACGTGGTCGACATCGAGCGAGTTCGGAGCACCACCTGGCAAGTTGATCCCGGCGCGTAGTCGCGCGGCAAGGTCGAGCAACCCGATCGACCGGTCGGTGCCCGCGATCACAAAGCGTCCCGCCTGGAATTCGATGTCGCCTGGCGAGGCTTCCAGTATGTGCGAAGCGATTTGTTTGCCGCGTTCGATCACAATTGCCGCGGATTCAGTGAGCGCCGCCCCGACAAACATTACCGAACGCGATCCACCGCTGCCGCCGCCGAACGCCATCCGGTCACTGTCACCTTCGACCATGCGGATACGGTCAAAAGGGATGCCGAGGAGATCGGTCAATATCTGCGCGTAGGTCGTTGCGTGACCCATCCCGAAGTCGAGCGTGCCGGTGACGATCGTCACTGTCCCGTCAGCTTCGAAATGAATGGCGCCCAATTCTTTACCGGGCGCGGCGGTAACCTCGAGATAGCAGCCGATGCCGAATCCGCGCAGCAGGCCGCGTTTCTTGCTCTCGCGCTTGCGCTTCTTGAATCCAGCGTAGTCGGCGGCATCGAGCGCCTGCTTGAGCACTCCGAGGAAATCGCCGCAGTCGTAGGTCATGTCGGATGCGGATTTGAAGGGCAGGTCGCTCTTGCGGATCATGTTGCGCCTGCGTAGGTCGAGCCGGTCAATACCGAGTTCGGCCGCAGCGAGATCGAGCGTGCGCTCGATATAGTAATTGCCTTCAGGCCGGCCGGGGCCTCGATAGGCCGAGACAAAAGTCGTGTTAGTGAAGACGCATTTGGTCGCCACCTCGATCAACGGCGTGCGGTACATGCTGGCGATGTTTTTGACTTGGTTTCCGGTCGGCAGCAGTGGTCCAAATTGGGCGAGGTAGCCGCCCATGTCGCCGTATCCGTTGAGGCGGACCGCGAGAATATGTGCGTCATCGTCAAACGCCATTTCAACGACCATGTCCTGTGCGCGGCCATGGTGGTCCGACACGAAGCTACCCGAGCGCTCGTCGGTCCATTTGACCGGCCGCCCTAGCAGGCGAGCGGCGTGCAGGAGACAGACATATTCGGGGTAAACCGCGGCCTTCATGCCAAACGAGCCGCCGACCTGACCGGTGATGACGCGGACCTTGTCGGCTGGCGCCCCAATGATGTCCATCAGTGAGGTCTTCACACCATGCACACCCTGACTCGGTGAGTAGAGCGTCCACTTTGCCGCGGCAGCATCGTATTCGCCGATCGCGGAGCGCGGCTCCATGGCGTTGACCACCATGCGTTGGTTGGAGGTCTCGAGCCGGGTCACGTGTTTTGCCTTTGCAAAGGCTTCCGCGACCCTGGCGGCATCGCCATAGTGGAAATCGAGCGCGATGTTGTTCGGTACGTCGTCGAACACAAGTGGCGCGCCAGGCTTGACCGCTTCGGATGGCTTGAGCACTGCGGGCAGCGGTTCGATGTCGAGCGTGACAGCTTCAGCCGCATCTTTCGCCTGCGCCACCGTTTCCGCGATCACGCAGGCAACCGGATCACCCACGAATCGCACCTTGTCACCGGCAAGCGCCAGCCGTGGTGTGTAGCGGATCGGCGATCCATCACGATTCTTTAAAGGCAGACCGCATTTAAGTGGGCCATACCCGGCCAAGTCTGCAGCGGTGTATACGGCAAGAACGCCTGGCATCGCCTTGGCGGCAGCGGTATCAATCGAGCGGATGATGCCATGTGCGTCACGGCTTCGGACTATGACCGCATAGGCCTGGTTCGGTCGGCTGACATCGACGGTGTAGCGGCCCTGTCCGCGAACGAGCGTCGGGTCTTCGCTCCGCCGGACAGGCTGTCCGACACCGAATTTGGTCAGCGAAAGGGCAGTTTCGGTGATGCGTTCATCCATTGAGGGGTGATGCTTTCCGGGCCGGCGCTGTCAAATAAAGCACGTTGTATTCTTCGACAAGAATAGCTTTTGCGACGGAGGGTTGCGCGAGACACAGGCGCTGTTACACTTTTCGTGATCGAAGGAACACGGCTGCAACCGTGACGCGCCTAGGGAAATCGCTGGTTCACGGTGCAGGCAGGAAGGGTTTTGGGAGATGAGCGGCGAGGCCGGGGACATCCCGGGCCTCGACCCTGCTATCAATCGGGCGCCGCCACCGCGGGCCCGGTGGGGTCGGCGGTCGTCCGGTCGGGCCAATGGTCGCTTCGGCAGTGACCGGGGTGGGGCCACTTATGCCGCACTCGATCTTGGGACCAACAATTGCCGGTTGCTGGTAGCGCGGCCCTCGGGCGAAGGCTTTCGCGTCGTCGACGCATTTTCCAGGATCGTGCGGCTCGGCGAGGGCGTCTCGTCGTCTCGTCGCCTGAGCGAGACCGCGATCAGCCGCGCAATGGCGGCCTTGGCCATCTGCCGTAACAAGATGAAAAACAAGGGCGTTACCCGCGCGCGCTTGATTGCAACGGAGGCCTGCCGGACGGCCGAAAACGGCGCGGAATTTTTGGACCGTGTATCGGACGAACTTGGTATTCAGCTCGAGGTGATCGATCGGGAGACCGAGGCGTGCTTGGCCGCGACCGGCTGCACGCCACTGATTGATCCCCATGCTACAGGCGCTGTGCTGTTCGACATCGGCGGCGGCTCGTCGGAGCTCGTGCGGCTCGAACGCTCGCAGCATAGCCGCTGCGGCCCGCCGCTGCCTCAGATCCGCGGCTGGATTTCCGTACCGCACGGCGTGGTGACGCTCGCAGAGCGCTATGGCGGTATCACAGTGACGCGCGAATGTTACGACGCGATGGTTGTCGATGTAGCTGCCCTGATTGCTCCGTTCGTGCGCGAGCATGGCGGCACTGAGGCTGAGGGCGTCCACATGCTCGGGACATCGGGCACGGTCACCACCATCGCGGGCGTGCATCTCAACCTCAAGCGTTACGATCGCAATCGCGTAGACGGTTGCTGGATGAGTACGGAGGAAATCAACGCGGTCGTCGAGCGATTACTGACGATGAGCTATGAGGATCGCGTTGCGAGCCCTTGTATAGGCGCCGAGCGGGCCGATCTCGTGCTTGCCGGCTGTGCGATCCTAGAGGCGATCCGCCATGCGTTCCCTTGTCCGCGTTTGCGTGTCGCCGATCGCGGGCTGCGCGAAGGCATGCTGGTGCAGATGATGCGTGAGGATGGCGCCTGGGGCGGTAACGGCCAGGCCGCTCCGTCGTGACGCTGCGTGGCAAGAGCAGCGGGCCGCGCCAGCTCAAAGTTCGGGTCCGCGGCGGCAAAAATCGCTCGCAATCGTCAAAACTGTGGCTGGAGCGGCAACTCAACGATCCATACGTTGCGCGAGCGAAGCGCGAGGGTATGCGCTCGCGCGCTGCTTACAAGTTAATCGAAATCGACGATCGGGCGCATTTTCTGAAGAAGGGCGCGCGCGTGGTCGACCTCGGCGCAGCGCCGGGTGGCTGGAGCCAGGTCGCCGCCCGGCGTGTGGGGGCGCCGGGGCAAGGCCGCGTCGTTGCAATCGATATCTTGCCGATGGATCCGGTGCCCGGCGTCGATTTCGTCGGCCTCGACTTCCTTGACGAAAACGCGCCGGCAAAGCTCAAGGATATGATCGGCGGTCCGGCCGACGTGGTGTTGTCTGACATGGCGGCGAACGCAACCGGTCACGCCAAGACCGATCATCTGAAGATCATGGCATTGGTGGAAGCGGCTGCGGACTTTGCCCGGCAGGTCCTAGCTCCCGGCGGCAGCTTTCTTGCAAAGGTGTTGCAAGGCGGCACAGAGGCTGAACTGTTGGCGTCCCTCAAGCGCGATTACAAGGTCGTCAAGCATGTGAAGCCGGCCGCAAGCCGGGCAGACTCGGCCGAACTCTATCTGCTTGCTACTGGATTTCGAGGCGGGACTACCCAAAGGGCCTAGCCGGCACGCTGATCTGATGGCTCGGCAGGAGTCGGAAGCCTGTCTGCCATTTCGGCGCCGGCTTCTGGTGGCAACCGGGCAAAGATGAGGACCGACAGCGCTGAAATCGCGGCAACAGCCAAAAATGCTGGCGGAAAGTCGGCTGCTTGCAGTGCATTGCTCCCCTTAAAGTGGACGGTGAGTTCCACCGCAAGCGCGCCTACAGCGACACCCGACGAGACCGCAAGCTGCTGAGCGACGCTGACCAAGGCCGTCGCCCGTCCGACGCGGCGCGCCTCTACGTCCGCATAGGCAATCGTATTGATGCTGGTAAATTGCAACGAACGGAAAAATCCGCCGACGAAAAGCAAGAACACCATTACCCAGACCGGCGTCGCCGCCGTAAATGCGGCGCAAACCGCCAGAAAAGCGGCGCTGATGATGGAATTGACGACCAAGATATTACGGAAGCCGAAGCGGCGCAGAATGTTCGCCGTCGCCCACTTCATTCCCATGGCGCCAAGGGCGGTGGCGAACGTGATCATCCCGGACTGGAACGGCGTCATGCCGAAACCGATCTGTAGCATCAGCGGCAGAAGGAACGGCAGGGCCCCAAGCCCGAGCCGGAAAACGAATCCGCCGCAGACGCTCGCGAAGAATGTCGGAATTCGGAACAGCGAAAGGTCCAGCGCCGGATTGTAAACGCGGCGGGCGTGCGCGAGATAAGCGGCAAAAAAACAGGCGCCACCGAAAACAAGCCCCGCTACGACAGTCCAGGGTAGGAAGTTGAGTCCCAGCACTGAAAGACCGAATGCCATTCCGCCGATACCGAGGCCGGCAAGCACCATGCCGAAAATATCGAAGCCCTCATCTTCCTCGGCACGCACATCGGGTATGTAACGAGTTGCGAGTAGGATACCGAGCAGACCGATCGGAACATTGATGATGAAGATCCAGTGCCACGTGGCATAGGTCGTGATGAATCCACCGATCGGTGGGCCAAGCACGGGGCCGACCAGTGCCGGCGTTGTCACCCAGACCATGGCTCCGACCAGATCACGCTTGCTGATGGTGCGGACCAGCACCATGCGCCCGACCGGTGTCATCATCGCCCCACCCATGCCCTGCACGACGCGCGCGACGACGAAATCCGTCAGTGAACTCGACAATGCGCATCCGATCGAGCCAAGCACAAAAACGCCAATGGCTGCGCGGAATACGGTGCGTGCACCGAACCGGTCAGCGGTCCAGCCGCTCGCTGGGATAAAGATCGCCAGCGAGAGCAGATACGATGTCACCGCAAGCTTGAGAGCGAGGGGATTGGTCCCGATATCCGCCGCAATCGCCGGCAAGGACGTCGAGATCACGGTCGAATCCATGTTCTCCATGAACAATGCGACCGCGATGATCAGCGGGACGATGCGGTCACGGGGCATGGAATACCGAACAGGGCTTAGGCGTCATTAACTGGGGGTCTTGAACCGTAATGCGGCGGCGGAAAGAAGGCTCCATCCCGTTTACGACTTCATAACAGCCATCTGCGATTGCGCTAGGAATCGGCGCCATCCCGTGCTATCGACCCACGCCAACCCAAAAGCGGGCCGTGACGCAGGGCGAGGGACCCCCTCGCAACGGACATTTTTAACCCCTGCCGCCGGTCTGACTGCCTTTTTGGGCATGATGGAGTTGGCGATGGCCGGAAAAAATAATGCAAGCCCGCGCGAAGGGCTCACTTTCGACGATGTGTTGATCAAGCCCGGTCTGTCCGAGGTCCTGCCTGCCGACGTCGATATCCGCTCACACATCACCCGCTCGATTCCTGTCAACATTCCGATCATCGCGTCGGCGATGGATACGGTCACCGAGGCGCAGATGGCGATTGCCATGGCGCAGGCCGGCGGCATCGGCGTGCTTCACCGAAACATGGAGCCGGACGTTCAGGCAGCGCAGGTCCGTCAGGTAAAAAAATTCGAATCCGGCATGGTGGTGAACCCGCTCACGATCGAGCCGGAAGCAATGCTTCAGCAGGCGCTCGACCTGATGAAGGATAACCACATCTCCGGCATTCCAGTGGTCGAGCGCTCCGCCGGTTCGCAGCCTGGCAAGCTCGTTGGCATTCTGACCAATCGCGACGTGCGCTTTGCGACCGATCCGCGACAGCCGGTATCGGATCTGATGACCAAGAAACTCATCACGGTGCGGGAAGGCGTTGGCCAAGACGAAGCCAAGCGTTTGCTTCACCAGAATCGTATCGAGAAGCTTCTGGTCGTCGACGCCCAATATCGCTGTGTCGGTCTCATCACGGTGAAGGACATCGAAAAAGCAGTCGCCAATCCAAATGCCTGCAAGGACGAACAGGGCCGCCTTCGTGTTGCCGCGGCGACGACCGTCGGCGATAAGGGCTTCGCGCGCACCGAAGCGCTCATCGCCGCGGGCGTCGACCTGGTCGTTGTGGACACCGCGCACGGTCACTCGAAATACGTGCTCGACGCAGTGACCCGCATCAAGCGACAGTCCAACAAGGTTCAGGTGGTCGCAGGAAATGTTGCGACCAGCGAAGGCGCAAAGGCGCTGATCAGCTGCGGGGCCGACGCCATCAAAGTCGGCATCGGCCCAGGCTCGATCTGCACGACGCGGATCGTTGCCGGCGTCGGCGTGCCTCAACTGACCGCGATCATGGATTGTGTCGATGCTGCAAAAGCATCCAACACGCCGGTGATCGCCGACGGCGGCATCAAATATTCGGGCGATCTTGCGAAAGCGATTTCCGCGGGCGCGGACTGTGCGATGGTCGGCTCGCTTCTCGCAGGCACGGACGAGACCCCGGGCGAGGTCTTTCTTTATCAGGGCCGTTCGTACAAGACCTATCGTGGCATGGGATCCGTCGGGGCGATGTCGCGCGGCTCGGCGGACCGGTATTTCCAGCAAGACATCAAGGACGCGCTCAAGCTGGTTCCCGAGGGCGTCGAAGGTCAGGTGCCGTACAAAGGGGCAGCTGCAACCGTTCTGCACCAGCTTGCCGGCGGCCTGCGTGCCGCCATGGGTTACGTAGGCGCCAAAAATCTTGCGGAGATGCACAGCAAGGCGGAATTCATCCGCATCACCGGGGCGGGCTTGCGCGAGAGCCATGTACACGATGTGACGATCACGCGCGAGAGTCCGAACTATCCGAGCCGCGTGTAGTTATCCCTTGCGCTGCGGGAAGATTGGGCGATGTCTATTCAATATATTTTATTGCCCCTGTTCCTCGAGGTATTGCTCACCTTTGTCGTCATGTTCGGCATGATGTATTGCCGCACGACGACGCTGCACCGCGGCGAAACCCGGTTCGAGGACATCGCGCTGCGCGAGCCCAACTGGCCTGTGCGCGCCAGTCAGTTTGCATATTCATTTTCCAACCAATTCGAACTGCCGGTCCTTTTCTATGTGCTGACGATCCTTGAAATAATCACGCATCATGCAGATCTTCTCTTCGTCGTTCTTGCGTGGATCTTTGTTGTTACGCGTTGGATGCAGGCGCTGGTGCATGTGACGAATAATAATGTGCGCGTCCGAGGGGCTTTCTATGGGATAGGAGCGATCATCCTGGTCATGATGTGGGTGATCTACATCGTGCGTATCCTCCTCGCCTTGTCATGACACCGGCAGCGCGGCTTGCCGCAGCCATCGAAGTCCTTGCGTCGATTGAGAGCGAGCGCCGTCCAGCTGCCGACGCGCTTAAGGCCTGGGGTCTTACGCATCGCTATGCGGGCTCGGGCGATCGCGCAGCTATCGCCGGGCTTGTGTACGACGCGCTACGGCGGCGTGCGTCGAGCGCCTTTATCATGCAGGCCGACACTCCACGCGCGATTCTTCTGGGTATGCTCAAGTGTGAGCGCGGACTCGATACCGAGGCGATCGGCAAACTTGCCGATGGATCGAAATACGCGCCCGCGAATCTGAGCGACGATGAACGCAGGCGTCTTGATGCGGGTGGCATCGAAAGCGCCCCCCCTTATGTCGCCGGCGACTATCCGCATTGGCTGGATCCTTACTTCGAGCGCACGTTCGGCGACGCGCGGGCCGAAGAGGGTGCGGCTCTGGCCTCCCGCGCGCCGCTTGATCTGCGCGTCAATACTTTGAGAGCAGACACAAAGGTCGTCGCAACGGCGCTGTCGGATCTCAATCCGGAGCCGGTGCGATGGTCACCCTCGGGACTGCGGGTTCGATTGTCGGCCGATGCCAAAAGCCCTGCCATTCATGCCGAGCCGGCATTTATCAAGGGCATGGTCGAGGTTCAGGACGAGGGGTCGCAATTGGCCGCGATGTTTTCAGGTGCCAGGCCTGGCGAGCAAGTCGTAGACCTTTGCGCAGGCGCTGGGGGCAAGACACTTGCTCTGGCTGCCATGATGCAGAACAAGGGCCAAATTTTTGCAACTGACGACGACAAGCGCCGGCTCGCTCCGATCCATGATCGGCTCAAGCGCTCGGGCGCCCGAAACGTTCAGGTGCGCTCTCCAAAATCCGTTGGCGGTGAAATTGCCGATCTGTCGGGGCGCATGGACTTAGTTCTTGTCGATGCCCCGTGCACGGGCACCGGAGCCTGGCGGCGTAACCCCGATGCCAAATGGCGAATGCGGCCGGGCGCCCTCGAGCAGCGACAGAAGGAACAAGCGGAGGTGCTCGATCGGGCCGTGGCTCTGCTCAAGCTTGGGGGCCGGATTGCCTACATCACCTGTTCGGTCTTGGAGGAAGAAAATGGCGCCCAGGTGCGGGCATTCCTCGGGCGGAACCCTTCGTTCTCGGTCGAGGCGCCCGAGGCGCTGACACGGGTGCTTGGCGAACGCGCCTTCGTGTTCTCAAAGGCGGCTCGTCTGTCGGGAGGGGGCATTTTGATGACGCCGCGGCTGACCGGTACCGACGGGTTCTTCGTCTCCTTGCTAAGGCGGGGCCCTGAGGTCCTGTAACGGTCGGTAAGAAATCGCAAACGGAATTCCCCGATTGCGCCCCAATCCGGGCCAATTTTCTCCTCGATATTCGCGTGTCTGTGGAACCGCGAGATTCTTTTTCGGGGTTTCCCATGCTTGTCGCCAGGCGCGATCCGCCATTTCATGGGGACGCGCGCGATATTGCGCCCGTCAACTTTGAAGCCAATCCAGGATCGAGGCCGCCGAGGGTGGTGCGCTTCGTGACGGTGATCCAGATGATCGGTTCGCTACTCGCGGTGCCGGTCGGTATCGGAAGCGCTTACACGTTCTACCGTGCGAATTTCTCTCCCGAGACAACCTGCCAGAGCCTGCGCAACGGCATTATTGCAATGCTCGACAAAGGCGTTGACGCGTCCACCAGGCGCATCCTCGTGCGTCGAGACGTCGAAAGTTTTGAAAAGACTTGCGCGGCGGTTGATCCTGAAGCGACCGCGGCGTTCAAAGCCTTGCTGGAAGCTGAAAAGTCGCCGCCGGTTGCCGCCGCATCGTCTGCGACCAAAGCCCAGCCAAATGACGCCGCGCCGAAGGAGCAGGTCCACAAAGCTGAACCAAGGCCACCGGCGACAGCGAAGCAGGCCACCATCAATGCGCAAGCCCCTGCCATGCAAAATGCCCGCCGTGAACCCGCCGTGTCCGACACGCAATGGCTCGACGCCGTTCGCCAGGCATTGGTGACGCATCAGCCGGATGGGCGGCCTGCCGAGGGCTCCAAGTCTCGCCCGATGCCACAACCTTCGACACGGCCGGCGCAACGCGACGCAGAGCCGTCTGCGCCGCCGCTGACTGCGCCTCCCGCCAGCGCCGCGGCATCCGCACCTCCCGCGACTGTGACGCAGGCGCCCTCCGTTGCGCCAACTTTGCCGCCGCCGATCGCTATCACTCCGGTGCCCGCGCAGCAGAATGCGGCGCAGCCCCCGGACGCCGATCACCCGGTTCCACCGGAATCGATTCCCTCAGAGACCGTTGCCAGCACGGAAACCAAGACGGATGAGCCCGGTCGCTCGCGGATCGGCAAATGGATATCGACGATTCCTTTGCTTGGTAATGTAGTCGATAACGGCCGGCATTAAGCTGGTTGCCAGTCCGCGACTGCCTTCAGATCCGTTTCAATTTGCCATCGCCCCGGCTTTTCCGCATGCCGCTCGGCCTGCATAAGACAGCGAAGATATTCGTCGCGCGGGATTTCGCGGAAGCCCATGGCGTGGCAGGTCGGCGTCATGAGCTTCCCGTCGTTGAATGCATAGCCCCAACGCGCGAGCTGCCAGTTCAGCACGGTGAAACCCATTTTCGATGTGTTGGGCTCCCACGAGAACTGTGACTCGGTGACGAAGGCACGGCCGAGCGAAATGCCGTAGCCGCCGCCAGCGAGCTCACCGCGCTCATTCCAGACCTCGAATGAATGCGCGTAGCCGGCATCGAACAAGTCGGCATAGGCACGCATGACGCGCGGAGTGATCCATGTCAGACGCCAGCGACCATCACGTTGGCCGGCGCAGGCGGCGATGACGGCTTCAAAGTCGCGGTCGAGCGTGACCGTGTAGTTGTCCTGGCGCATCTGTCGGCGCAATCGCTTTGCGATGTGCAGCTCATTGAAGAAGAGAACCGAGCGCAGCGGTGGCGACCACCACTTCAGTGGCGCAATATGTGCGAATGGATAGAGTCCACGGCGATATGCGCTAAGAAGCGTCGATGGGCTCAGGTCGTGCACGATTCCAGCAAGTCCAGGCGGTCTATCAAATGCACGCTCCGGATCAGGCAGGGCATAGTCAGGTGCGAGAAACTCGTCGAAGCAGAGCCGGGCCATATTCGGTAGCCCGCGGATTCGCGCGGGGCTTAGCGCCCAAGCAAGACCGAGGATGTGCCGTTGCGCCATGCTGCCGAGGCTCTCGCGGAAAAGCTTCGCACGACGATCGGTGCGGCCGCGCAGTGCGGCCGGTAGTCTCATGCGCTCGGTTTCGAAAGCCATGGTGTCTTGCGGCTTTGCAGCTGTGCACAAATGGGATCGGAGGCCTTTTCTAAGCACGTTCGGCGCTAACGGTGGGTTACCCCGATCGTGGACACTTGACCTTCAAGCCCAAAGCCCGCAAAAAGCCGCCCCGAACGGCCCTTGCGCGCCCGAGTCGGCCATTTTCGGGGCACATCGACCGTCCATGCATGACAAGGTTCTGATCGTCGATTTCGGTTCCCAGGTGACCCAGCTCATTGCGCGCCGGGTGCGGGAGGAAAAGGTCTATTCCGAAATCGTTCCCTACCAGAAAGCCGAAGCCGCCTTCCACGAGATGAAGCCGAAGGCGATCATCTTGTCCGGTGGCCCCGCTTCGGTTCTCGACAAGGACGCACCGCTTGCGCCCAAGGCCATATACGACGCCGGGATACCGGTGCTCGGCATTTGTTACGGCGAGCAGGCGATGGCGCATCAGCTCGGTGGCCAGGTGGAGGGCGGGCACCACCGCGAATTCGGCCGCGCCGAGGTGACTGTCACGGAACAGTCTCCCCTGTTCGATGGTGTCTGGCGCAAAGGCGAAAAATACCCGGTGTGGATGAGCCACGGCGATCGTGTGACCAAGCTGCCGCAAGGTTTCCATGTCTTCGGTACGTCGCCGAACGCGCCGATCGCGATCATCGGCGACGACAAGCGCAAATTCTACGCAACGCAATTCCATCTTGAGGTGATGCACACGCCGCACGGAGCGGCGATCCTGCGCAATTTCGTACGCAAAATTGCGGGCCTCAAGGGCGACTGGACAATGCGCGCCTTCAAGGAAGAAACAATTGAAAAAATCCGCAAGCAAGTCGGCACGGGTCGCGTGATCTGCGGCCTATCAGGCGGCGTCGATTCTGCGGTGGCAGCCGTGCTGATCCATGAGGCGATCGGCGACCAATTGACTTGTGTGCTCGTGGACCATGGCCTGATGCGCCTCGGCGAAGCTCAGAAGGTGATGACGCTTTTTCGCGACAGTTACAACATTCCGCTGGTCCACGTGGATGCCTCTGAAACCTTCCTCAAGGCGCTCGCTGGCGTCGAGGATCCCGAGCAGAAGCGCAAGACCATCGGCAAACTCTTCATCGATGTCTTCGAACAGGAAGCCAGGAAAGTCGGCGGTGCGGAATTTCTTGCCCAGGGCACGCTTTATCCCGACGTAATCGAAAGCGTTTCGTTCACCGGGGGACCATCCGTCACTATCAAGTCCCATCACAATGTCGGCGGCTTGCCCGAGCGAATGAATCTGAAGCTGGTCGAGCCCTTGCGGGAACTCTTCAAGGACGAAGTGAGAGCGCTCGGCCGCGAGCTTGGTTTACCCGAAGCTTTTGTCGGGCGGCATCCGTTTCCCGGTCCGGGCCTCGCTATTCGCTGTCCGGGGCCGATCACGCGCGAAAAACTCGATATCCTTCGGCTCGCAGACGAGATCTATATCGAAGAGATTCGCCGCAGCGGACAATACGACGACATCTGGCAGGCCTTTGCGGTGCTCTTGCCGGTCAAGACGGTTGGAGTCATGGGCGATGGGCGAACTTACGACTATGTCGTTGGACTGCGCGCGGTGACGTCGACGGACGGCATGACAGCAGATTTTTACCCCTTCGACATGAAATTCCTCGGGGCCGTCGCGACACGCATCATCAATGAAGTCAAAGGCGTCAACCGCGTGGTCTACGATGTGACCTCAAAGCCGCCGGGCACGATCGAGTGGGAGTGACCCGGGAGAGTACTGCGGAGTCTATCAGCCAAGCAGGAAATTGAGCCTTTCATCAGCTTTTGATGGCGCGATCTCGAGAATCTCTGCGCTGACAACATCTTCGGCAACAAACGGATCGTCGCGGACCCGGCGTTGAAGATCCGGAAGTGAAGTATTGTGCGCCACGATCCCGCCACCCGAACTCGGTTGAAGATTGCCGACGAGCAAGAACACGCCATCATCAAAGCCGCGCTTGATCCATGCCTTATGGCCTTCAATGAACTGGCCGGCGTGGCCTTTTTTGGTGGAAAACCTAAGCAGTACGACGAACATCCGATTCTCCTCCCGGTTTTAGCGAAGCGCGCGATTGCTCACCCCATGCGTGCTCCGCGTATTGCGCGCCGCACTTTTTGTGCATGATTTGAGCCAGTCGCACATCTGCTTTACTTCCTGTTTGATGAACCTTTCATCGTGAAAGGCATTAGCCAGGGTGGCGACGCCCTGACTGCGAGCGAGAAGATGCATCGCCAGGGCGTCGGCGTCCGCCTCGCGGCCGAGCAAGACGAATTGCCTGCGCAGCCAGGTCCGGAACAGCGTAAACAACTTGTTTGCCTCGGCTTGCGAGGCGTGATTGAGCTTCGCGACCTCGGCGCACAGCGTGCCCACTGGACAACCGTAACGTTTGATGTCGGCTCGGTTCGCAATCAGAATATGGATAAAACTTCGGATGCGATCTTCAGGGTGCTTCCCGTCGACTTCCCATTCATCCAGCGTCGTCCGGACCTGAGCCAGTCGTGCCTCGATTACAGCGTTCAGAATTTCATCCTTGGTTTTGAAGTGATAGTAGAAATTGCCGCGCGAGATCTGCACGACATCGGCGATGTCGGCGAACGACGTGCGTTCGTAGCCTTGCCGATAAAATAGCTTATCGGCAGCTTCGACAATGTGATCACGCGTCCTCTCGCTCATTAGGAGTGCTCGCTCCGTAGCTGTCGCCCGCGTAGGGCGGGCGTCCTAACAATTAGGACAATCGTCCGACATAGTCAAGAACGGGTCCCGGTCCCGGCGCAGGTGGATGTTGTCTTGGGCCATCGTTCGTCGGGGCTTTGAAAAAGGGCCTCTGACCCGGCTGAAAGGATCGACAGGAGCTCCTTATGGATGGCATGGTCCCTTCCAAGCTGAGGAACCCGGCAGTGGCTGTCACGATCTACGGCATCAAGAACTGCGACACGATGAAAAAGGCGCGCGCCTGGCTAGACAAGCATGGCGTCGACTATGCCTTCCACGACTATAAGGCTGCGGGCATCGAACGGGCGCAGCTCGAGCAGTGGGCAAAGAAGGTCGGTTGGGAGACGCTGCTCAATCGGGCAGGGATGACCTTCAAAAAACTACCCGACACGGAGAAGGACGGAATTACACAGGCTAAGGCGCTCGCGCTGATGCTCAAGCAGCCGTCGATGATCAAGCGGCCGGTCCTGGAGGCCGGCCGGGGGAAATTGCTGGTCGGCTTCAAGCCGGAGCAATACGCGGCAACATTAGGCTAACTAACGCAGTAGAAGTCGCGCATTTGCTGGCGGCTTTGCGGGTCCGGGCCCTTGATCCTGCCCGCTTTCCCTGCCACATGCCGCCTCATGAACAAGCCAATGGCTACGTCCGATTCTATGCCGGCAACCCCGCTTGCAGCCGAGGTCGACCGCCGGCGCACGTTCGCGATCATTTCGCATCCGGACGCGGGCAAGACTACGCTGACGGAAAAATTGCTGCTCTTCGGCGGCGCCATCAATCTCGCCGGTCAGGTCAAGGCAAAGCGAGATCGCCGCTCGACGCGCTCAGACTGGATGGCGATCGAGCGCGAGCGCGGCATTTCCGTCGTCACATCGGTGATGACGTTCGACTATGACGGGCGGGTGTTCAATCTGCTCGACACGCCGGGCCACGAGGACTTTTCGGAAGACACCTATCGTACGCTCACCGCCGTCGACTCCGCGGTGATGGTGATCGATGCCGCGAAGGGCATCGAGGCGCGCACACGCAAGCTTTTCGAGGTCTGCCGACTTCGCGATATTCCGATCATTACATTCATCAACAAGATGGACCGCGAAAGCCGCGATCCATTCGAGTTACTCGATGAGGTCGAAAAGACATTAGCGCTCGATACCGCGCCGATGACCTGGCCGATCGGCCGCGGCCGCGATTTCGCCGGCACTTACGACCGGTCGACTGGCGAGATGCGTCTTGTCAGCGAGGACGGAAAAACGGTTGAGCGGCAAGCGCTGGACCTACCGGGACTCGCTGCTAAAAATCCGATGCTCGACGCCAAGACGACTGCCGATGAACTCGCCCTGGTGAAGGAAGCCTGCCGGACATTCGACTTCAAGTCATTCCGCGAGGGCCATCTGACGCCGGTATTCTTTGGGTCGGCATTGAAGAATTTCGGTGTCAAAGATCTGCTGGACTCACTTGCGTCCTTCGCCCCGGCACCGCGCGCGCAGGTCTCCAATGTGCGGACGGTCGATGCGCACGAAAATACGATGACGGCGTTCGTTTTCAAGATCCAGGCCAACATGGATCCGAACCACCGCGACCGCATTGCATTTGCGCGGCTTTGCTCGGGCAAGCTCAGGCGGGGTATGAAGGCAAAGCTGACCCGCACGGCGAAACCACTGACGCTGTCTACGCCGCAATTTTTCTTTGCGCAGGATCGCGCGCTTGCGGAGGAGGCCTATGCCGGCGACGTCGTCGGCATCCCCAATCACGGCACGCTCCGGATCGGTGACACGCTCACCGAAGGCGAGGATATCGCATTCCTGGGCGTTCCGAATTTCGCGCCCGAAATCCTACGCCGCGTAAAGTTAGGCGATCCGATGAAGGCCAAGCTCGTGCCCACCGGCAAGAGCATGCCGCTCGCAAGCCCGCAATTCTTCTTCGCCCAGGACC
>JACZDD010015478.1_pt1 | contig 16899 bp, 17 predicted proteins | sample 8641771 | NCBI WGS metagenome assembly JACZDD01 (sample SAMN15324614, study PRJNA640507) | soil metagenome | isolation source: intercropping peanut in the second line | place: China: Luxin town, Laibin City, Guangxi Province | collected 2019-07-25 | depth 10cm m | reverse complement strand
GCCAAGGATGCCGGGGACCCCGGCGAGCATCCCGGCGAACCCGGCGAGCCCGAGGTGGGGCAGGGCATAACGCCCCGCCAGCATCGCTGAGCCGCCGATATTGAACGTCTTGAATCCGGCGCGCTCGATCAGCCGCGCCGACAGGGAGTCATGGGCGAGAGGACTGATCAGGGGCTGATGCTGACGGTGAAGCTCGCGAAGGGATGCCATTGCCTGCACCATTGTCACACAATTGTCAGATAAGACCGCCGAGCGGCCGTCGGCGGTATGTGATTTTACGTAGAGTTAATGCCCCCAGGGGGTGTTTCCCCAAAGGCCAATTTTCCCGGGCGTGCCTATTTTCCAAACTGGCCGGACCACACAGGGGGTATTTGATCATGACTGCAACCAAGAAAATCTGGCTCGGCCTGATCGCGCTGTTTGCCGCCGTCATGGTGGCAAGCACGCCGGCGGCCGCGCAGCAGCAACAGAGAAGGCCCAACATCCTAGTCATCATGGGTGACGACGTAGGCTGGTTCAATATCGGTGCCTATCACCAGGGCATCATGTCGGGGAAGACACCGAACCTCGACAGACTCGCCTCCGAAGGCATGCGCTTCACCGACTACTACGCCGAAGCAAGCTGCACGGCGGGCCGGGCGAATTTCATCACGGGTGAGCTGCCACTCCGGACCGGCCTGACCACGGTTGGGCAGGCGGGTGCCGATGTCGGCATACCGGCGCAAGCCGTCACCCTCGCCACCGCGCTCAAGGCGCAAGGCTATGCCACCGGGCAGTTCGGAAAAAATCACCTCGGTGACCTGAACAAATTTCTGCCGACGCTGCACGGCTTCGATGAATTCTTCGGATATTTATACCACCTCGACGCAATGTCCGACCCGTACTGGTTTTCGTTTCCTGTCGATGAGAAGTACTACAACACTTATGGTCCGCGCAGCCTGATCCACAGCTACGCAACCGATAGGGACGACCCGACGGAAATGCCGCGCTGGGGCAAGGTCGGCAAACAGAGGATCGTCGACGAAGGTCCTTTGCCGCCATTCCCGAACATGTCGAACGTGCAGAACATGCACGACCTGCCTTTCCTGAAGGCAAAGTACGACATGACGACCTTCGACGAAGTGCTGGTCAAGGCGTCAAGCGACTTCATGGACAAGGCCAAGCGCGAGGGTAAGCCGTTCTTCGTGTGGCACAACACCACGCGCATGCATGTCTGGACGTTCCTGTCGGATAAATACAAAGCCATGCAGAACAGCCAGACCAACTATGGCCTTGAAGAAGCCGGCATGGCGCAGCTCGACGACAGCGTCGGCGCGCTGCTCAAGAAGATTGACGACATGGGAGAGACCAATAACACCATCGTCATTTTCACGACGGACAACGGCGCCGAGGTGTTCACCTGGCCGGACGGCGGCATGACGCCGTTCAAGAACACCAAAGGTACTGTCGGCGAAGGTGGCTTCCGCGTGCCAGCCATCATCCGCTGGCCGGGCCAGGTCAAGCCGGGCACGGTCGAGAACGGGCTGATCTCCGGACTCGATTGGTTCCCGACTTTGATGGCAGCCGCCGGTAATCCGTACATTACCGATCAGCTCCTCAAAGGCGTCCAGCTCGGCGACCGGACCTACAAGAACCATCTCGATGGCTACAACCAGATGGATCTTCTCACCGGAAAAGGCCCAACCAAGCGCCACGAGATCTTTTACTTCGGCGGCGCGACCCTGGGTGCGCTGCGTCTCGACGACTTCAAGTTCACGTTCTACCAGCAGCCTTATGGCTGGCCGGGCGAAAAGACCACCACCGACATGCCGGGGATGGTCAATATTCGCCAGGACCCGTTCGAACGCACACCCATGATTCGCGGGGAGTCGACTAACACCGGCGCCTTCGGCTACGGCAATGACTTCTTTGCCCGCGAGTTTTGGCGGTTCGTCATGGTCCAGCAATACGTCGGCAAACTGGCACAGACCGCAATCGAATTCCCGCCGATGCAGGATCCGGCTTCGTTCAACCTCGAGGCGGTGAAAAAGAAAGTGGAGGAGATGATCAAGAACCGCCCGGGTCAGTAGGAACGAGCGAACTGCGTAACCCGACGGAAAGCTGAACAGACCTTGGACCCGGGCGTTACAGCGACGCCCGGGTTTGCTTTTCCAAATATCTCTCGCCATGTCCGCACCCTGAGTGATCTCAGAGTTCCAGGGAACCATGGGACAACGGCAGCTGTTATTGCTCCGGCTGTAACTGGAGAGCTTCGATGTTGGCGAATCCGATGGTATTGCGCGCCGCACTGGCGGCGTCGGCCCTGTTATTTCTTGCTGGCTATGCCGGTGCGCAAAACAGGGCAACTGTGGGCTCGGCTCCGGGCGAGAACCCGTTCGCTCAATTGGCGGGCGGCTGGTCGGGGGGCGGGACGATCGACTTGGCCAACGGCAGGCACGAACCGATAAAGTGCCGGGCGTCCTATGACGTTCTCGATACGCAAAACAAGCTTCAGCTCAATATCAATTGCGCCAGCGAAAGCTACAAGTTCGACCTGCGCGCCAGCGCGACCTACTCAGCGGATGCGATCACGGGGAACTGGAGCGAGGCCACCCGCAATGCCGCGGGGACTTTATCCGGCAAGGTCGAAGGCGCAGGCTTTCGAGTCGTGGCGAAAGGGCAGTCGTTTGGCGCCGATATGAATTTGGTCACGCAGGGCAACAAGCAGTCGGTTACGATCCGGGCCCAGGATGACAAGGCCGAGGTGCGAGGCGCTACAATTACCCTGCAACGCGGATAGACCGGTCCAACCAGGGTCGCACGGTGTTGCGCTCGTGGGCGATCCCTTTTGGGCGCGCCCGACCCCTTCCAGCGCTAGTTTAAGCCGATACAATACCCGTCGCGTGTTCGGGGGCGGCCATGCGAAGGCGCGAGTTCATTGCACTTGTGGGTGGCGCGGCCATCGCGCTGCCGCGCGTCGCGCACGGACAGCAGCCGGTGATCGTCTTTTTCAACAGCGGCACGCCATCGTCGTATGTCAAGAACCTGGCGGCGTTTCGCAGCGGTTTGAAGGAAGCGGGGCTGGTCGAAGGGCAGAACGTTGCGATTGAGTTCGTCTGGGCGGAAAATCGTTTCGATGGCCTGGAAACGCTGGCCGCCGAAGTCGTCGCCCGCCGGCCTGCAGTGATTGTGAGCAACACGTTGGCGGCGATCCGGGCCAAATCGGCCACCACGACAATACCGATCGTGTTCACCACCGGCAGCGATCCGGTCAGAGACGGCCTTGTTACGAGCCTCAACCGGCCCGGAGGCAACGTGACCGGCGTGGTGTTCATTTCTGGTACCGTCGGCGGGAAGCGGCTCCAGCTGCTTCGCCAGTTTGTCCCCAAGGCTGGCACCATTGTGATGCTCATCAATCCCGGTACCTCTGAGACCGACGCTGAACGAGCGGAAATTCAAGCGGCAGTGCAAGCGACCGGTCAGCAGGTTCGCATCGTCGAGATCCGCAACGTGGCAGAGATCGAAACGGCCATCGCGGCGGCGGTGGCATCCGGCGCAGGCGCGCTGCTGGTCGGCACCGGCAGCTTTTTGTTCAACAACCGCGCGCCCATCATTGAATCAGCCGCCCGCCGCGCGATTCCGGCGATGTACTCGTCGCGCGAAAATGTCGAGAATGGCGGCCTTATGAGTTATGGCGCGAGCATTTCCGATGCCCTTCAGCAGGCTGGTCGCTATGCAGGGCGAATTATCAAGGGCGAAAAGCCAGGCGATCTTCCGGTGATCCAATCCGTCAAGTTTGACTTCATGATCAACCTCAAGACGGCCAGAACGCTCGGCTTGCAATTTCATCCGCAGCTGCTGGCCACGGCCGACGAAGTGATCGAATAACTCTGACGTCCGCTTTGGTTCAAAGCGGATGGATTGGATTTCGGTCAGCGCGAATCCCGATCAATCGATCAATGGCGCGCAGCGAGGACTGCGTCGCGGAGGAAATTCATCTCGTCTTCTGATTCCTGAAGACGCAGTGCCAGCGTATCGCGCAAGGAAAGCATTCCCTTCACGAGTCCGCTCTCGACGATGGGAAGATGCCGGCAGTGGTTTACTCTCATCAAGTCCTGCGCGGCTCGCATGCTTTCATCCGATCTGCAGGTCACAACCCGTGTCGTCATAAGATCGCGCGCCCGCAGATATTGCAATTCGCTCAGGTCGGTTCTTGCGAAGGCCCGTACGAGGTCGCGTTCCGAGATGATGCCGACCATGCGCGCGCCCGGTTCGCAGACGGGTATTGCGCCGATGCCATGCGTGTACATCAGGCGCGCGACGCTGGCTAAACTGTTATCCGGCAGGCACGTCACAAGTTGCTGACGTGAGTGCTTGAGAAACTCGCTGACCTGCATGCGACTTTTCCTGGTTTTACGCGCAGGAGCTGTCGCTACGGCGCGCAAACCGGCCTCAGGTTCTCAGCCCTCAGAAACGATACAGCCGCAAGTAAACGCGGCGCAAATCAGAATTATTTTACCAACTCGCGATGTCCGCTTTGGGTCCAAAGCGGACATCCTGAACATGCAGACGTGGGCTCGTTTGTGCCTAAGGTCTACTGCGAGTGGACGTGATGTTTACGGGCGTGCCGATGTAGCGCTGCTGCGTCCGCAACGAAGTAGGGGTTGGGGTTGCACCATCCGCGATTGCCCGACAGCACGGTCGGCTGACATGCTTCAAATGTCCGATACTGGCAGTCCCAATAGACACCTTTGCCAATCCCGCGTACCGCGCACCAGGGAGCCTCCTGGTAGTCGGCCGCCACAGGCAGCGTACCAAGCGCAAGAGAAGCGAAAGAAACGGAAGCAAAAATGATCCGGGTCATCTTCAACCTCCATGGTTGCTTACCGATAATAACACCGGCCAAGTCATTCCCAGTCCCCGTGGGCGGCAGATCAAACAGATTTGTTGACGCCAAGGGCAATCAGAACGAGCGCGGCTGCCATGAGCATCCAGCCAGGATGAAGGCGGCGCGTCCCCCAAAGGTTACCGAGAGCGCCATACAGATACAGGCTCCCAACGAATAGGCCCGTTGCGAACCTTGCATCCGGCTCAAACCAAATTGCAGCCGCGATCAGGGCGAGTCCACCGAGGAACCAGCTGATTGTACTGAAATGCAATAGCATCGGCACGATTCGTCTGATTGGAGCGGTGATCCGCTCGTTCGCGAGAGCAAACTCCTCAAAAGGCCTGACCATAAGCCGCTGCACGAGGACGCCGTGAAATACTGCGACGCAGCTTCCGATGACCCCAGCCATTCCCAGCGCGACGCTTTGCAAGTTCATGTCCATACACTCCTGTATGCACCTTTCCACATCCTGATTTAGATCACTAGAATGGCCGTGCGCAATTTTCGGCGGCGACAACAATGCGACGTCGGAAATTCATTCGGTGCTCGCCCGCGCTGACGAGGTGATCGAATAGACGCGCTCGTGTCTTCTGCGACGGTCATCATGTGGCATTCGCTTCGTAGTCCAATCAGCGGGAGATTTTGATGCCGACGTACATCATGCTGGTGAATTTCACGGATCAAGGGCGCAAGGGCGTTAAGGAGGTTCCGAATAGGCAAGACAAATCGCGTGAAGTAGCTAAACAATTTGGCGTTGAACGAAGGACAGTCTGGATGACTTTTGGTCCCTATGACTTTGTTCATCTTTACGAAGCCCCTAATGATGAAGCCATGGCAAAGTTCGTGATGACGCTCGCCTCCTTTGGCAATATTCGTACGACAGTGATGAGGGCGTGGGACGAATCAGAGCACCTTCCGCTAATTCGTGAATTGTCTTGATGATTTGGCCGCCGCAGGCGGGGTGGGCGTGCAGATCTTCGGGCGACAGGCGGCGCGCATCCGTGCCGGTCTGTGAGAACTTCTGCCAGCTCTTTTTGACTTATTCAGATTGCTGCAAATATGCCGAAAGCTGCCCCTGGAGCTTTTCCGCCTCGTTTTCGTAGTGGTCGCCGAGTTTGCGCAGCGCCTGCTTGACACCCCGATCCTGGGTCAGCCGCGCCTGCGAACGGCACAGCCGGGCGAGGTTCAGCAGTTCGTCTTCAATCGACATGAGAATCTCTAAGACGCGATTCCTAGATCACCGGTCTTCTATTCTCTTTCACCTGAACGGCTCATGGCGGGGAGATTAAAGTTCCGTAAGCATTCTTGCGCGGGAAGCCGGCGACGCCATGTCACGCTTTGCGCGAACGTAGCGAGGCGGCGTCGATGTTTGGATCGCTCAAGAATGTCATCGCGAGTCTCATGGGGGACGCGGGACCGCGAAAATTCGAGGATAAAGACTGCCAGCTCACAACTGCCGCGCTGCTTACCCGTGTGGCAACCGTGAACAGCGAAATGTCGGATGTCCGGCGGGAAAAGCTTCGCGCTCTCCTGAAATCGCACTTCGGACTCGATGATCCTGCCGTGGGGCAGCTGATCCGCGACGCCGCCGAAGCCGCGCGAAGCGCGGTTGATCTTTATCATTTCACCCGTCAGCTCAACGGCGTTCTCGATGACGAAGGCCGCCAGCGCGCCGTCAAAATGATGTGGCAGGTTGTTTACGCTGACGGGCGCGCCAACGAATTCGAGAGCAATATCATCTGGCGCATCGCCGACCTGTTAGGGGTTTCGTCTCGCCAGCGGATAGAACTTCGCCAGCTCGTTGCGGCCGGCGGGGCGGCGCCGGATCCAGTCTCTCTCTGAAAAGGGCCATTTACATGCGCTTTTCAGGGATGGCGGACACCGTGTCGCCGGCTTGAAGCGCACCCAATCAGTCATACGTAAACGTGGAAGCCGGTCGCCCTCAGTCCCCCATCCCCGAGCGTCCGGCAGAGATTGACCCCAGCGGCAACCCCAGCCGTCTGGGGTCAGTTCTTCAATGTCGATCTCCGCGCTCAACGCTTCTGAATGCCTGTCTTCTCGATCACTTGCGACCATTTGGCCACATCGCTCTTGATGCGGGCGTGCAGATCTTCGGATGACATGCCGCGCGCATCCATGCCGGCCTCGTGTGAGAACTTCTGGACTGCGGCGGATTTCAGCGCTTCCACGACGGCCTGGTTGAGGCTGGTGACAATCTCGCGGGGCGTTCCCTTAGGAACGGCAAGCCCGTTCCAGCTTGTCACTTCATAACCGCTCACGCCGCTCTCGCTGACGGTCGGGACCTGGGGCAGGTTCCTCGCCCGCTCGTGTCCGGTCGTCGCAAGGACGGTCATTTGTGCGTTGGTGATCTGCGACTGGAAACCGGCGAAATACTCAAAGGCAACGTCGACGTCGCCACGCAGAACAGCGTTGGCGAGATCCGGTGTCGTCTTATAGGGGATGATGGTCACATCGATCCCGGCCATATTCCGAAACAATTCCGCGGACAGGTTTTGCCCGCTGCCGGCGTTGATCGTGCCGAAGTTGAGCGTGCCGGGGCGGGCCCTGGCGGCAGCCATCACATCCTTGATCGATTTGTAGGACGCGCCGGCTTTGGTTGCGATCACGAGCCCGTAGGACGCCGTCGTCGAAATCGGAATGAAGTCCGTCTCGATGTCGTAGGGCAGGGACTTGAAGAGCGCCTTGGCTATCGTGAGCCCGCCGCCAAGCATAACGAGCGTGTACCCATCGGCTCCAGCCTCCTTGGCCGCCTGCATGCCGACGATACCGCCGGCGCCCGGCCGGTTGTCGATGAAGAATTGCTGACCGAAGCGCTTGCTGAGGTCATCCGCCACAAGCCGCATCGTGACGTCGGCGATTCCCCCCGCGCCATAAGGCACGATGATGCGCACTGGTTTTGATGGGTAGGTATCAGCTTTGACCGGCGTAGAAACAATCAATAACGAGCCGAAGAGAATTGCTGCTGCGACACGGATTAAGGAGGGCACGTTATTCTGCTTTCGGTGAGATCGGTCGATCCGAGAATAGGAAAGGACCACGCCGCCAACAATACGCACCCCGCGTATTGAAATGTCACTGGCCATGCTCTAATGCGACCCGGTATGCCACCGACTGCGATCGATATCCATCCACACATCATCGCGAAGGACGCGGCCCGCTACCCGCTGGCGCCGTTGGGAGGGCATCAATCGGACTGGTCACGCACACGCCCCACCACCGCGGAGCAGTTGATTGCGGCGATGGACGAAACCGGCGTGCAGAAAGCGGCGATCGTGCAAGCCTCGACCTGTTACGGTCATGACAATTCCTATGTTGCCGATGCCGTAGCCGCGTACCCGGACCGCTTCACCGGCGTGTTTTCCGTCGACGTGCTGGCGTCCGATGCGCCCCAAAATATGCGTGGCTGGCAGAGCCGCGGCCTCACCGGCATGCGGCTTTTCACGTTCGGCAGCACAATGTCCGAGCAGGCGAACTGGCTGGATGATCCGAAGACATATCCGGCCTGGGCCTGCGCAAGCGAGCTGAGCCTTTCCATCTGTCTGCAAATGTCGGCCAAGGCAATTCCGCAGGCGATCTCAATGGCCGAGCGTTTTCCGAACGTGCGCATCATTCTCGACCACTGCGCGCGTCCCGAGCTCGCCGACGGGCCGCCTTACAACGCGGCCGCCAGTCTGTTCGGCCTGGCGTCTTACCCGAATGTCTACCTCAAGCTCACGCCGCGGACCTTTGCCGAGTCGCGACGTGGCAAGGCCACGCCCGAGAGTTTTTTCCCGCGCCTTGTCTCCGCGTTCGGCGCCTCCCGTCTGGCATGGGGGTCAAAATAACCGTCCAGCGAGGGCACGCTGCCTCAGCTCCTGGCGAGCGCGCGGAACTCGCTGGCCTCTGTGGCAGCCGGCGACCGGGACTGGATCTTTGCCAGAACTGCGCAGGCCCTCTACCCCGTTCTCGCAAATTGAGAAGTGAGCGCCATGCCCGAGAAATTGAAATTGTACACGCTGCTCGGAGATTATCCGAACACGGCGGCGCTCAGGAAAGGTGAAGTGACGTCCGGTCTCGTCGATTTCGCGTTCGCCGACGTGAAAGTGTCGAACACCGCATTCAAGCCGCTGGTGCGCGAAGCACGGTTCGATCTCGGTGAACTGGCGATTGTCACTTATCTGCAGGCGAAGGCTTACGGCAAACCCTATGTGCTCATTCCCGCGACCGTGCTTGGGCGCGGACAGCACCACACCATCGCTTACAACCCGGAACGTGGACGCTTGAGCGCGTCCGACCTCACGGGCAAGCGCGTCGGTGTGCGCGCCTATACCCAGACCACGGGCGCCTGGGTGCGCGGTTTTTTCGCGGACGATTACAAGATCGATCCCGCCAAGATTCACTGGATCACGTTCGAAGATCCGCATCTCGCCGAGTACAAGGACCCGGACTTCGTCGCGCGGGCGCCCGAAGGTAAAACTCTCGTTCAGATGCTCATCGACGGCGAGCTCGATGCAGCTATTGTCGGCGATAAATTGCCCGACGCAAGGCTCGCGCCACTGATCGACGATGCCGATACCGCGGCGCGCAGGTGGGCGGAGAGGCACGGCGGCATCCCGATCAACCACATGATGGTCGTACGAAAGGAGATAGTGATCTCACGTCCTGGTGTGATGAAGGAGATCTACCGCGTGCTGCGCGAGTCGAGGCGCGCGGTGCCGCCGCCGGCTGACAATTCAATTTTCGATCCCTGGAGGTTTGGAGTGGAACCAAATCGCCGGTCGCTTGAGATCATCATCGACTACAGCTTCCGGCAAAAGCTCATTCCGCGCAGGTTTTCGGTCGACGAACTCTTCGATGATGCCGGCGCGCTGGACTGAGCTCGTCTCCCGTCATGACGGCAGGATCGCCCACAACAGGGCGCCACTGATTGCGGCGAAAAGAAGAACGCCCAGCACTGCGTTCCCGAACTTCAGGTCTGTTCGTTTCTGATCTGGTGAAAGCCTGTCCATGCCATCACAACGGGGCGAGACGACGTTTGGTTTGGATTGATTACCGTACCGCGCTGCCTGAGCCCGTGGTCGTGCTCTTCAAGGCTGCGCTTGAGCCAGTCGTCTGCAATGTCTGCGCGCCAGTAGTAGTCTTGGCGTCGCTCGTGTGGCTTGACCAGTAGATCACGCCAACAATGAACATTCCGAGGACGACAACGAACCCGGCCCAGGCGGCTGTGACTCCCAGGCGATCAAGGTGGGGACTTTGGTGCTCATGAGCCGGTGGCAGGTTGGTTGGCACGCTTTCGAGCCTCCTCTTGTCGCAACGTGGGACAATTCAGAGAGGCCGACTGCGGTTCCGGTGGCAGTGAGCAAGAATTCCAACGGAGATGGAACGAAGTAGGGGCCGCGCGGCATTATCCAGCCGACGTTATTGGCCGGCCCGTTTCAGATGATGCAGTTGGAGATCGACAGCAGCGTTGCTGCGGTGTTTGGGGATGGCGGGCGGCGCCATAAGTGCTCGGGCGAATTTGGTCAGGAGCCAAATCAATCCCGCAACGACGCTTGCAAACAGCGCAAACACCGAAGCAAACGATACCAAATAAAGCAAAACCGTGATCACTGCGCGGTTGGCTCCAGATGCGGCTTGAACTTTCGCTGTTTACCTTCCTACGAACAGTTGAACAAGATACGGGAATGTTGTCGCGGACATTATCAACCTCTTCCACTATTCTTGTTCCGTCATTGCGATCCCTGTGGGTGAGACATGAGGCGGCGACGGGTCTGGCTACCGCTGACAATATTGGCGATCAGTCTGCATCTGGCAGGGAGCTCTGATGCCTGGGCCCAGTGGTATCCGTACAGATCCCATTATTGGTCCTCTTACAGATCCTGGCCGGGTGACTACACATACAAGCGTCAACGCGTACAGAATAAATCGGATCCCACAAAGAACGCTCGGTCCCAAGAGGCTTCAAAGGAGTCCTCGAAAGGCGCTTCAAAAGACGTCGCGAAGGGGCCGCTTCTCGTCATCATCTCGATCGTGGATCAGCGGATCTCGCTTTATGACAACGGGGCGTTAGTCGCGCACTCGTCCGTGTCGACGGGGGTCAAGGGGCATCCGACGCCGCTCGGCGTCTTCAGTGTCATCAGCAAGAGCAAGTTTCATCGCTCTAACATCTACAGCAACGCGCCCATGCCCTTCATGCAGCGCATCACATGGTCGGGGATCGCGCTGCACGCGGGTGATTTGCCCGGCTATCCGGCGTCACACGGCTGCATCCGCCTGACGCATGATTTTGCCGTTCGACTCTATCATCTCACCAAGCGCGGCACGCGCGTGATTATCGCGCACGACGACATTCGGCCGTCGGAGATCAGCAACCCGCAGCTTTTTGTACCGCAGCCAAAAGTCGCGCTCGCTTCGCCGCAACCAGGCACAGCAAGCCAGCCGGCCAGCGGCACGGTCGCAGCCGACGCAACGGAAGTGTCGCTCAGCGCGAACGCCAAGCCGCAAGAAGACGCCAAAGCGCCTGACCTCGCGTCCGGGGGAGCCGCGCCGCAAAAGGGCGCAGCGATCACGGTCTTTGTGAGCCGCAAATTGAGCAAGCTTTTCGTGCGGCGGGGCTTCGCCCCGCTGTTTGATGTCCCCGTTAAGATTCAGGACGCAGCGGAGCCGATGGGAACGCACGTTTTCACCGCAATGGAATTTCAGAACTCCGGTGCAGCCATTCGCTGGACAGTTGTAACGGTCCCCGAGAGGTCGTCACACGCTCAAAGGACGCCGGCAAAGCCGCACAAAGGACGCGCGAAAGAAACGGTCAAGTCCGTGTCGCCGACACCGGAAAAGGCCAATGCGGCCCTCAAGCGCATCGAAATCCCGTCAGATGCAATTGAGCGGATCGCTCAATTCCTGACGCCGGGCTCGTCACTCATCATCTCCGACTACGGCATCAGCGACGAAACCGGAGCAGACACCGATTTCATCGTGCTGACGCGGTGACGGAGCGAAAGCGTCTCCGGCCCCTATTTGATCGTAATCGTGATTTTCTTTGAGACGACCGGAGGCTTGAACGGGTAGTGCTTGGCGTCACCGAGGACAAGCTGGAGCGTGTGCTTGCCTGGCGGCAATTCAATGCGCGTCTCGGTCTGCCCGGCACCGAAGTGAAGGTGGTTCTTGTCCTGCGGAATGGGTTCGTTGGCGTCCAAGGGTGAATTCACGTCAATCAGCAGATGATGGTGGCCGGCGTTTTCAAAATCGTCACCGGCGTGGGTGACACCCATATTGCGCAGACCGAAGCGGGCCCAGAACGCACCTTTGATGACTGTGCCATCCTGCGGCCACACAAAATAAAGGTATACGTCTTTATGGGCGGCTCTTCCTTGCGCATGCGCCGTTGCCGGCAGCAGCAGCGCAACCACCGACAACAATGCAATTCGCGTGATGTTCATGCTGCGCCTTCTAGGGTGAGCGGGCGACGCGAAACCCGTGCGTCGGGTAGCGCACGTTTGCATCGTATTGGTCGCGGTTCGCAGGCCGAGCATAATTCACGTCGTTCCTCCACGACCCGGAGCGGATAACGCGCGAGGTGCAGTCGGCATCGAGCCAGGTGGAACCATCGGTGGGGGCCGCCTGATAGCTCTTGTGCCAGCAGTCCGTTACCCATTGAGAAACGCCGCCGCCCATATCATAGAGACCAAAAGGATTGGCTTTGAAGCTGCCAACCTTCAAAGGCTGTGCCGCATCGTATGGCTCGTTGCATCCCTTGCAGTTGGCCATGCCAAGCGTGGGCTGGTCACCCCACCAATATTTGGTTTGCGTGCCGCCGCGCGCGGCGTACTCCCACTCGGCTTCGGTCGGAAGGCGGTATTTCTTTTTCGTGGTCTGCGAGAGCCACTCGGTAAACCGCTGCGCGTCATTCCAGCTCACATTGGTGACCGGGGCATTGTCATTGCCAGTGGCCTTGTTGGTGCATGCGTTTGCCTCAACGCATTGGTTCCACTCGCGCACCGTGATCGGGTACTTGCCGATGGCAAAGGACTGGATTTTGACCTGATGGATTGGCTTCTCGGACGGGTCGTCATTGCTGCCCATCGCAAATATGCCCGCGGGAAGTGTAACCATCTCCGGTTCTTTGATCGCCGGCGCTTCGGGCGGCTGTGCCGGGGGAACCGCGGCGGTTTGCGGTCGTGTGGGAGCAGGTGACGACTGCGTCTCCGGCTTGGCCGCCGGTGCCACCTGCGGAGCGGCGGCCGTGGCAGGATTTTTGGCTACGGCGGGTGTTTGAGTCGGAGGCCGTTCCGCAGTCACATGTTTCGGCTGCCACACGAAGAAGTACCACGTTGCGGTGGCGGCAGCCGCGCTGGCGACCGTGCACGCAAACAGAATGATGGCGAAGGTAAGTCCCCGCATCGGCCGCGCGTTAACGACAGCGGCGGGATCGGGCAACACCCTGTAAACCCTGACGGGGTCGGTGATGTTCTTGACCTGGCGGTCACCGAGCGATTGATAGCCGCAAACCAGTTTATGCTTGACCTGTTCGTAGACGCCTCCCGAGATAAAGAGGTCTCCGGGATCGGCAATTCCTTCAAGCCGCGCTGCAATGTTGACGCCGTCACCATAGATGTCATCGGGTTCGACGATGACGTCACCGAGATTGACTCCAATCCGATATTGTATCCACTGGTCGCGCGGCAACGCCGCGTTACGTCCGACCATGCTCTGCTGGATGACGATGGCGCAGCGGACAGCTTCGACGGGGCTGTCGAACATGGCGAGAAAACCGTCGCCCGTACTTTTAACAAGCCGTCCGTGATGCTCGATGATGGTGGGGTCGATGAGCTCGCGCCGATGCCGCTTCACCCGCGCGTGAGTCCCTTCCTCATCCATTGCCATCAGCCGGCTATAGCCGGAAATATCGGCGGCCAGAATTGCCGCGAGACGCCGTGGCGACCCATCAACTGGATAGGACCCATCTCTCCCCACCGGTCGGATGTGATGGATCTCACCTGGCATTCTGTGAGGTTCCTTCCTTCCCGCGAATTCTTTCAGGCGCCGCGTGCGAGATGGTTACGCTAAAGCGGATCGCACCATAATCTAGTTCGCGCGTCTGATGCTGTCACGTGAAGTAACTCACGCAGGAATTAGGATTGGCCTGCGCATTCGTGCTGACGACGTAAGGTCGCTGACAATTATGCTGCGACAAAATCTCGGCGACTTCGCTTGAAGGTATCTCGATAGGGGCTAGCACTTCCTCTATTCTTGTTTATGCCATTACCATCGCTTGAGACGCGGGGGAGACATGAGGCGGCCAAAGAAAGCGGAGCTCGTGCGTAATTATTTTTATTTATTGGCGATCTTTGGACTGTGCGGTTTCGCAAATCTTGCCGCGCTGCCGGTCGCGCTGGGTCAGCCCGCACTTACGCCGGCGCAGTCGGAAGCGCTCAATGCCTATAACAAAACGGTGCAGGACTTCAGGTCGGTCCTGAAAGCGCGGCGCGCGCAGATCGATGCGAAGCAACAGCTGCCTGATAAACCGGGACAGGATCTCTATCTTGCGCGCGTCGCCATGATGGGCGCGTACAAGGACCTCACCGACGTGCTGCCATCCAAAATCGGCAGACCGAACAAATATAAGATTCCTCCGGCCTATTTCGATGCCGACAATGAGCCGTTGATCGACGAGTACAAGGCTCTGTTTCGCATCATGCAGGCGCCGCCCGCCAATGCGCAGAAATCCGATACGCCATTCAAGGACGTGGTCGACCTCGGTACCGTCGTTGCGCGCGTGAAAGGCCTCGACGCGGCGCATGCCGAAGTCGCGGGCCGCATCAGTCTCGCCGTCTTTTATGCAGAGACGGACGGCAACCAGAACATCGGCAATGCACGATCGAATGCCTACAAAGGAAGTTTTCAGACCGGAGTGTCCGAGGACAAGATCGGTCAAAGGAAATGGGCCGCCATCAAGAAGTCCGTCGCGGCCCTTGATCCCAAGCTGAACGCGCGCGACGACAAGGAAGAGGAGCGGGTTGGAAATTCGGATCAGCGATACAATCACTGGACCGCCGTGCGAAACGGCCTGATGAACGCGCATGCCGAACTTTTTCCGAAAATTCCGGCAATCATGAAAGCCTTGCCGGACCCGATCGATCAAATGCGGTTTTTCGAGCTGATCCAGATCATTCCCAGCCCGGCCAAAGCCGCGCTCAATTCGGGCAACTTACTCAATTACCGGATTTCCGAGCCACGAATCATGGGATACTTGCGCAATAACAGCATGTTTGCCTATGGCAAGGCTGACCGGGCGAAAACATCAGCGACCATGCGCGAAATTCTGGATTCGATGTGGCTTTTCAATGATATATTTGATCGCGCGCTGACCAGGTTCGGCGAGATCAAAGCGCAGCAAAAAGGCTGAGCGCTAGGCAACAGCTCTTCGGGGGGTAATGTCGATCCTATCGCGACGAACATTCACCAAGGGTCTGCTTGCGAGCGCTTTGGTACCGGCCTCTTCGGCGTTTGGACATCCCAACGATGCGGGATGCATTGCCATCATCGATACACCGCATAATGCGGCGAAGGCCGCGGCGAAGCTGGCTGCCCAGAATGTGAAAGTTGTCGTGCGGTTTTTCGCGCGAAAGCCACAGCCGGGCCTGCGCGAAAAGGTCATGGCATCCGACGGCAACATGATCGATGGCGTGCGCGAGCCGACCATATTGATCAGGCACGGCCTGTCGATCGTCTCGCTCTACCAGTATCGAAATAACCTTCCCGAGAAATTCTCAAAGGGACTGGAAGATACCGGTTCGGCAAAAGCGGAGGCGGCGGCCGACATAAAGGCCGCCCTCCACCCGGCCAAATTGGTCGGTCAGCCCCAAGGATCGGCAATCTATTTCGGCGTCGACTTCAATGTGAATCGCGCCTCCGTCGAGCCTGTTCTCGAATATTTTCGTGCCATCAACCGGACGGTCGGCAACCAATATGCCATTGGGATTTACGGCAACGGCTTCGTCAACCGGACTCTCCGCCAGGAAAAACTCGTTGCGTACAGCTGGATATCAGCGTCGCGGTCGCACGAAGAAACCGTCGCCTTCTACAACAGCGGACAATGGCATCTTTTCCAGAACCAGGTTGACCGCCGCTGGTTTGGGCCACCCGGAAAATGCTCGGCCGGCCTCGACGTCGACACGAACCTGCAGAACCCCGCGGTCTCCAGCATCGGCGCGTGGGGAGGGGGAGAAGTCGACAAAAGCCGGAACCAGAAGATTTTTGACCAGCGCCGCTTTGCGATCCGCACAACGCCGGTCGTTCTCGAAAACGGCGGGGGTAACGGAGTCTGCAAACCCGACAGCCGCGTGACGCGAAACAACAACGTCAGGGTTCTTGCGCAATCCGGCGCCTGGTGCGGCGTGGATGTCGACGAAGACGGTATCGCAGACGGGCAAGTAAAGACTGCGGATCTGACGTCAGATCTTGCGACAATGCCGCCTTGGGGACCGTCGGCATAAACGAGCGTCCGCGGTGTTCAGATATCGAGTGGCTTAGACTGCTGGGGGCGTTAATGAGAGTCCATGTTGCAATGCTTGCGGCTGCGATGGTTACCGTCTGCGCGGGAACGGCCTGCGCCGACAACGTTACCGTGAATGCGATCAGTGCCAGCGGGGTCGGCAAGGTCATCGGCACCATTGGTATTTCCGATGCGAGCGAAGGCCTGGTGATCATGCCCGATCTCGCTGAACTGCCTCCGGGCGATCATGGCTTTCATATTCACGGCAATCCGGATTGCGGGCCCGGTGCCGGACCGGACGGACAACCGGCGGCAGGCCTGGCAGCCGGCGGGCACTTTGATCCAGCCAGCACCGGCAAGCACCTCGGCCCACACGGCCAAGGCCACAAAGGCGATCTCCCGGCGCTGCGCGTCGACGCCGGCGGCAACGCCATGACTTCGGTCATCGCGCCGCAGCTGAAGTTGGCCGACGTCAAAGGCCGGGCGATCATGATCCATGCGGGCGGTGACAACTATGCGGACCAGCCAAGTCCCTTGG
>JACZDD010271937.1_pt1 | contig 17021 bp, 20 predicted proteins | sample 8641771 | NCBI WGS metagenome assembly JACZDD01 (sample SAMN15324614, study PRJNA640507) | soil metagenome | isolation source: intercropping peanut in the second line | place: China: Luxin town, Laibin City, Guangxi Province | collected 2019-07-25 | depth 10cm m | reverse complement strand
GCTGGGCGTCCCGGCCTTTCGCATACCAGAAGGAGTACATCGTGCGCCTCTATTCGCGCATGGACGCGGCTGCGGTCGATCACCCGGAGTACGGCCACTTCGAGCCTGTCACGGATGACGGCGGGTTCGACTTTCCCGACGACATGGCCGATGAGCAGCGCCGGTTCCACCATCGCGGCAAGCCCGCGTGGGAGACCGAGGACGAGCGGGCTTCGCGCCTGCATGGCGAGGAGGCGGCGCGGCGCCGCGATCCGGAGTCCCTGTACAACGCGGTCGCGGACATCGCGAACCTGGCGAAGCAGTTCGGCGGTCAGCAGGCCGCGCAGGCGGTACCCCCGGAGTTGGCGGCGGAACTGGCGGCGCTGCGCCAGGAGCTCGCCGATCTGCGGGCCGCGAACACAGCGGGCGATGGCGACAACACCCCGGCCGGGGCGCCGGCCAAGCCGTCCCGTTCCACCAGCAAGGCGGCCAAGTCCGCCACGGAATCCCCCGGAGGTAACTCGTGACTACGAAGGTCGTGACGACCAGCGGCACCGGCTTCGACACCGGCGAGGTCGTCGGCACGTTCGGTGAGGTCGTCAACGCGAACGCGGGCACCAACAGTTCGGGTTCGGCCCCGGTCCTGACCGCGCTGGGGGCTGTCAGCGGCACGGCGATCCAGCTGACGGACACCACGCGTGACTACCTGGTGTACCTGGAGGTCACGACCGCGGGCACCGCGACGAGCGTGACCCTGGGTCACACGTCCAGCGCGAACGACGTGACGATCATGGCGTCCGCGGCGGCGACCGCCGGCCAGGTGATCACGTTCCGGCTGCCGGCCGGGTGGTACTTCAAGTGGACCGGCACCACGACCGCGATCGGCAACCAGGTCGCCGTCGGCTGCTGACCGCCCAACGCGCGGACCCCTCCCTCGCTGATCGTCTGGTCGTTGAGGGGGTGGTGCCGTGTCCACGCCCGTTGTCGCGCCCTGGGTGCCGACCTATGCCACGTACACGTCGTATGTGACGGTCGCGGACTTTCTCGCCGAACCGACGGGCGTCGACACCTCACAGTTGATCCCGGACGGCACGTACGACGCGAACAAGGCCGCGCTCGCGCGGGTGATCGCGCGCGCGTCGAGCCAGGCGGACAACATCTGCCGCCAGGTGCTCGCCGCGACGGTCGACGTGCAGACGGGCGTTTACCGAATTCAGAGCGACGGCACGATCGGGATTCCAGTCCCGTACACGCCACTGATCCAGGTCAACGCGGTTCGGGTTGGCTACTCACCGGCGAATCTGACCGTGGTGCCGGATCTGTCGGCGGTCTGGTTCGAGCAGAAGGTCGCGTGGGTCCCGGTCGGCGCGGCGCTCTCGATGTCGCGGGGCGTGGCCCGTTTCGTGCCCGGGGGGCGGGTGTACGCGCAGATGACGTACGTCAACGGCCACGCGAACACGCTGACGGCCGCTCCCGTCTCAGCATCGGCACCGTCGCTGACGGTGGCCAACCCGCTGGGGGTCTTCCCCGGACTGCCGATGACCGTGTACGACTCGGCGTCCACGGAGCCGATCGTCGTGGACGCCTCGTACACGCTGGGCTCGGCGACGGTGCCGCTGGCCTCGCCGCTGCGGTTCGCGCATGGCGAGGGGGTGTCGGTTTCGGCGCTGCCGCCGTTCGTGCGCGACGCGGTATTCCTGCTCACGGCGTCCCTGATCAAGACCCGTGGCGCCGAGGCGGTCGTGATGGGGGCGATCCGGGACGAGCCCGCGCGCACCCAGCAGACGACCCCGGGCGGCACCACGGAGTACAACGACGCGGTCGCGCTGCTGCAGCCGCTGCGCCGGGTGACATGAGCACCTCGGCGGTACGTGCCGCGCTGCACTCCTTCTTCTCGATCGCGTGCCAGACCAACAAGGTTCCCGGGGTGAACGCGGTGTACCGGGCGCAGCCGTGGTACATCGACGGTTCGACCTGGGATCTGGGGGCCGGTTCGGGGTCGGGCGCGGTGGCGTTCCTGCATCTGGTGTCCGACCGGGAGACGCGCCTGTCGATGCCCGCGGTGGCGGGTGAGAAGCAGGTCGACTACGACGTGGCGCTCGTAGTGCTGTACCAGTTCCTGATTCCGTCGAGCTCGCAGATCTCGGACGCTTTGCCGGAGGACGCGTGGGTGGGGCCGCTCGATGACACGATCGACGGTTTCAAGGACCTGATCCGCTCCGATCCGACGGCGGGTACTGGCCCGAACCCGACCGGGGTGATCTTCCAGATGGGCCAGGACCCGGGTGATCTGCGGATCACGCGGGAACTGCCGCGCCGCTCCTCCGGCAAGGTGTTGTCCTGGAACGTCCTGGAGTTCAACGTCACCGAGGTCATCACCGCCTGACCCGGCCGCAGTGCCGGCTCTTCATTCTCGGCCCCCGCTGATCAGCGGGGGCTTTTTCGTGCCCGCCCCCGCGCCTGGAGGACGCATGCCTGCCAAGAATCCGCCGCCTGAGGCTGCGGCGGACATCGCCGTTCCCGAGGGTGCGCCCGCGCCGACTACTGCTGCCCCGCAGCCGCCAGGTCCGGGCGTGTACGAGTACGTCGGTTCGGACGAGCGCACCTACCTGTGGCCGGGGTTCCCGCCGCAGACCGCCGCGAAGGGCGACGTGTGCACGCTGCCGGTGGCCCCGGACGACGAGCGCTGGGTGCCGAGCAGCAAGGACGTGAACCGGCTGCCGGACAACCACCCGGACGCCCCGGCGATGGCCGAGGCGCGCCGCCTCGCGGCGGCCGCAGGCCAGGCCCCGGTAAGCGCCGAGAGTCCGGCGGGGGGTGAGCAGTCGTGACCGCCGCAGTCGCATTTCCGAGCGTTGCGCAGTTCTCCGGCGTCGCCAAGGACCTCGGGGACGGCACCCCGGTCGCGATGACCGCGACGCTGCTGACCGACTCGTTCGTGTGGAAGGACACCCCGACCTGGCTGTACGACCAGGCGTACCGCGGGGTGATGGGCAACAGCGCGTTCAACGAGATCGAGGGTGTGTACTACTGCGACGTCGCGTGCGGCGGCCCGGTGTACGTGGACACGATCGGGTTCCCGCTGGGCAACATCCTCGGGGACATCACGACCACGGGGTCCGTGGCGCCGTTCGTGCACGCGATCAGCCTGTTGAACCCGACGTCGGGCAACCCGTCGGCGCAGCCGACCAGTCACACGCTGACGGCGTACAACGGGGTGACCGCGACGGTGGGCGCGCGGGTGATCCCCTCGTGTGCGTTCTCGGAGATCGTGTTCGACTTCGACGCCGCGTCCGGGCTGCTGACGTGGACGGGGAAGGCGAACGGGTTCAAGTCGCAGGCCGCCGGGGCGCGTCCGACGGCGTCGCCGACGAGCGTGAAGCCGCAGGCGGCGTGGATCGGGACGATGGGCCTGGGCGGCACGGTGATCGGGTCGCCGATCGTGTCGCTGTCCACGGGGAAGATCACGCTGACGCGTGAGGTGGAGAACGAGAACACGGTCAACGGGTCGCAGAACCCGCTGTTGATCGCGCGCGGCGGTTTCTCCTGCAGTTTCGATCTGACGTTCATCGCGCAGAACGAAACCGTCTACACCGACATGATCAACAACGTGCAGCCGCAGATTCAGCTGCTGTTCTCCTCCGGATCCAACCAGAAGATCCAGTTCGACCTGCAGCAGGCCGCGTTCGAGTCGGCGTTCCCGGACTACGGCAGCAAGGTCGTCAAGTGGTCGGTGTCCGGCAAGGGCGTGTTCAACTCCACCAACGTCGGCTCCTCCGGCGGTCTCGCGCCGATGCAGGTCACGCTCACGAACGCCGTGGCCGCGGGCATCTACACATAGACGGGAATGGCATGACTGAACCGGCAGACGACGCCCCGCGGGCGCGGGCGGCCGACCCGGACGCGCCCCGCGAGGTCAAGCTCCCCTCCGGGCTGACCGTGACGCTGCGCTCGCACCGCGACCTGCGGCGGCGCGACATCCACCGCGTGTACGGCGCCGTCACCGGCGACGGGCCGAGCAGGATCGAGATGTACGACGCCCTGATCGAGCTGCTGGTCACGGCCAGCAGCGACCAGCGCCACCCCGTGCCGTTCACGGCGGACGTCCTCGAGGCGCTCGACCCAGACGACTACCTCGCGCTGTGGGGCGAGATCCAGGACGCCTACAACCTCGTCACCGGCCGCTCCGTGCTGCCGAGGGTGGACGACCACGCGGACCCTACTCCGCCTACAACGGAGTCGAACGACTCCGATCCCGGCTAAGGGGCGGCAACCCGCCGAACCTCGGCACCGACTGGGACGACGCCGACGACTACCTGTGGGCCGGACACCACCTGCACTGGACCAAGGCGCAGGTGGACGACGATCCGGCGTGGCTGTGGGCGCGCCGGCGCATGTACGCGGTCGAGAAGGGCGGCCCCGGCTATGCCTGACGGCGTACGGGTAGACGGCGCGGACGCGTGGAGCAACGCTGCACGGGCGCTGTACGCGCGGGCGCAGCGCGAGACCGACACCCTGGTCGACAAGAGCCTGAACATCATCCAGGTCGAGGCGCAGCGCAGGCTCTCGCAGCGCACCCACCCCGCGGGCACCCGCACCACCTCGGCGCCCGGGGAACCGCCCGCGCTGATCACGGGCGGACTGCGCCGCTCCTTCCGCCAGCGCAGGACCCGGCGCGGGCCGGCGCTGTTCGAGGGCCGTATCGGGCCGACCGCGATCCAATCGAGGGCCCAGGAGTTCGGGGCGACGATCTACCCGAAACGCGGGCTGTTCCTCGCGTGGCGCGACAACGACGGCTGGCACCGCGCGCGCTCCGTGACGCTGCCGGCGCGCCCGTTCTTCACCCCGTCGGTGAAGGCCGCAGTCCCGAAGATCCGCGACCTGGTCAAGGCCACCTGGAGCAGGGTCATCACCGGCTGACGGGCGGGGGTGGCTCATGGCGGAGGAACTGCCGCCGCTGGTCACCCGGTTCCTCGCGGACCTGTCCGACCTGCGCGACGCCACCACCGTCGAAGGACCCGCACTCGTGCGCGCCTTCGAAGAAGAGGCCAAACGCAGCTTCTCGGACGGCAAGGGCGTGGGGGCCACCTTCGGGCGCGACCTCGGCGACGGCATCCAGGACGCAATCCCGCCGGGGTTCGGCAAGCGGATCGGCGAGGACTTCACCACCGGCATCAAGGACGCGCTGCCGCCGTCGCTGACCGACCTGATCCCTCCCGCGCCAGCCGACGACCCGAAGCCGAAACGCGAGGGCAAGAAGAGCGGCGCCGCGTTCTCCAACGCGTTCGCCGCGGCGATGCACGACACGGTGACCCCGTCCACACTGTTCGACGACTCGGTGACCCGAGGACTCGAGGACAAGGGCAAGCGGAGCGGGAGCGGTTTCGCCGTCGAGTTCGGTAAGTCCGTCAAGGCCAACCTGACCCAGGTTTCCGTTGCCGGCATTCTCGACGGCCTCGCGCCCGCGGGAGACAGTGCGGGCTTCAACTTCACGCAGGCCATGGGTGGCCGCGTGCGCGACAGTCTCCCGGATCTGCTTGAAAAGCCGCTCGAAGAATCCGGCAAGAAGGGCGGCGACAAGGGCGGCCGGGAAGCGGGCAAGGCGTTCGCCGAGGGCGTCAGCCCGCTGCTGCTCGGCGCGTTCACCGCCGCCGCGACCGTCGGGCCGGCCGCGATCCTCGCGGGCACCGCGGGCGCCGTAGTCGGGGTCGGGGCGCTGATCTCCCACTCGAACGCGGACATCCAGGCCGAGTACAGGACCCTCGCGGGGGACGTGTCGCGGGAGATGACGGACGCGGTCGCGCCGCTGGCGCCCGCGATCCAGGCGTCGATGGTGCAGGCCGACACGGCGATCGGGAAGCTCGGCCCCACGCTCAAGCAGACCTTCGCGGACGCCGAACCGGACGTGTCCGCCCTTACCGGCGGCATCGTGGGCCTGGCCGGTAACGCGCTGCCCGGCCTTGAGGACGCGATCAACCGGTCGCGCGGCATCGTGTCCGGGTTCTCCGGTTCCCTGCCGACCCTGGGCGCCGGCGTCGGCCGGTTCTTCAGCGGCCTGACCACCGACGCCCAGTCGACGGAGCACGGGATCGTCGACTTCGTGGACACGACGTCGAACCTGCTCGGGACGTTGGGCCACGTAGCGGGTTCGGCGTCGGCGGCGTTGTCCACGGACTTCGCGGCGATCACCCCCGCGCTCAACGGCGCCCTGAGCGTGATCGACAAAGTGTCGAGCCCGGCGGTGATCGGCGGCCTGATCGGGCTGGGCGGCGCGATGAAGTTCGATCCCGCGGTCTCCGGCGGCCTGCAGAAGATCAGCAACGGGTTCACCGCGGTCGCGTCCAAAGCGGACGGCGCGCGGGGCCTGCTCGGCAAGGCCGGCACCGCGGCGCAGGGCGCTGCGGGCGGGTTCGGGAAGATGGCCGACATTATGGGCGGCCCGTGGGGCATCGCCATCGGCGCCGGGATCGGTGCGCTCGGTGGCCTGGTCTCCAGCCTCGGGCAAGCGCAGGTCAGCGCCTCGGATTTCAGTGCTGCGGTCGCGCAGGACAACGGCGTGGTCGGCGCCTCGACGACCGCGGTCATCCAGAACGAGATCGCGAAACTCGACCTGACACAGACGCAGAAGGATCTCGGTGTCTCGCAGGCCACCCTGATCGAATACGCGGCCGGGGAGAAGAACGCGACCGACCAGGTCAATGCCGCCCTGGCCGCGAAGCAGGCGGCACTGGACAGGATCGCGCCCGCTACAGAGCACTACGGGCGCGCGATCGGTGCCCAGCAGGCCGCGGCCCGGGAGGAACAGAACAACCTGGCCAACGCCAAGCAGCGCCTCGCCGCCATGACCAGCGCCGTCCAGCAGGCGATCAGGGATCAGAACGAGCAGAACCAGGCCTACATTGCCGCCACCCGCAGCACCGGGATCTTCGCCGGAATGGTGGACACCGCGACCACCGCACTCGAAGTGCAGGCTAACCAGGCGGGCATCAATACCGTGGCATCGCTGAACCTGGGCGACTCGCAGACGACACTGGCGCAGTACCTGTCCGGGGTGGTGACCCAGTACCAGCTCGCCACCGACGGGGCACAGGGCTACCAGGGCATCCTGACCGCGCTCAACGGCACCACGACCACACTCGACGACGCCCAGAACAAACTCGACCAGTCGATCCTCAACGCCCGCACCTCGTTCAAGGCGAACAAGCACAGCCTGGACGAGAACACCCAGGCCGGGATCAACGACCGCGTAGCACTGTCCGCCGCCGCGAAGGAGATCACCGCGCTCGGCGTGGCGAACTACCAGAGCAGCCACGACATGACCCAGGCCAACGGCGTGATCAAACAGCAGATCGACGCGTTCGTGAAAGCCACCGGGGCGACGGGCGACGCGAAGGACAAGCTCGAGAACTACCTCGGGGCACTGGCGAAGATCCCGCCGTCGAAGAGCACCGAGATCAACCTGACCGTCGATCAGGCCAAAGCCGAGATGAACGGCCTCTACAACTACGTCACCTCGAAGATCAATGGCCTGAACGCGCAAGTCATCTCCCCGGCGCTCGGCGGCCACGCCCTCGCGGGCCTCGCCTCAGGCGGCCCGTTCAAGGCAGGCGACATCCGCCTGGTCGGCGAAGAGGGCCCGGAGATCGTCGCCTTCGGCGCCTCCGGCTACGTCACACCCACCGACGTGCTCAACCGCGCCACCCCGCAACAGCCCGCCCCCTACCCGCCGATGGCGTACTCCTCCATGCAGGCGACGCAGGTGACGCACGTGACGATCGTCGTCAACGCCGGAACTGTCCTGTCGCACACGATCCAGTTCGAGCAGGCGGTGGCGACCGCCATGGCCCGCTGGGGTATGCGCGTGCCGAACCAGAACATGTCGTTCCAGTCGGTGCGGGGCCTGAAGAACGCGTAGCGGCCTACTGGCCAAGGGTAAGCGCGATCCCAGCGGCGGCCTCAGAAGGGGTGAAGGTCTGCGTCCCACGATGGCTAATCGCCACCGTATAGGCGCTCTGTCCGTCCGGCACCACTACGTCGAACGAAAACACGCAGTCTCCTAGGGCCATGCCAAGACTGGTGTCCACGTTGCGTTCGATTCCGCCGCTTAGTGCGCCGACGCCGAGTGTCTGACCCTGGGCGCCGCCTACCGTCACCGTGGCGCCGGGCGTGATGTCGTTGTAGCCCGCGCCAGCCTCGCAGGGCGCACCGTCCACCGCCGGATCGTTCACAGCAACGGCGGACAGCGGACCGAGTTGTAGCGTGCCGCGCACATGGATCTGTGACGGGCCCGAGCCGTTAGCGGCGAACCCGATGCCGATGCCGGCCAGGGCAACGATGACGGCGCCAATCTGTACCGATCTACGCCGCCACAGTGGCGTGGCTGGCGGCGGCGTAACGTCGGCGGCGTACTGTCCGAGGGTGGTCTCGGGTTGCTGCTCGGTGTACTCGTGCGTGCGCTCGTCCATTATCCCCCCTGCTGGTTCTCAGGGCTGTGACGGTACGCCGACGCGCATCGGGCCACCTGCGGGTGACCGAATCGTTACCCGCAGGCGGCCGTGACGCGATCTGGCTACTCGTTGATCAGGTCTCCGAGTGCGCTGCCGAGGGCGACGGTGACCGGTTCCGTGGATACGGGGGCGGCGAACCGCTCGGAGAAGTCCGCGGCCATCAGCAGCCGGTAGGCGAGCAGGCGTGCCTGCATCGGCGTCATGTCGTGCTGCGGGGAGCCGAGCTCGATCAGCGCGACGAGGGGCGGCTGTCCGTCGGTCTGGGTGACGATCACGTTGTTGCCGAGGACGCCCTCGATGTCGGTGGTGTGTACGTTCTCGTTGGTTTCGTCCATGTGGCCGGAGCACCACAGTCCGCAGCGCGGGGTGCGGTAGAAGCCCTCGTACATCAGGCGCCCTTCCGCAGTCCGGCTGCGATCTTGGGGTGGTCGCGGATTCCGGCGAGGTAGCCGTGTTCGAACGCCTGGCCCGGATCCAGGAACGCGCGCCACGCGGCGGTGAGACGCAGCAGGATCATCGCTGCTCACCCGCTTCCAGGTGAAGCTGCTGGCTGCCGCCGAGGCGCTTGTGCAGGTACTTCAGCCCGGCGTAGGTGATGCGGATCTGCGGGCGGGCTTCCTGTTGGACGCCGTCGGAGTCGGTGTAGGACTGCGGGCGCAGCGTCAGGTGGGTCTTGTGCTGGGCGTAGGGCCGGTCGAACGGGTCCACCATGCCGAACTGGCGGATCTTGCCGAGCAGCAGGTTCTGCCCGGTGCTGATCGACGGGTCGCGGTTGAGGATGTATGCGGCTTCGCGCGCGGAGTAGTCGCGGCCGGTGGACGCGAGTGCGTCCCACGCGTGCGCGGCGGGTTCCAGTTCGGCGGCGTGCGCCTCGGCACGCTCCTTCGCCTCCACGGTGGACGCCAACTCGCGCAGCGCCTCGGCGTAGGACTTCGGCAGCGCGGGCGCGCTCGCGGCTCGGTAGCTGCCGGTCTTGCGGATCGCGGGGATGACGTCGTGGGTGATCCAGCGCTTGAACGCCCTCGCCTGCGGCTTGCGTGAGCGCAGGATCAGCGAATACAGGCCCGGCTCGCTGACCACGTTCGTCGGGAGCGTGCGGTCCGACCCGTCATTAGTGGTGACGGGTACGAGGCGCACCTCGTCCTCGTCGAGGCTCGCGACCGCCTGACGCGGGTTGCCGAGTTCGAGGACCGCCGCCACGTCGGTCGCCACGAACCAGGGTTCGCCGTTGAACACGAACGACCGGACGCTCTGTCCGGTCGCGGGGAAGCTGAAGATCTCGGGTCGCGCTGCGATTTCGGGCAGCGCGGAAGTACGATCCGCCATTAGGGTTCCATCTCATTCGCCATCAACCAGGATGGGACCTAGGCCCTCGCGAGTGCGACCAACACTTGCGGGGGCTGCCCCATCACCCAACCGAGATGGACGCTACGCCCGATGTTGTACTGCGTCAAGATATGCGCCCGAGTACAACGCCGCTCTGAGCACTACGAAGCGTTCCGCCTCTGCGCGTGCCAGCCGCCGCCGACGCCCATCCCGGCGCGCGACTCCATCCACGCCTTCAACTCCGGCAGGCGGCCCGGCCGCCACGCCGCCGAGCGGCCGACAACGAGGTCGGGCTCAGGGAACGGATTATCCGCGTACCGCTTGCCCGGCTTCGACAGACTGCGCCACTGACTCACGGTCGCGGGCTCTACGCCCAACTCGGCAGCGACCTCGGCGGTCGTCAGATATTCAGCCATCAGGTCACCTCCGTACGGCGTCAACACTCTTGACGTAGTTGACGGTACCGAACAGGTAGCGCAAAGGCCAAGAACCAGGCCACGGGGGTGCGTCTGTGCCGCTGCCCGTCGTCGTGAACCCGACCTGGCCGCTGTTACGGGTCCTGTGGTCACCCACATCGAACGGCACCTACGACACCAACGCCGTGTACTACACGGACATCACCCGCCGCTGCCTGAAATCCTGGGCGATCTCCCGCGGGCGCCAGTACGAGCTCGACACCATCATGGCCGGGACGTTCACCGCGACATGCAAGAACGCCGACGGCGCCCTGAACCCGCTCGCGCCCTCGTCACCGTTCGCACCGTACGTCACCCCGTACCGCCGGTTGCAGGTCACCGCGCAGTGGCCGCCCACCCCCAACGAACTGACCGCCGACCAAGCCACCGCCGGGGAAGCCTCCGGGTACGCGCCCGGCGCGGTCCCGGCCGTGATGGACACGGTCACCGAGACCACCGGCGCCACCCTCACGCTCGCGACCTCCGGCCACGCGTTCCAGGGCAGCCAGGTTTACCAGGTCGCGATGCCCGCGTCCGCCACCACGGGGCAGTCCGCGGTCACGATGCGGCACCTGCCGGTGGAGACACCGGGTCTCGGCCTGCCACCGCTGTACTACTCGTGGTCCCTGTACATCCGATCAGCCACCGCGGGCGCGAACCCGGCCATGGCCGCGCGGATCACCTGGTTCAACGCGGCGGGCACGCAGATCGCCACCAGCACCGGCAGCACCCAGACCCTGGCCGGCTCGGGCAGCGCCATCCCCGTCCGGGTCGCGGTCTCCGCCAAGCCCCCGGCCGGCGCGGCGTGGGTGTACGCGCAGATCGTCGCCGCCGGCTCGACGCCCGGCGTGCCGTGGACGCTAGAAGCGGACGGCGCCCAGTTCGAACAAGGCGGCGCACCCACGGGCTGGCAGCAGCCCGGCACCTGGTACCCACAGATCACCGCAGGCGTCGAACGCTACCCCCAGACCAGCGACCTGTCCGGCACCCGCGTCCTGACCCCCATCACCGCCGCCGACAGCCTCGCGCTACTGCCCCAGTCGAAACTCGCCGCCGCCTTCGACACCCTCGTGGCCGCGCCCGGCGGACTCGGCTCGATCGGCCCCGACTTCGACTACACCCTCGCCGACTCCTCCGGAACCACCACGTTCACCGACTCCTCCGGCAACCGCGCCGCCGCCCTGATCGTGTCCTCGAAATACGGCGCCGGAACCGTCGCCCCCGGCACCGCGATCACCTCCACCACCCCCGGCGCGACCTTCGCCGCGGCGGCCGGGCAGACCGTCACCCGATTCACCACCCCCGGGAGCGTCGGCTCCCTCTCGCCCGCGAAACTCTCCGGACTGAACCTGCCGCCCAACACGCTCGGTGCTTACGGTCCCGCGGCGACCGGCGGCTGGACACGCATGATCGCGTTCAGGATCATCACCGCACCCACGGGGACGAGCCCGAGCCTGAACAGCACCCTGTGGCAGGCCATCTCCACCGACAAAAGCGTCCTTGTCGCGGCTCAGATATACGCCAGCGGCGACCTGAACTTCGTGTACCAGGACCTCAACCACGTCATCGACGTGTCTTTTGTCGACCTCGGCACGCAGAGCATCGGCGACTGGCATCTGCTGCTGGTCGGCATGAACGCCGCGGGCGACTCGATCACCACGTCGATCGACGGTGTCACGACCACCACCGCGATCCCGGCGCCCGTGTTCGTGGTGACCTCCCAGTACACGCACGACACGGTGGCGACCGCGTGGTCTCCGGGGATCGGCTACTACGGCTCGTTCGTCGGCGACCTGTCGTCGTACGCGCAGTGGCCGTACCTGCTGACCGGCAGCGAGATGGCGGCGATCTACACGGCGTGGCGCAACTCGTATCTCGGCGACAGCAGCGGCATCCGGGCCGGCCGGATCCTGGATTGGGCGAAGTACAACGGCGCGCGGTCCCTGGACTCGGGCACGAGCACGAGCCTCGGCCCAGCCACCGACGTGGACGGCACTGACGCGCTCTCCGCTCTGCAGGCGGTGCAGGCCACCGAGGGCGGGGTGTTCTTCGCAGCGAAGGACGGCACCGCGACGCTGTTCGCGCGTTCCCGGCGCCTCAGCGTCCCGGTACCGACCGTCGTGTTCGGGGCTCACACCGCGGCCGGGGAGCTGCCGTACGAGGCGTGCGACCTGGATTTCGACCCGACGCTGATCGAAAACGACGTCGAGATCACGCAGCAGCCCACGGGAACCGTGTTCTACGGGATCAACCAGGCCTCCGAGACCGCGGTCGGCGACCGGTCCTACGCCAAGGGCAACCAGTCCACCGACCCGATTGAGGTACAAGCGCAAGCGTCCTACTTCGCGACCGAGTTCGGGCACGCCAAGGGCCGCGTCGCCACCATGGTGCTGCACCCTGCCGCGTACCCAGCGCTGTGGCCCGTGTGCCTTGCCCTGGAGTTGCAGCAGTGCGTGCAGGTTAACTGGCGGCCGATCGGCTCGGACGTGGGCGCCGTGGACGCCATCTCGATCGTCGGCTTCGTCGAGAAGATCGACATTCAGGGTGGTCCCGGCAGCGACGCGACATGGACGCTGCAGATCTCCGCCGCACCCGGCACCGGCGGCGGACCCTCGATCGCCATATCGAAACCGTGGAACCTGGCGTTGCTGCACACCACCGTGCACACTCAGGCTCTCGCGGGCTCGAGCACGCTCGTGATCGACGCGCTGCCCACCGCAGGCTTCAGCACGCTGGAGCAGAACCTGCCCAACGCTGGCCCCGCGATGCTGCTCACGATCGGCTCCGGGCTCGGTACGCAGGAAACTCGCACGATCCAGTCGATCGCCCCGACGTCGGTTGGCTACGCCACCGCCACGATCACGTTCACGGCGCCGCTGACCAACACGCACAACCCCGGCGAGACGGTGCGCGAAACCCTCGGCCTCGCCTCGGCCGCGACATGGCGGCAGCTCGACGCGTACAGCGCCCTCGACACCATGCAGATCACCTACTGAGGGGGCGCGATGGTCCTGCAACCGCCCAGCATCGTCCTAACGCAGGGCGGCCAGATCGTCACCAACTCGTTCACGGTGGCACAGTGGTGCGACGGCCTGATCTTCGCCCTGAATCCGCCCGTGTGCCAGGTTTTCGCGTCCGTCGCGCAGTCAATCCCGGACAGTACGCCGACCGGGATCCTGTACGACTCAGAGAACCTCGACCCGTACGGCATGCACTCCACCACGAGCAATACGAGCCGGATCATCCCGACGGCGCCCGGCTGGTACGAGGTGTCCGGGGGTGCGGTGTACGCGCCGAACGCCTCGGGTAGTCGCAAGTGCCAGCCGTATCAGAACGGCTTGCCGATCAACTACGCCTCGGGCCAGGTCCCGGCCTCTCCTGGGGGCTCTGACGGAACGGCGGTCGCGTGCCCGACCGTGACGCTGTTTTTCAACGGCACCACGGACTACGTGCAACTCGTGGCGTACCAGGACTCCGGCGGGGCGCTGAACATCAACCCGAGCACCTCGAACGAAAGCTTCCTGCGGGTGAAGTGGAGCCACCAGTAGAAGGGCGCCTGGGCTGCGGGGTCAGCCGCAGGAGTCCGCGAAGAACCCTGGCGTTCCCCGCCACTCGTACCCGATGTTCCGGCATTCCCAGCCGATGACGACGCCAGCGTTCTTGGGCCCGTCGTACACGGTGATCACACCGGCCGCGAACCCGACGCCGACCAGCGCGCCAAGCGCGAGCGCGACGACCAGTAGGACTCTCGGCCAGCGCCGACGCTTCGTGACCGGCACCCCGGCGAATGTGGGCGTGTGCTCCACGCGGATCCCCCCTCGAATACTGCGATACCAGCACGGTACCCCTGTATCCCGGCAGTCGCAGGCAAACAGACCAGAGCAAGCCTCGAAAGGCGGTGGCGGATTGATCGGCCACTGGCTCGCGCACGTTCTCGGCCTGGACAACGCGGCCGGCGCGTGGGCGTCGTTCTGGTCCGGCATCGGCTCGGACCTGATCAGCGGAACGCCGCTGGCGGGCGTAGCGATCACGCTGCTACGCCACCACAACTGCCACTTCCAGTGGTGTTTCCGTGTCGGGCGGTACCCGGTCGAAATCGACGGCACCGTGTGGACCGTGTGCGCGAAACACCACCCCACCGGACCGCCCACACACGCCGCAACCAGCACAGGAGGCGCGACGTGACCGTCTTCGCCCGCGGCATCGACTACGCCTGGGAGCATCCGGACCCGGCGGCCATCGCCGCGGCCGGCTACACGTTCGCGTGCCGGTACCTCTCCCGCGACCCGTCCAAGAACATCACCCCCGCCGAGGCTAAGGCCCTCGCAGCCTGCGGCGTCTGGGTCGTGGCGAACTGGGAGTACGGCGCCCAGGACATGCTCGGGGGCTACGCGGGCGGGATCGCCGACGCGCAACTGGCCCAGCAGCAGGCGCGCGCCGCCGGGATGCCCGAGGGCAGGCCGATCTACTTCTCTGCCGACTGGGACGTCACCCCCGCACAGGAACCCACCGTGCTGGCGTACCTGTCCGGGGTGACCAGCGTGCTGGGCCCGCGCGAAGAGGGCGAGTACGGCGGCTACTACCCGGTCAAGGCCGCGCGGGACGCCGGGATCGTGTGGACGTGGCAGACGTTCGCCTGGTCCGGCGGTCAGTGGGATGCGCGCGACACGGTGCGCCAAATCGGCAGCGCGACGGTCGGCGGGGTGCAGGTGGATGTGAACGAGGCGCTGGCCGCCGACTACGGACAATGGCAGCCCGGCCGGCTGCCCGACATTACGGAGGCAGACATGCCGCTGACCGACGCCGACGCCGCGCTCATCGAGAACCGCCCCCTGGGTGTCATCGCGAGCCCGGCGACCACGCCCCCCGTGAAGACCACGCTCGGCGTGGAGACCGCCTCGAACCCGGCCCGCTGGGCGCAACTGTTCGCGCGCCTGGACGCGCTCAAAGCAGCGGCCGCCACCCCGGTGGACGCCAAGGCCCTCGCGGCCGCGGTCGTGGCCGGCCTGACCCCGGTCGTGGACGCCGCCGTGAAAGCCGGGACACCGATCGACTACGACCACCTCGCGATCGTCGTCGAGAACCACCTCGCCGCGACACTCGCGACACCGAAGTAGCATCGCTGCACCGCACCCCGGCCCACCGAGCACGAAGGGCCCGACATGCCCGCCGATGACGACGTGACCCTCGGCGAACTACACCGAACCCTCGACCGCCTCGAACGCCGCGTCGACAGCGGGCAGCGCGCCACCGACGACCGCATCACCCAGATCGCCTCCCAGATGGTCCCCCACAGTCTGTGGGCCGCCGAACACAAGGCGATCGAGGACACGGTCGCCGAAGCCAAAGCGGACATGCAGGCCGGGTTCGAGCGCGTGGAGCGAGCCTCACAGGAACGCAAGGGCGTACTGGAACGCAAGGACGCCGAACTGGCCAAAGAGATCGCCGAGGTGCGCAAGGAAGTCGCCAGCGATCGTGTGGCCCGCGAGCGGGCCAGGCCGGGGAACTTGGCGAACTGGCTGACGGGAGCGGGCGTGCTCGTCGCGTTGATCGCGTTGATCGTCACGCTCGTGGCGACCCACGGAGGCCATTGATGACCAGACCCGCGCGCGCGAAGGTGCGCGCCTGGCTGCCGCAGCTGTCCGCAGTGGTGTTCATCCTGCTGGTGGCCGCAGTCCTGGCGAAGCTGTGGTCACAGTCGGGACAGTTGGATCGACAGCAGACAGCGATCGACCGCCTGTCGGGTGGCCTGGAGACCACGAGGGCACAGCTCGAGCAGCACGGCATCAAACCGGTGGCGCCCCCGCCGCAGGAACTGGTCACGGGGGCCGCGGGTCCGCCCGGTCCTGGCCCGAGTGACGCCCAGGTCGCCGCAGCGGTGGACGTGTACCTCGCTGGCCATCCGCCGACAGCCTCGGCGAGTACCGAACAGCTCACGACCGTCGTGGCCGCCTACCTGACGCTGCACCCGCCCGCACCAGGGGCGCCCGCGTCGGACGCGCAGGTCGCTACCGCCGTCTCCGCGTACATGGCCGCGCATCCGGCGCCCAGCGGTCCACCGGGTCCGAGCGGTGCTCCGGGTGTCGGCGAGACCGGGCCCGCAGGGCCGCCCGGGCAGGACGGCGCTGCGGGCAGCCCGCCTGCCGGATGGTCGTGGACCGACCCGAGTGGCGTCACGTACGACTGCGCGCCCGACGGTCAGCAGCCGGGGCCGCACTACACGTGCACCGCTCGCCCGACCCCGTCGGCGAGCCCGTCCGAGTCGCCGTCGCTCGCGCAGAGCCCACCCCCGACCGCTCAGCCGACCGTAGGCATGCACCACGCCCCTACACACGCTGCCAGCCCGACGCCGCCCACGCCGACGCGTCCGTCACCCGGGCCCTCGCAGCCCGATCTGCCCCTCGCCCTGTCCGCTGCTCTGTGGGATCGCCGTTCGCCGTACCGCGGGATCTGACCGCCCGCATCGTTTCCGCCGCCTTCGTCTGCCGGTTCCGGTAGGCGGGGGCGGCGGCCTTTTTTTCGTGCTCCCGGGGCAGGTCACGGCGCACACGTGCCAGGGTTCTGAGTGCTAGGAAATTGCTAGACCAGCCCACGGGTCCGTGAGGGTCCACGGGGGTCCGTGAGGGCAACCCAGGCGGATATCTAGCAGCACAGCGCGACACCTACGCCATCCACGCAGGCCAGGGCCAGCCTATTGGCGGGACTGGGGGTCAAGGGGTCGCAGGTTCAAATCCTGTCAGCCCGACAGAAGTAG
>JACZDD010017117.1_pt1 | contig 17024 bp, 11 predicted proteins | sample 8641771 | NCBI WGS metagenome assembly JACZDD01 (sample SAMN15324614, study PRJNA640507) | soil metagenome | isolation source: intercropping peanut in the second line | place: China: Luxin town, Laibin City, Guangxi Province | collected 2019-07-25 | depth 10cm m | reverse complement strand
TGCGGAGGATTTTTCCTTCATGCTCAACGCCCGGCCCGGCGCCTTTATCTGGATCGGCAACGGCACGAGCGCGGGGCTGCATCACCCGTCATATAACTTCAATGACGAGGCGATCCCGTTCGGCACATCGTACTGGGTGAAGCTGGTCGAAACGGCGTTGCCCGCCTAGCAGCGAATCTTACTGGACGAGCTCGCCGGGGTTCTGTGTCGGAACGGGCTGCGGGGCTTTCGCCAGCGCGCCGTTACGACGCAGGACCGGAAGCAGTCGCGTGACGCGCGCCTCAACGGTGCGCCAATAGGCGAAGTCATTGAGCTGGGTGCGTTCGATCACAGCAAGCCCGACAGCTGCGATGAATGGAAGGCTTTGCACGACGAGCACCAGCGCGAAGATGTTAATCTCGCGCACTTCCTTGTAATTCGTCATGATCAAAACGATCGCGCCGAGGATCAGTAGTCCCGCCAGCACGGCCTCCCAGAAAGCGTGGAAATCCGCGGTGCGGCGCAAGCCACCTTTCGATGTGCGCACGAAGGGCAGGCGATCCTTGATCACACCGAAGCCAACCGCGCGAGCGACCGTCCACTGCACCGACATTGCCGCAAAGACCGATCCAAGCAGTTGCCCCATCCGTGGCCGCACGCGCAATTGGTAGAGCGTGGCGAAATGCACGACTGAAACAATGAAACTTGCGATGATCGGCGTCGTCAAAATACGGTCGGGCACAGCAATGTCGAGGAACGCGACAACCGGCACCCAGATGATGTTCAGGATCGCAACCACGACGCCAATGCTCTCGGCGCCAAGCCAATTGAGCCAGCCAAGCGCGAATTCGCGCTTTTGATCGCGGTTGAGCTGGCTGGCACCGGGCAGGAACCGGCGCCAGTGCTTCTTCATGATCTGGAAGCCGCCATAGGCCCAGCGGTTGCGCTGTTTCTTGTAGGCCTCGAAGCTGTCCGGCAACAGTCCGTGGCCATAACGACGATTGGTATAGTGCGTCTTCCAGCCGAGCTCGAGCAGAGTGAGCCCAAGGTCCGTGTCTTCGCAGATCGTGTCGCTCGACCAGCCACCGGCCGCCTCAATGGCCTTGCGCCGGATCAGGCACATCGTGCCGTGCACGATGATCGCATTGAACTCGTTGCGCTGTACCATGCCGATGTCGAAGAATCCGGCGTATTCGCCGTTCATCGCGTGGTGCATGACGCTGCGCTCGCCATCGCGATGATCCTGCGGCGCCTGGACAAGGCCGACCGACGGATCGTTGAACAGCGGGACAAGGTCCTTGAGCCATTCGGGCTGCACCACGTAATCGGCGTCGATGACGCCAATGACCTCGGCATCCGGGGCCGTGTGCGCCAGGGCAAGACGCAACGCGCCTGCCTTGAAACCGGCAAGGTTGTCTTCGCGCACGAATTTGAAGCGATCGCCGAGCTGACGGCAGTGCTCCTCGATCGGCAGCCACATGGCCGGATCGGGGGTGTTATTGATGACGATAATGCACTCGAAATTCGGGTAAGCGAGGTGTGACACCGCGTCGAGCGTCTGTTTGAGCATCTCGGGCGGCTCGTTATACGCCGGAATGTGGATGGAAACCTTCGGCGCGTAGGTATCGGGTACGAGCGGCGGGCCGCCAATCAAACGAAGCGGCTTGCGTCCAAAAGCGATAGCGGCGACTTCCTCGACGCGCGCGAGCGCGATGATGATCAGCGGGATGAGCAGAATTATGCCGAGGGTGAGCGCGAAAGCGGCGCCGGGCACGAAGTAGTGGCCGTTCCAGTATGCGAAGACGGCGGCGAACCATGCGCCGACGACGTTCGCGGCACCCGTCAGCATTGCAGCTTGCCAGACGCTCACCGCGGTCATCGCCAGCAGCGGCAGAGAAAGCAACACGCTCACGAGGATCGCGATCGTTGCAAGCTTCCAGTGATCAGGATCGGTGATAGGTCCGGTCCAGCTGAACTTGGCGTGGCGTGACGCGTCGAAGAGTCCCCAGTATGGCCCGACGCCGCCTTCGTTCGTTTTCCACGGCTGGTCGATCGCTTCGACGATATTGTAGTCCATGCCATAGGCTTCAGCGCGCGACACGAAATCGCGCAGCACGACCGCCTGTTCGATGCGACCGGGATTAGCCCTGTGCATATTGTATCCGGCGCTCGGCCAGCCGAACTCTGCAATGACAATCCGCTTGCCGGGATATGCCTTGCGCAGCTTGTCGTAGATGATGACGGTCTGATCGACCGTTTGGGTTTCCGAGAAGCCTTCCCAATAAGGAAGAATGTGTGCGGCGATATAATCGACGGCAGAAACGAGCTCGGGGTGTTCTATCCAGACATGCCAGATTTCGCCGGTGGTGACCGGAACGTTAGTGGAGCGCTTGACGCGCTGAATCATCTGAATCAGGTCGCTGACTTTTTGCTCATCGCGGTAGATTGTCTCGTTGCCGACGATAATGCCGTTGACGTTGCTGTGACGCTTTGACAGATCGATCACCGAGCGGATTTCTCGCTCGTTGCGGTCCTTATTTTTGTCGATCCATGCGCCGGCAGTGACGCGGAGTCCAAACTCCGAGGCGATGCCTGGCACGAGCTCCACGCCACCGGTCGCCGAGTAGGTACGGATCGCACGCGTATAGGGAGCAAGAAGTTTGAGGTCGGAGCGGATCTGAGCGGCCTGTGCAGTGGTGCTGTCAGGGTGCGCGGAGCCATGGAACGGCGCGTAGGAAACGCTCGCGAGCTGCCCTTCGAAGTTGGGGGCGCGAACGTCATCGCGCATTAACGCCCACAACCCGGCATGCACGCACGCCACGAGGGCGATCACGGCAGCGACGGTGCGCATAGAACTCAAAACCAAGCGGGGCAGGATGGCAGACCCCTGAGCCCGTCCCCTGGGCTCAGCCGATACTCCGTCTGCGCAAGCAAAACGTAGCGCGGCATAAGGTGACGATTCAAGTAACTAGCCGACATGGCAAATCCTAGGCACTTGCATGGCGCCCCGATGAAAATTCGCTACTGAAAACGCCGCCTAGCGCTGGGTGGTTCCCCCCGAAGTCGCCGCTGGCGCCTGGGCCGGCGGCGCGGCTGCCGTGGCAGGGGCAGGCTCAAGGTTTGGGTTAAGCCAGCACGCGTGAATCCGGCCGTTCAGCGTTTCCTGCTGCTTCGGATCGATGTTTCCCTGCCGGACGAGGCAACGGAAAGTCGACTGTATATGCGGTCCCGGGCAACCGAAGCGGTCGTAAAGGTCGAGATGGCGGAAAGCCGTATCCAGGTCGTCCCGCCAGAGCAGGCTTACCACCCGTCGGCCAAGCCAGACGCATTCCGGGTTGCCGGCCGGGCCCGCCAATGCGCGGGAGGCCTCGGCGATCTCATCGATCTTCTTCTGACCTTCTTTCGCGGTATCCTTGGCGGCGTCGGCAGCAGGTTTTTGGGGTTCGGGCGGCTTGCCATTGCCGCTTTGCGCAAAGGCTCCCGGGGCAAAGAAACTTAAAGCAGCCGCGCAGCAAAGCACGGCAAAACCCTGACGCAACTCGAAAGAAAACGGCATTGTCCCCGTCGGATCTGTTTTTTTACTTGGCCTGACGCCCGTAGCTCGCGCCTGTCTGCAACCGGATTGGGACGCTAATACGGCGATGATTTCTCTGGTAATTCTGCCCCGCACGCCGGCCGTGCGCATTAACCTGAATTTCAATCCATAAGACTTGGCCTCAACCCGAACCCTTTGTCCAGTGTAACCGCAATCCTTGCTTAAGACCGGTCACCTTGGCAGGGGCTGCGGTGCGGGATAAGCCGGGACGGCAACCATTGGCCTCTTTGTTCAGGTCTCCGATGCGCCATGCTCTGACCTGCCTCGCCTTTGTGGCGATTGCGATTGCCGGTGTCTGGGTTTGGCTCGGCAGCCCGGTTCTGATGCCGTACCCCCAGGTGAGGCCCGCGGAGAAGCTTTATTGCCTGTCGTACACGCCATTCCGCGGTCTGCAGACGCCGCTTGACCCGGCAACAATGATCCCTGCGGCACAGATTGACGACGATCTTGCCCGACTTTCGGAAATCACAGACTGCGTCCGTACATACTCGGTCGATTTCGGCCTCGATCAGATCGCGGGGATCGCCGCCAAATATGGCCTCAAGGTCATGCAGGGGTTGTGGCTGTCGAGCCATCCGGCGAAAAACAACTACCAGATCGAGACAGCCATCGCGCTCGCGAACAAATATCCGAACACCATCCGTGCCGTCGTCGTCGGCAACGAGGTGCTCCTGCGCGGCGACATGACGGCGACCGACCTCGGGCGGACGATCGGCGCGGTCAAGGCGCGCGTGCGTGTGCCGGTGACCTACGCAGATGTCTGGGAATTCTGGCTCCGCAACAGCGACATCGCCAACGCCGTTGATTTCGTCACCATTCATATCCTGCCTTATTGGGAGGACTTCCCGATTTCCGCCGGGCAAGCTGGCGCGCATGTCGACACCATCCGCCGACAGGTCGTCGACGCTTTTCCGGGCAAGGAAGTTCTCATCGGCGAAGTCGGCTGGCCGAGCGCTGGCCGCATGCGCGAAGGCGCGCTGCCGTCCCCGGCGAACCAGGCAAGAGTCATTCAGGACGTGCTTGCGCTCAGCAAGCGTGAAAATTTTCGTGTCAACGTGATCGAAGCCTTCGATCAGCCGTGGAAGCGCGCTCTCGAAGGGACAGTCGGCGGACATTGGGGATTGCTCGATGGCCATTCACGCACGCCGAAATTTGGTTGGTCGCAGCCGGTCTCCAACCATCCATTCTGGATATGGCAGGGCATTGGCGGGATCTTGTTCGCAATCATTGTATTTGGTGCGGCGATCCGTACGCGCGAGGAAAATGCCGGCACTTTGCAATGGCTCGGTGTCGGCGGGAATGCATTTGTCGGGGGAGCACTCATCGGATGGACGATTGAAAAACTTCCGATTGAAAGTCTCGGCGTCGCCGGCTGGGGACGTTCCTTGGCGCTCGCCGCAGTCGCGCTCCTGGCACCGGTTGTTTTGAGCGTGGCGATCATGCGCAAGAGCCTCGTTCCCAGCTTCGCGCAATTGCTCGGACCGAAAGAGCGGCGCGTCAGCGAACCGCTTGGCCGCACTGCCGGGGCCTTACTGATTGCGGTGATGATGTTGGCTTTCCTCATCGCGCTCGGCCTGGTGTTCGATCCACGCTACCGCGATTTTCCCTTCGCGCCGCTGACTGCGGCGGTTCTGCCATTTGTTGTCCATGGATTTCTTGTCGGGCGCGCGAAAGGCGCGCGCTGTGTTGCGGAGATGTCGGCGACTGGCGTGCTCGCGTTGTCAGTCGTCTACATTGTCTTCAATGAAACCTTTGCCAATTGGCAGTCGCTGTGGGTCTGCGTCGTCCTGGCGGCTCTGGCCTTCACTCTGGCTCAGGCGCGCGCCGCGCAAAACTGAGCACCAGCAGGCCGACGGCGAGCGAGGATAGGCCGACATTGTAAAGGATTACCCCGAGACAGGCCGCAGCGAGCGCGATTGCGAACAGGACCAGCGACGGCCTAAGCAAATTCACCGCGGCAATGATCAGCGCCGTCCAGCCAAAAGCGGAATACGTGAACAAGGCGATGGTGATCTGGCGCGTGAAGCAGAGCCAGGTGTTCAAGCCGGCCTGGCAGGCAAGTCCGACCGTCGACTGCTCGACCGCGAGATAGCGCATATAAAGCGCATAGCCGATCGAGCAAAATCCAACGATGAGCAGCCAGTTGGTTGCCCGCGCACTGGGAAGAAACAGTTTCATGCCGTCAGTATGGCGCCGCAATGCCGGGGCGATCAACGCTGCGCAATCTGCTCGCCCTCGAACTTGACGGCACGGCAGGGCGTGTGCGCGGCATTGAAGTGGGCGCAGAGCCCGGTGGCGGCCGGGCTGTTGGGCAGCGGGCCGACCACGAGCCGGTAGCCCGTTTTGCCCTGGCGGCGCTCGGGTGCGGCCAGCGGGTGTAGGTTGCTCAGAAGCGGACCAAAATTGGCCTTCACAGTCATCCAGCGTTGCTGCACGCCATCAATCGTCGACGCGCCGCCCAGGTCGAGACCGAACTCATTTGTGCCAGCTGCCTCAGGTCCGGCGGACGCCTGCGCCGCTGAGGCGCGCCCGGGTGGCAAAGGAACGGACGCGGTGATGACGGGATCGGTTTTGGCTTCAGGCGCAGCAACTGCCGCGGTCGCGTTGGGGGCCGGCAGCGCAGTGTTCGGCTGCACTGTGGAGGGTACCGTCCGAGCCGCGAGGGCCGCGGCGGTGGCGGCAGCCTGCCGTTTAATGGTCCCCGTCATGTCGTCGACACTACCTTCGAGCAATGCGATGCGCCCGGCGAGCCGGTCACGGTCTGCATTCAAGGCGCGAACCTGCTCAAGCAGCATCTGGGTTTCCAACTCGAGCTGGGAGACGCGCGGGGGCATTTGCGCAACGGCAGACGGTTCGCTGACAGCAAATATAGAGCGTAGACGGTCGGTTGCCCTCTGAGTCTGGCTTGTTATGGCGAGCGCGCTCAGCGCAACAGCCGTTGCAACGCCCCAACCGCACAGCCAGAGCAGGGTTGAAAAATCGGGTCCGTGTTTGCGCGGCTCGCGCAGAGTGGTCTCAGCCAGCGCCGGCTCGTTCGCCATTGGGGGGCCTCGATGGGCGAATCATTGAAAACATTAACAGAATCCGCCAAGCCCCGCTTTTGCCGCCTTTCACGATGTCCGTTTATCGGGCTTTTGCCTGTCTAACGCCTCGGCTATGGGATGCATCCGTACGCTAGCGAGAACCAACATCCGGATGCGTGGTCGATCTTGCCTTGCCATCGTGCTCGCCGCCGGCGAGGGCACGCGAATGCGTTCGCGCAAGCCCAAGGTCATGCATGAATTGGGCGGCCAGACCTTGCTGGAGCACGTAATCAATGCGGCAACGTCCGCGGGCACCGGCGACATTGCCGTTGTCGTGGGGCCCGACCACGATAGTGTTCGCGAGGAGGCACGGCGCATCGCTCCTGAAGCGCAGATATTTGGGCAGCGCGAGCGACGCGGCACCGCTCACGCCGTCCTTTCGGCGCGCAAGGCGATCGCCCGCGGCGCCGACGATGTTCTCATCATATTCGGCGATACACCGCTGGTGCGTCCGCAGACGCTTGCGAAATTGCGCGCGGCGCTGGCAGACGGCGCTGCCGTAGCGGTGCTCGGATTCAGGCCGGCGAATCCGAAAGGCTATGGCCGGCTTTTGCTGCAAGGAAACGAGCTTGCGGCGATCCGCGAGGAACGCGACGCCACGCCAGCCGAGCGACGCATTGATTTCTGCAATGGCGGGCTGATGGCACTTGCCGGCAATCACGCCCTCGGCATTCTGAGCCGGATCGGTAACAAAAATGCGAAAGGCGAGTACTATCTCACCGACGCCGTTGCCATTGCTCGCGATATGGGACTGAAGGCAAGGGCGATCGAAACCTCGGAGGATGACGTGCGCGGAATCAACACGAAGACGCAGCTCGCCGAGACTGAAGCGGTGTTGCAGCAGCGGCTGCGCGCCGCGGCGATGGAAGCAGGCGTGACGATGGTCGCGCCTGAGACGGTGTTTTTGTCTGCCGACACGAAATTCGGCAAGGACGTCACCATCGAGCCGAACGTGGTGTTCGGACCGGGTGTCACGATCGAGGATGGCGCCACCATCCGATCATTTTCGCATCTTGAAGGAGCGCGGGTCGGCAAGGGCGCGCGCGTAGGCCCGTTCGCACGCCTGCGGCCGGGCGCCAACCTGGGCAAGGACGTGCACATCGGAAATTTCGTCGAGGTCAAGGAGGCCAAGATCGAAGCCGGCGCGAAAGCCAATCACCTGAGCTATATCGGCGATGCGCGGGTAGGCGAGGGCGCGAATATCGGAGCCGGCACCATTACCTGTAATTATGACGGCGTGGCAAAGCATCACACCGATATTGGCAAGGGTGCATTCATTGGATCGAACACCGCGCTTGTGGCCCCGGTCAAAGTCGGCGCCGGGGCCTATATCGGCACGGGAACGGTGGTGACCAAGGATGTTCCTGCTGGCGCGCTCGCGATTGCGCGCGCCAAGCAGACGGTTAAGGAAGGCTGGGCTAAGCGCTTGCAGCAGGTGAAAGCCTTGGGCAGGAACCTGGCACAAAAGAAGCCGAAAAGGCCCTGAACCCAGGACGCCTCCTGTCGAAAAATGGTGTCACACGGCGAAATGCGTTTTGATTTCCTCGGGCGTGGCGGTGCCAGCTAAAGCATAGGTGAGCGGGCAAAGGGATCATCCGGGCTGATGTGCGGGATTGTCGGAATTCTCGGGAACAGGCCAGTTGCAGGCCAGCTAGTCGACGCACTCAAGCGTCTCGAATATCGCGGCTACGACTCGTCCGGTGTTGCCACGCTTGAAAAAGGCTTGCCCGACCGCAGGCGTGCGGAAGGAAAACTGCGCGCGCTCGAGGACCGTCTCGAGCGCGAACCGCTCGGCGGCACGATTGGAGTCGGCCACACGCGCTGGGCGACGCATGGCCGGGCAACCGAAGACAACGCGCATCCGCACGCAACGGACCTGGTGGCGGTTGTACACAACGGCATCATCGAGAATTTCCGCGAGCTACGTGAAAAACTGACCAAGGCCGGCAGCAAGTTCGCCAGCGACACCGATACCGAGGCGGTCGCGCATCTCGTCACGCAGGAAATGAAAAATGGCAAGTCGCCGGAAGACGCGGTTGCGGCCTCGCTCAAGCAGCTGCGCGGCGCCTTCGCGCTGGCATTTTTATTTACCGGTAAAGACGACCTCCTGATCGGCGCACGAAAAGGCTCTCCTCTCGCCGTCGGCTACGGCGATGGCGAGATGTATCTCGGCTCCGACGCTATCGCACTTGCGCCGTTCACGGACACGATCAGCTATCTCGAGGACGGCGACTGGGCGGTACTCACGCGCAAGGACGTGCAGATTCGCGACGAGCAGAACCATAAGGTCGAGCGGCCGGTTCTCAAGTCGACGGCTTCGGCGCAGCTGGTCGACAAGGGCAACCACAAGCACTTCATGGCAAAAGAGATCCACGAGCAGCCGGAAGTGGTCGGTCACACGCTCTCGCACTACATCGACATGATCAATGAGCGGGTCGCGCTGCCGGGCGCGCTGCCTTTTGACTGGAAGAAGCTGAAGCGAGTGTCGATTTCTGCGTGTGGGACGGCGTTCTATGCGGGATTGGTCGCGAAGTACTGGTTCGAGCGCTTTGCGAAGCTTCCGATCGAGATCGATATTGCCTCGGAATTCCGCTATCGCGGCGCGCCGCTCGAGCAGGGCGATCTTGCCGTCTTCATCTCGCAATCCGGTGAGACCGCCGACACGCTGGCGACGCTGCGCTATGCGAAGGAGAACAAACAGCACATTCTTTCCGTGGTGAACGTGCCGACTTCGACCATCGCGCGCGAGAGCGATGTCATTATGCCGACATTGGCTGGGCCGGAGATCGGTGTGGCGTCGACCAAGGCTTTCACCTGCCAGCTCAGTGCGCTTGCCTGTCTTGCCATTGCGGCCGGACACGCGCGCGGCATTCTGTCGGCGACCGACGAGCAGAAGCTGGTGCACGCGCTCGTCGAGACGCCGCGCCTGATGGCGGCAGCGCTTGCGCTGGAGCCGCAGATCGAGAGACTGGCGCAGAATCTCGCCAAAGCACGCGACGTGCTTTACCTGGGCCGCGGCACCAGTTTCCCGATCGCGCTCGAAGGGGCACTCAAGCTCAAGGAAATTTCCTACATCCACGCCGAGGGCTATGCCGCGGGGGAACTCAAGCACGGACCGATTGCCTTGATCGACGAGACGATGCCGGTCATCGTGATCGCGCCCTATGACAACGTGTTCGAGAAAACCGTATCGAATATGCAGGAGGTCGCCGCACGCGGCGGCAAGATCATCCTGGTGACGGACCCGCGTGGCGCGAAAGAAGCCTCAATTGCATCGGTCGAAACCATCACGTTGCCCGACATGAGTTCCACGGTAACACCGCTGGTCTACGCCATTCCGGTCCAGTTGATCGCCTATCATACAGCTGCGGCGATCGGCACCGACGTCGATCAACCGCGGAACCTCGCGAAATCGGTCACGGTGGAATAAACTGGCGTCATGACCGATCCTGCAAGCAATCCCAGCGATCCATTGATGGTGGACGTGGCAAAAGTCACGTCCACACACACGAGTGTTGCCGGCCGGCTGCGCAATTATTTTCTGACCGGCCTCGTGGTCGCGGGTCCGCTGGCCATCACCGTCTGGCTGATCTGGTCGCTTATTACCTGGGTTGACGGCATCATGCGGCCGATCATTCCGCCGGACTACCGGCCGGAGAGTTACCTGCCGTGGCCGATTCCGGGCATGGGATTGATCATTGCGGTGGTCGGGCTGACGCTGCTCGGATTCCTCACGGCAAATCTCGTCGGCCGTACGTTAGTTGGCTGGGGTGAAGGTGTACTCGATCGGCTGCCGATCGTGCGGCCGATCTACAAAACGATGAAGCAGATTTTCGAAACTTTGTTCTCCAAGACGGGCTCGAGTTTCCGCAAAGTAGCGCTGGTAGAGTTTCCGGCTCCAGGAATGTGGTCGCTGGTGTTCCTGTCGCAGCCGCCAAGCGGCAATTTGGTCAAGAAGCTGCCCTCCGGCGAGCATGTGTCGGCCTTCATGCCGTGCACGCCGAACCCGACCACCGGGTTCTTCTTCTACGTGAAGCGCAAGGACCTCATCGAGCTCGATATTTCGGTCGAGAACGCGATGACGCTTCTGATTTCGGCCGGCATGGTGCAGCCTGAGGGCGAGGTGCAGAAAAACCTGGCCGCACTTGCCATCAAGGCGAAGGCGGCGCGCGCCAAGCGCAAAGCCGAGGCGGCCGAATAATTCAGCCGGCCTGAATTAACCTGACCGCCTCGTCTTTTCCGAAAATATAGAGCAGGTGGCGCAACGCCTCGCCGCGCGTCTCCGATAGCGTGGGATCTCGCGACAGGATAAGTGCCGCATCATCGCGCGCGGCGCCGAGATATTTGCCATGCAGTTCGGGCCGGGCAATCTGAAACCCGGGCCAGCCGCTCTGACGCGTGCCGAGAAGATCGCCTTCACCACGTAGCCGCAAGTCTTCCTCGGCGATCCGAAAGCCGTCTTCGGTCTCGCGCAAAATGGCAAGCCGCGCCTTTGCGGTCTCACCGAGCGGCGCCTTGTAGAGCAGCAAGCAGGTCGAGGCACCGGATCCGCGCCCAATCCGCCCACGCAGCTGGTGAAGTTGCGCCAGGCCGAAACGCTCGGCGTGCTCGATCACCATGATGGTTGCTTCAGGCACGTCGACGCCGACCTCGATGACGGTAGTCGCGACCAGCAGCCGCGTTTCGCCCGCGGCAAAGCGGGCCATCGCCGCATCCTTGTCGGCCCCCTTCATGCGTCCGTGCACGAGGTCGACGTCCTTACCGAATTTCTTACGCAGCTCCTCGAACCGTGCCTGTGCTGCCGCCAGGTCGATCTTTTCCGACTCGTCGACCAGCGGACAGACCCAATACGCGCGCTTGCCTTCCGCGAGCGCGCGGCCAACGGCGTCTTCCACCTCCTCAAGGCGGGTGAGGGGTATGGCGCGGGTATCGATCGGTTGCCGGCCGGGAGGCTTTTCGCGCAGCTCGGAAATATCCATGTCGCCGAAATAGGTAAGAACGAGCGTGCGCGGGATCGGTGTTGCGGTGAGCACCAGCACGTCGACAGCTTCGCCCTTTTGGGTCAAAGCGAGCCGCTGATGCACCCCGAAGCGGTGCTGCTCGTCGACCACTGCAAGCGCCAGATCGTGGAAGGCGATGTCCTCCTGGAACAGCGCGTGCGTGCCAACGACGAGGTCGAGATCGCCGAGCGCCAGGCGATCGAGAATTTCCTTCCGTGCTGGCCCGCGCTCGCGTCCGGTCAAAATCGCGACGCGAATGCCGGCGGCTTCGACGAGTGGTGCAATCGTCGCAAAATGCTGGCGTGCCAGGATCTCGGTTGGAGCCATGATTGCAGCCTGTCGACCAGCCTCGATGACGCCCGCTGCCGCGGCAAGCGCGACCACTGTCTTTCCGGAGCCGACATCGCCTTGCAGCAGGCGCAGCATCCGCTGCGGCAAGGCGAGATCGGTCGTGATGTCATCGAGCGCCTTTTGCTGCGAATGGGTGAGTGTATATGGCAAGGCCTTCAATATGCGCGCCCGCAGGCGTCCTTCGCTGGCGCTGCCGCGGCCGGGCTGTCGGCGCATATGCGCCCGCACAAGGGCGAGTGCGAGTTGTCCGGCCAGCAATTCGTCATAGGCAAGCCGTGTCCAGGACGCGTTCTCCGGCAGAATATCACCAGGCTGATTGGGGCGGTGAAGATGCCGCAAAGCCGAATTGAAATCCGGAAATTTTTCGCGGGCGATCCAGGCGTCGTTCTGCCATTCGGGGATCGTGGGCAGGCGAGCGAGGGCGCTGTCCATTGCGCGACGGACATTGCCCAGCGCCAACCCCTCGGTGAGCGGATAGACCGGCTCGACCAGCGGAAGTGCCGCAAAGCCAGCCTCGTCGACGACGCGGTCGGGGTGAACCATCTGCAGGGTGCCGTCGTAGAATTCGGCGGTGCCCGATACGTATCGGGTCTCTCCAACCGGGAGCAGCTTCTCCAGGTAGTCCCGGCGCGCGTTGAAAAAAGTGAAAGTGATGTCGCCGGTATCATCGTGCGCGTAGATGCGGTAGGGCGCGCGCGAACGGTGCGGCGGCGATGGCCGATGCTTGTCGACCGTCACCGAAATGGTGACGACCTGGCCCGGCTGAACATCGCGCAATTTCGGGCGCGCGCGCCTGTCGATCACGCCCGACGGCATGTGAAACAGAAGATCGACGACGCGCGGCGCCTCGCGGTCGAGCAGCCGTGCATAGAGCCTTTCAAGCTTCGGCCCGACACCAGTCAGGCTCCGCAGTGAAGCAAACAGGGGATTGAGCGCGAGTGGCCGCATGCGGCCATGCTGGCTTGTGCGGAATTCCGGCGCAATGCAGTCCTGTGCAAAGGACCGGCTGACATTGTGACACGAGGCCTCTATATAAACCCCGCCCGGCCCCGTCCGGGTTTTTGGCGTTGGAGACATGCGGTGACCACAGGAACGAACCTGTCGAGCGAGGGACTGGATCCGCGCCGCCGCCGCCTCCTCTTTCGCTGCTGGCATCGAGGCATCCGGGAAATGGACCTTGTGCTCGGCGGGTTCGCCGACGCAAAGCTGGCGTCGCTGAGCGAGGCCGAGCTCGACGAGCTCGAGCGCTGGCTCGAGGTCCCGGATCAACAGATTTTTGCCTGGGTCAATGGAATGGAAATGACGCCGCGGGAGTTCGATACCGCGCTCTTTCATCGCCTGCGCGATTTCCACCGCAAGGAGAGAGCGTGAAATCACCGGCAGAGTTGTTGAAGGCGGGTAAACCGCTCGTCCTGGCGCAGGTCGCCGACGGCGCCGAAGGCCTTGTGCTTGCCGATCTCGCGCGCGCAATCGCGGCCGGCAAGGACGCACCCGCCGTGTCGCTTGCCGTCATTTGCCGGGACGGCCAACGCATGGCGGCGCTGTCGCGCGCGCTGGCCTTTTTCGGCCCTGATATCGAGCTCGTGGAATTTCCGGCATGGGATTGTCTGCCTTATGATCGCGTTTCACCGAACGCCGCTGTCGTTGCCCAACGCATGACCGCGCTGTCGCGACTTGTCCGGGTGAAAGGGCGCGACAAGCCGTCAATCCTGCTGACCACGATCAACGCTGCGCTCCAGCGGGTGCCGGCGCGCGACTTCGTGTCAACGCATGCTTTGTCGGTTGCGCCGGGCAACGTCATCGGCATGCAGGGAATCGTCGATTGGCTTGAGCTCAATGGTTTCGTCCGCGCTTCGACGGTGCGTGAACCCGGCGAATATGCCGTGCGCGGGGGCATCCTCGACCTTTATCCGCCTGGCATGGATATGCCGGTCCGTCTCGATTTTTTCGGGGACGCACTGGAATCGATCAAGGTTTTCGACGCGCAGACCCAGCGCAGTGAGGAGCAGTTGCGGCGTCTCGATCTCGTGCCGGTCGCCGAGTTTCAGTTGGTCACCGAGACGATCCGCCGCTTTCGCACCGGCTATATCGCCGAGTTCGGCGCCGCCACACCCGACGACCTGCTTTATGAGTCGGCTAGCGAAGGCCGCCGCTACCCGGGTATGGAACATTGGCTGCCGTTGTTTCACGACAAACTTGAAACGCTGTTCGATTTTGTTCCGGGAACCGCCGTTGCGCTCGAGCCTCTCGCCGAGGACGCGGCCCATGAGCGCTTTTCACAAATAACCGACTACCACGACGCGCGCCGCGATGCGCTCAAACAGGGCGTGACGCCGCTCTATAAGCCGCTGCCGGCGGAGCGGCTTTATCTTGGCGAACAGGAATGGAATACGCGTCTTGAGGATTTGGCGCTGGCGCGGCTGACGCCTTTCGTCGTGCCTGAGCAGAACGCGATCGAGGTTGGCGCACGGACCGGCCACAATTTTACGGCTGAACGAGCCGAACCGGGCGCTAACGTCTTCGAGGCAGTGAGCGCCCATGTGGCTGCGCTGCAGGCCGCGGGAAAACGCGTGGCGATCGCGTTGTGGAGTGAGGGCGCGCGCGAGCGCATGAGCCATGTGCTCGCCGACCACAGGCTTCACAATCTTACGCCGGTCTCCGACTGGCGCGCGACGCTGGCTCTGCCAAAGATCTCGGTTGCACTTGCGGTGCTTGGCATCGAATCCGGCTTCGAGACCGACGATGCGGCGATCATCAGCGAGCAGGACATTCTCGGCGACCGGCTGGTGCGGCCCAGGCGTGCTGCCAGGCGCGCTGAGAATTTCATCGCCGAAGCGACCAGCCTCGCGCCCGGCGATCTCGTGGTGCACGTCGACCACGGTATCGGCCGCTTTGCGGGCTTGCAGGCGATCGAGGCAGCAGGCGCTCCGCACGACTGTCTGGAAATTCATTACGCCGAAGGTGCCAAGCTCTATCTGCCGGTCGAAAACGTTGATCTGCTGTCGCGCTACGGCTCCGAGGAGGCGACCGTCGATCTCGACCGCCTCGGCGGCGGCAACTGGCAGGCGCGCAAGGCGCGCATGAAAAGTCGCATCCGCGAGATCGCGGGTGAGCTGATCAAGATCGCCGCCGAACGACAGTTGCGCGACGCGCCCCGTCTAACGGTGGGCCCCGGCGCCTATGACGAGTTCAGTGCCGGCTTTCCTTATGAAGAAACCGACGATCAGCTTGCGGCGATTGACGCAGCCATCAGGGACCTTGGTTCAGGACGGCCAATGGACCGCCTCATCTGCGGCGACGTCGGGTTTGGCAAGACGGAGGTCGCGCTGCGTGCGGCCTTCCTTGCGGCGATCAGCGGCAAGCAGGTCGCGGTCGTGGTCCCGACGACACTGCTGGCGCGCCAGCATTTCAAGACGTTTTCGGAGCGCTTCCGCGGCTTTCCCATAAACATCGCGCAGGCCTCGCGGCTTGTTCCCGCTGCCGAGCTTGCAAAGGTGAGGGCAGGTCTTGCCGACGGCTCGATCGATATCGTGATCGGCACGCACGCACTGCTCGGCAAAACCATAAAATTCAAGGATCTGGCGCTGCTGGTGGTGGACGAGGAGCAGCATTTCGGGGTCGCGCACAAAGAAAAGCTCAAGGCACTGCGCTCGGAAGTGCATGTGCTGACGCTGACCGCGACGCCGATCCCACGCACTTTGCAATTGGCCCTCACGGGCGTGCGCGATCTTTCGATCATCGCTTCGCCGCCGGTTGATCGCCTGGCTGTCCGCACATTCGTTTCGCCGTTCGATCCGATCACGGTGCGCGAGGCGCTGCTGCGAGAGAAATACCGCGGCGGCCAGGCCTTTTACGTCTGCCCGCGCATCGAGGACCTCGCCGGCGGGAAGGATTTTCTCGAGAAGACCGTGCCGGAGGTGCGGGTGGCGGTGGCACACGGGCAGATGCCGCCCACGACGCTCGACGACATCATGTCGGCCTTCTACGACGGTAAATACGACGTGCTGCTTTCGACCACGATCATTGAATCCGGTCTGGATATTCCCACTGCAAATACGCTGATCGTGCATCGCGCCGACCGGTTCGGGCTTGCGCAGCTCTACCAGCTGCGCGGACGGGTGGGGCGCGCCAAGCTGCGCGCCTATGCGCTGCTGACGCTGCCGACGCAAAAGAAAATCACGTCACAGGCTGAGCGCCGGCTGAAGGTCTTGCAATCGCTCGACACGTTGGGCGCGGGATTCCAGCTCGCCTCGCACGATCTGGATATTCGGGGCGCCGGCAACCTCCTTGGCGAAGAGCAGTCCGGTCATATCAAGGAAGTCGGTTTCGAGCTTTACCAGCAGATGCTGGAAGAGGCGGTCATGAGCCTTAAGGCCGGCATCACGGCGCCAGTCGCCGATCGCTGGTCACCGCAGATCACAATCGGGGCAGCTCTGCTCATTCCGGAAGACTATGTGACCGACCTCTCGGTACGACTCGCCCTCTACCGGCGCCTTGCCGAAATCGAGGACGAGCGGGATATCGATGGCTTTGCGGCCGAGCTCGTTGATCGTTTCGGAAAACTACCGGAGGAGGTCGAGCATCTGCTGCAGGTGGTGGCGATCAAGGCCCTCAGCCGGCGTGCCAATGTCGAAAAGGTAGAGGCGGGACCGAAAGGCATCGTGCTGTCGTTCCGCGACAATATCTTTGCGAACCCGGAGGGACTGATCGCTTTCATCCGCGAGCAGGGCTCGGGAGTCCGCATGCGCACCGATCCGAAGAACCCCAAGGGCCAGCAGTTGGTGTTCTTCGATGAGTGGCCGCGACCGGAAGATCGCTTGAAAGGCGCTGCGGCAGTGCTCCGGCGGCTTGCAAGCATTGCCGAGCAGGCCAAGGCCGCCTGACGCTCAGTGCGGCATGCGCAGGACTGGCTTGATGGTCTTGCCGGAGGCGGATTCTTCTGCGGCGCGATTTATCTCCGCGAGCGTGTAGAACGTGATCATTTTATCGACGGGGAAGCGGCCGGCCACGATGTGA
>JACZDD010208794.1_pt1 | contig 17093 bp, 22 predicted proteins | sample 8641771 | NCBI WGS metagenome assembly JACZDD01 (sample SAMN15324614, study PRJNA640507) | soil metagenome | isolation source: intercropping peanut in the second line | place: China: Luxin town, Laibin City, Guangxi Province | collected 2019-07-25 | depth 10cm m | reverse complement strand
CCACGCGGACGTGGCGGAATGGTAGACGCAAGGGACTTAAAATCCCTTGGGAGATTTCCCGTGAGGGTTCGAGTCCCTCCGTCCGCACCAGCATCTACATCTTCTTTTTCTTGGCGGCTTTCTCGGGCTTCTTGCCTGTCTCATCCATGTGCGTGCCGAAATAAATTGGAAGCGACCAGCTCGGCAGGATCAGCGGAAGGCCGTCGCGCAGCGCACGCAGCGTATTGTCGTGCTGCTTGGCGATCTCCTCGGCTTCGGTCGCCTGCTTCGATTTCTGTTTGGTCGCGGCCGTGGCTGGCGCAGTGATAAATGCTGAGAAAGCGAGTAATACAATAATCTTCTTCATTGATGCCCCCATGTCTGGACCAATGACACGCCCTTCGTCATTGTGCATGAAATCAAGGCCCTACACAGGGATTTTCACGGAATTTCGAATCTTCCCACCGAAGAAATTCTATGGTGGCCACCAAGAATGGCATCTGAGGTCCCCCGCATGCGCCTGACCATCAATTGCGACATGGGCGAAGGGTTTGGCCTGTATCGCATCGGTGACGATGCGGAGATGATGCCGCACATCGATCTGGCCAATGTCGCGTGCGGTTTTCACGCGTCCGACCCGCCGACGATGCGCGCGACGGTACGCCTTGCGAAGCAGCATTCGGTCAAGGTCGGGGCGCATCCGTCGTTGCCGGACCTCCAGGGCTTCGGCCGCAGGGCCATGGTGATTTCGCCGGCGGAAGTGACCGATCTGGTGACATATCAGGTCGGTGCCCTGAAGGCGTTTCTTGATGCCGAGGGCATGCCGCTCAACCACGTCAAACCTCACGGCGCGCTTTATGGCATGGCGGCCCGCGATGAAAAGATCGCTGCCGCTATTGCTGACGCCGTCTTGCCGTTCGCCGTGCCCATCCTCGGAATGGCCTTCACGGCGCACGAAAAAGCCTACCAAGACAAGGGTATCGAGTTTGTTCCTGAATTTTATGCTGACCTTGAATATGACGGCGAAGGCAATCTTATTTTGAGCCGTGTGCACGACGCCGTGGACCCGGCCAAGGCGGCTGCACGCGTTTTGCGCATGATACGGGATCAGTCCGTCACCACGACGACGGGCAGGGATATCCCGGTCAAAGCGGCGACCATTTGCGTCCATTCGGATACGCCATCAGCCGCGTCAATTGCCGCGGAGGTAGCGCGCGCCCTGCGCTAGCCATCCGTCGTTCGTTGAAATTTGCACCGGGTCGGGGCTGGTCCACCGCAATGCCAGAATCGTGAGATAGGTTTGGGCGAATGACTGCCAAAATCCCACTGCTGATAGGCGCGGTCGCAAGCACTCTACTCTGCGGTTGCGCGGCGTCCGACGACGCGTCCGGACGTTTTCTGGTTCAACCTGAGAGATACCAACTTTATAGCTGCCGGGAACTGGCCGAGGCGGCTCAGGAGCTGGTCAAACGCCAGCGGGAGCTGGAAGGTTTGATGGCGAAGGCGGGTTCGGACGCCGCTGGCCGTTTCGTGAGCACTGCTGCCTATCGGCCGGAATATCTGCAATTGCGCGGCCTGATGAACGAGATACGCAGAACATCGGCCGAAAAGAAATGCAAATTCGACCCCGAGGCCGCTCCAGGCGTGCGCGGGAGCGACCAGGTCATACGCTGACCCACACTGCCCTCCCAATGGAACTTTTATAGTGCGTGGAACTTGTAGCCGTGGAACCCGCCACGGACTTGGCATCACGAGGGGGCAGGCATGGGAATATTGATCAGCATACTTATTACGTTTCTTGTCATCATCCTGGTTCTCTATCTCGTCAACATGTTGCCGATCGATGGGCGGGCGAAACAGATCGTTCGCGTCATCGTCATCATCATCGGCCTGTTATCGCTGTTGAAATATCTCGCCGTCTACTAGCGCTCAAAGGCTCACGCGGCGAAGGCGCAATGAGTTGCCGACGACGCTGACCGATGAAAGTGCCATTGCGGCGGCCGCGATGATTGGCGACAGCAAAACCCCGAACAAGGGGTAGAGCACCCCGGCGGCCACCGGTACGCCGAGTGCGTTATATATGAACGCGAAAAACAGGTTCTGCCGGATGTTGCGCATCACGGCTTCCGACAATGCGCGCGCCTTGACGATGCCGGTTAGGTCGCCGTTCAGTAGCGTAACGCCCGCACTTTCAATGGCGACGTCTGCGCCTGTCCCCATGGCGATGCCGACCTCGGCAGCCGCAAGCGCGGGGGCATCATTCACTCCGTCACCCGCCATTGCCACGACACGCCCTTCGCGCCGCAGTTTTTCCACGACGGCGCTCTTCTGATCCGGAAGGACTTCGGCTTCCACCTCCGCGATGCCAAGCTGGCGGGCGACGGCCTGGGCCGTCGTGCGGTTGTCGCCGGTGAGCATGACGACGCGAATACCGTCTTCGGCAAGCACCTTGAGCGCATCGGGCGTCGTCGGCTTCACCGGGTCGGCTATCGCGATAACACCGGCAGGCTTGCCATTCACCGCGAGAAAAATAGCGGTCGCCCCGTCCTCGCTCAGCCGCTTCGCTTCAGCTGCTAGAGCGGATGTATTGACGCCGAGTTCGGCGAGAAATTTGGCGTTACCGAGCGCCAGGTTCCCGTCGTCGACCGCGCCAACCACGCCTTTCCCGACAGGGGAATCGAATCCGGTGACATTCATGAGCGCGATCTTTCGCTCGGCCGCCGCCGCGACGATGGCGGCTGCGAGCGGATGCTCGCTGCCGCGCACGACGCTCGCGGCGAGTTGAAGGACTTTCGCTTCGTCGAACCCGGCGGCCGGCGCTATGGCCACCACCTTCGGCTTGCCCTCGGTGAGAGTGCCGGTCTTGTCGATCACAAGCGTGTCGATCTTTTCCATCCGCTCCAGCGCCTCGGCGCTCTTGATCAGGACGCCAGACTGCGCGCCACGGCCAACGCCGACCATGATCGACATTGGCGTCGCGAGGCCGAGCGCGCAGGGGCAGGCGATAATCAGTACGCTGACCGCTGCGACCAGACCGAAGGCAAAGCGTGGCTCAGGCCCGAAAACGCCCCAGGCCACGAAAGCTGCGATCGCAACCGCAATCACGGCCGGCACAAACCAGGCGGAGACCTGATCGGCGAGGCGTTGGATCGGCGCGCGGCTGCGCTGTGCGCTGGCGACCATCTGTACGATCTGGGAAAGCAGCGTTTCACGACCGACTTTCTCCGCCCGCATTACGAAGCTGCCGGAGGTGTTGAGAGTGCCGCCGATGACAGACGAGTTCTTTTCTTTCGTCACCGGCATGGATTCTCCGGTGACCATTGATTCATCGATCGCCGATCGACCCTCGAGCACGGTGCCGTCGACCGGAACCTTGTCGCCGGGGCGGACTCGCAGGTTGTCGCCTGTTTGAACCTGGTCGAGGGCAATTTCCTCGTCGGCGCCATCGTCTCGCACAAGACGGGCAGTCTTCGGCGCAAGATCGAGGAGGGCGCGGATGGCGCCCGACGTCGCTTCACGCGCTCGTAATTCCAGAACCTGGCCCATCAGGACCAGTTCGGTGATTACGCTCGCGGCCTCAAAATAGCTGGCCGGCGTGCCGCCATGACCGCGGAACGCTTCCGGGAAGAGTTGCGGCACGAAGGTGGCGGCGAGGCTGTAGACGTAGGCCACGCCGGTGCCCATCGCGATCAGCGTGAACATGTTGAAGTTGCGCGTCGCCAGCGATTGCCAGCCGCGGACGAAAAATGGCCAGCCGGCCCACAGCACTACCGGCGTTGCGAACGCGAACTGAATGTAGTTCGACAATTTCGCGTCTATCCAGCTGTGCGTGCCGAAAATGTGCGCGCCCATTTCCAGCGCGAAGACGGGAGCTGTCAGTACGAGACCGATCCAGAACCGGCGTGTCATGTCGACAAGTTCGGGATTGGGGCCGGCGTTGGGGCTTGCGACGTCCGGTTCGAGCGCCATGCCGCAGATCGGACATGAACCGGGGCCTGCCTGCCGGATCTCCGGATGCATAGGGCAGGTATAGATCGTGCCCTCCGGCACGGCCCCAGGCTGGCGGCCGCCCAGGTACTTTTGCGGATCGTTGACGAACTTCGTGCGGCATCCGGCCGAGCAGAAGTAATACGTGTGGCCGCAGCGCTCGGCGCGGTGCTTCGCCGTGTGCGGATCGACCGTCATGCCGCAGACGGGATCGATGGCATTCTCCGCAACCTTGTCGTGGTGATGGTGATGTTCCGACGCCATCGTCTGATCTTGCCTAAAATACCCCTAGGGGGTATATAGACCTCATGGCAAAAGACAGCAAGGCGGCAACCGTCAAACGCCTGAACCGTATCGAAGGGCAGGTGCGCGGCATTGCCCGCATGGTCGAGGATGACCGCTACTGCATCGATATCGTGACGCAGATCGGCGCGGTCCGCGCCGCATTACGCCGCGTTGAAGAAGAAATTTTGCGCGATCACGTCGCACATTGCGTTGATCACGCCATCAAGAGCGGCAACAAGGCTGACCAGCGCCGCAAGGTGGCGGAGCTGATGGACGTGATGGGCCGCGCGGGACGGTAGTCAGCCGAATTTCTGACGGGCCAGCGCCGCGCCGGCGCCAAGCGCCTTCAGCTTGGCTTCGGCAATATCACGCCGCATCGGCGCCATGCCGCAATTGGTGCAGGCGATGATCTTTTCCTTTGGCGCGACCTTTGTCACGTCGCCGATTACTTCCGCCACTTGTTCGGGCGTCTCAATCTGGTCATTTGCGACATCGATTACGCCGACCAGCAGGTCCTTGCCTTCGAGAAGCGTCAGCAGCTTCAGTGGTACACGTGAATTGATGCACTCCAGCGAAACCTGGCCGATGCGACTCCTGGCGAGCGCCGGGAAAAACTTCTCGTACTGTCGCCATTCTTCGCCGAGGGAATTCTTCCAGTCGATGTTGGCTTTGATCCCATAGCCGTAGCAGATATGCACAGCGGTTGTGCACCTAAGGCCATCAATGGCACGGTGCATCGCCTCGACACCCCAGCCGGCGACGTCATCCATAAACACATTGAAAGCCGGCTCGTCGAACTGAATAACGTCAACGCCGTCTTTCTCGAGTGCCCGTGCTTCCTGGTTCAGCAGGCCGGCGAATGCCATCGCCATCTTCACCTTGTCGCCGTAATAGGAGTCCGCGATCGTATCGGCGATCGTCATCGGGCCGGGCAGGGTGATCTTCAGCTGGCGTTCGGTGTGGGCGCGCGCATGCCGCGCTTCGGCCTGGTGCACGCGTCCTTTCAATTTAATCTCGCCCCGCACGACCGGCACCATCGCTTTGTAGCGGTCCGCGCGGATACCCATCTCGACCTTGTGCGCGAAGTCGATACCGTCGACGAATTCGAGAAAACCGTGCACGAAATGTTGACGCGACATTTCACCGTCGCAGACGATGTCGATATCGGCGTCCTCCTGCCATTTGAGCGCGAGCAATGTAGCGTCGAGTTTTGCGGGGGCGAGTTCCTCGCCCGGCAGCCGCCATTGCGGCCACAATTTGTTCGGCTCGGCGAGCCAAGAGGGTTTTGGCAGGCTGCCGGCGACGGTCGAAGGAAACAACATGTCTATGCGGTCTCGAAACGTTGTGGAGGCCGCCAACTATAGAGCCAATCGTAGCGCGCGCGCAGCTTTTCTCCGCCCATCCCTCGCATCGCCAAATTGCGCACGAAGGCCTCCGGGCCTGTCAGCCCATAAATGCGCGCCTGACGACGGGCGGCCTGTTGGGCGCGCATGGTCCGGTGCCAACGCGCGCCTTCATAGGCACGAAGTGCGTCGGACGGATCGTCGAGATATTTGGCGAGCATGTCTGCGAGCACGGCGGCATCTTCGATCGCCATCGCAGCGCCTTGAGCGAGAAATGGCAGCATCGGGTGGGCAGCATCCCCGATCAGCGTTACCGGTACGCGTCCTCCGCGGAACGGGACCTTGCGGTCAAAGAGCGCCCATTTCAGCCAGCGATCAGGAATTGCAATGAGCGCGCGTGCCTTTTCCGACCAGGTCCAGCGCACGAAGTGGCGAAGCACCTGCGCGCGGTCACCGTCGGCCGACCAGCCTGGCTCATTCCACTCGTCCCGCACAATGCCGACGATGTTGATGAGCCGGCCGGACTTCACCGGATAGTGGACCAGGTGCGCGTCGTGCCCAAGCCAGAGATGGACGAAGGGCTGACGAAATTCGGCTGGCACCGAGTCGACCGAAATGAGCGCGCGCCAGGCGGTACGGTGCCGGAACGTCGGCGGCTGTTGCGCGCGCAAGCGCTCGGCAACTGTTGACCAGATGCCGTCAGCACCAATAAGGGCGATGCCGCGCTCGTCCAGCACCTGTCCACCGCGCCTGCCGAGCACGCTTACACCCCTGACATGGGCGGCAAATTCCTCCACGCGTACGCCTAGCTCAAGCGTTACATCGAGTTCGTCATTCGCCATGTCGGCGAGTGCCGCCTGCAAGTCTCCGCGATGCATTGACCAATACGGTGCGCCGTAGCGCCGTTCGGCTTCGTCACCCAAAGGAATGCGCGCGATCTCGCGTCCCGAGCCACCGGCCATCACGCGGATCGCCAACGGCCTAACGGCAGTCGATTCAATCCGCTCGCGCAGGCCCAGCGCAATCAAAATGCGGCTGGCATTCGGTGAAAGCTGCAGGCCGGCGCCGGTTTCCTCCAGCTTTGTGGTCTGCTCCATGATCGTCACGCGCATGCCCGCGCGCGCCAACAGCAATGCCGACGTCAACCCGGCGATTCCTCCGCCGGCGACGATGACATGACGCGGCGGCGCCATGGCTTATCCGATCAGGTTCAGGCTGCGGCGGAATGCGGCAACGCGCACTCCGGCGGACGGGCCGAATGCGAATCGAGTGCGGGGTCGTAACGATAGAGCGTCGAGCAATATGGGCAGATGATTTCCTTGTCCTCGCCCATGTCGAGGAAAACATGCGGGTGATCGTAAGGCGGCGTTGCCCCGACACACATGAACTCCCTGGCGCCGATTTCGATCACCGGCACACCCGGATCATTGTGAAAGTGTGGGACGATATGCTCCGCCATGGCAATTCCTCGTGCTGCCGCGGTTTTTGCGGCAAAGTTCCGGCACCATAGCGGGGAGGCCGCGCGATGCCTAGCTCCATTGCTAGTGTGTGGATGCCGCCGCCGAAACGCCTTTGTTGTCCGGCAGAGCAGCATCGGGAGAGTGGGTTTGGTACCATCGGCACAAAATGTCATGCGCAAGCCGCGCATCGGGATCGCCTTGCTTGCGGCAGTTCTGCTTGCGGCGGCAGCAGCCTATGTCGTGCCGCGCGCGGCGGAGGCCGTTTCGGATCTCGATGATCCTGCGCGCGTCGCCAGCCGGGCGCTCGATGACGCCTTCGATGCGGTGACAGCCCAGCGCGAAATCGAGGCTGCGTTGGCTGCGCAGGATGTCGAGCTTGCGCAAAGCATCATCGATCTTGCGCATGCACGCCACGTCACGATCGACCCTGCACTGGCAGAAAAGGTCGCAGCAGCAACCGCGGAGGCTGCAACAATGCGTTCCCGCGCGAAAGGCTTTGCGCGTGGCCTTGTGACAGGCGAGCCGCAAGATATGGCGTCCCTTGCCGGAACGACACTCGGCGACCTGTTTGTTTTTGGCGATATCCGCGACGTCCTGCGCGAAGGCGCGCGGTATGTGCGTGGTGAGCAAGTGGATGAGCTGGTGCTTGGTCTTGCGGCAACCGGCATCGCAATTACCGCTGGCACCTATGCGACGTTTGGGGCGGCTACTCCCGCGCGCGCTGGGCTTACGCTTGTGAAGGCCGCGCGCAAGACAGGGCGGCTGAGTGCCGAGTTTACCGAGAGTCTCGGCCGCATGGTGCGGCAAACCAGTTTCCCATCGGCGGCGCGCGCCGCGCGAGAAACGGCAAAGGTCGAACGGGCCGGTGGGCTGCTACATCTGGTCCGCGACGTTGGCCACGTTGAAAAGGCCGCCGGGGGCCGTACAGCGCTCGATGCCCTGAAGATTGCCCATGAGCCACGCGATGTTACGCGCGTCGCCAAGCTCGCCGAAAAGGAAGGCAGCCGCACGCGTGCTATTCTGAAAGTCGCGGGGCGCGGCGCAATCATGCTCGCCGCGCTCGCTTTTGACGCGAGCCTCTGGGTTCTTGGGGCAGCGTTCGTTGTATTGGGCTTTGTATCCGCGCTCAAGAGCACTGTCGAACGCACGACGTTGCAAATCCTTCGCCGGCGCCGGGAGCGACGCACGCACAGAGCTATGCAACAGATTGCCGCCTTGCCCGCCCATGGCTAGATACAGTTCATGCCAAGTTTCAAGAATGGTGACGTCGAGATCGCCTATCTCGACGAGGGGGAAGGCGAGCCGATCGTGCTCGTCCACGGGTTTGCATCCACAAAGGAAGTAAACTGGGTGCAGCCCGGTTGGGTCAGCGTGCTCAATCGCGCCGGGCGACGCGCCGTTGCGCTCGACAATCGCGGGCATGGCGCATCGAGCAAACTTCACGACCCGGCCGCGTATCACAGCGCGGCCATGGCCGATGATGTCCGTGCGCTGCTTGATCACCTGAAAATCGAGCGCGCCGACATCATGGGCTATTCAATGGGCGCGCGCATTACGGCCTTTCTGGCGGTGAAACATACCGCGCGAGTACGATCCGCAATACTCGGCGGATTAGGCATCCGCCTTGTTGAAGGCGTCGGTCTGCCGGAGAGCATCGCTGACGCGCTCGAGGCGCCTTCTTTGGGTGATGTAACCGATCCCACAGGTCATGTGTTTCGCGCGTTCGCAGAGCAGACGAAATCCGACCTGCGGGCGCTCGCCGCCTGTATTCGCGGATCGCGGCAGACTCTGACCCGCGCGGAAGTCGGGGCCATTCGCGCGCCTGTCCTGGTCGCCGTCGGTACGAAAGACGTGGTGGCAGGATCGGCGCACGCCCTTGCGGCGCTCATTCCGGGCGCGCGGGCTCTCGATATCCCGAACCGCGACCATATGCTCGCCGTCGGCGACAAGATCTACAAAGCAGGCGCTATCGACTTCCTTAACCAACGGGCATGAGCCATGCGCAGGCGGCGTTGCCAACGCCCTCCTTGCACCTTCGAATTTGTGCTAAAAGACCTAAGTAGGGGTTCGAGAGGCGTCGGGAGAACCAGGTTCATGGCTCAGTTTCAGACGCGGCCCGCAAAGGGCCTCGACAAGGTCGATCCGGTTTGGGCGCGCATCCGCAACGAAGCGGAGGACATTGCGCGCCGCGAGCCCGAACTCGCCACCTTCATCTACGAAAACATCCTTCATCATGACACGCTTGAAGCCGCGATTGCCCATCGCGTCAGCCAGCGCCTGGATCATGCCGATGTATCGGCCGACATGATCCGCCAGGCCTATAACGACGCGCTCGAGGATCAGCCGGTGCTTGGCGAAGCCTTCCGTGCCGATATCGTCGCCACTGTCGATCGGGATCCCGCGACGAGCCGGTTCATTGAGCCGGTCCTTTACTACAAAGGTTTCCACGCTATTCAGACCCATCGGCTTGCGCACTGGCTCTACGGAAAGGGCCGCAAGGATTTTGCGCTCTATCTTCAGAGCCGCGCCTCATCCGTCTTCCAGTGCGACATCAATCCGGCAGCAAAAATCGGCCGGGGGATTTTCCTCGATCATGCAACGGGGCTGGTTGTCGGCGAAACCGCCGTCATCGAAGATGATGTCTCGATTCTGCACGACGTGACGCTCGGCGGCACCGGCAAGGAGCACGAAGACCGCCATCCGAAAATCCGCCGGGGCGTAATGATTGGTGCAGGCGCGAAGATTCTCGGCAACATCGAGGTCGGCCATTGCGCGCGTATTGCTGCGGGCTCCGTTGTCATCATAGCCGTGCCGAACAATGTTACCGTTGCCGGCGTGCCGGCCAGGGTCGTCGGGGAGGCCGGCTGCCCCGAGCCGTCGCGCGCTATGGACCAGATGCTCTACGGCATCATGTTGGACGGCTGACACTTTTCGCATTGCGCTTGCCCTGCGCCCTTCGATCGGGCATTGACACGGTGCCTTAAGAAGGAGTGACGCGTTGGACGTCCAGGAAGTCAGAAAACTCGACGGCTATTTGAAGAAACTTTTCGGCAATGCGCAGATCCGCGTGGTGCCGAAGGGGCGCGATAACGCCGAGATCTTTGTGGGCTCGGATGACCTCGGCGAGCTCACGGTCGACGACGAAGACGGCGAGCGCTCCTACAATTTTCGGATGGTCATCCAGGTCGGCAACGACCCGACCATCCAGCCTGTGCCGACGCTCAACGCTTATCTGCGCAGCAAATTTGACAACGAGAACATCCGCGTCGTGCCGCGGCCGAAGAAAACCGACTCGCTGGAAGTCTATATCGGCGAGGAATTCATCGCGGTCTTGTTCCTCGAACTCGAGAAAGGACGGCGTTCGTACATCCTCGAATTGCCGATCCTGGACGTCGATCTAGTCGACTAGCAAACCGCAATTTTCAATTTTCGCTATGGCCGGACGCACGACGGGCATACGTGCTTGAGACAGTTCGCGGGATGCAATCGTGCGACGAGCCGGTCGATGCTCTTTGCAACATTCTCCCAATCCGGCAGCCAATCTCGCGGGAAACGAAAGGTGACGTCGGCATTGCCAATGCGTCGCTCGAGCAGGCAGACGCCGGTATTGGTTACGCCCTTGCGCGAGCAGCGGGCAAGGAAATGCTCAGGCGCATTCGATTCAAATACAAGATCCTCACCCTGATAAGGCGAGTCATCGCGAAATCCGCGATAGGTTAACCCAGGAAAGCCGGCGACCGGTTGCGGCACCAGATAGCGCGGGTAGATCGTTTGCACGCGCTCCATTAGCGGCAGCGTTGCGTCGCCAGATGATATCGTGACGAACAGGCGCTCATTTGCATCGAGCGGCGCCCCGACTGTCGGCTTGACGGCCGGATCGGGCGGCGCCAGCGATGGCCAGAGATAGCTGAGATCAACGCGCTGCTGCACGCCTGGCCGACGCTGCACTCCAATGCGGATCGCCGCCGGTTCGACATTGAAGGTAACGCCAGAGATGACGATCGGCAGCGAAGGCGCATTGAGCGACACCGGCCCCTGTGGCCAACGCGGCCACAGAATGTAGCCCACATAGAGACCGGCCAGCAGCACCACCGCGCCAAATACCACCAATGGTGCCGTGTTTGGGTTATGGCCAGCGTGCCGTTGCCGCCGCCCGGCCCGCCGGGCGGAGCTAGGGGGTTCCTGCGCGAGAAAAGCCACGGCCGACTCCTGCGTGCGAATCGCGCGGATTATGCCACGTCACGCCGCGCCGAACGGGGCGCCCGTCATTTACCATTCGTTAAGGATTGGCTGGCGCCGGCCCCGCCGGTTTGCGACACATGGCCTCCGCTTGTGCGTTGAGACGAGTGATGACCCCTGAGTCCGTACAGATGTTGTTCGCGCTGGCGTTCGGCTTTGCCGTCGCAGGCGTGTTCAGCTCCGGCTACCGGCTGGTCACTGACCGTTTGCCGAGCTTCAACCAGTTGAGCAACGGTCCGGCCGCGGCAACCTTCGCGGTGATCCCCTTGCTGGTGGTTGCGGCGCCGTTCCTCATCATGCGCAACACGATCCTCGGTCAGCGCCAGGAAGGCCGCCGTTTTGAATTCGTCTTCCTTGCGACGCTAATCGCCGGCTTCTGGAGCCCGATGTCCGGCCTGGTTCTGGTCACAACCCTGCAGGCCTTTCTGCTTGTCTAGGGCGCTTCCCTCGTAAGCTTTGTTCGGGCAAGTTCGCGCCTTCCCGGAGGGCGGAATGCCTATTTACGAGCTCGACGGTCAGGCGCCCGAACTTCCCGGCGATGGCCAGTTTTACGTGACGGAAACCGCGGTTCTGATCGGCCGCGTGCGCCTTAAGGCTGAAACCAGCGTCTGGTTTGGCGCGGTCTTACGCGGCGACAACGAATGGATCGAGCTCGGCGAACGGTCGCAGATCCAGGACAACGCCACACTGCACACCGATCCGGGCTTTCCGCTGACCATCGGACGCGACTGTGTCATCGGCCACAGTGTCGTTCTTCACGGCTGCACGGTCGGCGACAATTCTCTGATCGGAATGGGCGCGATTCTGCTTAATGGCGCAAAGATCGGAAACAACTCGCTTGTCGGTGCCGGCAGCGTGGTCACCGAAGGCAAGAGCTTCCCTGACAACTCGCTGATCGTCGGAGCGCCGGCGCGCGCGATCCGCACACTCGACGAGAACGCGGTCGCAATGATCCGCGCCGGTGCCGACATCTATGTTCAACGCGCGAAGCGTTACGCAAATGGTCTCAAGCGGACGGGCTGATCAAGCGGCCGCCTTCTTGGTGTCAACCTGCGGCGGGACGCGAAGCGCTATCGAAAGTCTGTTCCACGTGTTGATCGCAACGGCCGCCGCCGTCAAATCGACGATCTCCTTCTCCGAGAATTGCTTGCGGACCGCCTCAAAGGCTACGTCGGGGACATGCCCTTCGGTGAGCAACGTGATCGCTTCGACCCACTCAAGCGCGGCCCGTTCGCGGGCGGTATAGAGCGGCGCCTCGCGCCATGCATTGAGGAGGTGCATCCGCTCGTCGGTCTCGCCATGCTTGCGCGCATCGCGCGTGTGCATCGCCAGGCAATAGGCACAGCCGTTGATTTGCGACGCGCGGATTTTTATGAGCTCTCGTAATTTCGGATCGAGCCCGGACTGATCGACATAGGATTGCAAGGCAGCCACGGCCTGGAACGCGGCCGGACTCACCTTGGTGACGTCAATTCGCTGCTGCATGAGGACCTCGCGGTGGCTGACATCGCCCCAGCTGCGAAAATTGCGCGAGAAAAATGCCTGCAGTCTGACCGCTTCGTGACCATCACGTGGATATGGAACGCGAAAGTTACTCGTCAAAAAATGTTGCGGCCGGATCTTGGGGGAGATCCGGCCGCTCGCGAACCCGGTCTGGGGACGGGGAGGGGTGGGGACGTGACCGGGAGCGCGAATTCCTTTCCAGTTAGCGCGCCGAAACAATCGCGGGCGCGACGCGCGGTTCGCCAAGCAGGACCCAGGCGTTCGGGTCGGATTGCGACTGACGCTTCACGAAGCGATAGCCGGTCCGCTCCCACGACAGGATCTGCGGTTCCTGATTATCGAGAACGAATTCGCCACGATCGGTCTTGACCGTGAGGACGGCGTGGCCGTCGCCTTTTTTGTCGCGTACGACGGTGATGAGCAGTGCTTCGCGCGGCCACCCGGCCTGCATCAACATCCGTCGCTTGAGCAGGACGTAATCTTCGCAGTCGCCGTAACCATCATCCGGATAGTTCCAGCGCTCAACGACGCCCCAATGCTCCATGTCGGTAATTGGTTTGATTGTCTGATTTACCCAGGCGTTGACGTTGACCATGTCCGCCCAGGCCTTGGGCGAGAGCACGACATCGCGCGGCGCCGATGGCTTAGTGGCGCACTCAGGCTGGTATTCGACGCAGAAATCCACCCATCCGATCGGCGGGCGTGTCGGTTCCCCGATTGCGATGTAAAGCGGCTGTTCCAATTGCGGGAACGGGTTCCCTAGCGACGCGGTGCGCTCGCGCGCTGCCGTCGCGCTTGCCGAGGCCGCAAGCATAGCTGCGGCCATCAACGCCAACATGGCGCCGGTCCGCAGTGCCTGTTTGAGACGCCTAGCCATTGTGGCCCCTTCCCGTCTTGTTGGGGCCACATTTCCCACAAACCGCTTGTATTGGGGCTAAGTTCCGGAAGTCACTTTAAGTAGAAAGCAAATAAAATGTCGATCTAATACTTGTAAAACTCAAATAGTATATATGTAAAATCCCAACGAATACAATTAGAATAAAGTTTTAGGGATTAACGGATTGCGCGCGAAATAGCGCGTCTGGCCACGCAATCTGCGCGTCCGTTTACTTTTGGCAGTCTCGGGATTTCACGGCGGCCGGCGGACCGCGAATGACTGGAGCTAGCACCCTGTTACCGCGAACGCGCAATTCCGCGCTTCTCGTTTACGGCGCAGTGACGCTATTCACCGGTCACGTTTTCTTCAACGAAGTCGGGGTGCTGCAGGCGCATGAACTCGATCGCAAATCCGTCGTCTATGTGTCGCACCACGCGGCCCTGCGTCTTGCCGACGGTGACCACGACGCCGATCGGCGGCCGCAGGTCTCCGGTGATGCCGATCGCCGCGCCGGATTGGGACAAATCGATCACGCGGCAGGCGACATTGGTACCATTGGGTAGCACGAGGCGCGCCATCGGGTTTCGCGGCGCAAACCGCCCATGGCGGCGATCTTCTGGAAGATTGAGAATCTGCCGGTTGGCGAGCCAGGTAAGCTGCGCCGCGAGCTTGTCGCGCTTGCGCAGCGTGGCCGCGATCGTCATTGCAAAGCCGTTTTCGAAAGTACGCGCGATCTTGCCTTCGAGACGGCCAAGATGGTCCACATAAGCGATGATGCGCTCGCCGGGCTGACCGGCCATAGGAGCCCGTAGCGCCATGCCGCCCGGGGACATGTCGACAACCTGGCAGGGGAATTCGCGCCGGTCTGCCAGCATGTATCGGCCGAGCAGGTTAACCTTCACGCGCTGATGGCGCCGGCGCTCTTCGGCCAGAGGCAGAATTACCGGTTTGCTCAAAGGGAGTGCCATAGCTGCCGGGATCGGAAAGCGTTTATTTTCCGCAGCTAGGGAGCGTAGGAGCCTATCGTTAACGTTTCGTTAGTTTGTGCCGTCGCCAGGGCGGTTTTCGCGTCCGCCGTTGTAGACCAGAAAGCCATGTCGCATGCGCCGGCCCATGCCGCTTCGAAATTGTGGGCCTGCGATGTCGGTTTGCGCAGCACCGACATGACGCAGTGTCTGCAGTTCCAGCTCCACGATGGGTTCTTCGCCGAGCCAATAAGGCGGTGCCAATGCGGCTAGTGAACCAAGCGCGCGAATGCGCGTGCGTCCATCATGGTTGATGGGCAGCAGCAGCAATTCCAGTTCGGTTGCGGCGCGCTTTTCCGTTCGTCCAGTCACTCCGGCAACCGTACCAATGGTCTCATTGACGGCTGCATTGGCAATATTCGCAATCTGTGCGCGGCTGGCGTCGCTCCAAAGTGCGTTAAACTCCTCGCCCTTGATTTCGCGGCCGAACAGGGCGCACACGCGGGTGCCCGCAAGCCGGAATCTGATCCCATCAATGAAGTCGGCCGCCAGCATAAACGTGTCACCAAGTTCGTGACGGAGAGCGGCCGGATCGATTTCGGAACGCGTCGGTGCGGAACGTTGTCCCCGCTGACGGTTCCAGTGATCGTATATAACGCGCGTCGATTTGTGTTTCACGAGACATCCTGTGCCGCCGCGAGACGTTAAAGATGCCGCGCCTGTCCCCGATCGGCACAGGCGCGCCGACTCGGTCCGGCGACAATGGATGTGGGGCAGGGATCGTGCCCGGCGCGGTATTTGGCGGCGGCGTCCTGCGGTTAGCGTTAAAACGAGAGTTGGATTGGCAAGAAGGCCTGCCTGTGGTCCCCTTGATCAGTTCGAGAACGCAGTCGAAAATTTGACGCACGCAGTAATTAAGAGCCCGGGGAGGCGAGGGGATGTGACCAGCCGCAAAGGCGGCAATAACCCCGCAACGTGGCTCAAGGGAGGGCTCGCGCCCTCCCTTTTTATTTGTATGCACCGACCCGGCTTGCGGCCGGGTAGCGAGGCGGCGAAACTCAGACGTTCCACCGGAATCTCGTGAGTGAGTCGCGAACCGATTTTCAATATTCCGCCAGTCGTTCTCGCTGTCCTCGCAGTGCTGGCGCTGGTCCACCTTGTCCGCACATTGCTGTTGACCGAACAGCAGGACATCGAATTTCTGCTGACATTTGCTTTCATCCCGGCGCGCTACGACGACTCGGTTGTGCTGGGTGGCACCTTGCCCGGCGGCGGCGCCGACATCTGGACCTTCGTCACCTATGCATTGATTCACGCCGACTGGACTCACTTCGGCGTCAATGCCGTTTGGCTCCTGCCATTCGGAAGCGCGGTCGCTCGCCGCTTCGGGACGCTGCGCTTTCTTTCCTTTCTCGCCGTCACGTCGGCGGCTGGCGCTGGATTGCATCTCGCGACGCATCCTGGTGAGCAGTACCCGATGATCGGTGCGTCAGCGGCGATCTCCGGCACCATGGCCGCGGCGATGCGCTTTGCATTCCAGCGGGGCGGGCCGCTCGGATTGTTTCGCGGCGGAGACGAGCGCGCATACCGCGTACCGGCAATACCGTTGACCGGGGTCTTGCATGATCCACGCGTGCTGCTGTTCCTCGTGGTCTGGTTCGGTATCAACATCCTGTTTGGGTTGGGCTCATTTCCCGTGACCGGCAGCGAACAGCCGGTCGCCTGGCAGGCGCATATCGGGGGATTTCTCGCCGGTCTGTTGTTGTTCTCGTGGTTCGATCGCAGGCCGGATTTACCGCAACTTGAGGACCCTGCTGCAACGCCACATTAGCCAACAACAAAGCGCGGGGCTGACCTCACGGAATTGCGTGTTGACGGAACCGGTGGCCCGGCAGGATCGTTGCTCGTGGCCCGGACTCGCGGGTCGTCCCTGTGAGAGATCGGGCATTTGCGCATGATCGCGTTTTGAAAGGCGATCTTGCTTTAGGGAGGCAGCCATGAACGTGAAGACGGTCCTGGCCGCCAAGAAACGAAGCTTGGGCGGCGACATCGTCTCTATCGAACCGACGGCCAATCTCACGGCTGCGGCAAAGTTGCTTTCTGCACACCGAATTGGTGCAGTCGTCATTCTCGGCGCAGGAGGACGCCTCGCCGGCATATTGTCGGAGCGCGATATAGTGCGCGCAGTCTCTGAGCATGGTGCGGCGGCGCTCAACCTTTCTGTTGGGCAGGTGATGACACGCAACGTCGCGACCTGCACTGCGGACGAGTCGGTCGCCAGCATCATGGAGCGCATGACGGCGGGGAAATTCCGACACGTGCCGGTCGTCACCGACGGAAAGCTCACCGGGCTTATTTCAATCGGCGACGTGGTCAAGCATCACGTCGAAGAGATTGAAAGCGAATCCGAGGCGATGCGCGACTACATCCGCACTGCGTAACCGGCTTCAGGCTG
>JACZDD010126777.1_pt1 | contig 17171 bp, 18 predicted proteins | sample 8641771 | NCBI WGS metagenome assembly JACZDD01 (sample SAMN15324614, study PRJNA640507) | soil metagenome | isolation source: intercropping peanut in the second line | place: China: Luxin town, Laibin City, Guangxi Province | collected 2019-07-25 | depth 10cm m | reverse complement strand
ATTACGGAAAACCGTTGCAACATACCATCAATGCTTATGCCTATGGCGATGTGTGGCAGCGCCCGGCATTGCCGCCGGCGGTGAAGTCGCTTGCCATGGTTGCGATGATGGGAGCCGCCGGCCACAACAATGAATTGCGTGTGCACATCAAGGGCGCACTGAAGAATGGCTGCTCGGCCGAGCAGATTCAGGATGTGCTGTTATTGCTGACGATGTATTGCGGAGTTCCTGCGGCCAATGATGCGCATCGCATCGCAGTCGATGTGCTGAACGAAGAGAAGCGATGAAGGATCAGGGCGGCGGTTCGGTCAAAAGGTTGGGGACCGGACGGCCACGGATGTCATAGACGCGGGCGTAGTAGATGCCCTCGCGTTCGATTTCAACGAGCACAGGCGCGGTCAGGTCACGGCAATAAAAGGTGCCGAGCATCATGGCAAAGTCAGCGCGTTTGCGGTCCCATGTCGTTTCAAAATCGGGCCCGAGCGCCACTTCGGCGGGCCTTTGCGGGCCGCAGATCTCGACGGTCCAGCGCCGGCCCGCAGGTGGCTTGAGTCCCATTTCACTGAGTTTAGCCTTCAAGGCCTCGCTGGCTTGTTTGAAGGCGAGTCCCCAGTAGTCGAGCATGTAATTGTCGTGCGCCATCCGGACGCCGCCCGATGTCCAGTTGAAGGCGGTGTATTGATAGGGGTGCAGGCGCACCATATCGCTAGCCGGCAAGACCAGCCCGCCGATGAATACGGCCGTGACTGCGGCCACTGCCCAGGTCGCGAAGGCCTTTGCCCGACAGAGTACCCAGGCGCCGGCGAGACCGCCAAGCACAGCGAAGGGCGGCACCACGAACACGAAGTGCCTCAGGCCGTTGTAGAGCGCAGGATGTGTCAGCATCGCAATGATAACGGGGAAGAAGGCGGACCCTGTGACGAGAAGAAGATTTGCGCGGCGGGTGAGCGGCAGCTTGCCCGAGCCAAGACCAATGAGTGCGCCAATCGTCCCGGCGAATCCGAGCACCAGCATGATTTCCGGCAGCTTGAGCACAAAGAGATGCGGCAGGTAGCTGGCAGGCATCTGAGTTACGGCGAACAGTTTCCCGGCATACATCTCTCGCCAGGGTTTTTCGAAAAAAGTGTCGAAATATTCGGCGGCGCGCATCGGATTGAATGGCGCCAGCACAGACCACGGCCACAGCAACCCCATGACCAGATAACCGACTACGAGGGCCGGAATCGATCGCAAGACGAACGTGCCGAATCTTGCAGCGGCAGGTTTGGCACCAAGCGCGCGGCCTTCGCCGACGAGGATGACAAGCAGTCCTGCCAGGGCAGATGGCGCAGCAATTCCGGCAAGGATGCGCGAGCCGAATGCAAGCCCAAGACCGGTCGCGAGAAGTCCAATTGTCGCCACGAGTGGCTTTGGATACTCATCAAACGCCCGCACAACCGCGAGGAGCAGTACCGCCATCGCAGTTGCGAAGGGGGCGTCCTTCGCATTCATGAACATGTGACCGTAGTAAAGCGGGCACGTCGCAAGCAGCACTAGCGCAACCAGTCCGGCGACCGGTCCGCCGAGCCGCCTGCCAACGCGCCAGGTCGCGATCAGGCCAACGATTCCGACGGCGGCTCCGATAAGGCGCCGCGTTTCGAACAGCCCGAACGGCAGAACCTTGGCCGCGAGTGCCGCGGCCATGTCGAAGCCGCCGCCATACTTGTACAGATTCACGAATGAAAGCGCTCGCTGGTCTGAAAAGCCTGAGCCGTAAAAGGCCAGCAGCAGGTCGCCGTATTGGGAATGGGTGTAGTCGTCCCATCCGAGACCGTAGTCGCGGAATGTCGCCGCCGCGATAACCGCAACAACACCAAGAACGATAAGGGCCATCCGGTCGGCGAAAAAATTCGCCGACCGCCAGCGGGATGTTTCCGGAAAATCCCGCGAGGTCTGATCCTCTGTGCTTGGCCTACTTGGTCGCCGCAACGAACATTTCTTCGACGTGCTCCCAGTTCACCAAGTGATCCAGGAACGCCTTGAGATAATCGGGCCGCCGATTGCGGTAGTCGATATAATAGGAGTGCTCCCAAACGTCGCAACCGAGAATCGGTGTTGCACCATGAACGAGCGGGTTTTCGCCGTTCGGTGTCTTGCTGACGATCAGTTTTCCGTCCTTGACCGCGAGCCAGGCCCAGCCTGAACCAAACTGAGTCACGCCAGCCTGCGTAAAATCTTCTTTCATCTTGGCTACGCCGCCGAGGTCGCTGTCGATTTTCGCCTTTAGCTTTGCCGGAATCTTGTCGCCGCCGCCATTCGGCTTCATCCATTTCCAGAAATGCGTGTGGTTGTAATGCTGGCCGGCATTGTTGAAGAGCCCGGCATTCTTGCCGAATGATCCTTTCACCACCTCCTCCAGCGATTTGTTTTCGAGCCCGCTGCCTTCCAGAAGCTTGTTGCCATTGTCGACATAGGCCTTGTGGTGCTTGTCGTGATGGTATTCGAGTGTCTCGCGCGACATGTAGGGCGCGAGGGCGTCGTGGGCGTATGGCAGGTCGGGCAAGTTGAACGACATCAGATCCTCCTGGGTGCACAAACGATGAGTCGGAATAAACTGGTTCTCGGATGAAACCGGCCTGTCCCGGACGAGTTCCTCAATCAAGCTAATTAGGCGGTGACGCGGCTCTGAGCAACCAAGCGTAGCCCACTGGGCGCGTCTACGACCGCAAGGCCTGCGGTTAGATGACTTTTGCTGGAGAGAGCACGGTCTATTTAGTGGTTGCCGCCGGCTTTCGAAAAAGCGAGAATTTGCCTTTGCCAGAAGAATTTAGCCGGAAAGCCGCGGCGAAAGTTGCTGGTTGAGAGGGGATCATAAAGTATGGCGGTATTGCTGTTCAGTGTCGGCACTTTCGCCCTGGTGGCGGGGCTGGTGATGGTCGGATTTGGCATTCCGATCAACGAATTTAGCTTCGGAAATACACTTATCAGCGCGGGCACGACGGCGGCCGTTGGCGGCCTCATCATAATTGCGCTCGGCATTGCGGTCGGCCAGTTGCGGCGGATTGCCGAGATGCTGGCAGGTGATTTGCCGGCGAGGTACGCGCAACCGATGGATCTCGTCGAAGTCCCGGGCGCTTCGTCGCCTGCTGCCGGCATACCCGATCGTATCCCATACCCGCCGCGCCCTAGATCGGAGACGCCATTCGCCAAAATGGGACCGTTGCCGGGTGTACCGACGAACGCCACAAGCGATGACGGTTACGACCAGTTCGTGGCGCCAACTTTGCCCAATCCGGAAGAAGCGCCAATGGCGGTGGAGGATGAAATTTCCCTGTCGCCGCCGCAGCCATCTGGCGGTTTGGCACCGAAGACCGATGTGAAGGGCCTTGCTGGCCGGGGTCAAGAGCCGGCCACAGGCTGGAAGCCATCCCCTCCGTCAACTCCGCCGCTTGGATCGCCCCCGCGGCCACTCCAGCCAGCGAAGTTCGATGCGATGTGGCCGGCCGAGACGAAGTCACCAAAGGCGAGCGTCACTGATGATGCCAAGCCATCGTCTGCGCCGGCGCGCGATACGCTTCCTCCCGCACCCAAACGTCCAGAGCCGGAAGCGCAAAAGCCGCGTGCCGTCGCCATTCTGAAGTCAGGAGTCGTCGACGGAATGGGCTACACGCTTTATGTCGATGGTTCGATCGAGGCGGAATTGCCACAAGGTACATTGCGGTTCGCCTCAATCAACGAGCTCCGAAGTCATCTCGAAAAGAATTCATAGTAAGAGCCCGACTGGACTGCTGCTTCAATCTTTCTTGGCTTTTCTTTCCCGAATGCCGCTTTCGTCGCATACGACCCAATATTGTCGTGTCAGACAATGAGCTTTTTCTTGCAACTACAGAAGTGGGATAGTAGTTTTAAATATAGGTCCTCCATTCGTCGGCCTGCGGCAGTTGGTTGAGAGGACCTGTTTGAAGGGGAAAGGGTTGCCAACAACGGCAGCCTCGTCAAACGGGGCAGTTGCAATGACAGACAGCACAGCCAGTGGAAACTTCATCGAGCTGACCGCGGAAATCGTGTCCGCTTATGTCAGCAACAACACGGTTCCTGCAGGCGAGATTCCTGGGCTGATCAATCAGGTGCACGCGGCGCTCGCAAGAGTATCCGGAAAGCCTGCGGAGGGGTCCTCCGAACCGCTTAAGCCTGCCGTTTCGGTCAAGAAATCAATTACCCCCGAGTACATTGTTTGTCTTGAAGACGGAAAGAAGTTCAAATCGTTAAAGCGGCATTTGCGTACCCAATACAACATGACGCCCGAGCAATATCGCGAGAAATGGAGTCTGAATGCCGACTACCCGATGGTCGCGCCAAATTATGCCGCGGCCCGCTCGCAGCTCGCGAAACAAATGGGACTTGGGCAACAGCGGCGCCGGCGTGCGAAGTAACGTCCGGCTGGCATCCAGCCTACAAGGATAAATTCCTAAAAAATTGTGGGCAAGTCACTTCCTGCCTTCCATTCCCGCGTAGTAGGTATATAATCCTAAAGGGTCGGGATTCGAGGTTGCTAGTGACCGTAAAACATCAAATCGTACAGCCGGTGCCGGAGCCGCAGAAACCTGAGATTGACGGCTTTCGTGCGCAACATCTCGTTCTCGGAGAGCGGGACGTCGCGACGGACGCCGGACGTACGACGGTGGTCGTCGACGAGAATGAAAGTCCACTGGCCTGGCTTGCCCGGCGACGCGGGCGAGATGGCCGGGTGATGGTCGAGCCGCACCAGTTGCAGGCTGGCGAAAGGCTACGCGCCGAATTCACGCGTGCGCATCTCATGCCGCGGACAACGTCGAATTGGTCGAATCCGGTTCAGTCCGACCGCCGATCAGGGGGGCATCAAGTGAGTTTTTTGCCGGATACCATCATTACAGCTCGGCAACGCGTGCATCATGCGCTTGATGCAGTCGGTCCGGAATTTTCCGGTCTGCTGGTCGACGTATGCTGTTTTTTGAAAAGGCTCGAAGTAGCTGAGCGTGAGCGCGGCTGGCCAGCGCGCTCTGCAAAAATCGTGCTGCAGCTTGCGCTTGAGCGGCTCGCTCGGCATTACGGCTATGCTCCAAGTACACGCGGCCGCGCTCGCTCGCGACTGCGCACTTGGCTCGCGAATGATGCTGAGTTCGGGGTCGACTGACTGTGGCTATGCTACGGCAGCCAGGGCCGCGCCGGCTTCCCCGCGGATTCGCTGGACCATCGAACGCAAACCATTTGAGCGTTGAGGTGTGAGATTTTCCCGCAGACCGATCCGGTCGAACAGCGCCAGAGCGTCGGTGTCCAGAATTTCCCGTGCGCTCTTGCCGGAATATAACGCGAATAATATCGCGATCAGGCCGCGCACGATGTGCGCGTCGCTGTCACCTTCGAACGTAAGCACCGGGCCTGAAGATCCGTTGGGCTTTACACGTGTCAACAGCCAGACCTGACTAGCGCAGCCTTGAACCTTGTTGGCTTCGGAGTGAGCGCTCTCGGGCAAAGGCGGTAGCATACGCCCAAGCTCGATGACGTAACGATAGCGGTCGTCCCACTCCTCGAGTAGTGCGAAATTCTCGACGATTTCATCAATAGCCGTCATGAGGGACATATATACGGTCGCGCTCAGCGCCGCCAATAGATTGGCAGGTGCCAAATGCCACGAAATCGGCCTGAATTGGGGTGTTTATGCCGCTGGGCCGTTAGAGCGTGCTTCACGCCGGGGCGGCAATGGGACCGGGGCACGCCAGGCTGGCGCTATGTCGCTCGGGGTCAGCGTGCCCTGACCGCTAGCCGCCTTGCTGTCGGTCTTTTCTGGCGCTGCGGGCTTTTCACGGAACTTCGTGATGAACTCATAAAGCGTCCGCGCACCGGCTTCGGCCTTGTGGCCGATAGCGACGGCGACCTTGCCGCCCGTTACGCAAGCATCGGGCTGGCGTTCGCAGAAACCCCGGGCATCGGAAACAGCCGCGCTTGCGAATGTCACGGCTTCCGACGCGTCAATTTGCGCATCCGGTGACGTCGACTTGTTGCCGCTTGGCAGCAGCACGCACACGACGCAGAGCCAAAATGCCATTCGCAAAAGAAAGAACATGACCCGACCCGTAGCGATCCCCGGCAGCCGTTACACTGCGTTTGAGACAAACCGTAGCAGACAGCATTGAAACTGTTGTTCGAAATGCGACGAGCTTTTTGCGAAAATTCGAAGCAAATTTTCGTCAAATTTGAAATACTCGCGACTGCAACAAATTTCTCACATGCATGTTCCGCCTCCGTTTATCAGGCTTCGGCGGACTGCCGACATGGTTACCGGACCGGTAAGAATTAGCTGCAGTCGCCTCGTGCGCTACACGATGGCAACTGAAATTTCACCATGACCGGCGAATGGCCGACCAATCGTCCTCAAGGTGACGCGCGCGGTGTTGATAAGGCATTGGCGCGTCCGGCCCTTAGCCTTCGCTTAATCGCCTGTGTCCTAAGGTCCGCGCGAGTTAGGGGCGCGTCTGCTTGCTGAGACGTGACAGGGACGGTGAGTTTTCTCTCGCCAATACGAAACTACGTCGACGCTTTGGTGCCTGTCGCCGCGCAGCAGGATGCCGTTACGGCCGCGCGCTATCGTGCTTTCATTTTGCCGCGCTTGATGGGAAGTCTCGCAGCGCTCGCGAGTCTTCCGGTTTATCTGGTCTTGCGCGGCGTACCGACTGAAATTGAAATCATTGTCTTCTCCTGGCTCATTACCCCGATTCTGATCGTTTATTTCCTGGTTCGCACCGGGCGTTACGAGATCGCACACATTCTATCGTCGCTCTCGCTGAGCGCGCTTGCTGTACTGGTCGCGATTTTCGCGGGCGGCATCGGGTCATCTGCAGCGATCTGGCTCGTCGTGGTGCCTCCGGAGGCGGCACTTTCGGGATCGCGCCGGGTTGTGCTGATTTCGGCTGCGCTTTCGATGGCCGCAGGTCTGTTGCTGCTGATGCTCGGCATGATCGGACTTATACGGCCGAGCAGCATGGATATGCATGCGGCCCTTGCTGCGCTCGCAATCATTTCTGCGTTGCTATATGCGACGGGTCTGGCACTCGGTGCTGTGTCGCTCGTTCGTACAAGTACCCAGTTGCTCGGCGCAGAGGAAGATCGCTATCAGCTTTTGGTGGGCAACATGACAGACGTTATTGTCCGTTGCGGCAAAGGCAGCTCGGTCATTTTCGCTTCGCCGGCGGCGGAACCGCTGCTTGGCGTTCCCGTCGCCGAACTCGCCGGCAAAGAACTTTTCGAACGCGTGCACATCGCCGATCGCCCTGCCTTCCTGGCCACACTTGCCGATGCGGCACGTTCAGGTGAGGTGCACTCACTTGAATTTCGCATCCAGCGGAATGTCGGAGCGGGACGTCCCGGCCAATTTGTCTGGGTCGAAATGCGGTGCAGGCCATTCGAATGCGTACCAGCTGGATGTGAAAAAGCGGATCAAGATGTCGTTGCGGTCCTCCGCGATATCAGTGAACGAAAGAGCCAGGAAGACGCGCTTAGGACGGCTCGACTCGAATCCGAGCGGGCGAGTGCGGACAGAAGTCGCTTCGCGGCCACCATAGGTCACGAGCTTCGCACGCCCTTGAACGCGATCATCGGCTTCTCCGAGATGTTGTCGAACACTTCTCTCAAAATCAGCGCATCGGACCAGGTCGAGTATGTGAAATTGATCAACGGTTCGGGCCGCCATCTGCTTTCCGTCGTTAACAGCATGCTCGACGCTTCAAAGATTGAAGCCGGCCACTTCGAGCTTGCCCGGGAGAGATTCGTGCCGGGACCGGCGATCGAGCATTGCGTTGATTTGCTGGCCTTACAGGCACGGGAAGCGGGCATCGAGCTTCGGCTACGCCTTTGCCAGAATTTGCCAGAGATTGCAGCAGACAAGCGCGCGTTCAGCCAGATACTGATCAATCTCGTCTCAAACGCGGTGAAGTTCACGCCGCGCGGTGGCTGCGTGACCATTGGTACGTCATGTGAAGGGGCAAGTTTGGTGGTGACAGTCGAAGACACGGGCATCGGAATTGAGCAAAACAATCTTGCGCGCCTGGGCGAGGCCTTTTTTCAGGTGCGCTCGTGCCACAACCGCAAGCCTGACGGATCGGGTCTGGGGTTATCGATCGTCAAAGGCCTCGTGAAGCTGCATGATGGCGAGCTGATTATTCGCAGCCGCGTGGATGAAGGAACTCGAGTGACTGTCCGATTGCCTATCGACCCAAGCGGCCACCGGACAGCGACCAAAACGGTCAAACTCGCGACGGAAAGCCACCGAGGCAATCTGTACGTCTCAAACGATTGGGTGAAGAAAAGTGCGTAGACGATCATCCCGCAGGGGTTCCGCAAGTTTCGAAAGTGCAGGGCGCATCGCTGGAGCGATCGCACAGCATCCGCGCGAATTCGTCGCGATGGTGATGTCGACGGTTGCGATTTTCGCCATCGTCATCAACGCGCTGTTCCTGCAAAAGGGACCGCATCCGGCACCAATATTTGCGGCCCGTCCGCTGCTCCAGCAGGACGCAACGCTCCCGCCACGCCTTTCGGGCACGTCGTCCCCTATCGGGTCGGATTTGGCAGCCCAGGCACGCGTCCAGCTGATCGCAAATATCCAACGCGAATTAAGCCGGAAGGGCTTTTACGATGGGCCAGCCGATGGAATTTGGGGCTCGAAAACCGATGCTGCGGTACGCGATTTCCTTCAGGCTTCCGGCTCTAAAGTCAATCCGGAAGCGAACGAAAATCTGCTCCGCGCGATATCGAACTACGTCGCGAAGCCGGTAGCTGCCGCAGCCGCCGCAGCCGCATCGAGTCCGCCGGCAACGGATCCCATCGCCAAATTGATTGCGCCGTCCAAGCGTATCGTGTCGATACAGCGCGCTCTCGCCGATTTCGGGTACGGACAGCTCAAGGCAACCGGCGTTTATGATCCGGAAACACGGAGTGCGATCGAAAAATTCGAGCGCGACCACCGTCTGCCAGTGACCGGCCAGATTTCCGATCGCTTTGTGCGGGAACTTGCTGCCATGACCGGGCGCCCGCTGGAGTGAATGGCGTCGCTACAGTCGCTCGTGCTACTGAAGCCGATGCGCTTAAAAACCGGAATTTGGGTGGCTGCCTATCTGCGCCGCTGCAATGTCGAGGGCATTTTTGCGGCAGTACGCCGGCGCGGAGCCGAAGAGGCTGGCGCCATTTTTGTCAAAATAAATCGGCTGGATGGCACGGGCGCGCTCTACGGTCCGGCTCCGCAATCCGCGTTTGACGAGGCTCAGCCGGCCGATCGACTGTTCGTCGCGCTTGTTGGGCGAGATACGACGGCAGCCGAAGCAGATATCGAGGCGCGCCTGACGAAGGAAATACGTTTTGACCCGGATCTTTGGGTCATCGAGGTCGAAGACCGCGCCGGTCGAAATTTCCTAGACAACGTTGTGCAGTAGCCCTTTCTACCATTCGTTGATCTTGACCCGTCCAGATTGCGCGTTCTGCTGTCCGCCGGGCTGGGTTTTTTCCGTGCCGTACGAGCGCGCGTTGCGGCGTTCATCGTCCCAATAAGCCGGTTCATGTGCCGCGTGCGGCCGAACGGGATTCGTCTGCCAAATGGTCAGCATGTACTCGGCGGCGGCTGAGCTCAGCTCGCCATAGAGCTGGCACAACTCGAAAATGCGCGGGACGGATTGGCCGACGACAGGGTTGAGAAAAAGCAGGATTCTTTGTAGCACGTCCGTTTTCATGCCGAGGACTTTCGCCACGACGACTACGGGCTCGCCTGAATCGTCGAATGAAATTCGTTCGGCGAGCCGTCGGCTGATATTGAGAGCGCGCGCAAGGATGCGACTGAATTCGGAGGAATTTCGTCGCAGTGCCGCGCGCTCTAGGCGCCGGATCAGTTCCCCATCAGACGGCACCGGGCGGCGCCTTGTTGGGTCCGCTACGACATCGAGGTTCGTGAGGATGAGACGCCGCTCTTCTGGCGCCGATGAGAAAAACAACTCGAGCAAGTCCTCGTGATGCCGGTCCGGTTTGACGGCAGCCAGGCTGTCGAGCCTGCGGATGACGGCGGCTGGCGCCTGCGGATACTGTCGGAGTTTCGCAGCGACCGCGGCACGCGTGCTTTCGTCGACCGAATCAATCAGGCCGAGCACCAGTTCGACATATTGAGTTTCCTCCTCGCCGCTATGCGAGGGTCGTTGCACGTATAGATCGGTCAGGACCCGCGCCAGAGTAGGGCGCACATCGACGCCGTCCCGGCAGGCCAAATCGACCAGGCTGTCGACGGGAACGCGCGCGGAAGGCTTTGCCATACTCATACGCCGGCACTACAGGATGGCCGACATTAGCTGTCGCCCGTTAGCAGAGCGTTAACCTTGCAAGTCCTTTAATTGCGCAACGATGCCGGTCCGGCGAGCCAGAGGAAACCACGCTGGGGCGGAAGGGGGATAGCAATGGGCGAAATCATCAGATTTCCCGACGACGCGGGCCCGCGCGGCGGCAAATATGTCGACGCAAATACCGAACCGGCGACGGTAATCATTCTTCCCGTTATCAGAATTGAACGTGACCCCGATGGCTCGAACGGTCTTGAGCCGGACAGTGGAAACAATCACGGCCGCCGTCGGCGTCGTCGCGCCGCGCGCTGATAGGTCCAATCCCCGAATCCGATGAGAAACTCACTGCCGTCAGCGCTCAACAAGGTGTGGCGGCAGGCGCTTGTGCTCACCAGTGTCACGCTCCTTGCTGGCTGCGCAAACTATGATTTTGGCGAAGTCCATCCGGTATTGGTGACCGATGGAATTCACGACTGGCTCGGGCGGGAATCGGGCGCACCGAAACGGGTTCCTCTTTCGCGATTTGAATACACTGACGATGAGCGCGCTCTGCGTGATCTCGCCTATCCGCTGATCGAGCCACCTTTTGATCGGCAGCAATGGTACTCGGTCGCAGGCGAATATGGCCTGTATCGCACCAATTCAGCCAATTATAGGAAGTACTCCGAACGGCTGGAGTCCACCTGGAGCCGTTCGCCTTCCTCACGTTATTCGCAACTTATCGACGACGTCCGCAACGATTTCACGCGTCTTTCGCAATTTTTTGAAACGGCCACCCGCGTGGTCGACATTGATCAGAAGCGGCAAAAAAGTATGAGCTTCATTTCAAGCCTCAGCAAAAAGGAGCATGAAAACGCGGTGCGCAGGATGCGAGAAAACGCGCACGTGATAGCAATTGTGCAGCAGAGTCTCGCCGACCGCGTTGCCTCGTATCATTTTGCGCTTGAACGGCTTGTTATCATCACGCCTTCTCCGCAGGCGATCGAAGCCGAACGATCAATCATCTTGTTGCAAAAGCAGATCGCGCGATATCAGCAGCCTGCGCCCACCTGGGTGCGCGAGCCGAGCCTGGCGTCCATGAACTAGGTTACTTCCTGGTTCGCGCTGGTTCGGTTTGCCGCGTGCATCGCGATGCCGCTACAGTGCCCTGTGCGACCGGCATCAATCCCGGCTCCGGCGCCATCGCGCGGATGGCGATCACACCTGTGGGTGTCGGCGACTCAACAATCAGCCGATCGGCAGCAGTGATCTCTTCGTCTTCCGGTACTTGTTCGTGCTGTGCGGCCGTCATCAGGTCGAGCTCAATGACACGCCGGCCCGCCGCTCGATCGTTGATGGCATAGTAGGCAACGTCATACCGTGTGTAGAAGGAAACTGAAGTATAGGCTGGGCTAACTGGCACGGTGAGCTTCAGCGGACCCTCCGAAAGATCATACCGACACACGGCGCTCGCAAACGCGGGATCCATGAATGGCATGATCGCCTTCTCCGGCGATGGGATAGGTAGCGCTACGACGGTATTGATGGGTGCAATCGGCGTTAGTCGCGCGTAGGCATCCTGCGTTGCGGTGCGCGGCAAGATGATAACCGTTGCCAGATGCACGACTCCGCCAAGAAGCGCGCCGCCTAGTAGCAAGAGCAGCCAACGGATCATGGGCAGCTCCGGGTCGAAACTGCGGGCATTGGCACCTCGCGGCCGGCCTTCGTCGAAACACCGACGGCGGTGTCATAAAGGCGCAGCACCAGTTGATAGCGCTCGATGCCGCCTGTTGGCAGCCAATTGCCGGGATTTGCGCGCGGCGCCACGACAATCTCGAAGTTTCCGTCGGCACGCCGAACGATCTCCTCGCTTGTAAATCCGTAGCGGTTGATCGAGTTCGCAATGAGATCGCCGTCGTTGTTGTAGAGGGTCAACGTCCAAAAACGTGCGGCCGGGGTAATTCCGGACAGGACAATGTCGCAGCGGCCGTCCAGACGTTTCCCGTTGTCATCCTCCTGGACGGTGAACGATACGCCGTCACCGAGCGCAACCGGCAGCCGTCCGGCGCGGGCAATGGACGCGCGTGCATATGGGTCGGCGTCCACCGTTCCGGTTTTGGGCCAGGCTACCCAGCTCTCGATGGGCAGCGCACCGAAGGCGGCACCCCGGCTCAACGCGAAGTAGGTCATGCCCAGACCGACGATAGTCGCGACGGCGAGGGCGAATAATGTTCCTGTCAGCAGACGCACGATCGATCCGCTTGCGTGGGTAAGAAATCGGTTCTGTCAGAAGAGATTACGCCTGTTGTCCGACGGCGGCCAATCAGTTGTGGTTGCCGAACGCGCGTCCCTCCAACGACGCGGCAAGAGCGTCGCCATTGTCGGGCACTTGAGCCTGCTTGCCCTTGCCGCTTGAAACGGTCGGACGTGCTGGTGCTACGGGTCCGAGAGCGCGATTGGCGTCGTCCATCATTTTCTCTACACGTACCAACACATCGGCCCCTCGCTTGGTGAGAAGTGCAGGTCGTGGAGGCGGCGGAGCCTCGTTGGACTTCGACTTTACCTCGGCGACCGCCGGCTGCTGGCGCACCTGCGGTGCGGGAACTCCGGGAAGTGCCTTCAATTCGATTCCTTGATGGGCGTAGGCCATGATCTTGTGCCATGTCATTGCTGGCACGGAGCCGCCGGTCATGCGGTTCATCACCTGGTAGTCATCATTGCCCACCCAGACCCCACATACGAAATTGCCGGTGTAGCCGACAAACCAGGCATCGCGATAAGCATTGGTCGTGCCGGTTTTTCCTGCGGCGGCAGTGTCGTCAAGTCTCGCGCGCCGACCGGTGCCGTTCTCGACCACGCTGTTCATCATCTTGATCATGTCTCCGGCAACGGCGGGCGGCATCACCTGCCGCGGCTTTGGGCCGTCACGATCAAAGCGCCACACCAGGTCACCCGTCCCGGTGCGCACTTCGAGGATCGCATGCGGTGTCACTGCCTTGCCCAAATTGGGGAAGGTGGCATAGGCGCCGGTATGATCGAGCACAGTGACTTCGTCCGCGCCGATCGGCAGCGAGGGCGTATCTGGAAGCGGTGTGCGCACGCCCATGTTGTGAGCGAGCTTAACAATCTTGGCGCGCCCGACCTTTGCGTTACCGTTGCCGATCGAAATTGAGAGCTTTACCGCGATGGTATTGATCGATCTTGTGAGCGCCATCAACAGCGTCATCGAGCCGGAATAGCCGTTGCCGTAGTTGTGGGGGCACCAGTTGCCAATACAGACGGGACCGTCGACCACTATCGAGGTCGGCTTCATGCCATTCATGAGCGCCGCCGCGTAGACATAAGGCTTGAACGATGAGCCAGGCTGGCGCATTGCGTCAGTCGCGCGATTGAACTGGCTTGCGCCGTAATCGCGTCCGCCGACCATCGCCCGCACAGCGCCATCCACGTCCATCAAGACCGCGGCAGCTTGCTTCGCGTGATATTCCTGACCGTATTGGCGCAACGAGCTCTCGACGGCCGCATCGGCGTTGTTCTGCAGGCTCGTATCGAGGGCCGTGCGCACAACGAACACGCGTTCCGTCATCGATTTCGGGAACGTGTCGACGAGCTTCTTCATCTCGTCGAAGGCCCAGTCGAGATAGTAGTTTGGCGCACGATCGTCGCGGCGATCGACGGGCGTGGCCGGGTGGCGGCGAGCTCCGAAGACCTGGCCTTCCGTCATCATGTTGGCTTCGACAAGATTATCGAGCACGACGTTGGCTCGCGCGCGGGCCGCCGGCAGGTTGATGTGCGGAGCAAATTTGGTGGGTGCCTTGAACAAGCCCGCAAGCATCGCGGCTTCGGCGAGATTCACGTCGCGCGCCGACTTGTTGAAGTAATACTGAGCTGCTGCATCGACGCCGAACGCGCCGCCGCCCATGTAGGCGCGGTCGAGATAGAGCTTGAGGATCTCGTTTTTGGTCAGCCGCGCTTCGAGCCACATCGCAAGGAACGCTTCCTTGACCTTGCGCTCGAGCGTTCGTTCATTGCTGAGGAACAGGTTTTTGGCGAGCTGCTGTGTTATCGAGGAACCGCCCTGCACAACACCGCCCGCCTTCGTGTTGGCGACCAGTGCACGCGCGGTACCAGCGAGATCGATTCCGAAATGCTCATAGAAGCGGCGGTCTTCCGTCGACAGCACCGCCTTGATCAGATGGTCGGGGAATTGGTCGAGCGGAATCGAATCGTTATGCCGAATTCCGCGTGAGCCGACTTCGTTACCATAGCGGTCGAGAAATGTGACGGCGAGTTCGGACTTTTTCAGCCAGTCGTCGTCGGATGTCTCGCGAAATGCAGGTATCGCAAGCGCCAGCAGGACGACCAGTCCAAACGCACCCAACGTGGCACCTTCCGAAAACAATTCATTGAGCCAACGCCGCCACCCTGAAACGTGGAAGCGGTCCATGAATGTCGAAAAACGCTCGTAGGACTCGCGGGCGCCAGAGGCGCTGCGGAACAGGCTGAAGTCAATCCAAGCGTCCAGCCCGAGCAGGAACCGCTTGATGCTTCGCTTCCAGTGCTCAGGAAATAGGTCGCGCAAGACTTGTTGCTCTTGAAAAGACGCCGGCCGGACGCCGGGTTAAGTAATTTTAGCCGATCAGCCAACCCGCGGCCAATGCCACGGTTCCACCCGGTTGGAACCAGGGTGAACGAAAAAATACCGTAAAAATGGCCGAAATGAGCCTCCGGCGCGGTCCGTGACGGAAAGCCTGTGAACAGGTACAACCGAGCCTCATTGAGAGATTCCTATTATGCCTGATCCGCAAGCTCCATTCTGGCGCCGCAAGGCAATGTCAAAGATGACGCGGGCCGAATGGGAAAGCTTGTGCGATGGCTGCGGCCGATGCTGCCTAAACAAGCTGATCGACGAGGATACCGACGCGACCGTTTTCACCGACGTTGGTTGCAAATTGCTTGATGGCGACAGTTGCCGCTGTCGCGACTACGCGCATCGTCAGTCCAAGGTGAAGGACTGTGTCCGGCTGACACCACGCAATGTGCGCCGCCTCAAGTGGTTGCCGCCGACTTGCGCCTATCGTCTGGTTGCGGAAGGCAAGGATCTAGAGTGGTGGCATCCGTTGGTGTCCGGCGATCCGGAGACAGTGCATCGCGCCGGTGTTTCGGTGCGCGGCCGCGTGACGGCCAGCGAAGCAGACGTGCCCGACGACCGGCTGGAAGAATACATTGTCAGTTGGCCAGGCAAGTGGCCAAAAGGCGCGCGCCGTCCGTCATCGGCTCGGCGAAGCGGCACTCGTTAGTCCGGCTGAAGTCCTTATCGCCCTCGCGGTACGATTGAAAAATCATAGGCACGCGGCTCAGGCGCGCCGTAATACGAATAGTGCCACCATTCGCGGAAGTAGTTGGCAAAGCCGTGCCGGCGCATTGCGGATTGCAGCAAAAGGCGCCACTGCCGTTGCTCTGGAGCTATGGACGTGTTCGCCCCGTAGCTCCTGGTGTCGAAGCAGTCGAAACTCGTTCCCATGTCTACGCTGTTGTCAGGCGCCCTCTGGTCCGCCGGGCCAGTGCACGGACCGTAGCGCACGGTCTGGTCGAAGCGAGGTGTATGAGCGACTGGCAACCTGACGAGCGTAAGGTCAATCGCGGTGCCGGTGGAGTGCCGAGACCTTGCGGCAATAAAGCCGAGCGCAAAAAGACTTCGCTTGTGCAAGGCCGGATAAAAGCGCCGGGTCGCCGCATCATCGATTCCATCATGGGCCCACGCGACCATGGCGAGGGAAGCCCTGATCGGCCGATAGCAATCGTAGACTTTCAGGCCGAGGTTTTGCCGTGCGAGGTCGGCTTGAACCTGTTTGAGCGCTTCTGCTGCTTCGCGCCGCAGCACGCATTCGGGCGTGCTGTACCCGGGAAGAGGATGACCGGTGAAATTGTCGGGGGTTGCGTACCGAATGTCCTGGACGATGCTCGAGTCGACGTCGCGCAGATAGACAAAGCCGGGCGCAAGCATATCGCGGGCACCGGCTGGGACGACGGCAAGTAGGACGGTGAGTAGTAAAGGTAATAAACGCAAAAGGAGTTCCTGTGGCCGCCGGCGACGCCTCATCCTATTGCCGCACATAGCACCCCCGCGCTGCACCGTCTTGCTTTGGGAGAACCGGCAGGGCATTGAGCGGGTTGGCGGACATTGAGCTTTCGAATCCAAATTATGACCTCAGCAAAGCCAAAATCCAGGCCGCGACCAACAAAGACAGACGCACAACCTGAGCTGCGCGCGCTGACTCACCCGGAGGTCAGGGCGATCGTCCTCGGGATCATGCTAGCGATGTTTCTCGGAGCCCTCGACCAGACAATCGTCGCAACAGCGCTGCCGACGATCGGACGGCATTTCGGCAATCTTGAAGACTTGTCCTGGGTTGTAACGGCCTATCTTCTCACAGGAACGGCTGTGACGCCGCTTTATGGCAAACTCGCGGACATTCACGGTCGCCGCGTCGTCATGCTCACCGCAATTGTCATTTTCGTGACGGGTTCGGTTGCGTGCGCGCTGGCACCCACCATGTCCGCGCTGGTGCTTTCGCGCGCGTTTCAGGGCCTCGGTGGTGGCGGGCTGATGGCGCTCGCCCAAACGATCATCGCCGACATTGTTTCTCCACGCGAGCGCGGACGCTACCAGGGATATATCGGTGCCGTATTCGCGACCTCCTCGGTGGGGGGACCGGTGCTCGGCGGCTTTCTGACGGAGCATATCGACTGGTCGCTGATCTTCTGGATCAACCTGCCGCTCGGGCCGTGCGCACTGGGGATGACTTCGAACGTGCTGCGGCGCGTGCCTTACCATCCACCCAAGCACAAGCTCGGTTT
>JACZDD010220290.1_pt1 | contig 17241 bp, 16 predicted proteins | sample 8641771 | NCBI WGS metagenome assembly JACZDD01 (sample SAMN15324614, study PRJNA640507) | soil metagenome | isolation source: intercropping peanut in the second line | place: China: Luxin town, Laibin City, Guangxi Province | collected 2019-07-25 | depth 10cm m | reverse complement strand
CGATGCCGGCGGCGGGCAGGCGCTGTGGGACGAGCTTTACGCGCCCTTCGGCGTGAAGCCCTTCATGGGCGGAAATACCGGCGTGTGCATGGGTGGCTGGTTCCGTCGCGAGATCAAAAGCCTCGCCGATGTGCGCGGCCTGAAGCTGCGCACGCTCGGCCTCGGCGGTGAGGTCTATCGGCGCCTCGGTGTGACGCCACAGACGACGCCGCCCGCGGAAATCCTGGTGAGCCTGCAAACGGGCGTGATCGACGGCGCCGAGTTCGTCGGCCCCGGCACTGACATTGCGCTCGGCCTCTATCGCGTCGCCGCCTCTTATTACTATCCCGGTTTCAACAAGCCGAACGGCACCGGCGAATGCATCGTGTCGCTGAAATCCTGGAACACGCTGCCCGGCGAGCTCAAGGCCATCGTCACGCATGCCTGCGCGACCGAAGCCAACTACGCACTCGCCGAAATGGAGCGGCTCAACGCGCAGGCGCTTGCCGCGCTGGTGAACGAGCACAAGGTGAAGCTCGCGGCCTTTCCGGAGGATCTCATCGGCGCCGCGCGCAAGCAGGCGACCGACGTCGTCAATGAGCTCGCGGGCAAGAACGCGATCGCCGGCAAGGTGCATGAATCCTACGCGGCGTTCCGCGAGCGCACTGCGCCCTGGTCGCGCGTGTCGATCGAATCGGTATTGCGCGCGCGGGGGGCGTGAGGCTTTTATAGCCTGGCAAATCCGTAGCCGGAGCCCGTTCGCATGGATGCCAAGCTCGAAGAGCTATCCTTCACCTATTTTCCCGAAAACTACCGCTGGTCGCACGGCCTGCTGATCGGGCTTAACATGGCGCCGTGGGGCGGCGCCGAGATCGGCGAGGTCAACCGCGTCGGCCTGCGCCTGAGGAACCGTATCGGTGACGACGACGCGTGGTTCCGCGAATGGGCGCGCGAGGCGCGCACGGTCGAAAATCGCGGGCGCGAGCGCATCGCCGAAGGCTTCACCATAAGCGGCGCGCAGTATCTGCACCGCGCCAGTGCCTACTATCACGTTGGCGAGCGCTTCCTGCAGCCGAAGAGCAAGGAAGGGTTCGACGCCTATATGCGCGGCGTTGCGTGCTTCCGGGACGCTGCGAAGTACATCAAGCGGCCGCGCATGGAGCATGTCGAAATTCCCTACGATGGCACCAGCCTGCCGGCGGTCTATGTCCATGCCGAACCGGCGAATTCCTCCGGCAAGGTACCCGCGGTCGTATTTTTCGACGGGCTCGATGTCACCAAGGAGATCCAATACTTCAAAGGTGTGGCCGACCTGGTCGCGCGCGGCATCGCCTGTCTTATCGTGGACGGGCCCGGCAACGGCGAAAGCATCCGCTTCCGCAATCTCCATCTGAGGCCGGACACCGAGCACTACGCGACGCCGGTCTTTGACTTCCTGTCGGCGCGGCCGGAGGTCGATGGCAAACGCATCGGCGTGATGGCGATCAGCCTCGGCGGCTACTACGCGCCGCGCGCGGCGGCCTTCGAGAAGCGCTACGCCTGCTGCCTCGCCTGGGGCGCGCAGTGGGACTATCAGAAGATCTGGCGCGACCGCTTCGAGCGCCTGGCGCGCGCCGACACGCCGTCGCTCTCGGTCGCGCACCAGCACATCGCCTGGGTTCTCAACGTGAAGTCACAGGACGAGGTGCTGAAGCACCTCGAGCCGTTCAAGCTCGACGGTGTCGTGCAGAAGATCAGCTGCCCGTTCCTGATGCTGCACGGTGACGGCGACGAGCAGATCCCACTGAGCGAAGCGCAGAAATGCTTTGATGCCGTCGGCTCGAAGCAGAAGACGATGAAAGTCTTCACCCGCGAGGAGGGCGGCTATCACCATTGCCAGATCGACAACCAGAGCATCTGCGCGGCCTATATGTGGGATTGGCTCGAGCAGGTGCTGCAACCTGCACGGTGATGGCTTCTGAAGTAAAGTTGCTGATGCGCACCGTCGCTCGCCTGCTCGCTGTCCTTTTCCTCGCCGCCGCGGGTCCTGCCGTCGCGCAGGAAAAGCGTTCGATTGACCCGATGCTTCCCGGCTCGCTCAATCCCAAGCCTCTGCCGCCGTTGAAACATGCCGACGCGCCGTCAACGCCGGCCAAGGAACTGTTCGCGCGCATATCGACGCCGTTTCCCGGCCCGCCGCGCTCGATCGGTGGTGATTTCGACGGCTGCCTCGCCGGCGCCGTTGCGCTGCCAATCACGGGACCGGCCTGGCAAGTCATGCGGCCGTCGCGAAACCGCAACTGGGGCCATCCGCAACTCATTCGCTTCATCGAACGGCTCGCCACGAACGCAAGACAGGTTGGCTGGAACGGTCTTTTGGTTGGCGACATGTCTCAGCCGCGCGGTGGGCCGATGCTTTCCGAGCACACCAGCCATCAAATCGGCCTCGACGCCGATATCTGGTTTGCGCCGATGCCAAACCACGTGCAAAGCCGCGAGGAGCGCGAGCTCGGCTCGGCCACCGATATGGTCGCGCCCAATCTGCGCGATGTTGATCCGGACGTGTGGACCCACAGGCACGCTGCGCTCATCCGAACGGCTGCGCAGGATCCGGTGGTCGTCCGTATTTTAGTCAACGCGGCGATCAAGAAGGCGCTCTGCCGCGAGGCTGGAGCTGATCGCACCTGGCTTTACAAGGTGCGCCCCTGGTACGGTCACGCCGAGCATTTTCATGTCCAGATCGCCTGTCCCGCGGACAGCACGGAATGCAAGCCGCCGGCCCCGCCGCTCCCACGCGACGGTTGCGGAAGCGAGCTCGACTCCTGGTTCAGGGAATCGACGCTGCATCCGCCGCCGCGCAAGCCGAGACCGGTTTTGACGCTGGCCGGGTTGCCTCCCGCGTGCAGGCAAATCGTCAGAGCGCCCTGATTCTCGATGTCCGCTTTACCCCCGAAAGTGAACCTGTGCAGCGCGCAAGCGCGTGTCCGCTAAGGGTCATTAGCGGACACATGCAGTGCAAAAAGGCATTCCGCTTGGGCGCTCTCATTTTCCAAGCAGCGGGCAGAACGTGCGTTGGGTATCCTCTTCATCCAGTCCGGCGTTTATAGGGACCTCTTCGACACCATTGAAGCGAAGATAGAGGCAACGCTTTTCATAAACCAAAAGACCGCTGGCGCTATTCGGCATGCTGGCGGAGCCGACATATACACCACGACTGAGCAGGTAGCCGATTAGCAAACCGCCCGCCAATCCCAGAACCGCACGACCAACTGTTGGCCAGCGCATTTCAAATACCCTGATTTCACAGAGGGCTCTGAAAGCTAACAAAAATTGCGCCTGTGCGTTGGACAAAATGGCCGCAGCCGGCCAGCCGATGCCCGGACATTGCGCGCCCCAGAATGCGGTGACTACATCGGCCCCTGGATATTGTTGTCGTGGACGACCTGGCTCCAGCGCGCGATCTCGCTCTTGAGCAGCGCGCGTGCGGCGGCAACCGTGCGCTGGTCTTTCGGATAAGGCGACACGCCGGTGTCCGCCCATGACTTCACGATCGCCGGGTCGGAAATGATCTCCTGCAGCGTAGCGTTGAGCTTGTTGACCACGTCGTCGGGCGTTCCCTTCGGCGCGAACATAGCGTGCCAATAGAGGATTTCGAGCTTGGGCCCGAAGGCTTTCACGAAACTGTCGGCGGTAGGCAGTTCGGGTGATTTCTCCTTCGCGGTGATGCCATAGGCCTTCACCTGTCCGGCCTTGACCTGCTGCACCACCGATTGCGGGGTCGCAAAGAACAGGTCGACGTGCCCGCCGGCGATGTCCTGCAAGGCCGGAGCCGCGCCGCGATAGGGGATGAGGTCGACCTTGATCTTGGCCTCCTGTGCCAGCAGCGAGGTGGCAAGGTGGCCTGTCGCGCCGACGCCCGGCGTCGCCGCTTTCAGCGACTGCTTCTTCATCAGCGCCAGAAGCTCGGTGAGATTGTTAGGCTCGAGCGTCTTGCGCCCGACCAGTACCAGCGGGTTGTTGTTGATGAAGATGATCGGGACGAGGTCCTTTTCGGTGTCGTAATTCACGTTCTTGTAGAGCGCGACATTCGCTGAAATCTGCAGGTTATGGATGAGCAGCGTATATCCGTCCGGCGCAGCATGCGCGACGCGGCCGGTCGCAATCGTGGTGCCGCCGCCGCTGACGTTCTCGACGATGAAGTTCTGCTTGAGCTTGTCCTGCAGCGCCTGGGCCAGGACACGCGCCACCTGATCGGTAGGCCCGCCGGCCGGGTAAGGAACAATGATGGTGACGTTCTTGCTCGGATAGGTCTGTGCCCATCCCGGTGCGGCGAGAATGAAAAGGCCGACAACGGCCAACACGAGTGCGGCGGCGCGCTTCATAGTTTCCTCCCGGCTTGTTTTCAGGAAGCTTACGCCGCGGGAATGATCGGCAACAAGAGGTAGGGCTGGCGTCCGGTGGCGAAGTGCAATGTGTTTTTGCAATCGAATACGGCCGGCGGCCGATCGTCCTTGTCGATGTGCAGGAACGGCCCGACCCCCTTCATGGGATAGGGCGCGTTCGGCAAAGCGATATCGCGGCCATCGACTTCGTAGTCCTTGCCGCGCACCGAGAGCGCGAGCCGGTAGCCCTGCGGCACCACGATCGATGTCGGCCAGATCTCGACATCGAGCTCGACTGGTTCGTTCGGTTTGAGCGGCTGCTCTTCGTCGTGCGTGTGCCAGGGGCGGTACGGCTTCGACAGCTTCGGATCGAGCTTGCGGTGTGACGCGCGCAGCCAGCCGAGACCAACCGGGGTGCGTGGGTCGTTGGAGCCGATGAAGGTAACTTCCTTGCCGGCAGGATCGAACACGCGCAGCGCCAGGAACAGGTCGGCGTCGGTCGTTTCCGACGAGACCCACAATTTCGCCGCGACCGGGCCGGTGATTTCGAGGTCCTTTGTCATCGGCGGCGTCGAGAAGGTGAGCCCGTCGCCCATCGTTTCATAACTGAGCGTCGTCGCCTGTGACGGCGTGTCCGGGCTCAAGGTTTTTGCGTCGGGCTGCAGGAAATATTTTGTCCATTGCGTGCGCGCGAGTGGCCATTCGTGCTCGGCCCGCAGCGCGAATTTTTCGCCCGGATGACGGATGTTGAGCGACACACGCGGCTGCTTGTCCCAGCCGGTGTTCTCACCTTTGAGGAAGTGGCCGAAGAATTTTTTCTGCAAGGCCTCGCCGTAGCGGCTGTAAAAATGTGTGAAGTGCGTGTCGCCATGCACCTCGAGCCACTTCTGCTTCGAGCCGGCGCGCAGCCAGCCTTCGAAATTGCCGCGCGTGTGCAGGCCCATGCCGCCCCAGTTGCCGGCGGAGAGCAGCGGCGCCTCGATATCCTCGAATTTCGCGATGCGCTTTTCGTAATAATTGTCGAAGAGGCGCCGCCGTTTCGGCTCGCCCGGCGTGTCCGCGACGTTTTTGGCTAACGCCTCCTTCGGCAGCGTTTCCGGTCCGGCCACATATTCTCCCGTCACCACGCTCTTTTTGCCGCGCGTACCGACACCGTGTTGGACGCTCGCCACCTGACGCGGGTGCCAGCTGTTGAGGAAGTCGCTGAGAATGCCGCCATGACGGCACAGCTCGCGATAGTAGTCGGATGAGCCTTCCCAGATGCACAGCGCGGTGAGGTGCGGGGGGCGCAAGGCGCCGACCGTCCACTGGTTCATCGCGTAGTAGGAAATGCCGTTGATGCCGACCTTGCCGCTGCTCCAGGGCTGCGTGCCGGCCCATTCGACGCACTGGTAGAGATCCTGCGTCTCGCGCTCGCACCAGACGTCGAGATAGCCCGGCGACTGTCCGGCACCGCGTGAATCGACGCGCAGGCAGGCATAGCCGTCCGGCACCCACTTCTCCGGGTCGACCAGCTCCCAGTTTTGGTACTTGTTACTGGAGCCTTCCAGCACCTCAGGCGCAGCTTTGACCAGCCGGTCCCACAGACCCTTGTAGCCTTCCTGGAATGCAAGGCCTTTGGCGTAGGGACCGTAGCTCAGGATCACCGGGTAGCGGCCTTCCGCCATCGGGCGGAAAATATCGGCGCGCAGAACGATGCCGTCGTCCATTGGGATCGCAACGTCCCAGTCGATGCGCATTCCGTCGCGGATTTCTTTTTTTGCTTCCATGGGGCTCCATTCCGTCGTTAGGCTGATGCCGGGCGGTGACGCTTGACCGCCTCAGGATTGGTGGAATCGGCGCCCATATAGATGCCGCGCTCCCAGCTTCTTTTCAGGGGGTCGGATACCTTGAGGGTCATCTTGCCGATGTTCTGGATTTCGATCTCGACGGTCTCGCCGTCTTGCAGCGCGCCAAGCCCCTCATGGTTGGTGCCGCAGGCGATGAGATCGCCCGAGTTCATGGTCATCACGGTCGTCGCGAATTCCACGAGCGCCGGAACGCGATGCTCCATGTCGTCGGTGCTGTAATTGTGGCGCAGCTGCCCGTCGTTCCAGAACCGCACGATCAGATCGTTGGGGTCCTTGATCTCGTCGGCGGTCGCGATGCAGGGGCCGAGCGGCGCAAAAGTGTCGAAGGATTTTCCGAGCCAGCTGGTGAGCGGACTTGCCGGCCAGGTTCGTCGGCCTTGCTCGCGCGCCGAGACGTCGATCATCGTGGTGTAGCCGAACACGGCGCTCTTCCAGTCTTTCGCCTTCACCATCTTGGCGGGACCCTTGATCACCAGCGCAAGCTCCGCCTCGTGCATGAAAATCCACGGCACCGTGAATTCGGGAAGCACGATGGTGTCGCCCGGCCCGATGACAGCGTCGGGGTTCTTCATGAACATGTTGAGCGGCCGCGGCTCGCGTTGCGCGTGCTCCCAGTAGTTGGCGATGCAGGCGAGAATTTTTCCGGGGCGCGGCAGCGGCGGCCGCAGGCGAACTTTTTCAGCCGGGATGGCGGCTCCGTCTTTGGAGAGCTTGTCGAGCGCGGGACGCAGCGTTTCGAAATCGTCGATGATGCCCTGCATCACCAGCTGCGGCGTGTAGTTCTTGCGCGCCGCCGGGGAGATATCGACGACGCCGCGGTCCGTGAGCAGGCCGGGCAGGGTCTCGCCGCCGGTCGATGACTGGAAAAGTACAAGTTTCAAGGATGTTTCCCGGGGTCGTTTTCTATGATGCGATCACTCTACCATTCGGCAACCCGGCCCCGCTTAAGCGATTTCCAGGTAGGGCTCCCAGGCTTCGATCGCGACCCTGACATTGGGATCGGAATCCGGTCCCCACAATTCGCGGCCTTCGAAGCGGACCGTGTAAAGCCAACGCGGGTCCTCCGTGTGTTTGTTGGCGTTGCTATCGGGAAAGACGTGACATCCGACAATACGCACGACCTCACCGGTGTGGCCACGGACATAGCGCGGCAACCGCGTGTGCGTTTTCGGATGGATATTCCGCGCGCGAACTCTGTCGCCAACCTTGAATTTTGCTGGAGCAGGCGCGGGGCGCTCGTAAGGGGAGCCGCAACGGACCATGTTTGCCACTTGCGCTGCCGTCACAGGCTGCTTCGCCTTTTTGACCGGTTCATGCGCCCGGCCTTCCTTGAGCTCTTCTGGCGTCGCCATCTTGTAGTGCAGCATCATGTTTTCGAGCGTCGCCACCCACAGACCGTAGTAGCTCATGTTGAGATATTGCGGAGGCGGCAGGCTCTCGCGCGCGAAACGAAACTCATCCAGATTCCAGATGTTGGCGACGCCAATGGCAATGTTGAGCGCAAAGGCCTTCTTTTCCCAATCCGCATGAAAAACGGGTTCGTTGGCTTCGACCTGCACTGAGCCGAAACCGTGCATTCCCCCCATGTCCGCTGCGCCATTCATTTGGTTGCTTCGCCCGGACGTTTCGGAAAGCCGGTGCCGACCATGCTGTTGCGGGTCACCAGGTCGGCTAGCCTGTCTTCGCTCCAGCCGTCGGTGCCTTCCGGCCGCACCGGTATCACGAGGTAGCGCAGTTCGGCGGTCGAATCCCAGACGCGGATTTCCGTTTGCGGCGGCAGCTCGACGCCGAAGTCGTGCAACACGGCCCGCGGCTCCGCCACCGCGCGCGATCGATAGGGCGCTGACTTGTACCAGAGCGGCGGCAGGCCGAGCACCGCCCACGGGTAACAGGAGCACAGGGTGCAGACGACCATGTTGTGAACGGCGGGCGTATTCTCCAACGCCACAAGGTGATTGCCTGATCGGCCTCCGTAGCCAAGCGATCCGATTGCCGCGGTCCCATCCTCGAAGAGCCACTTGCGAAACGCCGGGTCGACCCAGGCTTTCGCCACGACCCGCGCTCCGTTGCGCGGGCCGATTTTCTTCTCATAGGTTTCGATGAGTTCGTCGATTGCCGCCGGGTCGATATATCCCTTTTCGAGCAAAATCGATTCAAGCGCGTGCACGCGCAGTTGCATCTCCGAAAGCTCGGAGCCGTGATTGTGATGATCGTGGGTGTGATTGTGTTCCATTCGGCGACTATAGCGAGGCGGTTGCCCTCATCAACCGCGGGTCAGCACCATCGGCGCTGGAAGGAAAATAATCCTTGACAACGTGACGCTCCCCGGTTACCGCTTGGACAGGTTCGCGGAGCTGCGCCACGCGCGCCCGGCGACCCATTCCCACAAAACAACATCGGAGTTTTCGCCATGGCGAAACGAACCGGCGCGTCCGCACGCCAATCTAGGACGAAAAAATCATCGTGGGAAACCGTGCAATCCGGTCCGGACACAGGTGTGATGCCAGGCGTCGGGGAATCAGAAAGCGACCTTGTTGCTCGCCTGCGGCGTGCGGTGCTCAACGAGCTGACCGCGGTCGAGTCACTGCGGGATCGCTTGAAGAACGAACCGCAGAGCGGAGCGGCCGCCGAACGTACGGCCCGCACTTTGTCGAGGCTCACCGATACGCTGCAAAAGCTGCAGCGCCTGCAATGCGCCGTTCCCGTTAATGGACCAGACTATGACATGCCAGCCGATATCGATGAATTCCGTAACGAACTTGCGCGCCGCATTGACGAAATGGTCGCGAGCTGGTCGGACGAGGGAGGTGGTGAACGATCCGTCGCTGCTGAGCCCGATGATCCGGCTGGCCGCTGACTTTGCGATTTTCGCGCATAGACATCAGACCTCGCCCGCTTGCGGCAACGCCGGACGGCGATGGACGACGTGGCTGGTGCTGGGCGGGCGAGGTGCCGGCAAGACCAGACTGGGCGCCGAATGGGTGAGAGCGCAGGCGTTCGGAACGCGGCCTTATGCCGAACAGCGTGCGATGCAGATCGCGCTCGTCGGTGAGACCGAGCACGACGTGCGCGAGGTCATGATCGAGGGACCGGCCGGCATTTTACGGGTGTCGCCGCGGCACGAGCGCCCGCAATGGACCCCGACGCGCCGCCGCCTGGAATGGCCAAATGGCGCCGTCGGACTGGCGTTTTCCGCGGAAGACCCGGAGCAGTTACGCGGGCCGCAATTCGACGCCGCGTGGTGCGACGAGCTTGCGAAATGGCGGCATGTCGATGCGACGTTCGACATGCTGCAATTCGGCCTGCGTCTGGGCGTGCGGCCGCGGCAGCTCATCACCACCACGCCGCGGCCAATCGCGCTGATCAAGCGGTTGCTCGCCGATCCGCGCACGGCTGTCACACGCGCCTCCACGCACGCCAATGCCGTGCACCTGTCGCCAGCATTTCTCGATGAAGTGCTTGCGCGCTACGCAGGTACGCGCCTCGGGCGGCAGGAAATCGACGGAGAGATCATCAAGGACCGTGCCGATGCTCTGTGGACGCGCGACCTCATCGAGGCCGTGCGCGTGCCAAAGGCGCCGCCGTTGCTGCGCCTAGTGATCGGCGTCGATCCACCGGGCTCGGCGCGGCCGGGCTCGGACGCCTGCGGCATCGTGGCGGCCGGGATCGCGGACGACGCCACGATCTACGTGCTGGCGGATGCCACGGTTCAACAACTCGCGCCGCATGGCTGGGCGAGCGCCGTGGTGGCGCTGTTCAGCCGGCTGAAAGCCGACCTGGTGGTCGCCGAAGGCAACCAGGGCGGCGACATGGTGCGGGCCGTATTGCAGCAGATTGACCCCGCGATACCGGTGCGCACGGTGCATGCAACGCGGGGAAAGTGGCTGCGGGCCGAGCCGGTGGCAATGCGTTATCAGCAAGGCAAGGTGGAGCATATCGACCCGCCACTGGTCGCCTTGGAGGACCAGATGTGCGACTTCGGCATCAGCGGGCTTTCGTCGGGCGGTTCCCCCGATCGTCTTGACGCGCTGGTGTGGGCCGTCACCGACCTGATGATGCGCGGGACGGGGCCGCGCGTCACGGTTCTTTAGCGACCGGCTGGCCCAATCAGGGCGGCTCCATGCCGTGATGCTTGATCACAGGGGCGGCGTCGCCGGCGGCAAGGGCATTGATCAGGGCCTTCGCCGCCTCCGGCTGTTTAGCGTTGGCGTGAATGCCGGCCGAATAAACCGTGATTCTCTGAATATCCGGCGGCAGAGGGCCAACATAGTCGATACCCGGGGCGAGGATTAATTCACTGATTTGCTGAAAACCGACTTCGGCTTCGCCGCTTGCGACAATCGTTTCCATACGCGCGCCTGTGGGAACCTGCTTGAGCTTCGGCCTTATCTGATCAGCGATGCCGAAGCGCTCGATCAGACTCACGACATGATCCCCGCTTGGTCCAGTGGAGTAGCCAATCGACTTGGCGGCCAGAAGCATCGTCTTTACCGCTTCGCTCGAACCGATATCGGGCTTGGGCGCACCCGCGCGCACGGCCACTCCGACAGCCGACTTCATCAATGGAGTCCGGCTTCCCGCAGCGACTTTGCCTTGCGCGATGAAACTGTCGATGACCGGTGCGCCGACAATAACGACATCGTAGATCTCGCCGTCGCCGACGCGCTTTCTGATGCCGGCCGTGCCGGTCCATGTCGCGACGACTTTGTGCCCGGTGCTCTTTTCGAATTGAGGAATCAGCTCGAGCACGATTTCTTTTGTTGCACCGGTTGCGAGCATCGCGATGTCGGCGGCGCTTGCCCGCGAAGAAACAAAAAGTACCGCCGCCACGAAAACAAATGCGACCTTCATGATCCCCCCTGTCTCGCGCCATATTGTGCAGTCGGCCGGACAAGTCTTCAATGGGTCATGAGTGGAAAGGCGTAACACCGGCTCTGCGCCGAAAGCGGCATATTGCCGGTGCGATTGACACAGGAGCTATTGCCGAACGTCCAAAGGATCCGCAACGGTCCTTATCGTTAATCAAACGTTCCAAGATTATTTCAAATTGCAGATCGAGACACGCACGAACATTCCGCTTTTAATTTTGCACTTTCACAATTCATCAAACTGCACAAATTAGATTTTCCGCTACTCGCCAATCGTCGCTATTGCCGGTTGTTGGAGGAGTTCGGTGCTCCGTTGGCTACCTGTGCCTGCTCGGGAGTTTCTTTCCGGCGTCTTGCATCATCCTGCAAAACTGGCCGCGGATGACGCTGTAGAAGGACGCATCCGCGCTGAACAGATCAGCAATATCAAGCGCTACCTTTCCTCGATGATGCTCGCCAACGCGTGCAATGCGTCGGTTCTTGTCATCGCTCTTTGGTCCTCTCCACAACGTGAAATGGCGGTCGTGTGGGCATCCGCGGTCCTTCTGTTCACAATTTACTACGGGTTCAAACATCTCTTCTCTACCCGCACCAAACCCTCATACGTCTCGACCCGGGCGGTCGTCCGTGCTGTCCGCAATGCGGTGCTCCTCGGCAGCCTATGGGCGATGCTGCCGCTATTGTTCTTTTCCAACGCCACACCCGGTGGTCAGGTTATCATCGCGTGCCTTTGTGCGGGGATGCTGGGCGGCGGCGCATTTGCGTTTGCCAGCATTCCGGCCGCGGCCATTGCATTTACGACCCCTATTGTTATCGGCTCCGCAATAGCGATCGGTCGCAGCGGCGAGGCGGCCTATATCCTCGTTAGTGTCCTGATGGTGAGTTACATCACCGTGTTGTTGAAGGGAGTTTTCGTCCATTCGGCGCAGATCGCAACGAGGGTCACCGCGCAGGTTCAGGCCGAAAGGAGGGTCAGGCGAGACGAGTTGACAGCCCTGCCAAACCGATTGGCCTTTTATGAGGGGCTTGAGGCTGCGTTCGCACGGCTCGCACGCACGCAGGAACAATTCGCCGTCCTTTATTTCGATCTCAATGACTTCAAAGATGTCAACGATAAATTCGGGCATGCGACAGGCGACAAATTGCTCGTGCACGTCGGCGAGAGACTCAGAGAATGTGCCAGAGACCTCGATCTGGTCTCGCGATTGAGCGGCGACGAATTCGCTGTGATCGCGGCAAATACCATGAGCCCGGACGACGCCATGACGCTGGCAAGTCGAATAATTACGAGTCTCGATACGCCGCTTGTCATCGACGACATCGAACTCTGTGCGAGTGGCTGTATCGGAATTGCCTTCGCGCCGGCTGACGGTGTCAATCCTGAAGCGCTTCTTAAAAGTGCAGACGAAGCCCTGTATGCCGCCAAGCATGGAACTGGTGGCGCAATCCAGATTTACAATTCCGAATTCAAAGAGCACACGCGTCGGCGGCGCAGCCTGGAACGCGACCTTCGCTCTGCGCTCCGTCGAGACGAATTCTTTCTGGTCTTTCAACCGATATTGTCTCTGCGCGACAATCGCATTTCAGGAAACGAAGCCTTGTTGCGGTGGAAGCATCCGGCGCTGGGCGTCAGGACGCCGACCGAATTGATGAGCATTATCGAAGAAACCGGCCTCATCCATGAAATCGGCGATTGGGTTATCCACGAGGCGTGCAAGGTTGCGGCGACCTGGTCGGAAAATACACGCGTGGCTGTCAATATATCGCCAACCCAGTTGCGAAAAGTGGGACTGTTATCCTGCGTCGTAAAAGCCTTGACCGAGTCGAGACTGCAACCCGGCCGTCTCGAGCTCGAGATTACGGAATCGGCGCTCGTCGACGACAGCGAGTTCGTTCTCACGAATTTGAAGGCTTTGCGCGAGCTTGGAGTCCGAATTGCTCTGGATGATTTCGGAACGGGATATTCCTCTCTCACTTACTTGAAAAAGCTTTCTCCGAATTGCGTGAAGATCGACGGCTCATTCGTGCGCGACGTGCTTACGAACGCAGGCTGCGCATCGATCATCAGGTCTGTTATCGGTCTCTCGCGAGATTTGTCCATCAATGTTGTCGCCGAAGGCATTGAAACCGCCGAACAGCTGTCATTTCTCCGCAGCTGTGACTGCAACGAAGGGCAGGGCTTCTTCATCAGTAAGCCAATCTCGGCTGACGAGCTGCTTGAGTTCATGTCACGAAACGATGCGGCGGGAACAATTGCCGGCACCGAAGCGGCGTCGCCGGTCAATTTATTTCAATACCGAAAAACCAACAGAAACACGGCGTAGGCATCATAGCCGCGCGCCGCGCTAGAATTTCTCCACCCAGGGCCGCATTTCCAATTCGGACGTCCAGGCGCTGCGCGGTTGGCACAGCACGCTCCAATAGTTGGCGGCAATCGCATCCGGATCGAGCATGGAGTCAGGCTTGTCCGGCGGTTCAGTCCGTACTGCGCTGCGGATGCCGCCATCGATCACGAAGTGCGCAACGTGGATGCCAAGCGGCGACAATTCGCGGGCCATGCTTTGTGCGAGGCCGCGCAAAGCGAACTTCCCCATCGCAAAGGCAGCAGACTGGGGGTAACCCTTCACGCTCGCCGAAGCACCGGTGAAAAGAATGGCGCCATGACCATTGGGAAGCATGCGGCGCGCCGCTTCCTGTGCCACAAGAAAGCCGCCAAAGGCGCTGACGGAGACGGCTTTCGAGACATCGGCAGGGGTCAAATCGACGAATGCGCCGCGCACGCGTGCACTCGCATTGTAAACGACGACGTCAGGCGCGCCGCAGGCGCGCTCGACCTCGGTAAATAGCCGCGCCACGTCGTCCACTTTGGTCGTATCGCACGCATAGGCCGCAGCACCGGTTTCTTTGCAAAGCGCAGCAAGCTTGTCGATCTGACGCGCTGCGAGCGCGACCTGCATGCCTTTGCTGGTGAAGAGTCTCGCCAGCGCCGCGCTCAGGCCCATGCCTGCGCCAACGATGAGCGCTGTCCTATACGCAATGGTCTGCATGGAGGATTTCCTTTGTCAGGCTTCCTGCCCGTCGGCAATGGTCTGCAAGCGCACCCGGTCACGAATGGCGATCCGCTGGCGACCGCCCTCGATCACGCCGGCGGCCTCCCAAGCGCTCACGATCCTGCTGACCGTGTGTAAAGTGGTCGCTGTCATTTCCGCAATATCCTGGCGGCTCAGCGGGAAATCGATTGTCGTCCCGCCTGCCGAAGTCTTGCCGGCCTCGTCGGCAAGCTTGAGAACAGCGTGGGCGACGCGCCGCTCGACATCTTCAGTTGAAATTTCCCGGAGGCGCTGATGAGCATCCTGCAGACGTCCTCCGATCACGCGCATCGCGTTGCTTGCGAGCGCGGGATGCCGGCCAATCATTTCGGGCCAGGCGGCCGATGGCCATAACAGCGCAAGGCTGTCGACGATCGCAGTGGCGGTGCCGGGATAGTCCTGGCGCCCGAGCGCCATCGCCACGCCGAACAAATCGCCCGGGCTGACAAAGCGTACGACGATTTGCTCGCCGTGTGGGGTCACCTGGGTGACCCGCAAGCGTCCATGCAACAACAGGAAAAATGAATGCGCCGCCTCGTGTTGGGAGAAGACGGCTGTGCCCTTGGTGTAATGCCGCGCATGGGCGCGCTTCAAGATGTCATCGAGTGCCTCGGCCGAAAGCCCTTCGAACACCGGCAGGTCGGAAATCAGGGATTGGTCAATTTTCAGCGCCACGCAAAATATCGTCGTCTTGGTGAGGGCAGGCGCGTGCATCATAGCGGACCTCACTCCGGCGAGAAACGGCGCCGGCCTCCCGTCCGGAGGCCGACGCTGTCGAATTTACAGCCGGACGCCTAGTGCGACATGGATTTCGCCGATTTCTCCGGGTCGTAGTCTTTATAGACGTCAGAATTATCGGGGCCGGTGACTTCGAGCACGCCGGCGAGGCCGCGCTCGACCCGGCTCAGCGCGTGATCGACGAGCATGAACTTGCCGGGGTCTTCCAGTTTGATGTCCACCACAGTTGCTCCGCCGGGTGGCACTGTTGTGGTTTGCACGTCCCGCATCGGGCCGGTGGTCAACGAGCCGAGATTGTAAACGCGTTCGAAGATCTCACCGATGACGTGGAACGAAGATGTATAGTTCGGGCCGCCCACGCCGAAGAAGATACGGACGGTTTCTCCGGTCTTGGCCTTGAGCGGCTTTTCCTTGGCCAGCGCCAGGGAGGCGCCATTGAAGACGAAATACTCGGGTCGCTCCGTAAGCAGCTTGTCATAGCTCTCAGTCAGCTCGCCTTTACTGCCGAGCTTCTGCTCGGTGTAGATCTCGCCTTGCATGACGTAAAATTCCCGGTCGACTTTGGGCAAGCCGCCTTCAGGCTCGACCAGGATCATGCCGTACATGCCGTTGGCGATGTGCTGCGCCGCCATAGGCACGGCGCAATGGTAGACGTAAAGCCCGGGATTGATTGCGGTGAACTCGAAGCCGCGCGATTCGCCGGGCGCGGCGTCAGTTGCTTTCGCGCCGCCGCCCGGGCCTGTCACAGCGTGAAAGTCGACGTTGTGCATCATGATGCTGTCGTCATGGTTTTTCAGGCGCACTTCCACTGTGTCGCCGACGCGCACGCGAATGAACGGCCCAGGGACCTTCTGGTTGAATGTCCAATAGCGATAGGTCGCGCCGTCGGCGAGATTGCCCGTCACTTCAATGGTCTCAAGGTCGACCCTGACGCGCTTTGGTCCGCGGCTGCCAATCGGTGCCGGCAGTTCGGTCGGATCGCGCACGATCGATATGGGTCCGTCGGATTTTACGATCTTGCTGACCTTGTGTGCCGGCAACACCAGTCCATTCGCAGGTTGAGCATGGTACATGCGCGGTTTGCTTGGCTCTTCCGCGGCCGCAGCGCTGTTGCCGAACCACTTGGACGTTGAGCACAGCTCCATGAATTGCGGATCGAAGAATGCCGATGTGAAAGTAACCGCAGCGAAAAGTCCTGCTACTACGGTGCCCATGCCGACCATCACACGGTCGTTTCGGTTTTTTGGGAGCTTCATGGCTGTTGCCCTTTCCACCTCGTGCTTTTTTCAACTGCAACGTAGGAAGAGGGCCCGGCACGCTCTTTGCGCTGGCTCAAATCGGTGGCGGATCGACAAATTGCCGCACGCCGGCCGGCTCTTTATTGGGGCGATGGGATTTGTTAATTCTTGATGTCCGTTGTTCGCGCTCGGTGGGGGCCTCAGCTCGCGCTTCTTTGGTGCATCAATGCCCGCGTCGCTGGTCTTTCTGCCTCAGCAGGGCATCGAGCGTGTAGCCATTTGGGCAGAATTCATGGAAATTACGAGCTGCAGTGAAACTGGCGAGCTCGTGTCTGCAGCGGCCCTTTTGGACACAGAGCACGCAGGTTCGTCGCAGGTCTCGCATCGTGGCTGGGTCGCCCTTGTCGAGAGTCAGCTCATCTATGGACAGCGCGCGCAGCATCTTCGACACGTCGTTCGCCGCATCAGGTCCCTTCGCGGTCAGGCCGCGAAGGTCGCTGAGAGGCACGCCCAGGTCTTTTGCGATGCTCGCTGCCTCGTCTCGGCTGCATTGCCCCAATTCATCGCGCGCCCCATGAAAGGAACGGGGTTTTTTCAGCCATCCCGCAATGGCTTCCAGCACGAATTCAACCGTCGGGTACGGTGAATTTCCCGCTTCGCGTTCGGACATGGCGGCGTCCTCCGCTGCGAACATCGACAGGCTCTTTCAGGACGCATCATTAGTCTGGCCGGGCCGGCGGTCTTTGTGCTGGGTCAAACTGACGGGGGATCGGAACGCAAAAAAGGCCGCCCTCGCGGGCGGCCTCTTTTCGAAACTCGCGCCCTTATCAGGCCGCGCTGACCTTCTTGAACGCACCTTGCGAGAAGAACTGACGGATTTCGTTGGCCGGGCGTGCCTTGCTGAACAGATAGCCCTGCATCTCGGTGCAGCCGATCGCCTGCAGTGTTTCCATTTGCTCGCGCGTTTCCACGCCTTCGGCGGTCGACGTCATGTTCAGGCACTTCGCGAGGCCGGCCACCGCGTTCACGATCGCAAGCGGTTCGGCGCCGTTCGAGAGGTCCTGAATGAACGAGCGGTCGATCTTGATCTTGTCGAACGGGAAGCTGCGCAGGTAGCT
>JACZDD010064584.1_pt1 | contig 17312 bp, 14 predicted proteins | sample 8641771 | NCBI WGS metagenome assembly JACZDD01 (sample SAMN15324614, study PRJNA640507) | soil metagenome | isolation source: intercropping peanut in the second line | place: China: Luxin town, Laibin City, Guangxi Province | collected 2019-07-25 | depth 10cm m | reverse complement strand
CCGTTGCCGCTTGAGAGCGTTTCGTCTATTTAAATCGCACGCGCGCCCGTAGCTCAGCTGGATAGAGCGTTGCCCTCCGAAGGCAAAGGTCGGACGTTCGAATCGTCTCGGGCGCGCCAGCTTTCTCAATAGTTGCGTCGAGCCAACTATGCCCTTTGGGGCAATACCTTCCACCTTCTGTTCCGGACTAAGTTACCGAGCAATCCGCGTGTGCACGGTGGAGGCTCTACGCAAATCGCAGGAGTTTGACGATGAAGCCCAACCGCCGAACCAGTATCGGTCAGCGCAGAATCTGTTCCATGGCTGTCGCAACACTCATTGCCGCCTTGGCCCCAGCAAATTGGGCGCTCGCGCAAGAGACGGCAAAGGGATTGCTCGCGATTCAAGTGCGCTCGCAGGGGCAGGTTTGTGACAATCCGATCAGCGCAGCGAGGGATAAAAAGCATTCGGGGCCGGATGTGTCGGTTTGGGTCCTTCGATGCGAGAACAACTCGTACAGAGTCCGCTTGGCACCCGACATGGCTGCACGCATACAGCGCCTCAAATAAGCAGCTTGAATGATTTCGCCCCAGCGCGCACGGCGCTCCTTGCGGCGGGCTGCCATTCGTCACAAATGTATCGGCAGCAACATCCATTGCCGAGACGGACGTCATGAAACTCCCCGGCCCAGATCACCCGATTACCATCACCCGCAACGGCAAGCGCGTGCGCGTTACGTTCGCTGGCCGCATCATCGCCGACACCGAGGGTGCGCTCACGTTAAAAGAGGCGAGCTACAAGCCCGCACTCTACGTTCCGCGCGCGGACACCGACATGAGCCTGCTCGCCCCGACCGAACATCACACGCATTGCCCGTACAAAGGCGACGCCAGCTATTTCACGATCACCGTCGATGGCCGCAGCGCCGAAAATGCTGTGTGGTCTTACGAGCAGCCCTACCCCGCAATGTCGGAGATCAAGGAGTATCTCGCGTTCTATCCGGATCGCGTGGACAATATCGAGGAAGCTTGACGCATTGCGTCAGTGCAAGCGCGGCCCTTTGAGGAATTTCATGCGGTCGGATGAATTCACCCGCACATCGAAGGTCACGCCTTCGCGATAAAGTGTGAGTGGCACCTCCACTCCGGCACGACCCAGCGACCAAACTTTTCGATAAAACGCGGCAAGCGTCGAGACGCGCTCGCCCTGCACAGCCACGACGACGTCGCCGGTTTTGATCTCGGCGCGTGCGGCCGGGCCTTTGGGCGCTATTCCAACGACGACGATCTTGTCTTCGATCTCGGTCGAGTAGAGTCCGAGCCACGGTCGAACGGGCCGGTTTACCCGGCCGAACTTGCGCAGGTCCTCGAGCACCGGGGGAAGCAGATCGATCGGCACAACCATGTTGAGATGTTCGTTCTTGCCGTTGCGCTCGCGCTCGAGCTGCAGCGAGCCGATGCCGATCAGTTTGCCTTCACTGGAAATCAGCGCCGTGCCGCCCCAGTTGGGATGCGCCGGGTAAGTAAAGATCGCTTCCTCGAGCACATATTCCCAATAACCGGCAAACTCCTGCTTTGCCGCAATGCGGCCGGCAAGCGAGCGCGTGCGGCCACCAGCGCCGCCGACGACGATGCGTTCGCCGATATCGGCGATGCTCGACGAGCCAATCTCGAGCGGCGGCAGGTCGATCTTGCCGAGCGCCTGCACGAGGCCGAAACCGGTCTCCTGGTCGAAGCCGAGCGCATGCCCTTGCACGACCCGTCCATCACCGAGATGCAGCCAGACTGTTTCAGCCTCGGTGATCAGATAGCCGATGGTGAGAACGAGGCCGTCATCGACCAGCACGCCGTTGCCAGCGCGCTCGACGCCGAGCGTGTCGGCAGTAAACGCGTCAGGTGGAACAATTGAGTGCAGGCCAACCACTGAAGACAGCGTGCGTTCGAGATCGTAGGAATAGTCCTCTGCACGCGGCTGCACCGACTGCGGCACTTTCCATTCGATCAGCGAGGCCATCGCCATGCTCCTCGGGTCTCCCTCCTATAATACGCCGGATCATGCCGGCGAAAAGACGGCACTCACATGTTAGTGTGACCCCTCAAACCATGATCCCGCTCTCCATCCTCGACCTCTCGCCCGTCTCTGTCGGCTCCACGGCCGCACAGGCTCTGCGTAATTCGCTCGATCTTGCGCGGCTCGCCGATGAGCTCGGATTCGCCCGCTACTGGGTGGCCGAACACCACAACCTGCCGGCGATTGCGAGCTCCGCGCCCGACATCATGATCGGCCAGATCGCGGCGGTCACGAAGCGCATGCGCGTCGGATCGGGCGGCGTGATGCTGCCCAATCACGCGCCGCTAATGGTGGCAGAGCGCTTCAAGGTGCTTGAGGCTTTCTATCCCGGGCGCATCGATCTCGGCCTTGGCCGGGCACCCGGTACCGACCCCGCGACGTCTTACGCGCTGCGCCGGCGCCAGGGCATCAGCGAGGAAGATGATTTTCTCGAGCGATTCAACGAGCTGATGCTGCTTGAGACACGCGGCTTTCCGGTCGGACATCCATTTCACAATGTGCGCGCAATGCCGTCCGACGTGACGCTTCCGCCGATCTATCTTCTCGGCTCGTCGGATTACAGCGCGCAGCTGGCCGGGCACATCGGCGCGGCGTTTTCATTCGCGCACCATTTTGCGAATTTCGACGCGGTCGAAGCGATGCGACTCTATCGCGACAACTTCAAGCCTTCAGACTCGCACGAAAAGCCATTTGCGATTTTGGCGACACATGTGGTCTGCGCAGACACCGATGAAGAGGCCGAACGGCTCGCGGCGACGGTCGATCTCAATTTCGTGCGTCGAGCCAAGGGCGAATACCAACCATTGGCCTCGCCGGACGACGCTGCGCGCTACGAATATACGCCTGTCGACAAGGCGCGCATCGCGCAGAACCGGACGCGCCTTTCCGTCGGCTCCCCCGACAAAGTGAAGGCACGGCTGCTGCCGCTGATCGAAGCCACCAAGGCCGACGAGTTGATGGTGACAACGATGATTTTCGATCATGCGGCACGGAAACGCTCGTATGAGCTGCTGGCGAAGGCCTTCAAATAACGGTAAAACCGCCACGGTTTTCATTCGACAAAAATTACGGGAGGCATCGTTGGGTAAGCAATTCACCTTGACCACGACCGACAAGCATTCACTCGGCGCCTATCGCGCCGATCCCGCGGGCGCGCCCAAGGGCGGAATGGTGGTGGTGCAGGAAATTTTCGGAGTCAATCATCACATCCGAGCTGTCTGTGACCGGCTTGCCGCGCTCGGCTACGTTGCGGTTGCGCCTGCAGTATTCGACCGGTTCGTGCGCAATTTCGAAAGCGGTTACACTCCCGATGAGATCGCGCACGCGCGCAGCTACCTCGGCAATCTCAACTGGGATCACATGATGGCCGATATCGCAGCCGCTCAGGGCGATCTCAAAGGCACAGGACCGCTTGGTGTCGTCGGCTTCTGCATGGGCGGCACCGCCGCATTTCTTGCTGCCTGCCGTATTCCGGGATTTTCAGCCGCGGTCTCCTTCTACGGCGGCATGATCGGTAAATTCGCCGACGAGAAGCCGAAGTGCCCGATGCAGATGCATTTTGGCGAAAAGGATGACGGCATTCCGATGGACGTGGTCGAGGCCATCAAGAAGAAGCAGCAGCAAGCCGAGATCTACACCTATCCAGATGCGCCACACGGATTCTATTGCGACGAGCGAGCGAGCTACCGCAAGGAAGCAGGTGACCTCGCCTGGAAGCGCACGCAGGCCTTCCTGTCAAAGCATATGAAAAAATAGCGCGCGCCAAGCGAGCGCCTGTTCACGTCGTGGCCGGGCATATGTCCCGGCCATTCAGGTTTCAGCGACAAGATGGCGTGAAGGGCCAATTACGCGGTCGCGCCTTGCGACAGTTTTGCGCCGGTCCCGATCGGGCAGGCGACCCCCGTTCCGCCCAGCCCGCAATAACCGAACGGATTCTTTGCCAGATATTGTTGGTGATAGTCCTCGGCAAAATAGAACTCCGGCGCATCGACAATCTCGGTTGTAATGGCGCCATAGCGCTTCTTCTTCAGTTCCTGCTCATACATGGCCTTCGAGGCCTCGGCCGCCTTTTTCTGCGCAGGCGTGAACGCGTAGATGCCCGAACGGTACTGGGTGCCGATATCGTTGCCCTGGCGCATACCCTGCGTCGGGTCGTGATTTTCCCAGAAAGTCTTGAGCAGCTGATCGTAGGTGATCTTTTTCGGATCGTAGATCACGAGCACGACTTCGTTGTGCCCCGTGCGGCCCGAACAGACTTCCTCATATGTCGGATTGGGCGTCATTCCGCCGGCATAGCCGACGGCAGTCATGTGGATTCCCTCGCCAAGTTCCCAGAACTTGCGCTCGGCCCCCCAGAAGCACCCCAGGCCGAACATTGCCTTTTCGAGGCCGTCCGGGTACGGGCCTTTCAGCGCCCGGTGATTGATGAAATGCGCCGTCGCGGTGCGGATCGGCTGCGCTCGCCCAGGCAGCGCCTCGCCGGGCTTGGGCATGGCAACTTTCTTGAAGCCGAACATGGGTGGTCTCCTGCAATCCTTGGCCGCAATATATGTCGAGACGGATAAGGCCGAAATGGCAGCGGCGATCACGACTTTGGCACGGTGAAGGAGTTTATGGCCTTACATAGCCGATCAGCGGCTTCTTCTTGCGTCCGAGGAGAATAAACAGGATGCCGAGGACACCAAGCACGCTCCAGCTGGGCGCGGCCAGAAACGTGACGACCCCCTGGTCCCAGAGAAATCCACCGGCGTAAGGCTCGATCATCGGCTTCAGCTTGGCCAGGCTGGCGGGATTGATGAGCTCCCAAAGCGTCCGCACGTCAGTCAAAAACAGCTTGTTGCCGGCGATCGATTTGGTGCCGTCATAGATCAACAGGATGAACCCGCCCGCCAGGCAGATCAGGCCGATGAAGCGGAGTAGAAAACGGATCATGGCTGCCAAATGAACGAATTGGTCCTACCGGCATCGATTACCCTGCGGCTTACTTTCGTTCAACAGGAGGAGGGGCCATCCCAGCTTCCCTTGAGTCCGCGCGGTTGCATCCGCTAACGTCGAATACGCCGGCGTTCCGGTCGTGTTGATGGAGTACCAATGCCCGCCAAGCCCCCTGCCGGCCGCAGCCGGCCGACCTTTACCGACCAGGAAGCCCTGCAGTTTCACAGTATTGGCCGCCCGGGCAAGCTCGAGGTCATCGCCACCAAGCCTATGGCCACGCAGCGCGACCTGTCGCTTGCCTATTCACCGGGCGTCGCCGTGCCCGTTCTCGCCATCGCCGAGGACGAAAGCCGTGCTTACGATTACACGACGAAGGGGAATTTCGTTGCCGTCATCACCAATGGCACGGCCATTCTCGGCCTCGGCAACCGCGGCGCGCTGGCTGCAAAACCGGTGATGGAAGGCAAAGCGGTTCTGTTCAAACGTTTTGCCGATATCGATTCGATTGATCTGGAAGTCTCGTCCGAGAATCCCGACGAGATTGTCAATTGCGTGAAGCTGCTCGGCAAAGGCTGGGGCGGCATTAATCTCGAAGACATCAAGGCACCGGAGTGTTTCGTCATCGAGCAGCGCTTGCGCGAGTTGATGGACATCCCGGTGTTTCATGACGACCAGCACGGCACCGCCATCATCGCTGCTGCCGGCTTGCTGAACGCGCTTGATCTGACAGGGCGCGAGATCGCCACAACGAAGCTTGTCTGCAATGGCGCGGGCGCCGCCGGAATTGCCTGTCTCGAACTGTTGAGGGCGATCGGCTTCAAACCTGAAAATCTCATCCTCTGTGACACCAAAGGCGTGATCTACCAAGGCCGCAAGGACGGCATGAACCAGTGGAAGTCGGGCTACGCCGTCAAGACTTCAGCGCGGACTCTCGCCCAGGCTTTGGAAGGCGCCGACGTTTTCTTTGGGCTGTCGGTCAAAGGTGCGGTGACGCCGGAGATGGTGAAGAAGATGGCACCGAAGCCGATCATCTTCGCGATGGCAAACCCCGACCCTGAAATCACCGTTGAAGAAGTCGCCGTTGTGCGCGACGACGCCATCATGGCGACGGGCCGCTCCGACTACCCGAACCAAATCAACAATGTTCTCGGTTTCCCGTACATCTTCCGCGGCGCGCTCGACGTGCGGGCCTCCGCGATCAACATGGAAATGAAGATCGCCGCGGCACGCGCCCTCGCCGAACTCGCACGCGAAGATGTCCCCGACGAAGTGGCTAGCGCCTATGGCGCGCGACCAAAATATGGACCTGACTACATCATCCCCGTGCCGTTCGATCCGCGACTGATTTCCTACGTACCGCCTGCCGTAGCCAAAGCAGCGATGGACACCGGCGTTGCACGCAAGCCCATCGTCGACATGGATGCCTACCGCCACCAATTGAGCGCGCGGCGCGATCCGATCGCCGGCACGCTGGTTCAGGTCTTCAATCGTTTGCGCCGGCAGCCGCGACGTGTCGTCTTTGCCGAGGGCGAAGAGGAGCAGGTTATCCGCGCCGCATGCAGCTTTGTGCACCAGGGCTTGGGTACGGCGCTCCTGGTCGGGCGCGAGGATCGTGTTCGTCAGTCCGCACGCGAGACTGGCATCGAGCTCGGCGAGGGTATTGAGATCGTCAACGCGCGGATGTCGACCCGCAACACCGTCTACATGAACTATCTTTACGAACGCCTGCAGCGGCACGGCTATCTGATGCGTGATTGCCAGCGACTTGTAAATCAGGATCGCAATCATTTCGCGGCTTGCATGGTCGCGCTCGGCGATGCCGACGCGATGGTCACGGGGGTCACGCGCAATTTCTCGGTGGCGCTCGAAGACGTCCGGCGCGTCATCGACCCGAAGCCGGGCCACCGCGTCATCGGCGTGTCGGTGGTGGTGGCGCGCGGACGTACTGTGCTTGTTGCCGATACCGCGGTGACCGAAATGCCGGAGGCACATGAGATCGCCGACATCGCCATCGAGGCCGCCGGTGTCGCGCGCCGGCTCGGCTATGAGCCGCGCCTGGCCCTGCTCGCCTTCTCAACCTTCGGACATCCGCCCGGAGAACGTTCGGCGCGGGTGATAGAGGCGGTCAAGATTCTCGACAGCAAACGGGTTGACTTCGAATACGACGGCGAAATGGCTGCCGACGTGGCGCTCAATCCGGAGCTCGCTTCGGCGTACCCCTTCTGCCGCCTGTCGGGGCCGGCCAACGTATTGGTGATGCCGGCATTTCACTCGGCCTCGATTTCGACCAAGATGCTGCAGGAGCTCGGCGGAGCCACCGTGATCGGGCCGTTGCTGGTGGGACTCGACCGCCCGGTCCAGATCGTCCAGCTCGGTGCCAAGGATAACCAGCTGGTCAATATGGCGGCGCTTGCCGCCTATAACGTGAGTGGCTAGCTAGAAGCCTGACAGACAGGAGACGACGTTGACCAAGAGCCTTTCCGGCGTGATCGCCGCGATCGCGACCCCGATCGACGAGGACGGCGCGCCCGACTTCAAGCGCGCGGTCGAGCTCGCGCGCTATCTGCTCGATAACGGCTGTGATGGCCTCAACGTCCTCGGCACAACAGGCGAAGCGACCTCGTTCTCGCTTGCCGAGCGCAAGGCTGTCATGGACGCCTACAAGGCCAATGGCCTACCGCTGGACCGGCTGATGGTCGGCACCGGTGCCGCCGCCGTTTCGGATGCGGTGGCGCTCACGCGCCATGCCGCCGAGCTTGGTTTCGCCGGCGCGCTGGTGCTGCCGCCGTTCTACTACAAGGGTGTCCCCGATGACGGCCTCGTCGCCTATGTCGACACGCTTGTGAAGGCCACAACGCAAAAGCCGATCCCGATTTATCTTTATCATTTTCCGGCGATGTCGGGCCTGCCGTGGCATGTGACATTAATCAAGCGCCTGCTGGAATTGTTTCCGACCCGTATCGTGGGCTTGAAAGATTCTTCGGGTGACATGGCCTTCGCACGATCCGCCGCCGCGGTGTCTTCGGACTTTGCGGTCTTCCCTTCGACCGAAGCTTGCCTGATCGAGGCGCGGTCGGGTCCCTTCGCGGGCTGCATTTCGGCGACCGCAAACCTCAACGCCGATCTATGTGCGCGTGCCTGGAGTAAGGGAGACAGTGCCGCCTTGGAAGCCGCCGTTACGATCCGTAAATTGTTCGATGGAAGGCCGTTGGTCTCCGGGGTAAAGGCGCTTCTCGCTCATATTCATGGAGACGCCGGCCTTCCGCGCGTGAGGCCGCCGCTGGCACCGTTCTCGGCAGCCGATCGAGCCGCGGTCGTCTCCGGGCACGATGCAGTGAGAGCCAAACGTGTCGCCTGAGGTGCATTCGCAGACGTTGACGCGCACGCAGGGCCTATCTATAAGCCTCAGCCTTGGCGGCGATTTCAATCGCCGCCGTAACTTCTTGTAAAACCTAGTCGCTTTCGGCGGATTGTCCGCTCGAGGCGCCAACGAATGAGAGATTGATGGCCAATACGAAGTCCGCCCGCAAAGCCACGCGCGTGATCGCACGCCGGACCGAGGTCAATAAGGCACGGCGCTCGGTGCTGCGAAATTCGGTACGGAAGGTCGAGGAAGGGATCCAGAGCGGCGATCGCAAAGCGGCCGTGGCGGCATTCAAGGCGGCGGAGCCGGTCATCATGCGGGCCGCGCAGCGAGGCGTCGTGCACAAGAACAACGCCAGCAGAAAAGTCTCACGGCTTGCACATCGCATCGCCAAGCTTGGCAAATAGTCCGCGGTAGCACCCGTCGAGGTCTACCGCACCTCGTTCATTTCAATTTCTGCTAAAAAACGTTCGAACGGGCTGCATCCGAAAGGAGTCGGCCCGTCAAAGTATTCAAAGTGTCATCGCGCCGTCAGAAAAATTTGCTCGTCCCGATTTTGCCCGGTCAGATCACCGCATCCGGTCCAACAAATGCGGTGGTAGCTGAATTTTCACTTTGGGAGTTACGTCAAAATTCGCTCAGATTTTTTTTCGCGACGATAATGACTTAACAGGAAAGCGACGCAGGGACCTCAAAAATGCATATGTGACAGGCGTTTTCGAATTTCGTGTCGTTTCATAGAAAAGCTTCTCACTGCGGAAGCCACACCTGTCCAGACGATGAGATTCCATACGACTCATCAACACGTTGGATAAAATATTTCTGAATTCGAAAGCGCCTCCGTGCCGGTAGCCCCTTCCTCTGTCGCTGTAGTCCGCTTGAATTTCATTGCCCGCGCATTTCGCTTGTGTATCTTGAAAAAACGCGCGGCAATTCTGCGCGCGCGATCAGAAACAAGGTTCCACGTCACGCTCATCGACGGATGAGAACGGCTTTGGTTTGCCGCTTGCGTCAAATTCAGCCGCTTCATCGTTGAGGCCATCGGGAGACGAAACGTTCAGGATAAGTGAGACCGAGCGAAAACGTGATCAGGATTTCAAATGGCCGGATGGTCAAGAGCCGGCGAAAAACGAAACCACAGGGCGAAAGCCGCAGCTTATTCGAGGGGTGACGTCATGACAGGCGCAGGGAGAGTCTCGGTGGTCAGGGTTGACCTTGGGTACGTTTTGTCCGGTGCAGGCTCATGCCTCACGATCGCAAGTGCCGCGAGCCGGTCCCTGCCGAATTCATACTGCATCCATACCAGCCGCCACACCTTGCATGCGGCCCCAATTTTCACGATCAGAATCCGAGGCGCCACCCCGCCGCCTGCGGGCTGAAGGCGCGACAGCTCGATTTCCTATCGATGTCGTTCGCCGAATATAGCAAACCGGCGGGCCCCAAAATCCCAGGACGACATCATTGAACGAGTACTGTTGCGTCCGTTTCCGGCGCGTTGGCGGTCCCTCCGCCAGGCCGAGCAACCGAGTCCGTCCCACCTTTAATCGGATCGAGAAGAAAAATGTCTACCGGGGAACAAGAAAGTTGGTCGCGGGTCAAAGAACGCCTGCGGACGGAAGTGGGTGAAGATGTCTATTCGAGCTGGTTTGCCCGCATGGATTTGGAGGCGATCGAAGAAGGCGCCGTGCGCCTGTCCGTGCCGACCCGGTTTCTCAAAAGCTGGATTCAGTCGCACTACGCCGAGCGGGTGCTCGCCTGCTGGCAGGCACAGGAAGAAAAAGTCACGCGCGTCGAACTAATCGTGCGCTCGGCGGTGCTTAAATCCGCCGTTCTTCCCAAGGCAAAGACGGATCAGGCTGCCGGCGACAGTGGCGGTCGCTACATAAATGGCACTGGCAACGGCCGAACCTTTGCTGCCGGTGACCCCAGTGCACACGAGGCCCTTGGCGGCTCGCCGCTTGACCCGCGCCTGACCTTCGACACCTTCGTCGTCGGACGCTCTAATACGCTCGCGCATGCCGCAGCAAAACAGGTCGCAAGCGCGAAGCGCAGCGATGCCGTGATGTTTAATCCGCTGTATATTCATTCCGGCGTCGGCCTCGGCAAGACGCACCTTTTGCAGGCTGTTACCTGGGCGGGAAATGCGGCAGGCGAGCGCAAGGTGCTCTATCTCACGGCCGAGAAGTTCATGTATGGTTTTGTGTCAGCGCTTCGCACGCAGACCGCCCTCGCCTTCAAGGAAGCGCTCCGTGGCATCGGCGTTTTGGTGATCGACGACTTGCAATTCCTGCAAGGCAAGTCGACCCAGGCCGAATTCTGCCACACGCTCAACGCGCTGATCGACGCCGGCCGACAGGTGGTGATCGCCTCCGATCGCCCGCCGTCGGATTTGGAAAGCCTCGATGATCGCGTTCGGTCCCGTCTCGCGGGCGGCCTGGTCGTGGAAATGGGCCCACTCGGCGAGGAATTGCGCTTTGAAATCCTCAAAGCACGGGTGATGGCCGCGCGCACCTACCATCCGGCTTTTGACGTCCCGCTGCCGGTGCTGGGCTATATCGCCAAAACAGTCACTCACAACGGCCGCGACCTGGAAGGCGCGCTCAATCGCCTCCTCGCCCATAACAAGCTGACCGGGCATGCGGTCACGTTGGAGATGGCCGAGCGCGAAGTGCGCGACCTCATCCGCCCCCAGGAACCCAAGCGGGTCAAGATTGAGGACATCCAGCGGGTCGTCGCACGGCAGTACAACGTCAGCCGGTCCGACCTGCTGTCCTCCCGGCGGACCGCCAACGTGGTGCGGCCGCGGCAGGTGGCGATGTATCTCGCTAAGACCCTGACCCTGCGTTCGCTGCCGGAAATCGGCCGGCGCTTTGGCGGCCGCGATCACACCACGGTTCTGCATGCCGTGCGCAAGATCGAAGGCCTTGTCGGCAACGACATGGCGCTGGCCGAAGAGATCGAGATCCTCAAGCGGCAGCTGCAGGAATAGCGATCACCACCTTGATCGCTGCATCATGCCCGGCACAGGGAGAAGCCTGCGCCGGGCATATACGTCTTGGCCGCAATGGGACCGGGTCAGCCACGGCGGCCTGGGCGCTTGGCATTGTGGAGCCTGGGGAAAGGCCTGCGCTAAGCCCCTACACTCTTGCGATTTTTGCGCTGGCACGTCACCTTTGCCCTCCGGCCTCGCATTCCGCGTTACGCCGGCCGGCCGTCGCGCCTGGTTCGGGGTATTTTCAAGGGGCGCCGAAGCGGATTTCTCGATGAAAGTTACAGTCGAGCGTGCAGAGCTGCTGAAGTCGCTGGGTCACGTGCATCGCGTGGTCGAGCGGCGCAATACCATTCCCATTCTGGCGAACGTGCTGGTCAAGGCCGACCGCGGCAAGCTCAGCCTGAAAGCCACAGACCTCGATCTCGAGGTCACCGACTCGATCGCGGCGGAGGTCTCGCCTAGCGGATCGACCACCGTTCCCGCCCATATGTTCTATGAAATCGTGCGCAAGTTGCCCGAAGGCTCGCAGATCGTGCTTGAAGGTTCGGGGGACCGCGCGGTCCTCGCGCTGCGGGCCGGGCGTTCGCGCTTTACCTTGCAAACATTGCCGGAAAGCGACTTCCCGGATCTCGCGGCCGGCGAGATGAGTCATTCCTTCAAGCTCGCGGCGGCCGACCTTAAGCGGCTGATCGACAAGACCCAGTTCGCGATCTCAACCGAGGAAACGCGCTACTACCTCAATGGCATTTATCTGCATGTGGCGGGCACCGCCAAAAGCGGCACGCTGCGTGCCGTTGCCACCGACGGCCACCGCCTCGCGCAGGTCGAGTTACCGTTACCGCAGGGCGCAGCCGGAATGCCCGGCATCATTGTGCCGCGCAAGACGGTGGGCGAGGTGCAGCGGCTGATCGAAACCGGCGAAGGCGACGTCGCCGTCGAGCTCTCTAGCGGCAAAATCCGTTTCACGATCGGCAACGTCGTGCTCACCTCAAAGCTGATCGATGGCACCTTCCCTGACTATGCGCGGGTGATCCCCGTCAATAACGACAAGAATCTTGTCGTCGACAAGAAGGACTTCGAGGCCGCAGTTGATCGCGTATCGACGGTTTCGAGTGAACGCGGCCGTGCCGTTAAGCTGTCAATCACCGGCGGACGGTTGGTGCTGTCGGTCACCAATCCGGATTCCGGCAGCGCGACCGAGGAAATCGAGGTTGAATATGCCGCTGATCCGCTCGATATCGGCTTCAATTCGCGCTACCTGCTCGACATTGCCGCCCAGATCGAAGGCGAAGTCGCCGTTCTCAAGCTGGCTGACCCCGGATCGCCCACATTGATCCAGGATCAAAACGCCAAGGGCGCGCTTTACGTGCTGATGCCCATGCGGGTGTGACAGGCACCGGAAATCAGTGATCGGTAATCAGTGCTTTTCTGATTCCTGAATACTGACTACTGGTTTCTGACATGAGCGCCGCTTTCATTCGCCGCCTGACACTGACCAATTTCCGCGGCTATCATTCCGCACAGGTCAGGCTCGACCGGGCCGGGCCGGTCGTGCTCACGGGCGCGAACGGCGCGGGCAAGACCAACCTGATCGAAGCGATCTCTCTTCTGGCCCCTGGCCGCGGCTTGCGGCGGGCAACGATGGAAGAGCTGGCCTTCTCGGAAGGCGATGGAGCCTGGGCCATCTCAGCCGAGATCGAGGGCATGCTGGGACTGGCGACGCTCGGCACCGGCATTGATCCCCCGGCGGGCGAAGAATCGACGCCGACGCGCAAATGCCGCATCGACCGCGAAAGCGTCAGTTCGGCCACAGTTTTCGCTGACCATCTGCGGGTTGTGTGGCTGACGCCCGCGATGGACCCGCTTTTCAACGGGCCGACCTCCGAGCGCCGGCGTTTTCTCGACCGGCTGGTGCTGGCTGTCGACGCGCAGCATTCGGGCCGGGTGGCGGCGCTCGAGCGAAGCCTGCGCTCTCGCAACCGCCTGCTTGAGGACTCTCCCGGAGATTCCCATTGGCTCGACGCCGTCGAACACGAAACGGCAGAAGTTGCTGTTGCCGTCGCTGCCGCCCGCGCCGAAACGGCCAAGCGCCTCTCGGCTGCTCTATCGCGCGACAGCGCTCCGGAATTTCCGCAGGCCCAAATCGCGTTGCGGGGTTGGATGGAGCAGTTGCTGCCCGATCACAGCGCAATTGAAGTCGAGGATCGCTACCGCGCGCTGCTGAAGGATAGCCGGGCACGCGATGCCGCCGCTGGGCGTACGCTCGATGGCCCGCATTTGTCCGATCTTGTTGTGACACATGCCGGCAAGAACATTCCGGCCGCCGATGCCTCGACCGGCGAACAAAAGGCTTTGCTCATCCGCCTGGTGCTGGCGCACGCTGGGTTGATCAAGCACATGACAGGTTTCGCGCCCTTGCTCCTGCTGGATGAGGTTGTCGCGCATCTCGATCCGTCGCGGCGCGCCGCGCTGTATGACGCGCTGTCGTTGCTTGGTGCCCAGGTCTGGATGACCGGCGCTGACCCCGCCGCCTTCGGCGACATCGTCGGGCGCGCGCAAGTCTTCCTCGTTCGGGGCGGCGCCGTGGAACGGGTCTGACGGTTCCAGCTCGGCCCACTCACGTTTTGTTAATCGAAATCCGATCAATTATTGGAAAATAGGAACCATCGCTCGGGCGATCGCTTTTACCCCATGGATAGGACAGGGGCTGCAATGGGAACGGACGCAGCAATCGACCGAGTGAAGAAGCAGCTTCTTCTCGCCTTCGACAACACGCGCGCCGAGCTCGATCGCATCGAGATCTTGGCCGCGGCCCTCGCCGGGTTCAATGCGCCAATTCCAAACTACGAGCCGACGTTCCGGCATCTCCCGCAGCTGAATCTGAACGTCCACGAGCTCGCCTCGGATCGGTCGAGAAGCTAGGTTTCCCCGAGCAGTTCGCGCCGCTGGCGCTCCGAGGCATCCGAGTAGCGGCGCAAGGCATGCGCCTCGCTCAACTGGCCGGTGACCTGCCGGCGCTCCAGCGAATCGACCACAGCCAGAGCTTCGGCCTCGTAGCGATCGAAGGCTGCGATCGCCTCCTGCGCCGTCATCTGAGGGACCAGCATATGGTCGGTGTGGTGCAGAATTTTCCGCACGGAAGCAGTGGCGCCAAGCTCGGCTGCATGAGCTTCCGCAACGATCACCATGCCGGAATAGCGACCGTCTTCATCCACTGCAATGACCTGATTGGTCGAACCTAGCGGAAAGGTCTCGCGAAATGCCGCGACAGGCTGATCTGCCGGTGCGGTTCGGACATCGGCGCGCATCATCTGACCAACCGTCAGATCGCGAATCCAGCCGATATCGGCGCCGCCGCGGATGGATTCACCGCGCAGATGGAAGCGCCAAGTGGCGAAGGAATAACCGAAGAACTCGCGCGTCACCTGCATCGCAATGATGGCGGAGATCAAAACCGCCGTGGTCAGCCACAGGTCGCCGGTAGTCTCCAGCGCGATGAATGTCATCGTCAGCGGCCCACCGATAACCGAGACCGAAAGCGCGCACATACCGATGATCGCGTAGGAATCGGGATCGATGTGCAAGCCCGGCAACATCGCGCCAAGACCAAGAGCGAACAGTTGTCCGCCGAGCGCGCCCAGCAGCAGCGAAGCAAAGAAAAGTCCGCCGCGGAATCCGGCACCGAGCGAGATCACCGATGCGATCGCCTTCAGCACGAAAATCAGTGCGATGGTGGCCAGCGGCAACTTGAAAATTCCGGTCAGATGCAAGGCCCCGTGACCGGATGACATGACCTGGGGCGAGAGAATCGCAAGCAGCCCGACCAGCGCGCCGCCGATCATCGGACGTAGCGCCGCCTTCACTTTCAATCGCGTGAATAGCCCCTCGCAGGCAGCAACGCCGCGCATGAGGACAATACCAAAGACCGCGGCAAGCACGCCGACAAACGCAGCGATCACCACATCGTGGACTGCAAGAGTCGACACCGCGCCGGTATCAATACCGAGGCGGTCGGGCGTAAAGACGCGGGCGGTCAGATAGCCGACCAGCGACGCCATGCCGACCGGCGCAAGCGAGGCGATAGAATAACTGCCAATGATGAGTTCGAAGCCGTAAAAGGCGCCGCCGAGCGGGGCACCGAAGGCGCCGGCAATCGCGGCAGCCGCTCCGCAGCCGACCAGGACGCGCATGTCGCTGCGGCGCAGACGGAACGAACGTCCGATCGCCGAGGCGATGCCGCTTGCGATCTGCGTATATCCCGCTTCCAAGCCGACCGAGGCGCCAATACCGCTTGACCAGACCGTTTGTGCGGCCACGATCAGGCTGCCACGCATGGACATACGGCCACCGCGCAGTGCGTTGGCTTCGATGGGGTCGACTTCCCTGCCACGCCGACGCGTGATAAAGGCCGTGACCAGGCCGAACAACAGGCCGCCGAGGCTCGGCACGACGAAGGCCCGCAGTGGATCGAGCGTGACACGGCCCGACAGCCGTTCCCCCGGATCGAGGCCGAAGAAAAGCTGGTGCATAAGCCCGACCGTTTCGCCCATGGCGGCGACCGCAAGGCCGGCGATGACGCCGATAACCACCGCCAATAAGATGACGCTCGATTCACGCGCGCGCACGATCGCCCGCAGGCGGTGCGGCACTTCGAGCTGACGGGTGAGCAGATTCATCAGGAGCAATTTCGAACGGGCGGGCGGCGTAACCGGCTTAAAATCCATGACGCGCTTCCTTGCAAGCGCCTCAAACCAACGCTTGGGGCGGCAGTTTGACGGGATTTCCGACGTATGTTTTTCGGCCGTTTCGAATCGAAAATCGGGGCCAAAAATGGGCAAAAAAATTGGGGATTTTTGAGCCCTCACCTCTTTAAAAAGCGCTGCTAAATCAACATATTAAACCGACCGACTTTGCTCTGTACGAGCCTCTGTTTTCGTGTCACACAAATCGCTCATTCCGACTCATTTTTCTGACCGTTCAAAGGGTGCCGTCGATGGCTGAACCGGCCCGCAAAAACCCGTCCGACTATGGCGCCGAGTCTATCAAGGTCCTCAAGGGCCTCGACGCGGTCCGCAAGCGGCCGGGCATGTACATCGGCGACACTGATGACGGTTCCGGCCTCCACCACATGGTCTATGAGGTGGTGGACAACGCCATCGACGAGGCGCTCGCAGGGTTTGCTACCGAAGTAGCCGTGACGCTCAATCCCGACGGCTCGTGCACGGTGCGCGACAACGGTCGGGGCATCCCAACCGACATCCACAAGGGCGAAGGCGTCTCGGCGGCTGAAGTCATCATGACCCAGCTGCATGCCGGCGGAAAATTTGACCAGAACGCCTACAAGGTTTCCGGCGGTTTGCACGGGGTGGGCGTCTCAGTAGTGAACGCGCTTTCGACCTGGCTCAAACTCACCATCTGGCGCGACGGCAAAGAGCATTTCATGGAGTTCCGCGACGGCGTCGCAAAGGCTCCGCTGAAAGCGAGTCGCGACGCGAAAGACAGGCGCGGCACCGAAGTGACCTTTCTGCCGAGTCCGAAGACCTTCACTATGGTCGAGTTCGACTTCGCGACGCTCGAGCATCGTCTGCGCGAGCTGGCTTTCCTTAATTCGGGTGTCGCCATTGTGCTCGCCGACCAGCGTCACGCTGTCGAGAAGCGCGAGGAGATGAAATACGAGGGCGGCGTCGAGGCCTTCGTGAAGTTTCTCGACCGCAACAAGACCTCGCTCATTCCTGCCCCGATCATGATCAAGGCCGAGCGCGAGGGCATTACGGTCGAATGCGCGCTGTGGTGGAACGACGGTTACCACGAGAGCGTTCTCTGCTTCACCAACAACATCCCACAACACGACGGCGGAACGCATCTCGCCGGCTTCCGTGGAGCACTCACCCGACAGATCACGCAATACGCCGACACGCTCGGTACGTCTAAGAAAGAAAAGGTTGCGCTCACCGGCGACGATTGCCGCGAGGG
>JACZDD010014904.1_pt1 | contig 17314 bp, 19 predicted proteins | sample 8641771 | NCBI WGS metagenome assembly JACZDD01 (sample SAMN15324614, study PRJNA640507) | soil metagenome | isolation source: intercropping peanut in the second line | place: China: Luxin town, Laibin City, Guangxi Province | collected 2019-07-25 | depth 10cm m | reverse complement strand
ACATTGGAATCCCCTTCCCCACCACCGCCATCCTCTCCTCCGGCCAGGCCGAAATTTTGGATCAACCGATGCGGGACCTTTGTGGAGATCGAAGTGAGTCCGACGACAAACCTCATGGAAGAAGAGCAAACCCCCTGCTCCCACTGATCGCTGTAGACTAACACTTGAGAAATCCTCAACTGTTCAACGAATGGAGAGACAGTATTGCTCCAACTGCTGGGCAAATATGAGAAATTGGTCTCCGCCCTGTCGGCGATAGTCTTCTTTAGGCACTCCTTCTTGCCGTTCCCGCCGGACCTGTTCGCAAGCGCGACGTTCCGCCCGATTGATCTGCGGCTGCAATCGAGCCTGTTCGTCCAAAGAACGGCCTGCCATGCTTTCTTGCATACGTTTCAACGCGAGGTAGTGATCGTAGAGTCTTGGCTCCTTCTGAGCGGGTGGCGCTTCAGGTTCGGCTGAATACACGGCTACAGGGTACAACAAGAAGACGAATAGAAGCATCTTGCGCATGTTGTACCCCTTCATGCGAGCCGAATCCCCTGTTGAGCTGGGATCGTATCAATCAGCTCGAAATTCGCCTGTACGGAGGCAATGGTTTCTCCGCGCTGCTCAATCGAACCATCACCGATAGGACCCAACCAATTGTCGGCTTGTTCCAAGTAGGAAACTTTATATGGATCGATACCCATAATACGGCAGCAGGTTGCATCAACCGCCGGGAGGTTGCGTCCCATCACCAACACCCCAACTTGTTTGGGACTCCCCATGATCGGTCCATCCCCCTCCATCCCAATGATCCCGTCGACAATCGCAAAGTGAGGTTTCAGTGTCGCGTTGATATCGAGAATAGAGCTCTGGATTCCTACCTTGTGCAGGACATTCTTCGGCCAGCCGTAATACCTTCCCGGCATTACTCCAAAAAGGTTTTTCATCGACAGCGTTGCGCCGGTCCAATGGTGGGTTTTCATTTTTGCTACCGACACAATCCAATCGACCTCATGAAATAGTCCGGGAAATGTCAGCGTTTTCATCGTGCTCTGCCGTCCTGCATTAGGCAGTTGGTAACCTGTGATGTAGTTGATGTCGTGAAATTTGATACGATCCTCAGTCAACACATCGGCAAGGCCTGACTCTTCGTACACGGCCAACGTGTCTCGCCGGTGGCCAGGCCCTTCGGCCACCATCACAGTAGCGGCACCTAGGCGAAGAAAAGCCTCTATGGCCCCACGGAGTACAAGTGGGTGAGTATTGATGTGCGGCGCCTCTGAGGCGGTTTCGACCAGATTCGGCTTGAGCAGAATCCGTTTCCCTTGTATTTCTGTTCTATTGACCCCCAGCTCCATCATCCCTCGCCAAAGGGTACCGGCTATGTCCGACTGATAGTGGTCGACTTTGGCCACAAAGGTTTGTGCCTCTTGCGGCAGACGAAAATACCGCTTGGGGACCAACAATAGTCCAGTACCGATCACCAGACCGGCCGCTGCAGCCCGCAATACATCGCGGCGGGTAAGGCCTCCGGTTGTTCGAGGATCTGTTTGCATATCCACGATGCTTCCACCTATTGGTTGAGGGACAGGGAATTGCCGTGGCGCATAGGGCTTGATGAAAGCGGAACCTGGTTATCCGTCTCCACAGCGAGTGAACCAAGGAAGAGCAGGCATAGTGCCGATGTCTCGTACTCCCCGTACCGTTCCTGATTCGCCAGACATCGTTCGACGAGTGTCGCTGCGTTCGACGGCGACATCCGCCATGCCGCCAGCCCAAGCAAACTCCATCCGAGCGAAATCGGCGTCCGCAAGCGTGTCACTTCACCTTGAAGGTATTCAAGGCTTGGCAGAACAGTATCCCGTTCGACCATGCCGGCCAAACCGGCTAATGCAGCACCGGTGCTTTCCGGCATAGGATGAAGCTCCTTCCCAAATATCAAGGTATTTCCGTAATTCCACCCGCCATGGGGCAATTGACGATTGAGCAACATATGAACGGCTTCTTGGACGCGATCATGATGCTCATGCCCTGTCACCTTCAGTGCCATCATGGACATAGCCGTCGGTTCGACCCATGAATGGGTCTCATCAATCCAGGGCCAGCCTTTGAGCAGTGTGTCGTGGGCCCACGGCGCATCAGATTTGCGTGGGAAATGAAGGCCGGTCGTATCCAGCAGAAAGCGGACGGCTCGTTGTTGCGCTTCACGGCAGGATTGCAAATCTTGCCAGGCCAGAATTGCCAAAGAGGTTGGCCAATACGAAGCGGGATGGGTTTTGGTCACGCAGAGCCGTCCGTCTGGGAGTTGCTCGCGCATCAACAAATGCCTCGATTGACCAAGCAGCTCGGTAGATCCGCCACAAGCAGTGAGTGCAAGGATACCCCATGCAGTCGAGTCCACCTGGAACTGCCCACCAGGCCTTCCGGAAAAGCCTCCATCAGACAGAGTGCGGCGCAGCAGGGCAACTCTGACGTCCGTTCGCAAGGACGAACTCTTCACTTCGGTCTCCCCGAATCATTCGGATCAATGACCAGCCAAGGCAGGAAACAGTACCTTGACCATCCTAATACAGGCAGGCCCGATCGTCACGATAAACATGCTTGGGAAAATAAAGAAAATGAGGGGAAATAAGAGTTTCACAGGCAACTTTGCCGCCAACTCCTCAGCCTTGAGGCGACGTTTCGTCCGCATCGAATCAGCGTGGACACGGAGCGCCTGGCCGATGCTGGTCCCAAACCGATCGGTCTGTACGAGAAGGGCTACGAGATTCCTGACCTCCTCAAGGTCGGTACGATGGGCCAGATTCCGTAGTGCCGCCTGCCGCTGAACCCCGGTTCTCAGTTCCTGCGACAGGATATTCAACTCATCCCCGAGAGCCGGATGCGCCTGACTGACCTCCTGCCCTACTCGCCCGATTGCTTGATCCAATCCCAATCCAGCCTCCACACAGACCACCATCAAATCCAACGCATCGGGAATGGCCCGTTGCAGTGCATCTTGGCGATCAGCGATCACGCGCTTCAGCCAGATGGTGGGAGCGTAGTAACCGCATGCTGCCAGGCAGACATAATAAAAGAGCATGGTGGTGGTGCTAGGGAAGCCGAGGAGTTTCATGGGAACCATCGCGAACAAGACGACCAGCACAACAGCCAAGAGCAGCTTCGAACCGACAAACAGGATCGGGGCCTTTCTACTCCGATAGCCGGCAGTGACCAAAAGACGACGAGTGGCTTTTACCTCTTCCTCATCGGAAGGTTGGTTCCATTTTGCAAACCATTCAAGCAAAGCCTGCAACTGTACTCGCGCTGTATCAAGTATACTTGCGGAAGGTTTCTCCTCTTCGAGGCCTCCCTCATGGCCCTCAGCACGGCGACGCCAGATCCCTACGACCTCTTTCCGTTCCAAGTACAAATACAATGCCGTCCCCAGCATCATCACCGCCAAAAATGTGAATGAAGCTGCAATCAGCGGAAGTTCCATGCGTCGCTCCTTAGACCTTGATGGTTACCATCCGTTTCATGACCAAGGCTCCGATAACCATCATGATACTTCCAACGGTCGCAAGGTTTTGACCGATGGGATCAGTAAATAGTAGGCCCATATAGTCGGGATTCATTTTGAAAAGCGCTATTCCGACGACAATGGGAAGTCCGAAGAGGACAACAGCAGACATTCGCCCTTCCGCAGAAAGCGCCTTGACCCGTAGCTGCAACTCAAACCGTTGCCGGATCAATCCGGCCAGCGAATCGATGATCTCCGCTAGATTTCCACCGGTCTCGCGCTGAACCAGGACCGAAGTCATAAAGAACCTGAGATCGACGCTATCCACCCGATGGGTCATGTTCTCGAGGGCCTGTGGCAGAGCCACGCCCATAGACACCTCATCGAATACCCTCCTGAACTCTTTCCCGATCGGATCTGCCGCCTCTTCTCCGACCATCTTGAGACCAACCGAAAAGGCATGACCGGCCCGTAACGCCCGCGAGACGAGTTCCAACGCCTCAGGGAGCTGCCGTTCGAACGTCGCCAGCCGCTGATTTTTCCGCCAAAGGAGATATCCATATGGAACCGCACTCAACAGAGTCGCGAACAACACTGCGAGTAGAAACGTCTGCCTCATTGATAAGGCCAGGAACAATCCGCTCAGCGCAAGTACTAGAGCTGCCAGCACGAACACTCCCAAGGGAGGCCGACAATCTGCCTGTTGGTGAAGCTCTTTGAATACCTGTAGCCTCCTGGCTCTCTTGAGCAGATCGTTCAACCAGGGGATCTCGCTCAGCGATTCTTTGCGGAGAATGTCCAATTGCGCCGTCTCGATCGGTGAAGACCAGTTCTGAATCCGCTCAACTGCACGATCCACTCCCCGTGGCGCCAGCACACGATACGCCGTTGTACAGGCATACATGAATAGGAGGATTGTGCCAAAGATACCGAGCCCGATCAGCGCGGTTAACATTCGTACACCTTCATTGGGTCAAAGATAGTCGGCGGAAGAACAATGCCCTTTGCGGCCAACCGTTCCGCGAACTTTGGCCGGACGCCGGTCGCCTTGAACCGTCCTTTGACTTTCCGGCTCTCATCGAGACCGGTCTGCTGAAAGACGAACAATTCCTGGAGCGTGATGAGGTCGCCTTCCATACCGACAATTTCCTGTATGCTGACCAACTTCCTCGTACCGTCCGATAAGCGAGCAATCTGGATGATGACGTCCAGTGCCGACGATATATAATGCCGCATCGCCTTTGGAGCCAGGTTGAAGCCGGCCATTGATACCAGTGTTTCGATTCTTGTCAGGGCGTCCCGGCAGGAGTTGGCGTGGACGGTTGTCAATGAGCCGTCATGTCCGGTATTCATAGCCTGCAACATGTCCAAGCTCTCCGCACCGCGGACCTCACCAAGGATGATGCGGTCCGGACGCATACGAAGGGCGTTTTTCACGAGTTCACGTTGGGCGATCTCGCCCTTCCCTTCGATGTTCGCTGGACGCGTTTCCAAGCGGACGACATGCTCCTGACGCAACTGTAACTCTGCTGCGTCTTCAATCGTCACTATCCGCTCATTATTCGGGATGAATCCGGAAAGGATGTTCAACAACGTCGTTTTTCCTGTACCGGTTCCCCCGGAGATCAGAACGTTCAAGCGCGCCTGTACGATAGCCTTGATCAATTCCCCGATTTCCGGGGTGAGAGACCGTTTTTCAGTCAAGTGCTGCAATTGCAATGGGTCCTTGCTGAATTTCCTGATCGAAAGGGACGGGCCGTCGATGGCTAGCGGCGGAATAATCGCGTTCACGCGAGACCCGTCGGCAAGCCTGGCATCGACCATCGGAACAGATTCATCGATGCGGCGCCCGACGCGGGAAACGATCTTTTCGATGATCTTCTTCAGATGCGCATCGTCTTTAAATCGAACCGGCGTGAGTTCAAGCCGCCCGAACCGCTCGACGAAGACCTGCTTATGTCCGTTGACCAGAATATCGTTGACGGTCGCATCCGCCAGCAGAGGCTCCAACGGCCCCAATCCCAGCACTTCATGAAGCACGTCCTGCGTGAGCTGCGCCCGCTCCCGCTGATTAAGAGGCACTGACTCCTCTTGGAGGAGTTGCTCGATCAGCCTGCTCAACTGATCGGTCACGACATCCTGCGCCATAGTGCCGATGGCATTCATATCGAGCAGATCGATCACACGCTGATGGAGACGGTCCTTCAATTCCTGATAGTGGGTGCCCGATTCAGCTCCGTTCATCGGTCTCGTCGACAGCATGATGCCTCCTGATCACCTTATCCTGCTCGCCTCGCACCAACCTTACTCAGCAGCCTTCACACGGCAGATGGTTTGCGCCCTACCTCCATCCCGAGGTTCGAAAAACACCGTCCCAGGAACGACAGGTTTTTCACCAGTCCCTTCGGCGAAGCGGCGTCCTCTCCCTGCTCGCCGATGAGTTTTCCGACCTCCCGCAGATACCATTGTCCGACGGGAGTTTTTGAAGCCATCACGGTCAGCGGTTTCCCGTGATGAATTGCTTCGCTGGCCGATCCATAGTCGTTCGGAATCAGTCCGGCAATGGGGAGATTCAACAGTGTCTCAGTTTCCTCTACAAGATCCTTCTGGTCTTTTTCATAGCGATTGACAACCAGTGTGATCTTGCCTGCGGGGTAGTGAGCCGCAAGAAGAACGTCTAATAACCGCTTGGTTTTTCGTATCGCAGGCAGAGCAAGTGTCGTGACGACGATGATCTGATCGGCACTGTCAAGCACCGCTCTGACAGAAGGTTCAAGTATGTGGCCGCAATCGATGAACACATGCCGATGAATTGATCGGAGAAGTGCCAAGACTCGCATCATGCTTCCCGGAGTCAACTTGAAATCATCGTACGCCTCACAGCCTGAGGCAAGGAATTGTAATCCGGATGAGTGCCGCACCAACGTGCTTCTGAGGATTGTTTCGTCCAGTCGCGAAATATCTTTTGTGAGGTGCATGAGCCCCTGGGAGGCAGGTAGGTCCAGAAGCAGGCCGAGTTCTCCTCCATGAATGTCCAGATCCACCAATGCCACAGACTCATGTCGCCCTGATTGTTGTACCGAGACGGCCAAATTGGTCGCCACGGTACTTGACCCAACGCCGCCTCTGACACCAAACACTGCTATTACCCTGCCGGCATGCATTTCCAAACCGGACGCCTTACAGGCGAATCGTTCTTCGAACCGCGCCAACGCTGATTCTACATCCTGTCTCGTGAGTGGCTGCGGCAGAAACTCCTTGACACCGAGCCGAAACGCTTCCAACAGCAGCTGAGGGTCCATGCGCGAAGCAGTCAGAAAGACTTCAAGATCAGGCGCCGTGCTCAACAGGTGACGCACACGATCGAAGGTATGCTGGGGACGAAACTCGTCCAGCTCAAGCAACAGCATATCGGCTGCACCGGTTCCTTGGCCTTTTGCGATCAGGTAGTGAAGCCGCCGTGAGGCAATATCCTCAAACGTCCGGCGAAGCTCCTCATTCCGACAATCGATCGACACTGCAATCAATCGAGCCATGCGACATGTACTCCCAAGTTAGGCAGAGCAGAGCTATTCAACGAGACCGGGAATCGTTGATAGGACTGGACCATAGGGAGGACCACCTCCCGTCGTGTTGCCTTCGAAGATGTTGCACAGGATCGTCGCGGAAATCAGAAAATTCGGAGCGCCTTGAACATTTGTAATTCGAGCCTCCGCATACCCCACGATGGGAAGCCAGCCACTATTCTGATTCGCAGCACAACTGTCGGATCTATATACGGGTACAAACACATCCCAATTCCCGTTTGCGTCTTTTTTGGCATTGTAGAGATTGATCAGTTTCGGAAACACACTGGCCAAGTTTCCGTTCGTAAAATTCAGAGTGTCCCCCGGGGCCGTTCCCGGAGACTGATAGGTGCCGGTGCGGAGCCCCTCAACGATGTTCTTCAAGTTGTTGGCGCTAGCCGGACTCTGATCGAATGTGGTCCAGGCGGAACAGGCTTGCGGTGTTCCATCATTGGGATAGAACTTAATCGAGTCCCCGCACCCAAACTTCGTGAAATAGTATGTTGAGATTCCGAACGGCGCATCCAATTGGCCTGGCGCGGTCTGGCCGACCGCCGTCATATCTGCGGTCGCCACGGCGCCCACGCTGACGCTCGTTAACCCGACCACGCTCGCGAGAAATGTGCTGATCGCGCCGTTGGCTGAAGCGTCCCGCCTTGCCCACACCCGTACAGCTTTGGGTTGGTTGACGGTGGGGGTATGAATTCTGGTCGTTGGATTCCAGGTCCCGATCGCGATGTCTGCGACGTTGACCGTAATGGGAACGCCGGCCGCTGAATTCGCCACAGCCGTTGCTTGCACCGCAGCCACGACCGTCGCCCGATCCCCGCTAGTCAATGTATAGCTCTGTTGCTGGGCCGGTGTCATTCCTTCATATACGACACCCAGCGCGCGTGTCCCGGCCAAGGCTGCGGCGTCCGCCGTGTTCTGCAATTCGTTTTTCGCAACAAGGGCATGACCAATGTCAATTGCTGCAGCTGCCATCGCCAGTAGGACCAGGAGGAATATGGCGGTCATGACTGCCACTCCACCATGTTCATCGCTGAGCGGAGTGGTTGACCTTTTTGATTTAATGCTATTCATGGCGCATCACCACCTGTGTCGTAATGATGAGGGGGCTTGGAATGCCGACGACCGTTGGGATATAGGGAACCAGGAAGTTGTACCGGTACTGAGCCGTTACGGTCAGCGTATTCGGATTAGATAGTCCCGCTCCGGTAGGAGTAAAGGTGACATCCGTCTGCCTGATTCCGGTCCCCGTAAGATAGTTGTTCGCAATCGTGGTGATGTCGCTACTTGTCCTCTTGGGAGGTCCCTGCACAATGCCGGCCCGCGCGCCTTCGCGGGCCGCATTCGTAACAATTTCTCGGCCGTACATGATCATGCCGAACTCGATGGTGCCGAATAGAATCAAGAGAAGCACCGGCAACACCAACGCAAATTCAGCCGCTGCTATGCCCCGCTCATTCAGCTTTCGCATACATGCCTTCATGATGGCATCACCGCTTGGTTATTTCGTTTGCACACCGGTCGACACAATCGAACGTTGAAATTCTGCATCTGGTTTTTCAAAGCTCTTCCGATAGGTTCCCATTGCCGTGGCATTGGCGACTCCGTCCTGGCCTTCAACCAGATCAAGTTGCTCTCCAGCGGTCGGATTCAAGACTTGACTCGCCCTCATCTGTTGATAGGCGGTTCCCCAGTTGGGGCTGATCGTCGTCGGCGCACAGGATCCGGCCATCAAACCGGCCGTAGCCGTCAAGATCCATAAGAATCGTGTCATAGCTTTCTCCTTCTTCATTCCAAGGGACAACCGTTGAAACATGGACTTACGGCATCATGTGGCCGACACGACCTTCCATCGCGCTGCCCATGCTGATGCGATTAGACAAGACTTCCGCCGCAGGCGACCGTTGCCCAGCCTTGCCGCCGTAGCCGCCTTTTTCGGCAAATCCCATCAAGTAGAACTCAAAGTCGTTCGGTTCCACATAGTAGTCCGTCGGCAGCGTTTGCGCGGCCATATCGAGCGGCTTGACCAAATGTGGCGTCACAATGATCACCAATTCCGTTTCGCTCTTCTGGAACGAGCTGCTCCGGAACAAGGCGCCGAGAATCGGAACTTCTCCGAGGAACGGAACCTTGTTCACCGATTCCCTGACGTTGTCACGCAACAACCCGCCGATGGCGAAGCTCTGTCCATCGGCCAATTCGATCGTCGTCGCCGCCCGCCTGGTCGTAATGGCCGGCACGACGAATCCTTGTGTTCTCAACGCATTGGTGAAATCCAGCTCCGACACTTCCGGCGCCACATTCAAGCTGATGTGCTTGCTGTTCAAAACATTCGGCGTAAAGACCAGCCCGACGCCGAATTTCTTGAACTGGATCGTCACCAGGCCGAATGCCTGAGGTACGGGAATGGGGAATTCTCCACCGGCCAGAAAGGCGGCTTCTTGGCCGCTCAACGCCATCAAGGTCGGCTTCGCCAAGACCTTCAGCAAATTTTCTTGCTTGAGCGCGTCGACAAATCCTGTCCAAGAGATGCTCCCGGTGTTGAATCCGAATGCGCCTTGGATCGCCTGGGTAATCCCTGCAGTCACCGTAGCCATCTGACCGGCCGGATGAGCAAGGGTTGCGATGCTGGTCAAATTGGCCAACACGGAAACTGCAAAGTAATCATTGCCGATTCCGGTAAAATTCAACCCGAGCCGTTTGATCAATTCACGATTCATTTCGGCCACGCGGACTTCCAACATCACTTGTTGAACTCCGCCCACCTGCATGGCATTCACGATCTTCTTCGGCGCATAGGCTTCGGCCATGCTCAACGCACGGTTCAGATTGTTGGCATTCGAAGCAGTGCCTGAGAGCGTGATGTGATCATGATCGGAAGTGACGAGGATGCCGTTTTCATCCGGCAAGGTCTTATGCAGATTCTCTTTCAGGCGAGTCACATCCGGAGCGATCACTACGTCGTACATGCCCATCATCTTGCCGCTCTCATTCCAGAGCGTGAGATTCGTCACTCCAATCGTTTTGCCGGTCAGATAAATCTGTGTCGGAGAGAGCACGACGGTGTCGGCCACGTCGGGATTGGCCAACGATGCCCGTTTGATCGCTACAGGCAGGTCCAGCACCTTCGACTTGCCAATAGTCAACTCGAGCTTCTGGATGTCGCGTTGTTCTGCGGCTCCTGTCACCGGGTCTTGCCCGAACGCTTGAGTTCCGGCCAAGATCGTGAGAGTCCAGGCCATCATCGTGATCGCATGACGTAATTTCATCGGATTATTCCTCCAGCCTTCTTGCCAACTCCCCCGAGCCTAAAACTTCACCGCATTCACCGACGTTCCCTTGATCACTTCGACCGTCACAGTCTGCACATCCGCCGGCACCTTGGTTCCAGGTGGTTCGGGATAGATTTTGAGAAAGTTCAGGACTTTCTTCGGAGCATAGGCTTCAGCCACCGCTAATATCTGACTCAGGCGCGCCTCGCTGGACACGGTCCCGAACAGAGTCACATGGTCATGGGTACCCCTCAGACGAATATTCATTTCATCCGGCAACAACTCGGCGAGCTGCTGCTTTAACCGGACCAGGTCCACTCCGACATCCAGATCGAGGATGGCGAGCACTTGGCCATCTTGACCCCAGAGTGTGAGATTGGTCGTGCCATAGCCCTTGCCGGTCACATAGATCTGCTTCGGACTCAGCACCATGGCATCGGCAATCTGGGGATCAGCCAGCGACGCCCGTTTGATTGCCACCGGCATATCGACCACAGTCGACTTTCCAACCACCAGGTTGAGTTGCTGAGCTTCCTTTGATTGCGAGACGAAGTGAACACTCGTATTCTTTGCCATGATTGCCGAAGGACCAATCAGAACAACTCCGCCGCAGACCAGGGCTACTATCCATCGCATGCGAGTGCTTGATCGATGCTGTGTGAACTGCATTGCCGTGCCTCCCTGACTCCTAGAACTTAATTTCTTTACGAACATCGCCTTTAATGACTTCGACCCGAATGGCGCCATCGCCATCTTGAGATTTCTTCTCCCGGAAGGAACTGAGCAGCGCTCCGACGTTGGCGCCTTTGGTCATCACGCGTTCGCTGTTAAGCGGGTTGCGCAGGGCCAGTCTCAGCCGTCCTTGCGTCGAAGCCAGTGCCAGCTTCTCAGCCTCTTCCACATCGACCTCGACGGTGATGACCTGAACCTGTACCGGCTCTTCATCCTTGCCTTTCCGCTCCATCTGCGTGCCGGCCGCCAGGACCTTCACATTTTCCAAAATCATCTTGGATATTGAGTTGCCTTGCTTGCCTGACTCCGGCTCGATCGTCACCATGACGTCCACGCGATCGGCCGGCTTGATGAAGCCCGCAACGCCGATCACATCATCGACCTTTACCGACATGGCCCTCTTGTTCACATCCGTCACGGCGGCAACTCCTCCGCCGGTCGTCCCGATGGGAGCCAGTTTCGATTCCAAGAGCATCTCGTTCCGCTTCATATCCACCAGCAACACACGATCCTTGATCGAGTCCAACGTCGTAAAATGTCCCTCAGGAATTGCGCCGGGCGGGATCTCTTGCATCAGCACCATCTCGGGAGTGAGTTTCGTCCCCCAGGAAATATCCGCGTTCGCCACTAAGACCTGCACATTTTTGCTTGCGGGCAATGTCGCCGCCAGCAACCGGCTTTTCTCGCTCTGCAGCCACGAGAACACAAGGACGCTGGTGACGACGCCCAACACCAACGCCAATCCAAAAAACACCAGAGGCCGATACCGCTTCATTGCCACTCCTCCCCTTCAATCGATCTCATCCGATTTCTGGTCTGCTCTACGTTTCTGAGCCTAACTGCCGCTTGACCAACCATAGCTGAGTTCTGTGTGATGCCTACCCCCCGAAGGGCTGGACTCCTCCAAGGAAAAGTAGGGTGCCGGCGGCGATCGCCAACCCATACCGAAGCCGAAACGGTAACCGTAAATCCCCTGCCCCAATCACTCCCCCGGTTATGAATGCGCCGTACGTGGCGAACGTTAATTTCTTGGATGTAGTGGCGAGGCCCCACTGATGGCTCATCGCGCCGAGCGCATAGACCCCTCCCGCCAGAACTGAAAGCGCAGCAACCGAGAGCGCTCCAGACGGACCGAGCATCGAGCCGATGGCAGCCATCAATTTCACATCACCCGCCCCAATTGCCTTAAAAGCATAGGGAAGGAGGAACAGTCCAATCCCCACGGCAAGCCCAGTTAAGCTAGTCAAAGCGCCTTGTAGTCCACTTGCCCAGGTGTGAATGACAATGCCGATACCCATTGCCGAAAAGGTGAGCCAATTCGGGATGCGAGACCATCGAAGATCCGTATAAATGGCTGTGATCAACAGCGGCATTAGAACTATTATCATCCTGGCTTGCATCATGGTCTCTCGATCCCTCCTCGCGTTACCTTCCACTCATGCTCATTCCACATCGCTACCCTGGATAAAACGGTTGGCCTTCACTTCTTAAGGCCAACCGTTTCCACGCGAGACTGCGTTCGCTTGTTTCTTAGCTCCCCGCCGCAGTGTTTATGGTATTCGCCGCTACGTTCATGGCACCGGAGATAGCGTTACTGAGCCCCTGAACCGCGAAAAGGATGCCGAGAGTGATAATAGCCAGCAGCAGTGCGTACTCGGCTGCGGATGCACCATCTTCTTCCTTCACAAACTGACGAATCATGTTCAACATGGTTTCTTCCTTTCGTATTACCTGAAGAATTAACTCGGTTACTCACATTCCTTGACCAACCTTGGCCTGCGACCGTTTACGCCATTCGAAAACTTCCTCACCTCCTTTGTCTTGGTCGTCGCTTCGCATCAAAGTCGGATTATTCGTTGGTCCAGGCAATTGCAAATCAACGGCCAGGCCATCAACGATTCCAACTGCCTGTTTTTTCAGCACAAGCCTGTTTAGCCTTTGTAGACTGCGGTTAGAGCGCCTCAGGCGAGACTCGCCAAACAGGCTGCGGATGCGGTACCGGCGCCGCATCCGCTCACACAAGAGCGTCGCAACCACAGCGATCAAGCGTGCTCCGGACATTCAGAGCGATGTCCTATACAAGCGATATGAGTACGACTACGCAGGATCTTCCGCCTCAACTCAGAGGTTGCGACATCCCACGCGAAAGGAAGAATGACCCTATGCAGCGCAGCACCGCACCGAGAAACACAACAGGCTCAAACCGGGAACCAAGGGCTTACCATGTTGCGGAGGGAGATGAACCTGCGGAACGGGGAAATTCACAAAATAGTCTAAATAGTCTAAGATGCTCTCCTACCACGTACTTGCCACGGCTGTATCAGACGTGGATGATGGAGAAATCGAGGAAGGGCTGTCGCCTGCAGAATGCTCAGAACGGCTGAACACAACTGCTATTTGGTCCTCATATGCCACATGAAATCGTGGGTCAAGACGCAGCAGAGAAGCGAGAGCCATATCACGTTTGGCAATGACAATCCTTGCTTCGTTAAGTTCAGGATCGTCTTTCCAGCCAGGACTACCGGTCCACGTTGCCAGAGCCTGCTTGATCCGTTCGTCTCCATGCACATTGGCTCGTCCGTCCATCGCGACTTTGAGATGTGGAAGCCTCCAAATAAGATACCCACCCCAGTCGAAATAATTATAAAGCGGACCGGCATCGTCCCTGCTTTCCACGGAGGAAGCGGCCTCGATTGGATAGAGCTTTGCCGTATTGGCCCGAATTTGTTCCTGTGTGAACTCCCGATAGCCCATAATCCCTACGACACCGAAAACGAGAAAGACGAGCGCAACTCCAAGTACGCGATTCGGTACAGCGCTGTCCTGCATGCTGATTTCTTCCGTCCTTCTGCCAGCGAGGACCGCCACGGCTGCCATAACCAGGAACCATACATCGCGTGTCCCACGAAATGCGGATACGGCGGCAACGGCAAGGAGGATGATCTCGAACCAGGACCATGAACGTTGCTGTCCAAGCCTTAGCAGCGCCAAGGCAAAGAGAACCAACATGGCCCAATCTGGAATCGTCCTAAAAGCCGGAGCTTGCATCTCCTGAGTATAGTCCCACATGCCGGTCTGAGCTGAGAGTTGAGCCACGGTCACATACAAGCGAACATGGTGAGGATTGATCAATGTGGCAAGCGCGCACACAATCGTGAGACAAGTTAACTGCTTCCATTGCCGAGAACCCCACGCCATTACGGAGCGTCCACCCTTAAGCGGCTCCACATACTGATCTATCAGCGGTGCAAGACAGGCCAACCCAAGCAGCCCCAACCCATAGATAAACTGGATGTGCACATTCGCCCAAATAACGTATACGAGGGGAAGCACCCAACACCAACGTGACTCTTTACCTTCCCTCAGTAGAAAGACAACTTCCAGCGTGAGGATAAAAAACAGAACCGTCAGGAGCCATGGACGCGGTGTGTATAAACGGGCCATCGCGATTACAGCAACCGCCATCAGACTTGAAGCGAAAACAAAGTGGTACACCCGCCTGGCGATAGTCCAATGCATCATCAGCATGATCAGCCAAACAAGGGCGAGGGTATAGACAATCAAAGCGCCCTCGCCGAACAGCCGAACGAGCTCGTATATTCCAACTTCAAATAACCAGCTATAAGGAACCCACGGCTTCCCCTCACCATAACTTGAAAACGGATCCGTCGCGGGAAGCGTTTTGTGCTCCACGATCCACTTTCCCGTCTGCAAGTGCCACCAAATATCGGGGTCAGCGATCACAGGCTGGAGAATCCATAAAGCGGGAAGAAGATAGAGCACAGCCAAAATGGTCCCACGCCGCAAATCCTCCTCGTGTTTCCCCCACCACCTGAACCGGCACCAGTTTGCGTCAGCAAGATTCGAAATAGGAGATCGAGACGTTACCAATTCGGACATCCGTTTACTCCTATGGCTTTACGAAGAGTCTTTAGACTTACAGCCCAGGACGAGGTACTGTGCGCCGAATGGCCGGTTTGCGACATGTGGTTCAATCCACCGCAAGATGCGAAACACTTTAGGAAAAATGAACAAATAGTTGGTCCTCTCAATATGAAACCCGGACGTTCTGAGAAGCTTGCCGGCGTCGGTCGCCGAAAGCATCACAGCGTCGCGGTCGAACGGGACGCGGCTCATCACATACCTTGTGCCAGGGTTCCACGGGTTATTTTCCCAAAGCGCAAAGTAGCCACCTGGCTTCAGCGACCGCCAGATGAAATGCATGGCCGCTATACGATCAGCGACAGGAATGTGATGAAATACTCCATTGCAATACACAAGATCGATATCCTCTCGCGGAACATACTGAGAACATTCGCGAAACGCCGCACGACGAGACCTAAAGTCTTGGCTTGCTCTTTCGATTGATTTGGGTGAAGGATCAACCCCGATCACGAACTCAGGATTGAATCGATCCAGTAATAGGGGTACGGCCGAACCTGTCCCGCATCCGTAATCCATGACCCGATAGGGGAAGACACTTAATTGTCCTAAGCAGGCCTTCAACCAATCGATGCGGCCTTTGGCAAAATATTCCTTGAGTTCACCGGACACAGCCAATCCCTGATCAAGCATCCGATCATAACTGCCTGCATATTCATCAAACTCAGCCAACTGAATAGGATCAGAATTCATTTCCGACGCATCCCCAGGATACTTGCAAAGAAGCTGGACAAGGCGGTTTGAAACCCGATGGCCGTCAGCATCGAGCCAGGGATGGCGAACCTCATAGTACGTTCGTAATCAAGGGGGCCAAAGCCAGCCTGCCACCACTGTCCGATTGCCGTGAGAAGCAGCCCTGCTCCCATGAGCATTCCGACTCCGGCAAAAACGAGCCCTCGCTCCAGATTCATGACCTGGAACAATCTTCTGAGCTTGGGATCTTCCGGCATCAATCCTTCGCTGACGGCAAAGGTTTTCGAAAATATTGCGAAAAGTACTGATTGATAGCCGCAGAGCATAGCCAGGCTGGCAAACAACAAGGTATGCACATCGAACGTTACGCCACGAATCGTGAAACCCGGCATCGCTATGGCATACCCCAGTACTCCTAGTAGCGCCAATGCAAGACCAGGAATCACAAATAGCCATCTTGGACTGTACATCAGATAAAACCGAAGGGTCCGCCAGCCGTCACGAAATGTTCTCAGGTGCGGCGGATGCGCTGTGCGGCCGTCTCGGTGCAATGTAATCGGAACTTCGGCGATGCGCTCTCCATAAAGACTCGACTTGATGATCATCTCATTCGCAAACTCCATCCCAGTGCATCGCAAGTGAAGTCGATCGAACAAGACTCTTGAAAATCCACGCAACCCGCAGTTCACATCGTGTATCGGAGCACCGAACCATCGCCTGGCCATGACTGTGAACATCGGATTACCCCACCAGCGATGGAGAAACCGCATGGCTCCCGGCTTAATCGTTCCACCTCCCCAGGGTAGACGGCATCCGATCACCAGATCGTTGCCCTCTCGCAATTTTTCGATGAAACACCTGAGGTCTAAAAAGTCGTAGCTATTGTCGGCGTCGCCCATGATGATATAGCGGCCGCGTGAAGCAGTGATTCCACCCATCAACGCATTCCCATATCCTCTTGCCTCCACGCGTACGACGCGCGCGCCCATCAACATGGCGATTTCTTGCGATCCATCGATACTGCCGTTATCGGCTACCACGATCTCCCCGGCTACATGATGCTGATTCAAGAAAGTCTGGGCTTTTTGGATACAGGTGCCGATGGTCTCTGCTTCATTAAGACAAGGCATCACGATCGATAGTTCCGGTGCAGGAAGCAGCTCGGCCGCCTCGGGCATAGCCCATTTCTTCTCGCCCTTCTCTTCGTACTTGTACATGAACTCGCCTCCCTTGGCAGTGCTGGGCCAATTGGTCAGATGGCTGGTCTGTTACCCGCAAATTCCGAGCCCACCACAACAACAATTGCTTCCTCTGAGTTCTTAGGGAGTTAGATGACTGACTAAGTAAAAGTGAGGCCGCCTCGCCGCAGGAGAAGGCATGAGGCTGCGGCTTCGCGACCTCATGATGGATGAGCACGATCAATACCGATGGTGAACACCGGAACCTACGAACTGGCAGAGACTGTCCAATCGAGCAGAACTATCAGACTGATCACAATCGGGGAAATTGGGTTTTGTTTGACCGTTGGCCCCCCTCGCGGCATGCTGGCCATACACAACGCTATTCACACAAAAGGGGCTGACTGTGATGAGAGCACGACGATCTCTGAAGTT
>JACZDD010346017.1_pt1 | contig 17396 bp, 18 predicted proteins | sample 8641771 | NCBI WGS metagenome assembly JACZDD01 (sample SAMN15324614, study PRJNA640507) | soil metagenome | isolation source: intercropping peanut in the second line | place: China: Luxin town, Laibin City, Guangxi Province | collected 2019-07-25 | depth 10cm m | reverse complement strand
CGATCAGGATTTTCTTGCCGCCCACCTGCTGCAGCCAGCTGTGAACCGAAAGTATGATCTTGCCGGTTGCACCCTCGTAATGGTGTGGTGCCAGCCACCCTTTGTGCTCCGCCGCCAGCGCGTCGGTAAAATCCGGAAAGATGTCGCGCAGAAGATAGCCTGGAAGATTGGTCTCTTCGACGCGCGTGATCGTGGCTTGGCCGACCTTGAACAATGTCACCTCCGCGGCAGATGTCAGGCCAATTTGCGCAGCAGCTTGACCACCATCCGCTGCTCTTCCGCGGTAAGCGGTGTGAGCGTTGCAGTGGTTATACCGGCCGCAACTTGCATCGCCGCCTCGGTTGCACGCCGCCCGCGATCGGTGAGCGCGACCGCACGGCGGCGGCGGTCCTTAGGATCGCTGAGTGCCGTCACAAGGCCGCGCAAATGCAGGCGATCAACCACGCCCTTGATGGTGGCTGCATCGAGATAGATGAGCCGGCCAAGATAGTTTTGCGAACACGGGCCAACCTCTTGGAGCTTGGCTAGCGCGGCGAACTGGGTCTGCGTGAGGCCCTCGATCATGCGCGAGGTGAAGATCGACGTATGGCGTTGCATCGCGATCCGCATGAGAAACCCGACCTGGTCGTCAAGCACATAGCGATCTTCGGATACGTCGGGCTGGGCTACGACTTTCAGTTTTTCACGCCGCAATGTTTTCATGGTCCTTTTCCACCTGAACGACAACATCCTATACCGTCAGATAAGTCCTTTGCACCTCCGGGTTGGCGTCAAGCTCGGCGACCGAGCCCTGCCAATGAATTTGACCCTTTTCCAGAACATAGACCCGATCCGACACGAGGCGGGCAAAATGGATATTCTGTTCTGACAGCAGGATCGACAAGCCCTGCTTTTTCAGCTCGAGAATCGTATTCGCCATCTGCTCGACGATCAGTGGTGCCACGCCTTCGGAGGGCTCATCGAGCAGGACCAGCAGCGGATTGCCCATCAGCGTGCGTGCGACCGTGAGCATTTGCTGCTCGCCACCGCTCATGCGCCCCCCGAGCCGATCTGGCATTTCGGCGAGGTTCGGAAATAGCTTGAACAACTGCTCGGGCGACCAGGATGGCGCAGGTTGCCCGTCGGCAAACTGACGGATTGGTTGGCGACCGACATCGAGATTTTCCATCACCGTAAGATCGACAAAGATCCGCCGGTCCTCCGGGGTAAACCCAAGGCCGCGTCGTGCGATCTCGAACGGTTTCCGGCCTGAAATATCCTCGCCATTGAAGCGCACTGTGCCCTGACGGCGCGCCATAAGGCCCATGACGGTCTTCATGGTGGTGGACTTGCCGGCGCCGTTGCGTCCCATCACTGCGACGACCTCGCCGCGATTCACCCGGAAGTTCAGGTCGTACAAAATGCGCGCGGCTCCGTACCAGGCGCTCAGGTTCTCGGCCACGAGCATGGCTTCGCTCATGTCAACGCCCCTGTAGCGAAAGTCTTACCAGTCCCGAAATACACCTCGCGCACCTGCGGATGATCGCGGATGGAGGCCGCATTCCCGTCCGCGATTAAGCGGCCGCGTGCCAGCACAATAATGCGGTCCGCAAAGGCAAAAACGACATCCATCGAATGCTCTGTGAACAGTACCGAAATCTTCCGTTCCACGACCAGTTTTTTGACCAGCGCGATCAGGTCGCTGCGTTCGCGAGGCGCCATGCCAGCGGTCGGTTCGTCCATCAGCAAAAGTCGCGGCTCGTTGGCGAGCGCAATGGCAAGCTCGATGCGCTTGATGTCCCCATAGGCGAGCTCGCGGCTGGGCCGGTCCGCGGCTTCGCGCATGCCGACCTGTTGAAGAAGGCTGAGGGCACGGTCGCGATGCATCTGGGCTGCCGCACGCCACAACTGGTAGGTCTCGTGCACATGCGAAATCAGCGCCATCTGCACATTTTCGATGACGGTCATCGAGCTGAACGTGGCGGCGACCTGGAAGGTCCGGCCGACGCCGAGCCGCCATACCGCACGCGGCTCAAGGCCTGCAATGTTGCGGCCCTCGAACAGAATTTCTCCGGAATCCGGTGCGAGCTGCCCATTGATCATGTTGAAGCAGGTCGACTTGCCTGCACCATTGGGCCCGATCATCGCAAGGAATTCGCCCTGTGCAATCTCAAAGCTGACATTGTTGACGGCGTGCACGCCGCCGAATGCCTTGGACAATGAACGGATGGCAAGCACACTCACGGCTTCGCCCCCGCTTTACGCCAGATCGAGGAGAAGGCGCCGACGATACCTTGCGGAAAAGCCAGAACGAGAAGGAGAATGATGACCCCGAGCAGCGCCCGCCAATATTCGGTCTGGCGCATGACCGTGTCCTGCAGCGTGGCAAAGACCGAAGCCCCGACGATCGGCCCGGTCAGAGTCTGGATGCCGCCGAGCAGCACCATGACGAGGCCGTCAATCGAACGTCCTACGTGAATCGTCTCGGGCGAGATCGAGCCCTTTGCAAAGGCAAAGAGCCCACCCGCCACGCCGCAGACAGCGCCGGCAATCGCAAAACCCAACCAGTGCACGCGCTTGACGTCGATGCCGATTGCCTCGGCGCGCAGCGGTGAATCGCGGCCCGCGCGCATGGCATAGCCGAAGGGCGCAAACAAAAAGCGACGCAGCATGAGGACGCCGATGACGGCGAGTACCAGACTCAGCAGGAAATAGACCCAGGCCTTGTCGAAGGGTGGCGGCGGCCACACTCCAATCACACCGTTTGAACCGCCAGTCAGCGCTTCCCATTGGAAGACCAAAGCCCAGACGATCTGCGCAAAAGCGAGCGTCAGCATCGCGAGGTATACGCCAGAGAGCCGCACCGCGAACCAGCCGAACAGTAGCGCCCCCGCAAGCGCGACAAGCGGCGCCGCGACGAGCGCAAGGCCCATAGGGACCGCCACCCATTTCACCAGCAGCGCCGCGCCGTAGGCTCCAAGCCCGAAATAGGCGGCATGGCCAAACGAATGCATGCCGCCGGGACCCATGATGAAGTGCAACGAGGTCGCAAAGACGATGGCGATCAATACGTCGATGCCGAGGATCAGCAAGTAAGGCGAGCCCTGCGCCAGCAACGGCAGGCAGAACAACAACGCAAGAACGGCGGAGCCGAGGATCTTGAGAGCAGACGTCGCCGGGCGAATCGGGTCTTCAGGCTCGGCGACCGAGCGGACTTGGCCTTGCGGGCGGCCGAGCAGGCCATAGGGGCGCACAATCAGCACCACCGCCATCACCAGGAACTCGGCGACCAGTGTCAGCTTCGAGAAGTTGACGGCCACGAAGCCCAGATCGACCACGCCGATGCCGATGCAGATCGCCTTCACCTCGGCGATGATTACCGCGGCCAGATAGGCGCCGGTGATCGAGCCCATGCCGCCGACGACGACCACCACGAAAGCATCGCCGATCGCGACCAGATCGGTGGCGAGGTTTGCGGGCTCGCGTGCGACCTGTAAGGCGCCGCCGAGACCCGCAAGCATTGAACCCACCGCAAACACGGACGTGAACAGCAGCGCCTGGTTGACGCCGAGCGCGCTCACCATTTCCCGATCCTGCGTGGCGGCGCGCACCAGGCGTCCGAAACGGGTGCGGGCAAGCGTGAAATGCAGCACCAGCAACACGAGCGGGCCGATAATGATGAGGAACACGTCATATGTCGGCAGCCGGCGACCGAGCACCTCGATCGAGCCGCGCAGCCCCGGCGCGCGCGGGCCAAGCAGATCTTCTGGCCCCCACAGCCAAAGTGTCGCGTCGTTGATGATCAGCACCAGCGCGAATGTCGCAAGCAGCTGGAACAGTTCGGGCGCGCGATAGATGCGGCGCAACAACACGGTTTCGATCAGCGCGCCAATGGCAGCCACAATCAGCGCTGTGGCGATGATCCCGCCCCAAAAACCGAACGCTCCGCCGATACGGGTGGCGAACGAGTACGCAATGTAGGTCCCCAGCATGTACAGGGACCCATGCGCGATGTTGATGATGCGGGAAACGCCGAAAATCAACGACAGGCCGGCAGCGACAAAGAACAGACCCGAGGCGGTGGAGAGCCCGTTGAGCGCTTGGAAAAGAAATGCGCTGAAGGTCATGAAACGATCACCTCTCCCCGCAAGGCGGGGAGAGGTTAACGAAGGACGTCACGAACGAAAACCTAGTTCGATTCGACGGGTCGGAGTTTCTTCACCTCGTCGTCGCTCGGCAGTACAGATGCGCCGTCGACATACTTGAAGTCGGCCATGGTGCCCTTGCCGCCCTCGAGAACGATCTTGCCGACATAGGCCCCCATCGTCGCCTGATGATCGCTTGCGCGATAGACGAACGGCCCGAATGGACTATCAACCTTGAGGCCTTTGAACGCCTCGACCAGCCTCTCGGTATCGGTCGACTTTGCCTTGGCAATGCCTGCGGCGAGTGAATGCATCGTCACATAGCCGACCACCGAGCCGAGACGCGGATAGTCATTGTACTTCTTCTTGTAGGCATCGACGAAAGCCGTGTGTTCCTTGGTCTTGATCTTGTCCCAGGGATAACCAGTAACGACCCAACCGACCGGCGCCTCGTCCTTGAGCGGATCGAGATACTCGGGCTCGCCGGAAAGCAGGCTCACCACGGTGCGGTCCTTGAATACGCCGCGGGTATTGCCTTCGCGCACGAACTTGGCGAGATCGCCACCGAACAGCACATTGAAGATTGCATCGGGCTTCGCATCGTCAATCGCCTGCGCAACCGCGCCGGCGTCGATCTTGCCGAGCGGCGGCGCCTGCTCGGTGACGAACTCAACATCGGGCTGCGCCTTCTTCATGAGCAGTTTGAAGTTCTCGGCCCCCGACTGGCCGTATTCGAAGTTCGGATAGACCAGTGCCCAGCGTTTTTTCTTCGCGCCCGTTGCCGCCGGCATCAGCATCGCGACCTGCATATATGTCGTGGCGCGCAGTCGGAATGTGTATTTGTTGCCGTTCTGCCAGGTGATCTTGTCGGTGAGCGGCTCAGCGGCGAGAAAGAAGACCTTCTTCTGTCCGGCGAAGTTCGTCACCGCGAGACCGATGTGAGACAGGAAGGTGCCCGCGATCATCGCGACGCCTTCGCGGGTAACCAGCTCCTCGGCGACACGCACGGCTTCGCCTGGATTGGCGCCGTCATCGCGCGAGATCACTTCCAGCTTTTTGCCGAGGACGCCTCCTTTGGCGTTGATCTCCTCGATCGCCATTTCCCAGCCCTTTTTGTAGGGGTCAAGAAAGGCTGGCTGCGACTTGTAGCTGTTAAGCTCGCCGATCTTGATGGTCTGCTGTGCGAAGGCCTGGAACGAAACGCCGGCGGCGAGACTACCGGCAAGCGCGAGAGTGAACACGTGACGCGTCGGTCTCATGACTTAAACTCCCTGCGTGGCGGCTGACCGCGCCTTGGGCGCGCGCCGCGATTTAACATCATCCTGTCGCCTGCGGCGGGCGAGCTTGTTTGTGCACAAATAGTCCGACCGCCGGCCCGAACTTGTCAAGCGAAGCGATGTCGCTGAACCCCCATTTCGTATGGCCGACTAGCCTTTCGGGTTGTCGCGGAAGCGGTCCATCAGTGGCTTGTCCTGGCCGCCGTCGACCTCGATCATGGTGCCATTGACCATTTCCATCAGCGGGGACGCAAGCATGGTGACAAGGTTTGCGACCTCCTCGACCTCCGCAATCCTGCCCATTGGGATCGACGCCGGGGCGAGCTTGTCGGCTTCCTCGTAGGAAATCTTCATGTCGCGTGACATCGCCTTGACCAGGCCCGCCCACCGCTCGGTCCGCACCGGGCCGGGGTTGACCGCTACGAAGCTGATGCCGTTCTTGCCGTATTGACCGGCCAGTGACAACGTCAGGTTCTGCCCCGCCGCATTGGCCGCCCCCGGGCAGATTTCCCAATAAGAGGGCTTCACGCCGTCATTGCCGATCAGGTTCACGACGCGCCCGCCGCCCTGCTTCACCATGATCGGCAGCACGTAGCGCAGGCACCGCACGTAGCCCATGAATTTGAGCTGGAGGCCTTTCTCCCAATCGTCTTCGCTCAGATGCTCAATGACGCCGCCGGCGGCCGAGCCGGCATTGTTGACCATGATGTCGACACGTCCGAGCGCCTTGTGCCCTTGCTCGATAAAGCTTTTCGCGTCCTTGTCCTGACGCAGATCAGCGGTAATAGCGATAACTTTCCGTCCCGTCGACTTGGCGATTTCGCCCGCCGTCGCCTCCAGCGGCTCCTTGCGACGCGCGCAGACCGCGACATCGACGCCTTCCTTTGCCAGGGCCAGCGCGATCCCCTTCCCGATGCCTTCGCTGCCGCCAGTGACCAGCGCGGTCTTGCCTTTAAGTTTGAGGTCCATCGCTCTCTCCCGGTTTTTAATGTGGTTTGTGCGCGAGCCAGCAGCCCGCCTCGGCATCGGCAAACAGTTCGGCCAGCGCGGCGTTGAATTTTTCGGGTTCCTCGCTGGTAAGGGTGTGGCCGGTGCGCGGGACGATCATGAGCCCCGCGGTAGGCACCGTGCGGCGCAGGAAAATGCTCGCATCGACACACCAGTCATCCTCATCGCCGACAATAATCAGCAGGGGAACGGAAAATTTCTTTAAGTCCGCTTCCATGTCCCACAACGTCGGCCGTTTGGCCTGCAGATTGATCATGGTCAGCGCGTGGCCGTGCGCGGAATGCTCGCTGAGAATTTGCACGAACTCCGCATAGCCACGCGGGACCTTGTTCTTGTGTGCCTGACGTGTCGGGCCATCGGCGTAACGCAACGCAGCAGTCTTGATGTCAGTAGAGGCAAACATCTTGCCGGTCTCACGTGACGCCGCGCGAGTTTCCTCCACGACCTTCTTGTCCGCGCTCGACCCATAGCCGCAACCTGCAGCCGTCATCGAAATGCAGCGTTGCGGATGTCGAACGCCGACGTGCAACGCCGTAAGCGAACCCATTGAGTGACCGACGATATGCGCTTTTTCGATCCCGAGCGCATCCATAACCGCGATAACGTCGTCGCTGAAACAATCCTGACTGTATTTATCCGGATCGTCTGGAATATCGGATGGTGGATAGCCCCGCTGGCTGTACGTGATGCAGCGATGTGAGCGCGAGAAGCGCCGCATCTGCGGCTCCCAGGTGCGATAGTCGGCCGCATATTCGTGCACGAAAACGACCGGCGTGCCCTGCCCCGCTTCCTCGTAATAGAGCCGCGTCCCGTCTCGCGCCGTGATATGCGGCATCACGTCCTCCACTCGCCAGCGGCCAATTATTTGCACGCAAACGAAAGCGGAGTAAAGTCGCGCTCGCTTTTGAGCAAGCTGACGCGCAAGATCGCTGCTCGAAATACAAGGGGGAACGTCATGGCCAAGATGTCTCGACGGGGATTTGCCGCGGTAATGGCGTGCGTGGCAGCACTGACATTAAATTTCGCGCCGAACGCGCAGGCGCAGCAAAAGCCGGTCATCAAGGTGTCGAGCCTCACTCTGCCGGTCTTCAACCCGCTGGTGTGGAACATCATGAAAGCACGCGGCATCGATGCCAAGCACGGCTTTGAACTGGACGCGAAGGCGTATCCGTCGATCTCGGCTTTCTACGCGGCCTTCGCGACCGGAGAGACCGATGTGCTCATCGGCGGCCCTACTATCCTCCAAAAGCTCTACCAGGAAGGCGTGCCCGTAAGGATCATTGCCACCGGCTTCACGCTCGCCGACCTCGTGATCTTCGCCAAGGATGAGAAGATCAAGTCGCTTGCCGACCTCAAGGGCAAGCAACTCGCCATCGACATGGGCGGATCGCAGTTCCAGGTGACGAAGATCTATGCCAACGCCAAAGGCATCGACCTCGGCAAGGACATCATCACCGTGAATGCCAACTTCGCCGTCGCGCGCGCGCAGCTCGAAGCTGGCCGCGTCGACGCCGCGCTGGTGATCGAGCCGCTTGCGAGCATCAGCGCCAAACAGCATCCCGACTGGCACGTCATATTCAACGGCGCGCAAGCCTGGAAGGAGATCACCGGCGGCGACGGTTGGGAAATCGTGACAGCCATGCGCGCCGACGCGATCGCAAAGAACCCCAAGGCGCCGCAGATGCTGCTCGCGGCCCTGCAGGACGTTGCCGACGTCATGCACAAGGACACGGCCGCCGGCGACAAGATCGCCAACGAAACGCTCAAGCTACCGCCCGGAATCCTCACCGCCGCGGTCGAGAGCAAGCGGCTGCAGATGATCATCAAGCCCGCCTGGGACCCCGCAACGCGCAAGTCAATCACCGATATTATGGAGCGCGCGGTGAAGGCCGGCTTCTATGAGAAGATGCCGGACGAGAAAATAATCTACACGCCCTGAGCGCATAGTCGCACTCACCGATGAGCACGGAGCATCGCGAGTCTGTCCCGGTCCTGATTTTCCCGCGTCAGACTCTCGTCTCCTTGCTCGTTTTTGCGCTGGCCTGGGAGGCGCTGTCGCATCTGGCGCCGGCTCTCGGAATCCCGCCTTTCGCAATTCCGAGCATGCTGCGGATCGCGAAATCGATCGCGACCATCACGCCTATCGATATTGTCGTCACACTGGCGCGCGTCATCGCCGCGCTGATCGCTTCCTTCGTGCTGGGCATCGTTCTGGCGATGGCGATGTATCGCTCCGATACGCTCGACAAATATCTGCATCCGATGATCCGCATCCTGATGGCGGTGCCGGTCGTCTCCTGGATTCTTTTTGCGGTGCTGTGGTTTCCGGGCGTGGAATTTCGTATCGGATTCGTCCTGGTTGTCGTCTGCGGCCCGGTTTTTCTTGTCGATACGCTTGATGCCATGCGCTCGGTGCCGCGCGAGCTGCGGCAAATGATGCGCTCGTTCCGGCCGACGACGCTGCAGTTTTTTGTGAAGCTGATGCTGCCCGCGATCGTGCCGACGATCTTCACCAGCTGGAAAGTCAATATCAGCCTTGCGATCCGCGTGGTCACCATCGCCGAGCTGGTGGGCGCCGTCACCGGCATCGGACATCAGTTGTCGGTGGCGCAGGAGCTGTTTTCGGTCGCCGACGTGTTCGCATGGACTATCGTGCTGGTCGCGCTGCTGTTCCTGCTCGAGGCCATCGTGGCGCGGATCGAGACGCGCCTGCTGCGGTGGCGCGCATGAACGGGCCGCCTCCAATCAGCGTCACCGGACTGCGCAAGGTCTTCCGGCAGGCGACCACCGGGCAATCGGTGGTAGCGATCGAGCGACTCGATCTCACCATTGCACCGCGCGAGGTCGTGGCGATCGTCGGGCAGACCGGCTGCGGTAAGTCGACGTTTTTCGACCTGATGATCGGGCTTGAAGCCCCTACTGAAGGCGCCATCCAAATCGGCGACAAGAGTCCGCATACCGATTTTGACTTCTTCCGTGGCCGCATAGCAACCGTTTTCCAGCAAGACCGGCTGTTGCCCTGGCGTTCCGCACTCGACAACGCACGCCTCCCGCTTGAACTCATCGGTGTGCGGGAAGCGGAGCAGCGCGAGCGCAGCCTGACCTGGCTGAACCGGCTCGGCCTTGGCCAGTTCACCAATGCCTATCCGCACGAATTATCCGGTGGCATGCGTCAGCGCGTCGCAATAGCCCGCGCCTTTTCGGTGCAACCGGAGATTCTCCTCGCCGACGAAGCCTTCGGCCATCTCGACGAGGTAACGGCAGCGGAGTTGCGCGATACTTTTCTCAAGCTCGCGCGTGAGTGTGGCTCGACCGCGATATTGATCACGCACCAGCTGGAAGAGGCGATCGGCGTCGGCGACCGCATCGTCGTGTTCGGAAAATCGGCCAAGCTGCTCGCCGACATTCACGTCAAGCAGTGGCCGAAGGCAAAGCACGCGATGTTGCGTGAGGCGATACAGTCGACGCTGCAGAGCAACGCGCCGGACACGCGGTTGATGCAATAAATAAGATCGTCATGGCCGGGCTCGTCCCGGCCATCCACGCCTTCTGGCCTGTAGACCTTAAGACGTGGATGCCCGGCACAAGGTCGGGCATGACGATTGAAAAAATATTCCGGACATCAGCGGTGCAGAATGGCTCTCGCGGCGTCTCCGACAGCTTCTATCTTGTCGTCGACATCAAGGAAGCAGACGATCCGGCAGGGGCATCCTTCGAGGCCTTCGTAGCGCCACGGGAACGCGCCGATCACACAACGTTTGCCCAGCATCATCTCGATGTCGCCGCCGAGATTTTCGGCATGCAGCAGGCCTTCTTGGAACGCCCAGTTGTGGAACGGAAACACGTCGGCCGAGACCTTCCGGCCGGATTTCTTGTGCGTGTATTCGAACGTTCCAAAGAATTCACCGGGCGTCTTGCGGTGCTTCTTTGTGAATTCCTCGGCAAGGTCGGGCCGCATGTAGCGGATGGAGGTATTCATGGCGTGGTCGCAGGAGCCGGTGTCCATGCCCCACCACTTTATTTTTTTCTTCAACATCCAGTGCAGCGTGTCGAGGCTCGGGCCCGGGTGGTAGCAGAAGTATCGAACAAGGTCCTGCTGTGGCTGTCCTTCGTAGTGCTTATGCCATCCGGTATGCAGAATGAGGATGTCGCCTTCTCGGATATCCGCGCCACTGCTTTCGATAATCTCCGGCGTGATCACCGCCCAATCGTGCATGTGCTTTGAAATGTCGACGACGACGCCGCGGTTGACGAGGTAGTCAAGCGGAAGGTGAGCCATATCGCCCTTCGGATTGTCGGTCGCGTGCATCGCGCCGTCGAAATGGGTGCCCACGTGCAGGGCGGTGTCGATACGCTGCGCAACGATCCGGACCGTCTGCAAATTCTGCGCGTAATACATCTTGTTGCCGGCATATCCGACCCAGCCGGGCGTATGCACGTTCATGACGTGGGAGAGATCGACAATTTTCATCACACGATTCCTAGTTTCGGTGTTCAGAGGCGCTTAATCGATCACAAGAAGTCGTGCAGCGCCAGATGGACGCCCAGCAGCAGTAGCCCGACGAAAAACCACAACCGGAAGGTTTCGGCCCGCACGCGTCCGCGTACCATTTGCCCAAGAACCATGCCGACAAGCGAGGCGGCGAGCGCGAGCAATGACGGCCCCGCAATCGATGTGTTAATTTGCCCTGCCTGCGCGAGTGCAAGTGCAAGTGTGATCGTGGAAACGGTAAAGGACAGGCCGAGCGCCTGCACCAGTCTGCCTCGGTCGAACTGCAGGGACTGGACGTACGGCGTGCCTGGCATCACGAAAATTCCGGTTGCTACCGTGGTCGCACCGGTCGCCGCACCCATGACAAGTCCGAGCCAGGTCTCCGCGCGCCGCGGGACGATGAAATTCACTTTGACGAGACCAAGCGCCGCATAGAGCGCCAACGCAACTCCGAGCCATACAGTCGCGTGCCCCGTATCATCGTGCGGCAACAGCACGGCACCGATGAACGTACCCACGCAAATTCCCGCGAGCATGGGCCACAAGCGCTGCACAAGCTCCCAGAAGCTGCCGCCAACCAAGGCCTGCCAGATATTCGTGATCAATGACGGCATGACCAGAATCGCCGCCGCCTGCGCCGGCGGCATCAGCAATCCGAGCAGCCCGATGGACACGGTCGGCAGCCCAAGTCCGATCGTGCCTTTGACAAAGCCGGCCAAAAGGAAGCTCCCAGCAGTCGCGACAAGAACCGTGTTTGAATCCACATCCGCACCTGTTCCACGTTGGGACCCTGCGCGAAGCACCAACTTCGTGCAATGCGTAACAGCGCAAGTTGGTATTTCGTTTTGGCGAAGCCGCTTCGTTGCCGCACGATACGTTTCAGTGCCATAATTTCCTGGCGTAGCAAGCTCACTGGAAGCTCACCGCATGCCGGAAGTATTCGTCGCAAAAGCCACGCAATTTCCTGACGGCGAACGCCGCATCGTCAGCCATGCGGCACGCGAGATTGGCGTGTTTCATTGGCAAGGCAAATTCTACGCTTATGAGAATATGTGCCTGCACCAGGGTGGTCCGGCCTGTGAAGGGATAATGATGCACAAGGTCGAGGACGTGATCGGGCCCGACCGCAGCTGGCTGGGTCAGAAATTTTCAAGCGAGGAAATTCATTTTGTATGCCCTTGGCACGGCTACGAATACGATCTTAAGACCGGCGAATGCGCTGCCGATCGCAGCCTGAAACTGAAAAGCTTCGAAGTGATCCGGCGCGGGGAGGATATCTATGTCGTCGCAAGCTGAATCGATCGTGTCGCACGGACCGCGGCTGAGCGATAGAGCCATCCAAGATATGCTCGCGAAATCCGTGCGACTCTATGCCGAACGGGTCGCCGAGCGCGAGGGTAAGCTACCCGCCTTCGCACCCGACGCGGCGACAGCAACGGAAGTCATGGTGACGGTCACCGCCATGCTCAAAGCGGTGAACCTGCAGATATTCGAACTCGGCATGTGGCAAGCCTGGTCCGGGAGATAGCGCATGATCCCGAAAAGTGGGAGCCGGTTTTCGGAATAAGATTATGCGCAAAGGAAAATAATATGGACCTTCCGCTGTCCGATTTTCGCCGAATGGAGGTCGAAGAATTCGACACCAGTAAGCTACTTGCGCACGCCTCAAAGCAGGCCACCGAGCGCGGATACAAGAACTTCCCGATCGTCGATGTGGACTCACACCACTACGAAAGCGAATCGATCGGCGAAATTCTCGACTACATGGATGATCCGGTACTCCAGCAACTCGCCCGCAGCGCACGGCAAGCGAATGCAAAGAGTGTGGGCATGCTGCCGGCCGGCGTCGGGTACCAGGACATGGGTGGCCGCGTCATGCGCTACGCGACCCGAGGAATGGAGAAAACGGAAGCGGGCGTGCAACGCGACATTGCACTTACGCGGCGATGGATGGATGCAATCGGCATCGACGTTGCAATAATGTTCCCGACCCCGATGCTCCAGCTTGGCTTGCACCCGCAGGTCGAGGTCGAAGTCGCGCTGGCGCGTGCCTACAACCGCTGGCTCACTGAACGGGTGCTGGCGGACGAGCCACGCATCCGTTCGATGCTTTATCTGCCCTTCAACGATGCGGATGCAGCGTATCGCACCGTTCAGGAATTCGGACAAACAAAAGGCGTGGTCGGCTTCATGGTGACGTCGGCGCGTTACCGCCCAGTCCATCACAATTCATACATGAAGACCTATGCACTTCTTGAAGAGATGAATCTGCCGCTCGCCTTCCATGCCGGCTACAACTGGAATGACCAGACTGTGGGCATGATGAACCGTTTCATCTCAGTTCACGCGTTGGGTTTCGTGTTTTACAACATGGTGCATCTGGCCAATTGGATCACCAACGGCCTGCCGGAGCGGTTCCCAAAGCTGAAAGTGCTTTGGGTCGAGAGCGGACTTGCCTGGGTGCCGTTCATGATGCAGCGCTTCGACAACGAGTACATGATGCGCTCGTCGGAGGCCCCCGCTCTGAAGAGGAAGCCCAGCGAGTATATGCGCGAGATGTATTTCTCGTCGCAGCCCATGGAAATGGCCGACATGGCCGCGCTTGAGCAAACGTTCCGCATGATCAATGCCGAAACGCAATTGCTTTATTCGTCCGATTACCCACATTGGGACTTCGATTTGCCTTCGACAATTTACGATCTGCCCTTCCTGTCCGAGCAAGCGAAACGGAATATCCTTGGCGGCAATGCGATGAAGGTGTTCAATCTTAAGCTGCCGGCGCAAAAACTGGCGCGCGTTGCATAAAATAGCTGGCACAAGGGAGGATCAGGTGCGCACGATATTGGCAGGACTATTGGCAGTGTCGCTGATGGCGCCGGCGGCGTCCGCTCAGGACGCGGGCGCCGATTTTCCGAACAGGCCGATCAAGATCATCGTCTGCGTGCCAGCGGGCGGCGGCGTCGACACGGTCACGCGCATCGTCGCGGAAGGGCTGCATCAGAAGCTCGGTCAGCCGGTCATCGTCGAAAATCGCGCAGGCGCCGCAGGCAATATCGGGGCCGAGGTAGTCTTCACCTCAGAGCCTGACGGATACACTTTGCTGGCGGCACAGCCGGCTCCGCTGACTGTCAATCCGCTTCTCTACAAAAAAATGAATTTCGATCCCACGCAATTCGTGCCCGTGACGATCATGACCTCGATCGCCAATGTCCTGCTGGTACGCCCGGATTTTCCGGCAAAGACAGCAAAAGAATTTATCGACTATGTGAAAGCGAGTCCGGGCAAGGTCAACTACGCGTCGCAGGGGATAGGCACGACGTCGCATCTTACGGCCGCATTGTTCGAGCGCCTCGTCGGGACCAAGCTGGTGCACGTACCCTACAAGGGCACTGCTCCTGCGCTCAATGACATTATCGCAAGCCACGTCGATTTTATTTTCATGGAGCTGGCCTCTGCCATCAAACTGCATGAGGCGGGCAAGGCGCGCATCCTTGCCGTTGCGACGAACAAGCGAATTCCTAACCTGCCCGATATACCGACGCTCGATGAGGTCGGCGTCAAAGGCTTTGAGTCTGGTACTTGGAACGCCATTGCAGCTCCTCCGAAGACGCCGCCGGAAATCGTTGCAAAGCTCAGTAAGGCGGTGAACGAAGTCCTCAAGAGTCCGGCGGCACAGAGCCATTTTACGAAGATCAATCTTCACGCCGCCGGTGGTACGCCCGCCGAGGCTGCGGCCTTTATCAAGAAGGAAACCGAAGTGTGGGGCGGCGTCATCAAGGACGCCCATGTGGAGCCTCATTGACCGCGTTCCCGTGCGGGTCCAATGGTACCGACAGATCCGCCAACTAGGCCTATAATGCAGTTGACCCACCGGCTATAAGGCCGGCAATCAATACCGCGTAAGGAGACGACCATGGACGAGAGAACGCGCGAGCCGGTGAAGATCACCGCCGAGGACATCAATCCGCGCTACAACTGGGGCCGGCACTTACCGGTGCTCGGCACTATGGGCGTCGATTTTGAAGAACGTGTCGATTATCGTCGCATGCACCGCTACCGCCTCGGACGCGCGCAGGCCGCGCTTGAGGCCTCCGACCTCGGCGCACTATTGCTGTTTGACGACAACAATATCCGCTACGTCACCTCGACCAAGATCGGTGAATGGGCGCGCGACAAGCTTTCGCGCTGGGTCCTCCTCACGCGTGGTGGCGATCCTATTCTGTGGGACTTCGGCTCGGCCGCAGTCCATCACAAGCTCTATTCGCCCTGGCTCAAGCCGGAAAACTGCAAGGCTGGCCTCGTCGGCTTGCGCGGGACCGTCGATCCGGCGTTCGGCCTGATGAAGCGTCACGCCGAGGAAATGGCCTCAATTCTCAAGTCGGCAGGCGTCGCCAAAATGCCGATCGGCGTCGATATCATCGAGCCGCCAATGATGTTCGAGCTTGAGAAAGCCGGGATCAAGATCAAAGACGGCCAGCAGATCATGCTGAGCGCGCGTGAGGTCAAATCGGCCGACGAAATCGCACTTCTCAATCGCGCGGCCGCTATGGTTGATGGTGCCTACGACGTAGTCAATGAAATGCTGCGGCCGGGCGTGCGCGAAAACGACATCGTCGCCGAGGTCAACAAGTTCCTCTACACGCACGGCTCCGACGACGTCGAAGCGGTCAACGCCATTTCGGGCGAGCGCTGCAATCCGCATCCGCATAATTTCACAGACCGCATGATCCGTCCGGGCGATCAGGCTTTCTTCGACATTCTGCAAAGTTTCATGGGCTATCGCACCTGCTATTACCGGACCTTCAACGTTGTGCGTGCGACGCCCGCACAGCACGACGCCTACCAGAAGGCGCGCGAGTGGCTCGACAATGCCATCGCCCGGATCAAGCCGGGTGCCAGCACCGCGCACATCTGCGAAGTGTTCCCAAAGGCGCCGGAGTTCGGCTTTCCGGATGAGATGGCAGCCTTTGGACTGCAGTTTGCGCACGGTCTCGGGCTTAACCTGCACGAACGCCCTATCATCTCGCGCGTCGTGTCAATGGACCACCCGACCGAAATCAAGGAAGGCATGGTGTTCGCGATCGAGACCTATTGCCCGGCGACCGATGGCTTCTCCGCCGCGCGCATCGAGGAAGAGGTCGTCGTTACCGACAAAGGTTGCCGCTTGATCTCCCTGTTCCCCGCGGAAGAACTGCCGATCAGCGCAAAATATTAAGGGGAACCAGGACTGGTTACGGGGGCGATTTCTCGCGCAGATGCGGGAAGCGCTCACTTAGCAACGAGCCTTGATAGTACGTTGGCTGGAATGCCGGCTGCGCGCGGATTTTGTCGAACCACGTGACGACACGCGGCAAGTCCTGCCAATCCGGCATTCCAAGATCGTGCATCCGCACCAACGCGGGCATGACCGCAATATCGGCGAGCGTGATTGATTTGCCGAGCAGCCATGGTCCTCCACTGCGCTCGATCTCCGAGTCCATGCGCTCATAGGCGCGGCGCAAGCGCGCCAGCGCTGCTTCCATTTCAAGCTTCGGGAAGCCCGTCTGGCCCATCGTGAGCATAAATTCGCGGCGTAATGGCTTTGATTCCGCCATCGCAACAAAGTCCTCGCGGCTCATTTTCTGGAAACGCGGCAGAAACGCGAGGTTGAAAGTCGGCACCCGCACAGCAGCAGCCGGCATTTCGTCGATGAAATGCATCAGCGCGCGCATCCGCGCGCGCTCTACCGGATTGTCCGGAGTGAAGCTTTCATCTGGCGCAATCTCGTCGAGGTATTCGATGATGACCGTTGAATCGATGACGATTGCGCCGTCATGATCGAGTGTGGGCACGACCCCATTGGGATTGAGCTTGAGGTATTCGGGCTTGAGCTGGTCGCCTTCGAGCAGATTTAGCTTCACTTCATCGAATGGCAACTTTTTCGCATTGAAAACAAAACGGACGCGCTGGCTGCAGGTCGATTGCGGCGCGTTGTATAGCCTGAAGCCCATTTGGAACTCCCAGTTACCGCTATATCGATTGCTTCGTTTGCTTGGTCATCCACTCGGATGATGCCGAATTGGAATTTACGGCCATTTTACTTGTGGTTACAGGTCCGGACCGATTGACTAGAAACGTGCGCAGCCGCCGTTTTCCTCCCTTAGGCTTAGACGGCGGCGTGAATCCTCCACCTTATGCACACAGGGCCCCGTAAGGGGCCCTTTTTTTATGTGCGACTAGGCCGAGCCATCGCTCGCTTTAATGCTCGAGGCCTGTCGGCACATTCTTGTTTTCCGGCGAGAGCTTCATGCCGGCGGCAAGCGCCATCGTCTCGATCAGCGCCGCAAAGTCCTTGTTGAGATAGGCCTTCGGATCCGGCTGCAAGGTCGCGTGGCCGAAATGCCCCTGCAGGACTTCGCGCGTGGCTGCCGTCACCGGCATCGGCACATCCATCTCGCGGCCGAGCTCAAGCCCGAGATCGAGATCCTTGCGCAGCAATTCCGGTGTGAAGGTCGT
>JACZDD010033321.1_pt1 | contig 17536 bp, 16 predicted proteins | sample 8641771 | NCBI WGS metagenome assembly JACZDD01 (sample SAMN15324614, study PRJNA640507) | soil metagenome | isolation source: intercropping peanut in the second line | place: China: Luxin town, Laibin City, Guangxi Province | collected 2019-07-25 | depth 10cm m | reverse complement strand
CTTGGGTGGCGGCGGCGCACGCATCGCCTGCGGAGTCATAAAGTAGACCCTGACGCGCCGATCTTACGCGGTCTGCAGCGCTTCACTCGCGGCCAGCCATTCTTCCTCCGCCTTCGCAATCGCCGCGACGACATTGGCGCGCGTCTTTGACAGCTCGGCCGCCCGCACCGGGTCGCGCGCGAACACGTCGCCGTCGGCGAGCGTTGCGTCGAGCTTGTGCAATTGCCGTGTCAGTTGCGCGAGGTCGGCCTCGGCCTTGCTCACGCGTTTGCGCAAGGGTGCCGTCTCCGTCCGTTTTTCGGCCGCGGCGCGTCGCGCGGCGGCGGGATCGGGGCGCGCTGCGGTCTTGGGCGGCGATGTGGTGTCCGCCCCTGACTCAGCGAGCACGCGACGCCGGTAATCATCGAGATCGCCGTCGAACGGCGTCACTGTTCCGTTTTGCACCAGCCAGAGCCGGTCGGCGCAGGCCTCGAGCAGATAGCGGTCATGCGAAACCAGGATCACCGCGCCAGGAAAGTCATTGATGGCCTCGATCAGCGCCGCGCGGCTGTCGATGTCGAGATGGTTGGTGGGCTCGTCGAGGATCACGAGATGCGGCGCGCTGAAGGTGGCGAGCCCGAGTAGCAGGCGCGCCTTTTCGCCGCCCGACAGGTTCTCGACCCTGGTATTGCCGGCGAGTCCCGAAAAGCCGATGGCGCCGACGCGGGCGCGGACCTTCGCTTCGGGGGCATCCGGCATCAGCTGGCGCACGTGATCATAAGGGCTGGCCTCCGGCTCGAGCTCGTCCAGTTGATGCTGTGCGAAGTAGGCGACCTTGAGCGCGGCGGCGCGCGTCACGGTGCCATGCTCCGGCTGAAGCCGTCCGGCCAGCAGCTTGACCAAAGTCGACTTGCCGTTGCCGTTGGCGCCGAGCAGCGCGATGCGGTCGTCGTTGTCGATCCGCAGCGACAGGCCCGACAGCACCGGGCGTCCCGGCTCGTAGCCGACCGCGACGTCGTCTGCGGCGATGATCGGGGGCGACAATAGCTTATCCGGTGCGGGGATGTGGATCGGCCGTACCTCATCGGCGACGAGCGCCGCAATCGGCTCGAGCTTTGCCAGCATCTTCAGGCGCGATTGCGCCTGCCGCGCCTTGGTCGCTTTGGCACGGAAGCGGTCGACGAACGCCTGCAGATGCTTGCGCTGCGCCTCCTGCTTCTTGATCATTTTCTGGTCGAGCAGCATGCGTTCGCTACGCTGGCGCGCAAAAGCCGAATAGCCGCCGCGGTAGAGCGCAAGCTTGCGCGCCTCCAGCGACAATATGGAGCCGACCGCGGTATCAAGCAGGTCGCGGTCGTGACTGATGACGATCAGCGTTGCCGGGTAGTGCGCGAGATGGTCCTGCAGCCAGAGCGTGCCTTCAAGATCGAGATAGTTGGTTGGCTCGTCGAGCAGCAGCAGATCGGGCTCCTCGAACAAGGTCGCGGCGAGCGCGACGCGCATGCGCCAGCCGCCGGAAAATTCAGAGCAAGGCCGCTGTTGGTCGGCGGTGGAGAAACCGAGGCCGGCCAGGATCGAGGCTGCGCGGGCAGGGGCCGCATGCGCGCCGATATCGGCGAGCCGCGTTTGGATCTCCGCGATGCGGTGCGGGTCCTGCGCGGTTTCCGCTTCCGCCAGCAGCGCCGTACGCTCGCGATGCGCGTTCAGGACGACATCGAGCAGGCTGTCCGGCCCGTTCGGGGCCTCCTGTGCCAGCTGTCCGATCCGCCAGCGCGGCGGAATGTCGACTTGACCCTGCTCGGCGGAGACATCGCCGGCGATGACGCCGAACAAAGTGGTTTTGCCGGTGCCGTTACGGCCGACCAGGCCTACGCGCGCGCCGGCCAGAATGCGCGCCGAAGCGCCTTCCAGCAATATCCGGCCCGCAATGCGGACAGTGAGATCGTCAATGACGAGCATGCCGCGCCTTGTGGCCGACGGCGCGGCGCGAAGCAACCCTCCGTACCCTCAGCTTTTCGCCTTTAGCGGACATTCTTTTGCGAGCCGAATATCCGCTTTTGGGTCGACGGCATAGACAAAGGCGCCGCCGCGAAGTCGGCCCTCTCTCGCATTGCGGGCCCGGTCAGGACGGCAGCGAGAACGATCAACAACCCCAGCGATCGCGATGATAGGAGCCCATGTCCACGCGAATCGCGTTGCGGTGTCGGCTATCATGTTGCCGAGCCCATCACCCGGCGAAAGTGAGCACGGCAACGACTCTGGGTAGATGCGATCAAGCGTCGCGACTTTGATGGGCGGACTTATCTTTGGAACCTTCCAGATGCTAAGGAGTTTCGCGAATTGCGCCGATTGGCGACCAGAGGCCTGCTGGGCTGACCGGCGGTAAAGCCGGCACTGCCGGCATCGGGGAGGGGCATTCCTTGGACACCTGGTGGATGTTTTTTGCCGTCGGGTTTGGCGCGCAGCTGGTCGACGGCACCCTTGGCATGGCTTTTGGCGTGCTTTCTAATACCGCTTTGCTCGCAATCGGCCTGCCGCCAGCGCATGCAAGCGCGCTTGTTCACACTGCCGAAATTTTCACCACTAGCGCCTCGGCGGCGTCACACATCTATCACCGCAACGTCGATTGGCGGTTGATCGCGCGCCTCGGCATCGCCGGCGTGTTCGGTGCCATCCTGGGCGCGTGGATCCTGTCGAACATCGAGGTGAGCGCGGCGAGGCGCTTTGTCTACATCTATCTGTTGATCATGGGCACCTACATTCTCTGGAAATCTGTGCGCATCGCGCTGGCTCCCCGTGCGCCCACCGGCTGGACCGCGGTGCTGGGCTTTGGCGCCGGATTCCTCGATGCGACCGGCGGCGGCGGCTGGGGGCCGATGACAACCTCGACGCTGGTCGGCTCAGGACATGCGCCGCGCTATTCGGTCGGCTCGGTCAACACCGCCGAATTCTTCGTGACCGTCGCGGCGGCGACGACATTTTTTGCGGAGCTCGGCGCGGTGCCGCTCGACCATTTCATTCCGCTTGTTCTCGGCGGAGTGCTGGCGGCGCCGTTCGGCGGCTGGATCGTCAAGCACGTTCCTGCCCGCGGCCTGATGACCGCGGTCGGAATCCTGATCGTGCTGGTTTCGATATTTCAGCTGCTTCGGGCGTTTAAGGTCCTCTAGCGCGATCTACGCAAATCAAATCGCAATCAACCCGGCTCGTCATCGCCCTTCGGTCGCAGCTTGATGGCCGCGAAAAACTCCTGCCGCGTTTTGAAGTTTGTCCTGAACACGCCCAGCATTCGGCTTGTCACCATGGTGACATCGGGCCTGTGCACGCCGCGCGTCGTCATGCATTCGTGTGCGCCTTCGATGACGACAGCGACGCCGGCAGGCTTGAGGACGGCGTTCAGGCAGCCCGCGATCTCGGCCGTCATCTTTTCCTGCACCTGCATGCGCTTGGAGAAGACATCGACCAGTCGCACCAGCTTCGAAATGCCAATCACACGCTTGCGTGGCAAATAGCCGATGTGGACGCGACCGATGATCGGCGCGATGTGATGCTCGCAGTGCGATTCAAAGCGAATATCGCGCAGCAACACGATCTCGTCATAGTCGGCGACTTCCTCGAAGGTACGCCGTAGGTATTCGCGCGGATCCTCGAAATAGCCAGCAAACCATTCTTCGTAGGCGCGAACCACGCGCGCGGGCGTGCCGCGCAGGCCCTCCCGGTCAGGATCATCGCCCGCCCATTGGATAAGTGTGCGAACAGCATTTTCAGCCGTCGATCGTGTCGGACGGCCCTTTTCGCGCGTTGATGGCTTTGCAGAACGGCGGGACTTCATGGAGATCTCCTGCTGAAATTCGTGGCTCATCGACGCCGGTGATGAAAACGATCAGAACAATTGGATGAATACAGGCCGATTGGGTTCCGCGTCAGGCGGATAATGTATTGCAGCAATGCCGGTTCCGTATGCGCGGCAACATCGGTTACGCAAAGCGTTGAATAACGGGTGTTTTTCGCACTCTCTGACGGCTCCGTGATGATCGGTGCGAATGTTGTGATGCAAAGGCGTCTTGAGCGAATGGCCGCGATGGGTCATATGCGCGCCCCAATCTGAAATTCCCTTCGATCACGGAAAGCGTGTCATGACCATCGCAATTGACTCATCGCGGCGGACAGCATTGCCGGACGCAGCCTCGACCATAACACCGACCACCGGAGCGGTGGTAAAGGGTGAGCGCACGCGTCTCAGCTCCATCGACATCCTGCGCGGTCTGGTCATGATCGTGATGGCGCTCGACCACACCCGCGATTTCTTTGCCGGGGGCGGCTTCAATCCGCGCGATGTGACGGACACGGCGCTGTTCCTGACGCGCTGGGTGACGCATTTTTGTGCGCCGACTTTCATCTTCCTGGCAGGCATTTCCGCTTATCTCTACGGCACCCAAAAACGTGCCCGGGGTCACAATATCCGGGAGGTCAGCCGCTTTCTCGTTACGCGCGGTCTCTGGCTGGTCCTGATCGAGTTCACGCTCGTGCGGGTTGGCTGGAGCTTTGACGTCCATTTCAATTATTTCGTTGCCCAGGTGATCTTCGCGATCGGCGTGTCGATGATTGCGCTATCGGCGATTGTCCATCTGCCGCGGGGGGTGATCGCAGCGATCGGCCTTGCGATGATCGCGGGGCACAATGCACTCGACGGCATCAAGGCCGAGCAGCTCGGCGCCGTCGCGCCGCTGTGGAATCTCCTGCATCAGCCGGGCCTTTTCGACATCGCGCCCGGGGTCAAGTTCTTCGTTCTCTATCCGCTCATTCCGTGGATCGGCGTGATGGCCGCGGGCTATGCGCTGGGGCCGGTCTTCATGCAGGAGCGTGCGGCACGCGTGCGGCAACTTTTCATGCTCGGCGCTGCCGTGACCCTCGGTTTTTTCGTTCTGCGCGCAACGAACCTTTACGGCGACCCTGCGCCATGGACCATCCAGGATAGTGTGCTCGCAACCGTGTTGTCGTTCATCAATTGCGAGAAATACCCACCATCATTGCTCTACCTGGCCATGACGCTCGGACCGGCGCTGATGCTGGTCGCCGCCTTTGAATGGGTTCGTGGCCCGGTTGCAAACTGGGTCGCGACCTTCGGGCGTGTCCCGTTCTTCTATTACGTGGTGCACATTTTTCTTCTGCACGCGCTCGCGATCCTGTTCGCCTGGGCGACGATTGCCGACATCGGCTGGCTGTTCGGCCCGCTGGCAGGGCACAAGCCCGCTGCCTACGGGCTCTCTCTCGCAGGCGTCTATGCCGTCTGGCTCGGGGTTGTCGTCGCACTCTATCCGCTCTGCCGATGGTTCGCAGGAATCAAGCGCCGGCGTACCGGGTGGTGGTGGAGCTATCTCTGAGTCGAATTTTATACGACGGTTATTCGATTCAAATTGATTGATCACCATGATCACTCAAATGAATACGAAATTATACACGCTGGTTACGTTGCACGCGTCTGTTGCATGGCAAGTTTGTTGTTCGTGAATGGCGGCGCTGCACGAATTGTAATTTCGTCTAAGCGCGCTCGCTGAACGATTGATTAGCAACAGTTCTTTTTTGGTGGCTGGATACTCCATGACATTTGCGTGAACGAAACGCTGAATTTTGTGATGCGTCGGTGCCTTGAGTGTGACGTAACTTTGCGTCACAAGCCGCGCCCGCAAGACGCTCTTCTTGCTCAAACAACGGAGTTCGAACGTGAAAATCATCACGATCGCTTTTGCATCTGCCATCGCTCTGTCGGCCGTCGCGCCGGCATTTGCGTACGAGAACGAACTTGAAAGCGGCGCGTCCGCGTCGAGCACGCAGCCGATGGACCATCAGCGGGCCGGCATGCACGCCAACGCGCACCGCTCATTCGATGCACGCGCCTATGCACCGGTCCCCGCGCCCGTGGTCGCACCCTACGATTTCGGAATTGGCAATCAGGGTACTTAATCCCCTCCCGAGCAAGCCTGATTGTCACGAGGCCGCCTGCGAGGGCGGCCTCTTTAATTCCTCAAGCGCGTCCTCCGAACGGATGACGCGCAGTGTCGCGACAAATGTGATGTCGGTCACACTCGCCATGGATTCGTGATGCTAGGTCGAGGCGTGCTGCGGGGTGCACGCCATGCGAGGACTGCCTTGGATTTTCGTTTTGCCGGATTTGAAATCGACATCGCGCGGCGCGAGTTGCGTCGCGCAGGTGAGTTCGTGCCCCTCGAGCCGCAGGTTTTCGACCTGCTCGTTCACCTCGTTCGTAATCACGACCGGATCGTCAGCAAGGACGACCTGATCGAAACCGTGTGGAAGGGCCGCGCCATTTCGGAGGCGGCCTTGAGCTCACGCATCAGCGCGGCCCGGCGGGCTGTCGGCGATTGCGGGGCCGAACAAAAGCTCATCCGAACGCTCAATAAACGCGGTTTCCGGTTTGTCGGGGCTGTCCAGGCGGCCGCCGAAATAACCTACCCGGTTGCCCAACTGGCCCCCCGCAGGAGGCCCGAATCTTCGGCCTTCGGATCGGCTTTCACCTGGTCCGACAGGGCCTCGATTGCGGTGCTGCCCTTCCACAATATCAGCGGCGATCCCGAGCAGGAGTATCTTGCTGACGGGATTACCGAGGACATCATCACCGGCCTGTCGCGCCAGCAGTGGTTTTCGGTCGTCGATCGCAACTCGACTTTTGCCAGCAAAGGCGAAACGGTCGATATCCGGAAGCTCGCCGGCGAGTTAGGCGCGCGCTATGTCCTCGAAGGCAGCGTGCGGAAGGCGGGTGGACGCATACGGGTCACCGCGCAGCTGGTCGATGCCACCAAGCGCATTCACGTCTGGGCCGATCGGCACGACAGCGCGGTTACTGATATTTTCGGCCGGCAAGATGACATCACCAATCGCATCATCGATTCGGTCAGGTCACAGCTCGTCATGGCCGAAGCAATGCGTTTACGCGGCAGACGATCCATTGACGTTGACGCGCACGAGCTGGTGACGCAGGCGCTTCCGCATCTGTGGCGCATGAGCATAAGCGAGCAGCAACTCGCACAGAAATTGCTGCAGCAAGCCGCCGCGATCAAGGGACCGCGAGCGCACGCGCATGTGCATGCGTTGCTGGGCTGGACCTACATGAACATGTTCAATCTGGATTCGCATGCGCCGATCGGCGAGCTGACGGAGAAAGCCCTTGAGGCAGGCTCAACCGCCCTGGCGCTGGACGAACAGGATTATTGGGCCCACCTCGTGCTCGGGCTCAGTCACGCGCGCCAGCGCCGCCCCGAGGATGCGGTGAGGCATCTTTCGTTGTCGGTCGAGATCAATCCGAACTTTGCGCTCGGGCACGCGGGGCTTGGTTACGCCCTTGCATGCGGCGGTCAGCCTCAGCTCGGTCTAGATGCGCTGGCGCGGGCGTGGCAGGTCGGACCGCTCGATCCGTTTCTTGCAATGTACGCGCCGATTACGCACTACATGGCGCTCTTTGCACTCGAACGATACGACGAAGCGATTGCGGTGTGCCGGTCGGTGGCAGCGCGGCACCCGAACCATGCCGGTGCACGGCGGCTGATGACCGTGTCGCTCGGACTGCTTGGCCGCATCGACGAAGCCAAGGAATCTCTCACCAACACGCTCGCGCTTCAGCCCGATTTCTCGACCGATCACGTGGCCTACAACACCGTGTTTGCAGCCGCGTCGGACCGTTCGCGCTTCCTGCGAGGCCTGCAACGGGCGGGCTTGCGTAACTAAAGGTTTTCAGTTCGGGATCGGCCCGAAGCCGCGGGCGGTATAACCGAACCAAAAGGTTTCCAGTCGGTTCTCTAGTGAAGCGGACACTGGAGATTGAATCATGACAGCGAGAACACTCCTTTCAGCACTGGCGGTGCTCGTCGCCGCGACCACGACGAGCGTTGCGCAGAGCATGCCGAATTACGGGCCGAATGCTTCGGCCACCGGCGACAGCCTTGGAAAACCGCCAAGCGGGACGCGGCCGCCGGGCGTAACCCGCAATCAGCGCAGCAACTATCCCAAGCGCGTGCATCGCCATTATCACCGGAACCACTACGTCCGGTACGAGTAGCCGGACCAGCCGCAGACTCATCGTCGTGTGCGTGCCACGCTCCGCTCGTCCCCGCGCAAGCGGGGACCCAGGGCAACTGATCGCAACGCCTGCAATAGGGCCCCGGATTCCCGCTTTCGCGGAAATGAGCCGATTTGCAACTGTGTCCGAAGCCGGCTTGGCCGCGCTAAAGCGGGGGTTGACAAACCCGGACTGACGAATTATCAATTTCATCAGTCATCAGGAACCCCGGCCGGTGTCATGAGCGCCCTGCCAAAGACCAAGCCAGACGATACGCGGGACCGCATCATGGATGTGGCTGATCGGCTGTTCCGGCAGGTGGGCTTTGGCAAGACAACCGTCGCCGACATTGCCGCGGAACTCGATATGTCCCCGGCCAACGTCTACCGGTTCTTCGCCTCCAAGAATGCGATCGTCGAAGCGATCTGCCGGCGCTGCCTGGCCGAGCTTGACGAGCGCGCATGGGAAATCGCCCGGTCGCGCGGTTCTGCGCCGGCCCGCCTCGAGCGCCTGATCCTCGAGATCCTGGCCTATCACAAGGCTAATTTGCTTACGGACAAGCGCGTAAACGACATCGTGCTGATTGCGATCGAGGACAGCTGGGATGCCATCGAGGCGCATAAGGAGGTCATCCGCAACGTCGTCGAGCTGATCATCCGTGACGGCATCGCTGACGGCGAGTTCGAAAAGGTCGATCCGGCCGAGACGTCACAGCTCGTGATGCGGTCGCTGGTGGCCTTCGTACATCCTGTCCTGATCAGCCAGTGCCTGACCGACGATGGCGACGTCGAGGCCCAGGCAAAAGCCAGCATCCGCTTCTCTCTCCGCGCCATCACCCCCCGGACCTGATCTCATGTCGTCCCTCTCAACGAATACGCTTGCCTCAATTGTGACGAAAAATGGATTTCGTCAGTCGTCACAATTCAGTGAAAGGAGTCCCGCTATGCCGAAGCATTCAAACCTTGTGAGACCGCTCGCAGCATTGGCGGCAGCGCTCCTTGTGGGGGCGTGTTCGGCCGAGACCGCACCGGCCCCGAAAGCGGAGCGTCCTGTGCAGGTCCAGAGCGTCGCCTTCCAGGCCGAAGATGCGACCCGCGATTTCGTCGGTGTCGTGCGCGCCCGCTACGAGACCGACCTCGGCTTTCGCGTCGGCGGCAAGATGGTCGCGCGCCTGGTCAATATGGGCGATCGCGTCCATGCCGGCGACGTCGTCGCGCGTCTCGACTCCGAGGACCTGCGGCTGCAGGTCGAAAGCGCCGAGGCGGAGCTTGCGGCCGCCACCACGAACCTCAATCAGACCTCGGCGGATTTCGAACGTTATGAGACGCTGAAGGCGCGCGGTTACGCTTCGATCGCCGACTTCGATCGCAAGACCGCGGCGAAGGGCGAGGCGGAAAGCCGGCTCGCGCGCGCCAAGCGGTCGCTCGATCTGGCGCGCAACCAGCTCGATTATGCCGAGCTCAAGGCGGGAGCGGACGGGGTCATAACCGCGACGCTCGCCGAGCCGGGTCAGGTGGTCAGCCTCGGTCAGCCTGTTGTGAAACTTGCCCATCGCGGCGAAAAGGAAGCTGTCGTCGCGCTGCCTGAAAATTGGCTCGCGAAGGCACGCGAGGCGAACGCAAGCGTCACGCTCTGGTCCGATAACGGCCATCGCTACTCTGGCCGGTTGCGAGAACTCTCGCCGCAAGCTGATCAGGCGACACGTACTTATGCGGCGCGGTTCACGATCCTCGATCCCGACGACCGCGTTGCGCTCGGAATGACGGCGACGGTTACGCTCAAGCCCGCCGGCGAAGCGATGGTCGCGAAACTCCCTCTGTCCGCCGTGCTCAGCCGCGGCTCGGGCGCCTCGGTTTATGTCGTTAGCCAGGCCGGCGAACTGTCATTACGGCCGGTCACCGTCGCCTCGTTCAACGAAGACGATGCACTCATCACCGGTGGTGTCTCCGCCGGCGAGAAGGTGGTGACGCTCGGGGTGCAGAAGCTCGAGCCGGGGCTGAAAGTCCGCAGCATAGAGGCAAAATAATTTTGCCATGCTTCGCGGGCATCCTGCCCGCGAAGCCAGGTTGCAGTCCTACCTGACGGAGTAACGGCCCCATGCAACGCTTCAATCTGTCCGCCTGGGCCATCAACCACCGCGCGCTCATCCTCTTCATGATGATCGTCCTGGCCGGTGCCGGCATCTACTCGTACTTCAATCTCGGCCGTGCTGAAGATCCTTCCTTCACGATCAAGGTGATGATCGTGAATGTGTCTTGGCCGGGCGCCACCGCGGCGGAGATGGAAAAGCAGGTCGCCGACAAGATCGAGAAGAAGCTGCAGGAGTTGCCGCATCTTGACCGCGTCGAAAGTTACTCGCGCCCCGGCATTTCCTTCATCCGCATCATCCTCAGCGACACGACGCCGCCTTCGCAGGTGAAGGAGTTGTGGTACCAGGTCCGCAAGAAGGTCGGTGACATCCGCAACGACCTGCCGCCCGACATCCAGGGACCGAATTTCAACGACGAGTTCGGCGATGTCTATTCGGCGCTCTATATGCTCACCGGCGAGGGCCAGAGTTACGCCGAGCTCAAGGCGCGCGCCGAAGACATCCGTCAGCGCCTGCTGCGCGTTCCCAATGTGAACAAGGCCGACATCATCGGCGAGCAACCGCAGCGAATCTACATCGAATTCAGCCACGCCAAGCTCGCGACTCTCGGCATCACGCCGCAACAGATCTTCGACAGCGTAGCCCGACAGAATGCCGTGACCTCGGGCGGGGCGATCGATACGACGGCCGACCGCATCAATCTGCGCGTCACCGGCGCTTTTTCAGGCGTCGAAGCGATTGCCGCGGTGCCGGTGCAAGCCGACGGCCGCATTTTTCGGCTCGGCGATATCGCCACCGTGAAGCGGGGCTATGAAGACCCGTCGACATTCCTCGTGCGTAGCAATGGCAGGCCGGCGCTCGGCATCGGCGTCTCGATGCTCGAGGGCGCCAACATCATCACACTCGGCGAAGACCTCAAACAGGCGATGAAGTCGATCGTCGCCGAGCTGCCGGTCGGCGTGGAAATCACGCAGGTGGCGGATCAGCCGCACGTGGTCGACGAGTCGGTCTCGGAATTCTTTCACGTCTTCACTGAAGCTCTCATTATCGTGCTGATCGTGGGCTTTGTCTCGCTTGGCCTGCGCACGGGTGTCGTCGTAGCGCTGTCGGTCCCGCTGGTGCTGGCCATCGTCTTTGTCGTGATGTTCGCTACCGGCTTCGACCTGCACCGCATCACCTTGGGTGCGCTTATCATCGCGCTCGGACTGCTGGTCGACGATGCGATCATCGCCATCGAAATGATGGTGGTGAAGATGGAGCAGGGGTTCGACCGGGTGAAAGCCGCGACCTTTGCCTGGACATCGACCGCATTCCCGATGCTGACCGGGACGCTGGTGACCGCGGCGGGCTTCCTGCCGGTGGGCTTCGCCAAATCGAGCGCTGGTGAATATGCCGGCGGAATTTTCTGGGTGGTCGGCATTGCTCTGATTGCGTCGTGGTTCGTGGCGGTGTTGTTCACGCCCTACCTCGGCATCAAGCTCCTGCCCGATCTCAAAAAACATGGCACCGAGCACGATCCGGACGTTATTTACCAGACGCGCATCTATCGGGCGTTGCGGTCGGTGATCGAGTTCGTCTTGCGCTGGCGCAAGTCGGTGGTGGCGGCAACGGTTTTCATGTTCCTTGCCAGCATTGCTGCCTTCGGCCTGGTGCAGCAGCAATTCTTCCCGACCTCGACGCGCACCGAGCTTTTCTTCGAGATGCGCCTGCCCGAGGGAACGGCGATCGGTGTCACCGAGGCGACGGCCAAAAAGGCAGAACAGCTCATCGGCAACGACGCAGATGTCGACAGCTACACGACTTATGTCGGCGCGGGCGCTCCGCGGTTCTGGCTCGGGCTCAACCCGGAACTGCCCAATCCAAATTTTGCACAGATCGTGATCGTCGCGAAGACCCTCGAGGGCCGCGAGCGCCTCAAGGCGCGATTGGAGAAAGCGATTGCCGATGGAGCATTGCCGCAGGCGCGCTCACGCGTCGACCGCTTCGTGTTCGGCCCCCCGGTCGGTTTCCCGGTGCAGTTCCGCGTCATCGGCCCCGACCCAATGAAAGTGCGTGCCATTGCAGAGGACGTCCGCAAGGTGATGGCGGAAAACCGCAAGCTCATTGATCCGCATCTCGACTGGAACGAGCAGGTGAAGTCGATCCGGCTCGACATCGACCAGGACCGCGCGCGGGCCCTGGGACTCACGCCGCAGGAGGTCGCGCAGACCCTGCAGACGCTGGTTTCGGGCTTTACGATCACGCAATACCGCGAAGGCATTGAGCGGATCGGTGTCGTGGCGCGCGCCATTCCGTCCGAGCGGCTGGATCTCGATCGGCTGCCGGACCTCACGATCGCGACGCGCAATGGCGTCGCGGTGCCGCTGTCGCAGGTCGCCAAGCTTTCCTACGAGTTCGAGGAGCCGATCCTGTGGCGCCGCAACCGCGACCTCGTGCTGACAGTCCGCAGCGACGTCGTCGACGGCGTGCAGGCTCCGGATGTGAGCAACGAAGTCGCGCCCAAGCTCAAGTCGATCAAGGACGCGCTGCCCCACGGCTACCGGATCGAAACCGGCGGGTCGATCGAAGAAAGCGTCAAGGCGAATGTCGCCCTGGTCGCCGTCTTCCCGGTGATGATCATCGCGATGCTGGTGCTGCTGATGATCCAGCTGCAGAGCTTCTCGCGGCTGGCGCTGGTGGTTGTGACCGCGCCGCTTGGTCTAATCGGGGCAACCGGCGCGCTGCTGATCTCGAACCGGCCTTTCGGGTTCGTGGCGCTGCTCGGGCTGATCGCGCTCGCGGGCATGATCATGCGCAACACCGTGATCCTGGTGGATCAGATCGATCGCGACATCGCCGAAGGTCATGCGCGCTATCGCGCCATCATCGACGCCACCATCCGGCGCGCACGGCCGGTGACGCTCACGGCGCTGGCTGCGATCTTGGGCATGATCCCGCTGTCACGCAGCGTGTTCTGGGGCCCAATGGCGATCACCATCATGGGCGGGCTGCTGGTGGCGACCATCCTGACGCTGCTGGTCGTGCCGGCGCTCTACGCGCTTTGGTTCCGTGTCACGAAGGACGAGCCAGCGGGCGCAGGCCGAAAGGATCACCCCGAAGTGACCGATGGCGCTGTCAAGCACGCGCGCATTGCCGCCTAGGACCGTCAATGAATCTCAATCCAGTGAAACGATTGCGAGTGAATCCCATGAAATGCTGGCGCGAACCGTCGCTCGAAGACATTTTGTCCGATCCGATCACAAAGGCAGTCATCGAAGCCGATGGTGTCGACACGAACGAGCTCGACGCAATGTTGCGTCAGATTGCGTACAAACGGAGTATGGGCCGCTCTGGCGCGACGGCGCGGCTGTGACGGTCCATTGAGTCTGGAACAGGAACCGTCACAAGATTTTGCTGCCGGAACACAGCACAATTGATTGCGTTGACCTTCAGCCATGCGGGAAAGCGCCTGACGCACGCATGGTCATCACCGAACGAGGAGGCAGGTTATGAAGGTGAGTCAACTCATGACACGCGACGTCGAGATCGCAAGCCCGGGCGAAACGCTTGAGCACGCCGCAAAGATCATGGCTACTCTCGATGCCGGCGTGCTCCCTGTCAGTGAAAATGACAGGCTCGTTGGAATGATCACCGATCGCGATATTGCGATACGTGGCATTGCCGAGGGTAAGGGTCCCAACGCCAAGATTGCGGACGTGATGAGTCACGAGGTGAAGTATTGCTTCGAAGACGACCATGTCGACGAGGTGACGCGCAACATGGGCGATATTCAGGTTCGCCGGCTCCCGGTCGTAAATCGTGAAAAGCGGCTTGTGGGAATTCTGTCGCTCGGCGACATCGCGTTCGAGCGAAGCGGCAAAGGTACGGGACAAACACTTAGCCGCATCTCTCAACCCGGCGGCCAGCACAGCCAGACGGGATGAAGCGCGAAAATGTCGATCGGATGCATTCGATCGACATTTTCGGTTGGCGGCTATTTCAATCGTTGCAAGATCTTGTCGCGCACGGTCGGATCATTCTGTGCGACCTCCAGAATTGCGGTGTATTCCGCCACCGACAGGCCATTGTCGGTTACGGCTTTGGAGAGCGCTTGCGTACCCTCGGCTGCGAGGCGGTCCCTGTCCGCGTCTGGCGCCCGCGCAATTCTCTGCTCGTAATCATCTTTGACGGTAGAGACGCTTTTTATGGCGGCTGCCGTAGCGTCGAGCTTGCTCTCGGAAATGTTGGACGAATTCAGTGTGCCCGGGGCCTCGCTCGATGGGTTACCGGACGATTGCGGTTGATCCTGTGCACCGGCGACGGCGGTCAGAGAGAGCAGAACGGTCATGCAGGCGGCCGCCACAAATGATGATCTCATCGCGAGGTTCCTTTCCGGGACGAGAGGGAGAGAGTTCCAGGGCCGGCCTAGAGCGGGACGAGAACACTCGTCGCCTTAGGTTCATGCGGAACCAGGCTTGCCGAGCCTTCGTCCGTCCAATTCGCAATATTCACAACCACTCCCATGTCACCTCCCGTGTCACCGTCTCCGTCTTTACGACCGTCTTGCGGCGCGGGGCCGGCGGGCTCAACGATGTTGGGGCCCATTTGATCAATGAAATACGTGTGGTCGCCGAACAGCCTGGTCAGTTGCTGAATGACTGGATTGCTTTCCGGAATGACCTCGGCTTCGAACTGGTCCAAGGCGTGCTCAATCTGGGCGGAGCTCAGTTTCATCGCGTGTTCCTTCCGTTTGGAGGCGAGTGGCCACGGAATACCATCGCCGCGAGGCGCTCGTTTGACGCTACCTAGGAAGGTCGAGGGCTCGATCAAGGAGCCGCCGGATTTTTCTTCTCTGACTTTGGCGCGGAAAGGAACTTTGCTCACCAATTCGTCATTGGTCGTTCGTGGGGCTCTTTGGAGGGAGGTTCACGTGCGTTCGCGCGTCATTCATCTCATTAATCCCAAAACAGATTCGCTGACCACCCGTCCGCTCTATCTCAACCGCGCTTTGTATTCGCCGCTAGCGGGTTTGCTCGCCGTTGCAGCCTGCATTCCGCGCGACCGCTACGAGGTTGTGTTGACCGACGAGAACATCGAGTCGATCGATTTCGACCTGGAGGCGGATCTCATCGGCATCTCAGCGATGACGAGCTATGTCAATCGCGGCTATGAAATTGCCGATCATTTCCGCGCCAAGGGCGTTCCCGTTGTCATGGGCGGCGTGCATCCGAGCTTCATGCCGCAGGAAGCGCTCGCGCATTGCGACGCCGTGGTCATTGGTGAAGTCGAGTTGGTGATCGACAAGTTGCTCGATGATCTCGAGCAGGGCGAGATGCGTGGGACATACAAGTCAGCCACGCTGCATCCGATGAAAGGTCTGTCGATGCCCCGCTACGATCTCCTGAAGAAGCACCGTTACGTCAATAAAACCTTTGTCCAGACATCGCGCGGCTGCCACCAGGGCTGCACCTTCTGCGCCGAGCCGCTTATGAATGGTCTCAGATTCCGCTATCGGCCGGTCGATGAAGTGATCCATGAAATGGAGAACTGCGGATCGCGCGTCATTTCGATCAACGACGCCGACTTTTTCGGCACTCCGGAGCGTCCGAAGGAAGTCATGCGTGCGCTCAAGGGCCGCAATATTCAGTGGCAGGCCGGCGTGACGTCAAAACTGGCGCAGGACGATCGCATGCTTGAGCTTGCAGCGGAGAGCGGCTGCACGCTGCTGAGCATCGGCTTTGAATCGATATCGCGGGCGACGCTCACCAGCGTGCACAAGCACGTCAACCGCCCCGAGACCTTCGGGGCGCTGGTCGAGAAAGTGCACTCCTACGGAATCATGGTGTTCGGTCTGTTCATGTACGGGTTCGATGGGGACGACCTTTCCGTGTTCGACGACACCGTCAAGTTCAACCGAGATGCTGGCTACGACGCCTGCGCCTATTCAACTTTGACGCCGTATCCCGGCACGCTGACCTGGTACGAGATGAAGAAGGCCAACCGCATCGTTTCCTTTGACTGGACGATGTACGACCAGGGGCACGTGGTTTATCGGCCGGCCCAGATGTCGCCGGACGAGCTTCGCATCGGTGTCGGCCGCGCCTACGAGAATTTCTATTCGGTCGCATCGATCGCCCAGAGACTTCCGCTGCGCGGCAAGCGGCATCGCGCGCAGTGGATGATATACAATCTTTTCATGCGCAGGGGATCGCAGACCGAGAACATCGAGTCGATCGCAGCCCCCACCGCGGAGCCCGGTTTTGCTCCGATGCCTCCGATCCTGCCGGTCAAGCGCGAGTGGCGCGCGGCGGTGCTCGAGGCCGCCGGAGGCCCCGGGCCGCACATGAGCTGACGCGAGTCGCACACAACTCAAAGTCACATTACGGGCCGGGATATCGGGTCCGGTGCCTTGTCTCGGGTAGCCCCGTCTTGCTAGCGATGACGGCAGGGATTGACCGTGACGGAGTTGAGCATGCCCCTCTACATCTGCACCGCCTGCGGTACGCAATACACCGAAAGCGCGCAGCCGCCCGCCGAATGCACCATCTGCGAGGAGGAGCGGCAATATGTGCCGCCGCGCGGCCAGACCTGGACGACGCTGTCGGCGCTGCATCAGAGCCACATGAACGCTTTCCACGAATACGAAACCGGCGTCATCGGGATCGGCGCCGGCTTCGCGATCGGGCAACGTGCTCTGCTGGTGCGCACGGAAGGCGGCAATCTTCTGTGGGACTGCGTGGCGACGCTCGATCCCGCGACGGTCAGTCTTATCAAGGGAATGGGCGGCCTGAAGGCGATCGCGATCTCGCATCCGCATTTTTACACGACGATGAACGAATGGGCGCAGGCCTTCGGTTGCCCGATCCATCTCAATGCCGCGGATCAGGAATGGATCATGCGGAAAGGGCCGGCGATCAAGTTGTGGCAGGGCGACACCTTCAAGCTTTGGGATGGCGTCACTTTGGTCCGCTGCGGCGGGCACTTTCCGGGCGGCACGGTCGTTCACTGGGCGGGCGGCGCCGGCGGGCGAGGGATCGTCTGCGCGGGAGACATTCTGACCATTGCGCAGGACCGGAAATGGTTTTCCTTCATGCGCAGCTATCCGAACTTTCTGCCGCTGTCGAAGCGCGAGGTTGAGCACATCGGCAAGGCCATGGCGCCGTTCAAGTTTGACACTGTCTACGGACACTATTTCGACCGCGTAATCGCAAAAGACCCAAAAGGCGTGCTGGAAAAGTCGGTTGCGCGCTATATTGCGGCGATCGAGGGCACGCGCGGGTATTAACCGCTCGTCCCAGCGAGAGCGGGGACCCAGGGCGGCCAGCTGCTGGGCCGGAATTGTGGTCCTGGATGCCCGCTTTTGCGGGCATGAGCGGAGCAAATGTTTTTTTTGCTGGCAAAACTATCCGGTCGCGCGG
>JACZDD010015422.1_pt1 | contig 17536 bp, 15 predicted proteins | sample 8641771 | NCBI WGS metagenome assembly JACZDD01 (sample SAMN15324614, study PRJNA640507) | soil metagenome | isolation source: intercropping peanut in the second line | place: China: Luxin town, Laibin City, Guangxi Province | collected 2019-07-25 | depth 10cm m | reverse complement strand
GCCGGCGTCACGGCATTGGCCGTGCTTCATTTTCAGGGGGCGACCATTTTGTCGGGCCACTGCGGCCCTCATATGGGGTTGCCCATGACAGATCGTCTCCTTGCATTCGCTGTTGCACTTTTCGTTTTTGCCGCGCCCGCCTTTGCCGCCGACAGCAAGCCCGACGTCAAGGGTCTCTATCTTCTGACAGACTATCCCGCGCTCTCGGTCGAGCCAGGCGCCACGTCCACAGTCAGTCTGAAGCTGCGCAACTACGGCCTCGCACCCGAACGTCTCACGCTTTCGGTCACGGGGGTACCGAATGGCTGGACCGCAACGCTACTCGGCGGCGGTCAGCCGATTGCGGCCGCCATGCCTGCTACGGATGAAAGCGTATCGCTGGATTTACGCCTCGATGTCCCTAAAAATGCGCAGATCGGCACGCACACGCTCACCGTCACCGCTCAGGGCGCAGGGTCGCAGGTATCGCTCCCCGTCAACGTAACGCTCGCCAAGGAACTGCCCGCCAAACTGTCGGTGCAACCCCAACTGCCGGAACTTCGGGGGTCGAGCGCTTCGAGTTTCGACTACACCCTGGCGGTCAAGAATGACAGTGGGAAGAAACTGCTGGTCAGCCTCGCGGCCGATGCGCCGCGTAATTTCGATACCTCCTTTACCGAGGCCTATGGCACGCAGCAGCTCACGGCCGTGCCAATCGACGCCGGCAAATCGAAAGACGTCAAACTCAAAGTAAAACCGCCGAGCACGGTCGATGCCGGTCACTATGCGGTCAAAATCAAGGTCGCAGCCGAAGGCGCCAACGCAACCACGGGCATTGCGCTCGATATCACAGGCGAGCCAAAGCTGTCGCTCGCCGGAGTTGACGGTCTGCTTAGTGCAAATGCCAATGCAGGCACCGAAGCGTCTGTGCCGGTCGTCATCAGCAATACCGGAACGGCGCCAGCCGAGAACATTCAGTTGTCGGCGAATGCGCCGGCCGGCTGGAAGGTTTCGTTCGAACCAAAAAACATCGACCGAATCGACCCCAATCAGCACAGACAGGTACAAGCTTTGATCCGTCCGCCGTCCAAAGCGATTGCGGGCGATTACGTCAACACCTTCACTGCCTCTGCGAACGGCGAAAGCGGTACTGCGACTTTCCGTGTCACCGTGACAACCTCGACCGCTTGGGGAATCGGGGGCGTCGGCATCATCGGCGCCGCGCTTCTGATCATGGTAGGCGCCGTCGCGCGCTTTGGCCGGCGATGAGCACGGCAGTCATAGAGGCCAAGGGCCTCATTAAGCGCTATGGCACGGCGCCCGCCGTGGATGGCGTGAGCTTTACGGTCGCGCCGGGAGAAGTCTTCGGCTTGCTCGGCCCAAATGGGGCTGGCAAGACCACAACGATCCTGATGCTGCTCGGTTTGAGCGAGATCACCTCAGGTCAAGCCCTGGTATCGGGGCATGACCCAATGCGCGAACCGCTCGCGGTTAAACGGCTGGTCGGCTATTTGCCTGACACGGTGGGCTTCTACGAGAACATGACGGCCGCGGAAAATCTGCACTACACCGCGCGACTCATGGGCATCGCCAGACGAACCCGGAAGGACCGCATTGCGGCCGCTCTTGCGCGCGTCGGCCTGTCCGATGTCATGGGGAAAAAGGTCGCTACTTTCTCGCGCGGGATGCGCCAAAGGCTCGGCCTCGCTGAAATCATCATGAAGGACGCCCGAATCGCGATTCTTGACGAGCCAACCAATGGGCTCGACCCCCAAGCAAGTCTTGAGCTTCTAGATTTGATCCGCGTTCTCAAGGCTCACGGCATCAGCATTCTGTTGTCCTCGCATCTCCTCGACCGCGTGCAGAGCGTGTGCGACCGGGTGGCTTTGTTCAATCAGGGGCGCATTGTACTGATGGGCACTGTGGCCGAGCTCGGGCGCCATGTGCTCGGCGGCGGTTATGCCGTGGAGCTTGAAGCCGAGGGAGGTGATGGCCTGGCCAAGCGTCTGTCGATCCTGGCAGGCGTGCTCAGTATCGAAACGCTCGCGCCCGGCCGCTTCCGGATCGTCTGCGATCGTGACCTGCGCGCGGAGGCAGCGGCCGCGGTGGTGGGGGCCGGTCACCGCCTCAAACAGCTGTCGCTCGATCGGCCGAGTCTGGAAGTGATCTACACACAATATTTTAAGAATGCTCCGGAACGGGAGGCCCGCCATGCGGCGTGAAGGTTCTCCATTTCAAGGTCTCAGTGCGGTGATGCTCAAGGAATTGTCTGATCATCTCGTCAGTGCACGCATGCGCGTGCTCGAATGGCTGGTCGTACTCACTGCGATTGCCGCAGTTTACGCCGCCATCACGCAAGTGCGCGACGCCACCGCGGAGGACCCGTTCGTATTCCTGCGGCTATTCACCACCGCGCGGGACCCGCTTCCGTCCTTCGTCTCATTCCTCGGCTTCCTAGTTCCCCTCATGGCGATCGGACTCGGTTTCGATGCGATCAACGGGGAGCATAGCCGTCGTACCTTGTCGCGCATTCTTTCACAGCCGATTTATCGTGACGCGTTGCTATTCGGGAAATTCCTGGCCGGCATTGTAACGCTGTCCATCAGTCTCACGGCGTTGTGGCTCCTGCTGATCGGCCTCGGCCTCCTGATGCTGGGGGTTCCGCCGAGCAGCGCTGAGATCGGACGGGCGCTGGCCTTCCTCGCTGTGACGATTGCTTATGCAGGTGTATGGCTCGCGCTTGCGATGCTTTTGTCGGTGACCTTTCGTTCGCCGGCAACCGCCGGGCTGGTAACGCTTGGCATTTGGCTGTTCCTTACCGTTATCTGGCCGTCGTTGACGCCCGCCATCGCGCAGGCATTGGTACCGCCCGATCAGGACGCAACTCTGCTCGTCACATCGCAGATTCTGGCACGGCTGTCGCCGTCCACACTTTTCGGCGAAACCGTACTCGTCCTGTTGCACCCGACGACGCGGACGCTTGGTCCGGTCTATCTCAGCGATCTGCAGGGCGCTGTCATGGGCGCGCCATTGCCATTACTGCAAAGCCTGCTTGTTGCCTGGCCGCAAATTGTGGGGCTGCTTGCTGCGACCATCTTGCTGTTCGTTGGCGGTTACGTTGCATTTCAGCGACAGGAAGTCAGAGCCTGATGGAGGAAATCCTGAGGCAGTAGGCCGCCCCCGCAACAGGTCCGCTTTTGGGCCAGAAGCTGACATGTGCAGCGCAACAGCACATGTCCGCTAAGGGCCAATAGCGGGCATACGCCGGGCAGTAGCGGCACAAGGGCCAAGGGCGGTACTCAGACCTTGCAGGATCACAATGATTGATCACTTCGGTTTTCCAGTTTCTAACTATACCCGCTCAAAGACCTTCTATGAAAAGGTTCTCGCGCCGCTCGGCTACGGGCTGGTGATGGAAATGGATAAGAATCGTTTCGGTGCCCCCGCAGCCGGCTTCGGACCGGATGGCAAACCGATCTTTTGGATCGGCGGCGAGGGCGGCCTCAACAGGGAACTCCACGTCGCCTTCGTAGCAAAGGACCGCGCTGCGGTGGACGCATTCCACAAGGCTGCAATCGCATGCGGTGCTATGGACAATGGCGCGCCCGGCCTGCGCCCACATTACGGAGAAAACTACTACGCGGCCTTCGTGCTCGACGCGGACGGACACAACATAGAAGCGGTGTGCAACGTGCCGGAACATCAGAAAACGTCTTAATATCCGCATTGGGTCATTAGCGGACATGTGCAGTGCAAGAACGCATGTCCGCTAAGGGCGCAGCAGACATCCGCAGTGCACGAACGCATGTCCGCTAACGGCTATGGCCGCAGTCGCAAGCGTTATTGATTTGCGGGTTCAATCGCCGGCCACACCTTTGCCATCACCCAACTAACCATTAGACCCACCAGGCACCCAAAGATAACCTCCGCGACCTTGTGCAGACCAAATTCGATCCCGGTCAGCTTGGAGTGATGAGTTAACCCGGCCGCGATGACGATGGCCGCGGTAATCGGCGCTTGTCGCCACATCGTCTGAACATGAACCACGTAGGATGAAAAAAGGACAGCCACCGCCAGAGCCAATGGAAGCTTCCATTCACTCGATCCCCCGATAACAAGAAAGCTCAGACCGACCGCGCCGCCCAGCAACACGTTGATGATCCGACATTTGAACATTCGGGCTGCTTCTTTGACCACAGGTTCGGACGAGGCAATCATTGAAGCGATCGCCCAGATCGGGTTGGTGTCGGCGATGTATTTGAGCACGTACCAGGTAATAGCCGACCCGATAAAAACGTTAACCGCGAACCGGACTCCCAGGGTATCGTGCGAAACAAGGGGTAGCTTCATTCGTGCCCGCTTGGTGCGTTTCCCAGCAGCCGATACACCACGCCGGTTTTTGTTGCGCCAAGCGCGATCCAGTCTTGAGCCTCGTGCTGAAGTGAGACGAAGAACGCTTCGGCCTTCCTGATCGTTTCCTCGCGAAGCTCCTCCCGGCGTTTGAATTTCAACTGAAATGCGAACTCACCAATAAGAGGACGGTGGTCACCCCGGGCCCGCCAAAGCGCTACGTTTGCTTTGGCAGCCATTCCGTCGCCGAAGTCAACGATGCCAAGATCCTGTAACACCTCTTCGACGATCGTATTCGATACCAGCTCGAGTTCTTCGTCTGGTCCTTTTTTGAGCTTGTGAAGCACTGGGAAAATTCGCGTGAGCGTTTCCATCGAGAGTCGATTGTCTTCGTGCAGATGCGAAAGCGGAAACTCGACGTTGTGTGAGAACAGAAGGCGAGTTCCACCAAGCTGATCTTTCAGCGGTAGCGCCTCGCACTTAAATTTTATTTTGTAATCACCAACGATTTGCGGGCGGACGTCCGTTTCGGCGGTGAGCTGTATGTCCGGATGCCGGAATTTGAAGACGATTTCCGGGTCGCCAATGGGAAATCCATCTTTGTAGGGGATGCGGCGCCGCAAGATAAAGGCGTTGTTGTAGAGACGGAAATCTTTTGTGTCCAAGAACAAGACTTCGCGGAATTGGAGCGGAGCGTCAACGAACTCGCGCGTGGAAAAGTTTACGCCGTGCTCCTTGGCAGGCCGCCGCAGCGCTTTTCCGAAACCGAGCAAGCGCTCGCGCGATGTAAATTTATTCGGCTTGAGGATGAGCTTGCACTCAAGATATTTGACTTGGTTGAGCGGCAAGCCATCAGCATATTTTCCCGGTCTGAGATCGGGTACTCTCTTTACCCATCCCTTTTCCTTACGCACTACACTGCCTTCCATAGCTACACTCCATCTATGCGGCCGATCCTTTAATATGGATCGAGGTGATTTATTGCCTCACACGGCCCAACGCGCGTAAAACAGGAAGTGGCTTGTTAGACAGTCTATCGTATCGATTTACGCGTCGGCCTGCGCATAAAAATTGCTGCTTAGGCAGCCGGTGATGCCCGCTTTGGAGCGTTTGCGCCGCAAAAAGCGATGTCCGCTTTACCTCGAATAAGACCGCGAAAGCCGCTTCCCGCGAACAGTCCTGGCCGCTTTGCCCCCGAAAGCAGACATGTGCGATGCACAGGCCCGTGTCTGTATTGGGCCGTAGCCAACACTCAACCAACAATCGGCAATGTCCGATTTCGATCGCCCGCAGTCTGCATTCGTGCATCACTCGAAGTAAGCTTGATAGTTTACGTTAATGGACAACCGAATTTGCCGCGGTTCATAATGTGAATAGCCTTGAGTTCGGGCACCGCGTTTAAGCGTGGGGACACAAAAAACAGGCAAAACGGGAGAGGGTCTTTATGAGCTATATGCATCGGTTTGTTTTGGTCTCAACACTTGTGGCAACCGTAACGTCCGCATCTGCCCAATCGTCGGGCCGCTACGGGACCGGGGAATCATATGGTTTCCGATACGGCACGGTCACCGTTCCAGATGTTCAAGCTGCGGCGGCGCAGGATGCATTTCGTCGCGATGGGGCCCGCACGGCGCACCATGCATTTGGTCGCGATGGGGCCCGACGTGAGATTCCGGTTATTCCGCCGGCCAAAGTTATCATTATTGACAATCGCACCGGTGACTTGTGGGCGTGGTCTGAGGCGGAGCAGACCGTCCTGTACCTTGGCTACATATTTCCCCTCGCTGGACAGGGACCATTTGCCCGCGTCATTACTGTGCCGGAGCAGCGTTGAGGGTGGAACCCACCTTGCATGGAGGTGTATCTGAAATCTCCTGAAAGCGGACATTTGCAGCGCAAAAGCTCATGTCCGCTAATCTCTCCACAGCGGATATGACACCAGCCAATTTGAAGCGTTGCCTGTCGATTTGGGGTAAGATTGCGAGGTAGGAGTCGACAGTGATCTTTCGCCAGCTTTTTGACAGTGTTTCCAGTACCTACACCTATCTGATCGCCAGCCGCCGCGGCGGCGAGGCGTTGATCATCGATCCGGTTCTGGAGAAGGTCGACCGTTATCTACAGCTCGTTCGTGAACTCGATCTCAAGCTGGTGAAGGCGGTCGATACCCACCTGCATGCGGATCACATCACCGGCCTCGGTGCGCTGCGCGACCGCACCCACTGCATCACGGTAATGGGTGAGCAAAGCCAGGCTGACGTTGTCTCGATGCGGGTTTCGGAGGGCGACCGCGTCCAGGTTGAAGGTCTGAGCCTGCAGGCGCTCTACACGCCTGGCCATACCGACGATTCCTACTCATTCCTGATGGGTGACCGTGTATTCACAGGCGATACGCTGCTTATTCGCGGCACGGGTCGTACTGATTTTCAGAATGGCAATGCTCAAGCGCAGTACGATTCGATCTTCAATAAATTGCTCAAACTGCCGGACGATACTCTGGTCTATCCTGCACATGACTACAAAGGCGACATGGTCTCGACCATCGGCGAAGAGAGGCGGTTCAATCCCCGGCTGAATGTCAAATCCGTCGACGAGTATGTCGATCTCATGAACAATCTGAAGCTGCCTAATCCAAAGATGATGGACATTGCAGTGCCGGCGAACATGCGTGTCGGCCTGCATCAGGAAGAGATCGCAAGAAAAGGCTGGGCGGTACAGGCTGTCGAGGCGCTCACGCTACGGGGCCGATCCGACGTTGCGATGGTCGATCTGCGCGAGAAGAGCGAGCGTGAGAAGCATGGAAGCATCCCCGGCTCGTTGCATGCGCCCTATCCGGATTTGCTGGACAATATCAGCCCTGGCGGCATGCTGCACGAACTCGCGGCGACCACCGGCAAGCGTGTTTTGTTCTATTGCGCCTTCGGAGAGCGCTCCGCCATGGCGGTGCAGGCCGCACAGGATGCCGGTATCAGGACCGCATGTCATATCGAGGGTGGCATCGACGCCTGGAAGAAAGCTGGTGGACCTCTGGCTGGCTGAACAAACACGAATAAGCCTCATGTTCGCCGTGGGTCAGAAGCAGACACGTACACCGCAAAGGGGCGTGTCCGCCTTACCCCGGAAAGCGACCGCGAAAGCGGATTCCCGCAAAGGTCATGTCCGCTTTACCCCCGGCGGACGACATGACGGATAGCAATGGTCACCATTGGTCGGCGACTTCTCGCTTTCTGCATGGCAGTCGCACAACGATCAACGCGCCCGTGGGAAGAACCGCCCCAATGAAATGTCCGGTTCTTGGACCAAGTTTCATCTTGAAAAATTCTAGTCAGAGGTAAGCCGGTAGCTTGTAGGTCAATGCCGCTGATTGATTTGGCGGTCTGGCGCGCTCAACGATTGGTTGCGCACAAAAAGTAAAAAGGAAAAGCGCAACGCCAGGCCCACCAAGTGGCATGGCATGATCGGTGGAGGCAACGATGCAACAATTCGTAGGACGTGTGCTGACGGCGTTTGTGTTTTCTACGCTCGCCTGCGTTCTTGCTGCACTCACAACCGCGCCGGCGAATGCCTCGCTTATAGAATTTCACGCCACCCTGCTTGGCGCGAACGAGGCGCCACCAAATATGTCTCCGGCGACGGGGTCCATTAATGCGGTGCTTAACGATGCCACCAACTTCCTCACCGTCAATGGGACCTTCACCGGTCTTCAGAGCCCGACAGTGTCCGCAGCGCTCCAGGTCGCGCCAGCGGGCATTAACGGGCCCATCGCGTTGAACCTTAGTGTTGTAGGCTTTCCCGGTGGTGTTACGAGCGGAATCTTTGGTGGCACATTCGATCTGGCGGCTCCTCCACCGTTAGGTCTTCTTGGCGGCATCACCGTGGCTACCTTCATCACCCAACTTGTGGCGGGGAACATCTACGCCAACATTCGTACTGAGGACGTGCCTGCTGGCGAAATCCGAGGCCAACTCAACCTTATACCACTGCCCGCCGCACTCCCGCTGTTCGCCACCGGCTTAGGCGCATTGGGATTGTTCGGATGGCGTAGGAAGCGGACACGCGCGACGTGACGTTGCCCTAACGTTCGGACGATTGTCGTTTCCGTCATACGTGCGGCTTCGCGGTAGACGGCCGCTTGCCGGAACTGATCCAGCATGGGCTTGCGGGTACGATGAGACGCCATTCGGCTCGTGCGCGAATGTCGTGACCGCGGTCCAAGCGTTGTGCCGCGCCGCAATATCCTCGACGTTTTTTTACGCAGACGTTTCTTGTGGCTCCGCCTTGGCCAAGGGCACTATTCAGCCAGCGGAAAAGGGGCGTTCGCGCGGTTTCGTTGTGATTAGCTGGGCGACGGGAGCAGGCGGCATAAGGTCTCAGAATCTGCAGGCCAGGGGAGGGCCTTTGCTTCTTCCCGTGACAACTGCCGCACTAGCGGCGGCTGTCTTTGCCGCTGACACAATTACGGATCTGGAAATCTCAGTTCCCGTCTTTTACACCGCGATTATCCTCCTCTCAGTGAGCTTTTTAAAAAAGAACGGCATTTTATTTGTCGGCCTAGGATGCATTGCACTGACGCTGCTGAGCGACCTCTTGACGGTCAATACTGGCGTGTCAGAGGCGGGGGTGATTAACACCGCGCTCAGTTTGCTGGCGATTACAAGCACCACATTTCTCGGGGTCAAAATCCAGTCGTCAAAAGTAGCAGCATCTGAAGCACAATCGCAGCTCGCGCACGTTGTGCGCGTGACAACGCTCGGAGAATTGGCCGCCTCGATCGCCCATGAGGTCAATCAACCACTTGCCGCGGCGGTGATAAACGGAAATGCCTGCTTGGAGTGGCTCGCGGCTCACCCGCCGAATTTTGACGAAGCAAGGCGGGCTGCTGCGCTTCTTGTCGAAGACACCCACCGGGCCAGTCACATCCTTGCGCAGGTGCGCGCTCTCACGAAGGGATCGACTTCTGAAAAAGGTCCCGTGGACATTAACAAAACCATACTTGCGACTGTCGCATTGATCGATGGAGAGATTGAACGGAGTGAGGTCTCAGTGCAGACCCAGCTCTCCAATGAGCTGCCAATTGTCGATGGCGACCGAGTCCAGCTTCAACAAGTTATCCTGAATCTGATCCTCAATGCGATCGAAGCTATGAACCTTGTTGCCGCGGGACCGAGGGTCCTTGTCATAAGTTCGGCGAACAGCGGTTCAAATGGCGTCCTGATATCAGTTCAGGACTCGGGGGCAGGGTTTGCGGGGAAGAATCTCGACCGTATCTTCAACGCCTTCTATACGACCAAACCCAGCGGCATGGGCATGGGCCTCGCGATTAGCCGCTCGATCGTTGAGAACCACTGCGGCCGCATATGGGCGACACCAAATTCGCCACGTGGTGCCGTCTTTCAATTCACGTTGCCGACCGGCCGGGAGTTAAATGCATGATTGAGAATAACAATAAGCCTTTTGTATTCGTCGTTGATGACGATCCCCACATCAGGGAAGCACTGCACGGCCTTATTCGCTCGATCCACCTGAATGTTTATACATTCGCTACGATAGAAGAATTTCTAAATTTCAAGCGGCCCGAGTCCCCTGGATGCCTCGTACTTGATGTTAGGCTCCCCGGCCTCAACGGGCTCGATTTCCAGCACGATTTGCAGAGATTAAAGATCGATCTTCCGATCATCTTCATTACCGCACATGGTGACGTTCCGATGTCCGTTCGAGCCATCAAGGCCGGTGCGATCGAATTTCTGACCAAGCCGTTTCGGCACCAGGACCTTGTCGACGCGATTAACGTAGGAATTGAACGCGATCGGTCCCATCGCCAAGCGATGACGAGTCTGTTGGAATTACAAAGTCGTTTTGTTTCGCTCACGCCCCGCGAGCGGCAGATTATGCATAAAGTCACTGCCGGCGGGCCGAACAAACAAATCGCCGCGGAACTCAAGCTCAGCGAGTTCACAGTACAAGTCCACCGCAGTCACGTCATGCATAAGATGAAAGCCAAGTCATTGGTGGATTTAGTCCGGATGGCCGACAAACTTCAGGATTGCGCTAAAACGGCGTAGCCACAGGGCAACGGACACTATTGCCGCCCGGTTGATCGAAAAACGGCAAGCGCCGGATGCGCGGGCTTACGCGCCAAGATAGTCGGGCACCGCTATAGCGGTCCTTTCGTGTGCGAGTTGGTGGGTGGAAAACGAGCCGCGGCCGATTTCAGGATCAGCGAACCAGGGTGAATATCGCGCACTGTCACGACTTTGCAACACAACGCGAAGTTATTGGCGCATATGGTCGGATAGCCGACGGGCGCCCATGTGGTTACGGAAAACACGTAGACGACTAACAGAACATCATAATGGCTCCCCGCCCGCGAACAGCCAACAATTGCCCAGTTTTTAGAAGTGGCAATCGGGGGATGTCATGGGGGATTCATCGCGGCGTATGCGGCTTTGTGCCGGCGTTTCGCTTTCAGCTCTTATTCTTGTCCTAAGCGCAGGCGGCTCCGCAAAAGCCGAATCGAATGACCCGGAGGTCAAGGCTCTTAAAGCTCAGGTCGAGCAGCTCACGCGCACCGTAAATAGATTAATGGAGGCGCAGGCGCAAAACGCCGCCGACGCCAAGGCCGCAAAAAAGCAGGCAAGCCAAGCGGAGGCGCAGGCCGCACAAGCTAAAGCGACTGCGGCTAATGCCCATGCAAAGTCGAGTCAAGTCCCGGTGAAGGCCGGAGTATGGGATATAGACGCTTGCAGCGGCCACAGATTCCTCGAACACAAGCCTGGCAAAGATCTGACGTTTTATACCCACTGCGGAGAGATCACGCTTTACGGACAGCTCGACGTTTCGTTCGACGGGGCGACGAAGAATGCCAAGTCGGGTCCGGTTGCCCCAGACCGTACTACGCCGATCGGAAATTTCGGCTGGATGCCTGACATTTCGACCAACATTTCGTATTTGGGCGCGCGTGGTTTCCAGCGCCTCCCCATGCACGACTTTAATTTTGTCTATCAGTTCGAAGCTGGCGTCGACATTTCAGTGACGCCCGGCATTCGGCAATCCAACAGCAATCTGAGCAATTCGGTTAACGGCGCCCTATTCAGCCGGAACAGCTATATCGGCCTCGCATCATCGCAATGGGGTGCCATCAAAATCGGCAAGACCGACGCGCCCTACAAGAACTCGACCGCTGCGTTCAACCCGTTCGTCGGCACATGGGGCGATTATGCGGTCGTCATGGGCAACTCGGGCGGTGACAACCGCGTCGAGTTCGGCACACGGCTCAGCCATTCGATCTGGTACGAATCGCCGAAAATCAACGGCTTCCAGTTCAATGTGCTGTACTCACCGGGCCAGAACCGCGACAATGACAGCAGCAATCTCCCTTCGGGTGAATCCGACTGCGCCGGCGGCAACGATCCGACGAGCGGCGGAAATCCGCTCATCTCGTGTAGCGATGGCGCCTGGAACAATGTGGTGAGCGCCAATCTCAGTTACACGAACGGCCCGCTCTACATGACCGTCGCCGGCGAATGGCACCAGCATGTCAACCGCCAAAGCGACCTTGCGGGCGCGTATGGCGTTCCGATCACCTTTACGACCCAAAACTGCTCGGCCTTTCTCACGGCCCCGGGAGCGGTTGACGGCGGGATTGCACAACAAGAATGCATTGAGGATGTTGCGAATGAGTGGGCCGGTAAGGCCGGGATCATGTATCAATTCGCGACCAAGACCACGGTTGGTGCCGTTGTCGAATACCTGCATCGCGATGTCCCGGCGAATCTGGCATTCCAGAACGAACGTACGCGGTGGGGCACCTGGCTTGTCGTGAGCCAAGAATTGAACCCCCAGGACAGCGTGTATTTCGGCTGGGCGCATGCATTCCGCTCGCCCGGCAACCCGGGCCAGCACAACGACTCGACGCTCGTGACCGCCAACGGAGCCACTTTTGGCCCCAACCAAAACCAAGCCGACATGGTCACCGCTGAGTGGAAGCACAAGCTCTCGGATAACTTGATCTGGTACAACATCGTGGCGGCAACCTTCAACGGACCTGATGCCCATTACGATCTTGGCGCTGGCGGACGGTCAGTTACCACCGACTGCCACGACGCTACGGGTGCGTCGGGTGGCCTTACTTCCGCCCCGCATTGCTGGACGGGGACAACGCTGATCGGCGTTTCCACCGGTCTGCAATGGAGGTTCTAAAATTGTATCGATCGATTTGAACCATGCGTGAAATGACGGAGTTACGTAGGAGGAAAACACATTTGTGACTCTGCCCTAGAACTTTGAGATCCGAGGAGGAGTCCTATGTCAACAGCATCGGGCCCCTTGACCGTGCGGGCGTCTGACGCAACGCGCTGGGGTCAACTGGTATTCGGCATCATCTGCATGGTGATGACGGCGAACCTGCAATATGGCTGGACGCTTTTCGTCACTCCCATCGACAACAAATATCATTGGGGCCGCGCGTCGATCCAGGTCGCCTTCAGCATCTTTGTACTGGCCGAAACTTGGCTGGTGCCCTTCGAGGGATACCTGATTGACAGGTTCGGGCCAAAATTGATGGTTGGCATCGCTGGCGGGCTGATCGCAATCGCCTGGGTAATGAATGCCTATGCGGGTTCGCTGACACTGCTCTATGCGGGTGCAATCGTAGGCGGCGTAGGGGCCGGCATCATCTACGGCGCCAGCGTCGGAAATGCACTGAAGTGGTTTCCCGACCGGCGCGGACTGGCCGCGGGTCTAACTGCCGCCGGTTTCGGTGCTGGTTCCGCCCTTACCATCATACCCATAGCCAATTTAATCAGATCAGGCGGCTATGAAGTGGCGTTTCTTTGGTTTGGGCTTGGGCAGGGCCTGGTCGTGATGCTGGTCGCACTGTTGTTACGGGCGCCAGAGGCGGGCGAAGTCCCGGTCCCTGCCACTCCTACGGTTCAACAGACCCGGCGTGACTACGGTCCGCGAGAGGTGCTCAAGACGCCGGTATTCTGGGTGATGTACCTAATGTTCGTCCTGGTGGGCGCCGGCGGTCTTATGGCAACCGCGCAGCTCGCGCCAATCGCCAAGGATTTTCATGTCGACAACATTCCCGTCTCGATCCTCGGGTTGACGCTGCCGGCCCTGACTTTCGCTTTGTCGATCGACCGGGTGCTCAATGGCATTTGTCGGCCGTTCTTCGGCTGGGTGTCAGATAACATCGGCCGCGAGAACACTATGTTCATTGCCTTCCTGCTCGAAGGCATCGGCATCTACGCTCTGCTTCTGATGGCAGGAAACCCGATCTGGTTCGTTGTGCTGTCGGGTGTGGTGTTCTTCGCCTGGGGGGAGATCTACTCGTTGTTTCCGGCGACCTGCACCGACATCTATGGAAGACAATTCGCAACGACGAACTACGGTATGCTTTATACCGCGAAGGGCACTGCATCGCTTCTGGTGCCGCTTGCCAACGTGCTCACTACGGCGACAGGAAGTTGGCGCGCGGTGTTTGTCATAGCAGCGATCATGAATATCGTCGCCGCGGTCATGGCGCCACTAGTACTCAAGCCGATGCGCATTAAAACAATGGCGGCCGGCTGAGCACATTCGAACCGCCAGGCTCTCAAACGGGCGCGGCTTTTGTGGTCAGCGTTGCAGCCATGTAGTCGTGCGCTAGCAGTAGCGAAAAGGACACGCCGGTGCGTTGGTGTCCCAAAACCCGAGCGAACGACGCCACTTGTAGCTAGGGTCCCAGTGACTGCCACCTGGGGCGAAACCCCAATTTCCAAAGTAACCTGGCGGTGGTGTTTGGCGAAAACCGTAATAATTGTTGCTGTCGTTACGGCTCTCTAAATGTTTTTTGCCCAACTGGCCATTGGCGTAGCTCATTCCCATCGGCGTCATTGCGGTTGTCTCGGCTTGGGCTGGTGTGGTCGCTGGCGTGATGACGGCGACCGTGGCCAAGAAGATGCCATACATCACAAGCTTCGACATATGAATGCGAATCCCCTTTTGTTGCCGCCTCCTGCGAATAGTGCCCTTTCGCGAACGTTCTTTGAGCGGTGCCATGGTCGATTCCCCAAAAGCTGCGGCGCACTGAGAAAGGTCAATATATCACATTCGGGACTTGGGGGCCGCAGGTTCAAAATCCTGCCACTCCGACCAGTTCCGCACTCAAGTGCTGAGCCAGCGCTACTATCTAGAAAAGTGAGATCACATCATTCGCGATTGCGAATTTATCTCACCGACCCATCAAGCCGGCCGCGACATTACGGTTGATCCCTATCAACACGCTCAAATGGTCGGAACGAGGATCTGCCTCCACCAGCAAAGTATGTCTGATTACGAACAGGCCGAGGTTTGCGACGTTCTCTCGGATTTCTTTTGGCAGCGGATTCTCTGCGCTTGTGACAGACGTCAAGAAGATCGTCCAAAGCCTGCGGTTGTTAAGCAAGGCTTCCCGGAGGTCTTTTGCTTTCTCCTCCCAGTGATCTTGAATGGCCTGCAAGCGAGAGGCCGATTGATAAAGTAGATTGGCTTCCACCTGTCGGGGGCTGGCAACGACATTCGCCGTTTCTTTGTAGGTTTGCATTGGGGTACGCATGAAACAGGTCCCATCTATAAGCTGAAGTGAGCGTAGGCTTTCAGTTGTTCGCGATTTTGTCCGATCGCGTAGGAAATCCACGCCCGGTCGCGCAAATGTGGCACGCGCGAAATGTCCATCGCCCGCGCGAGGCTACGGATGTAGAATAATTCTTCTTTCGATTGAACATTGAAGTCGGCAAACTCAACCCGTCCCTCGAGGTACTCCGCGTCGGAAATCTCTTCGTTGAATCGGCGCTTCCAGACCGAGTCCTGGGGCGTGACGTCGAGGCCGGCTCCTTCTCCAAATGGAATTTTGCTTCGGTCGCGAATTGATTGCGGCAGCAGATCGGGATGCAGATCGTAGATATCTCGTAACGGCGCTTTGCCGCGAGACAGGCCTCGGAATTCCCTCACCAGCGCGTGCGGATCAAGGCCCAAGGCATATTTGACGACCGTGGGGTCGAGGAACGGTTCGCGCATTTCCACCTGATGGCGCATGGAGCAGCGATCCACCCGCTGCAGGCTCACGCGGTGCATCAAAAGCAGACATTCGTCCCGGATCGTTTGCCCATCTGTTCGATCATTGGCGAAACTCAGCTCAAGCGGCGGATAGCCGCAGAACAGCTCATCGGCTCCTTCTCCGCACAACCCAACGCGGTAGCCGTCACGATGCATCTGTTCGGCGGCCATCAGCGAGCAGACGGCGCCACGGACGAGGTTTGGTTCAAACGACTCTGTCACCTCAATGACGTGGTCAAGGAGCGAAAAGACGTCTTCGCTATCCGGCTCGAACGCCACAACCCGCAGATCCGCGCCGACCCTGTCCGCATACTCCCGCGCGAAGGGATAATCGGGCGCGCTCGCATCGCCGACAAAGTAGATCGGAGAATCACGGCGATGCCGCCGCACATAATGAGCGACCAATGTACTGTCGATGCCGCCGCTGAATAGCGTTGCGACCGGCAGATCGGGGGGAAGCCGCAGGCGAACCGCTTCCGCCAGCAGCTCATCCAACTTGGCCGGATCGTGTGGAACGGGCAGATCGCTGCGCGGGTAGACGAGAGATTTGTAGCGACCGCAGCCCTTGCCGGTCACCATGTAGCCCGGCGGCACGAGCAGTACGTCCCCGGTTGCGATGGTTTCTAAGAGCGGTCGAATTTCCGAGCAGAAGACGAAGCCGCTGCCGGATTGAATGACATAAAGCGGCTTGACGCCGAAGGGATCGCGCGCAGCCAGGAATTGGCCTGATGCAATATCGACGGCGACAAATGCATACATGCCATTAAGACGCTCAAGGGCGCGCAAGCCCCAGAACTGAAGCGCGTTTACGAGAACCTCGGTATCGGATTCGGTTTGAAACGCAACGCCGAGACCCTGCAACTCGCGTCGCAGTTCGCAATGATTGTAAATCTCGCCGTTCAAGGCGATCGCTAAGCGCCGATCAAACGACAACTGTGGTTGCACCGCCCGCTCGCAGTCGACGATGCGCAGGCGACGCGTGCCCATTGCCGTATCTTTGCGCAGCAGGGCGACCGGATCGGTCACGTCGCCGCGGTGCTCGATACCCTTGAGCAGCTTTTGGACGATGAGTTCAGCGTCAGGCCAGCCAATGGCGACAGCAATTCCGCACATCAGGCACACTGCCAATCGAATCGAAAGGTCACCCCACGCCGAGCCTTATAGGGAGCAAATGAAGTTTGAATTAATGGGGCATGTTGGGTCGCAAAATTCGAATCTCCGAATCGTATTTTTTACATTCAATTTATGCCGTCGAGTGAGGCTTGTCTGAACGCGTACGTTCGCGCGAACAACTGCGTCGAGGGCACGGAAAGACGGGGATGCGCGAATTCGGACCATTCCCGCACGATAGGGTACGCTACATCGCGCGTAGCTACGATGGTTGATGTTCGATTTGGGTCAGAAGCGGACACGAACATCGCAAAAGGGCATGTTCGCGCCCGGAAAGCGGACTTAAAGCGTCACTGCACTACTCAAGGTTCGCCGCTCACCCGCAGGATCTCGATCAGCTTGCGGTCGCGCCAGCGCCGCAGGTCGTCCATGCTGCGGCCGGCCGCTTCCTCGGTCACGCCGTCGATGATCGCCTTCTGCGTCTTTGCATCGAGCCTCGGCGTGCCGAGATCGTCCATCCAGCTTTGGTTCGCCGGGCCAAGGTGATCCATGAAATGTTTCATGCCGCCGTCGCCGCCGGCCATGTGAAACGTCAAATGCGGCCCCATAAGCGCCCAGCGCAGGCCAGGACCGTAGGCGATCGCCGCATCCGCGTCGGCAACCGAGACGACGCCTTCGGTGACCAGGTGAATTGCTTCGCGCCATAGCGCAACCTGCAGCCGGTTGGCGGCGTGGCCGCGCACTTCCTTTTTGATATGGATCGGGTGCTTGCCGATCTCGCGATAGAATTTCATTGCTTTCGTCACGGCGTCCGGCGACGTCTTCGCGCCGCCGACCACCTCGACCAGCGGAATTAGGTGCGGCGGATTGAACGGATGGCCGATCACGCAACGTTCCGGATGCTTGCACTTGGTCGCCACACGGCTGATGAGCAGGCCAGACGAGCTTGAAGCGATCACCGAATCGGCCGGCGCGGCGCCATCGATCGCCGCGAAGAGCTCGATCTTGTCGTCCTCGCGCTCGG
>JACZDD010111751.1_pt1 | contig 17541 bp, 17 predicted proteins | sample 8641771 | NCBI WGS metagenome assembly JACZDD01 (sample SAMN15324614, study PRJNA640507) | soil metagenome | isolation source: intercropping peanut in the second line | place: China: Luxin town, Laibin City, Guangxi Province | collected 2019-07-25 | depth 10cm m | reverse complement strand
TCACTGTATTTACGAATGGATGTACTAAGCACAATCACATTCTCAAACTGCTCGGAAACCGGATACTGCTCCGGATTTCGGCTGTACCAGATCTGAGCCTCGCGGAAGAAGCTGAATCTCGAGCGCTGGACCACCTTGGCCGTCCCTCTGAGGCTATTGGTTCCGAAAAAGATGGTGGCCGCGAAGATGCGTTCGAAAGCAGCGACCAATCGCCGGTACTCCTTTCCCCCTTTGTGCATTCCGAACGTCTCCAGCATCTCCGCAGCGGTGCGGAAGCGAATTGTTTGACTCTGTTGGCGCACGGCTAGGGTGGCCAGATAGATTGGCACGATACGGTCTTGGCCAAAGGGCAGCCCGTAGTTCGGATGGCCCGTGATTTGTAGAAGAAAATCGCCGTTGCGCTGCTCGTACAGCATCTCGCCAGCGGGCGGCTTCCGCACCGGCAACCCACACAGCACAAATGGTCTTGAACTGAATCCCACGTTCTGCTTTCCTTCCTCACGCTTCAAGCGCACGATGCAACTGCCTTCTGCTTGCCGTAGCTTCTGCTTTGAAACCACCAGCTCTGGCAGCAATCGTTTTAAAAGCCGGCGCCGGCGGATTCCATACCGCCGGTGCCACCTGTGTCATGCCCGAACACACGTCGGGTGTTTAGATTCTGCAATTCTCACCTCGTGTCAGCGCCCAGAACTGCCTGGCGCGGTTGGGTGAGAGGCCCAAAAGATGCTTTTGCTGGATGATTGAGAAGGGCTTAGATCGCCATCGGCCCGCTTACTGCGATTACTGCGTTAGGGGCCGATTTTGTGTAAGTTGCTGAGACGCCATTCACTTCTATGGTCAAGATTAGTCGCCATGGACGCATTTGTTCTTTATTTACAAACGCCATTGGATTCCCAAGCTGGACGTCGCCGGTTCGATCCCGGTCTCCCGCTCCATTGTTTACAATGAGTTAGGTGGAATGCCAGCTTGAAAAAGCGTTACTCCGTTTACTCTGTTAAGCCGGAAGCCAATGTAAGCAAAGGGCTTTTTCCAGTTGTCGGATCGTGAATGCCAGCGGAAATCTAACTCGTGTGGCTGCGGACGGAGTTCTTCGCACGGCGAGACCGTGCGCGTAGTACCGATCAGTCAAAGGCCGCAGAGAAGATACGATACCGTGCCTTCAACACAGTAGTGTTCGCGCTCGATTCTACCTTGGCGGACTATAGATTACCGGAAGGTCCGGTGGCTTGAGAGCGCACCTCTCCACCAGTTGTCGGATGTCGCGCCGGGCAAACTTCGACGCCTCTTGAATGCTTTAGGCGGAAGACGTATACTGCTCCCAAAGTGGTTGTGCTTGATTTTCGGGCCGGGCACGGATCACTGAATGTTGTACTGTTGTTTGAAAAACTAAGTCCCGCGCCGATGTCGCAGAGCATTAGCTCGTAACCGTGGATGTGACTCCGGTCGGCCTTTGAACCAGCTTTGATGGCTACCTGGAGGTTACATGAGAGTTTTCGATCCCGTTTCTATACTGCTTCGGCAGAAAGGTAGTGAAGTATTTTCGCTTCCTTCCGATGCATCGGTTTACTCAGCCATTGAACTGATGGCTGACAAGCATGTTGGCGCTCTTCTGGTCGTAGATGAGGGCTGGTTGGTCGGGGTGATTTCCGAACGAGATTACGCGCGTAAGGTTATTCTCAAAGGACGAGCATCAAAGGATACATTTGTCCGCGAGATAATGACCCCGTCTCCCATAACGATTCGCTGCGACACCACGGTCGATGAAGCCATGCGAACAATGACAGACAATCGTATCCGGCATCTACCCGTGCTCAATTCGCAGCGACAAATAGCAGGAGTTCTATCGCTCGGCGATCTTGTTAGCTGGATAGTATCGTCACAGGATGAGACTATCGCACATCTGGAACATTACATCGCTGGTGATCTTTGCCAGTAGGCCAGCCGCTTAGTGTTGAGCTAGCGTGGCGGCGCTGATCGCGCTCCAAAACGGCCCAGGATAGACGCCGAGTACTAAAAGTGTCACCGTAAGAACAGCCAGCGCGATGCCTGGTGTGATGCCAAGCCCTCCTTTCTCTGTGTCACGCGTTGTATCTTCTGAAGCTGAGAGCATCGCAACAATCACGCGCAAATAATACACCAATCCGATAGTGCTGCTCACGATGAGGACAACGATCAGTGTCCAAGTTGCCGCCGACGCGCCCGCTGCGAAGACGTAGAACTTTCCAAGAAAACCGGCTGTTAGCGGAATTCCGGCGAGGGAGAGTATCATCGCGGTGAACACGGATGCCAAGAGCGGCCGCCGCCAGAATAGGCCGCGAATGTCATCAAATGTCTCGGCATCGCGCCCAGGACTGCTGAGCGCCAGCAACGAACCGAAAGCCCCCAAAACAGTCACCATATAGGCCGCCAAATAATATGTAGCCGCCGCCCTTCCCAGATTGCCTCCGGCAACCGCCGCCACTAGAAAATAGCCCATGTGAGCGATCGACGAATACGCGAGCAGCCGTTTAACGTTCGTCTGACGGAGCGCCAACAGGTTCCCGGCTAGCATGGAAGCGACCGCAATAACTCCGAAGAGTACCAGAATCCGGCCGCTCGGCCCGCCCGGCAACCGTAACCAGCGCAGGAGAAAGGCGAACACGCCACCTTTTGACACGGTCGCGACGAACGCTGCAACAGGCAATGGAGCGCCTTGGTACACGTCCGGCGTCCAAAGGTGAAACGGCACTACAGCCAGCTTGAACCCGATGCCCGTGACCACCAACACCATGCCGGCTAACGAGGCGAACCCTCCCGTCACGTCCGCTGGGAATCCGGCCATATGGCCGAAATCCATGCTGCCTTCGGCTACGTAGAGGAGAGCCAGACCGAATAGCAGAAACGCCGAGGAGGAAGCGGCCAAAACCAGATACTTGATACCCGCTTCCACCGGGAGAGCCTCGGTCCGCGGATACGAGATGAGCGCATATAGCGAAATACTCAATAACTCGAGTCCGAGGAACAAGGAAACCATATGGCTGCTCGCGGCAAGCACCATCGAACCCACGGTGGCAAGAATGAGCAGAAGATAGAACTCCTCCTGGTGCTCGGTGCGGCGCGCCAGATACGGAAACGAGAGCAGAATTACGGACGCGCTTGCCGCCAACACCAGGCCCATATACATCAGCGCATAGCGATCAACGATTAGAAGCGAGGTGACCTGGACCGAACCAGCGGAAGATGCCGGCCATAGGCTGACGAATGAGGCAGCGAGTCCCGCAAACGATATGACTGCCGTAGCTCGGTGGCTCCGTTTGATTGCGATCCCGATCATGACCACAACCGAAGTGACCGCGAGGATCAAAAGCGGCAGCGAGCCAGATATCGTGGGGTTGCGCATCGCTTCATCTCCTTGCAGCCATGCTCTGCGCCGGACTTTTAGAAGCAGGTTGAAATGTGCGAATAAAGGATTGAGGATAGAGTCCCACCCATAAAAGGCATGCCATCATGCATCCGGCGATCACCCATTCGCGAGGAAAGAGATCGGGGAGAGACCAATCGTGGCGATTCGGACCCTGGAAAACTTGGCTGCTGATCTTCAGCCCGTAGAGCATAGCCGCTATCATTCCCAAAGTCGCAACGGCAGTCAGGCTGACGTTCGCGCGGTATGCGCCAAGCAAGACCAGAAACTCGCCGACGAAATCGCCCAGACCCGGTAGGCCAACGGAAGCCATGACAAAAAAGAATCCCGCGCCGCTCAAGTTCGGCATGGTCTTCCATAAGCCGCCCATTCGCGAAATCTCTCTTGTGTGCATCCGCTGCTGCAGGGCGCCGGCAAGTATAAACAAGGCCCCTGTGCTGATGCCATGGCTCACCATCTGTATGAACGCGCCGGCGAGAGCCGTGTCATTTCCAGCAAAGATGCCGATGAGAACAAACCCCATGTGGCTGACGCTCGTATAGGCAACCAAGCGCTTTAAATCGTGTTGCGAGGCGGCGAGAAACGCGCCATAAAGAATGCCGATTACACCCAGCGTCATCATTGCCGGAGCAAGCTCACGCGAGGATTCGGGAAAGAGCACCAGAACGAATCGAATCAATCCGTACGCACCCGTCTTCAGTAGCAGTCCCGCAAGGATCACACTCCCGGCTGTCGGTGCCTCTGTATGGGCATCGGGAAGCCACGTGTGAACAGGAACAGCAGGAAGCTTGACCGCAAAGGCCGCAAAGAAGCCGAGCATCAGAAGGCGAGCCGTTCCGGGCGCCAGAGGGAGATTCTGTAGGGATTGGTAATCGAAGCTGTAAGTGCCTCTGCTCTGCTGATGAAGAATGGCCATTATGACAATTGACGCCAGCATCAACAAGCCGCTTAGTTGAGTAAAGAGGAAGAATTTGATCGAAGCGTAAATCCTCCGCTCATGCCCCCAAATCGCGATCAGAAAGTACATGGGAACCAGCATCAACTCCCAAAACAGATAGAACAGGAAAAGATCCATTGCTAGAAATACTCCAGCAATGCCAGCCAGCACCCAGAGCAGATTAAAGTGAAAGAAACCGATACGGTCCTGAATTTCTGTCCATGACGCGATAACGGACATCAGGCCCAGGAAGAAAGTGAGCAATAGCAGCACCAGGCTGAGCCCATCCATCGCCAGATGAAAGCGGATGCCAAGTTGAGGGATCCAAGCCTGATCCCACTCGTACCACCACCGCGATCCGGAAGCAGAACTACCAATCCAGAGTATGACGGTAATTGTGAGAGCGGCGCCGGTGGCCACAATCGCAATCCAGCGTGCAGCCTGGACGCTCCAGCGGGCTGCGAGCAGCGAAAGGATGCCACCCAGTAGTGGAGTGATGATCAGCCACAAGAGGATCATCTAGACCTCACCAGCAGTGCAATCGCAAACAGTACCACCGAGCCCGCCGCAAGCCCAGTCGCGTACCAGCGAGTACGGCCATTTTGGGTCAATCGCAGCACGCTATTGCCCAAATCTGCTAGTCTCGCAATGGCTGTATACATGTAGTCGACCAAGTCAGCAGCGCCCTTTCGCACTAGTAACTGAACAGGTATCACAAAAAGCCTGTCGTACAACCAATCCACACCCCAGCCCGAATACCACAGTCGCAGCAGCGGATCTTCTCGCGGCGTCTTCGGTCGCCATGGCGCATAAAGGAAATACGCGAAGCCAAATCCGATCACAAACGAGGCAGAGGCGCAGAGAGCGGTGCTCAGCTCCGTGATCGGCCCTACGCGTTCCTGCTGTAGCGCCGGTAGCACTGTGTCCAGGAAATTAGAGAGCACTGGCGCTCCGCCAAAGTCCGGTGGGGTATCGACGTATCCTCCGATCAGCGACAGCACGCACAATGTCACGAGCGGGATAGTAACAACAACGCTGGGCTTGTAGGAAACCTCGAACTTCTCAGGACCGTAAAAAACGAGCATGATGAGCCTGAAGGTGTAAAAGGAGGTCAGCGTCGCACCCACAAGTCCGGCTATCCAAAAACCGCCGTTGCCGTTTGGTCCGGCCCACGCTTGCCAAAGAATCAGGTCCTTACTGAAGAAACCAGCGGTAATTAACGGCAAGCCCGCAAGTGCTGACCCGCCAATCACGAAGGACCAAAAGGCTAACGGCAACTCGAAGCGGAGCCCTCCCATGCGAAACATATCCTGCTCGTGGTGCATGGCCTGAATCACGACACCTGCTGCAAGAAAGAGAAGCGCCTTAAAAAAGGCGTGCGTCATGAAATGGAAGAGTGCAGCGGACCACGCCCCTACACCCAAAGCCAGAAACATGTAGCCGATCTGGCTCATGGTGGAGTACGCGAGGACACGTTTAATATCGCGCTGCGCAATTGCACTGAACGCCGACATCAGCATAGTAGCCGCGCCAATGAGTGCCACTGCAAACTGCACCGGTGGCGCCAGCGTAAACAGCGCATTCGTCCGCGCAATTAGATAAACGCCCGCCGTAACCATGGTTGCCGCGTGAATGAGTGCGCTCGTCGGCGTGGGGCCGGCCATCGCGTCAGGCAGCCAGGTCTGTAGAGGAAGCTGCGCTGATTTGCCAACAGCCCCTCCCAGCAACAGCGCCGCGGCCGCAAGCGCGAGCCCACTTCCCACGGGCCACTGTTCGGTGGCACGCCGCATCAGCTCTTGGATGTCCAAGGTTCGCAACTGCGTTGCAAGCAGAAAAAGACCGATGGCCATGGCCGTGTCACCTACCCGCGTTACGAGAAACGCCTTATTTGCGGCACGTACGTTGGCCGGGTCCTTATACCAGAACCCAATCAGCAGAAAACTGCAGAGTCCGACGCCTTCCCACCCTAAATAGAGAAGCAAGAGATTGTTCGCGAGGACGAGTATGAGCATCGCCGCGACGAACAGATTCATATAGGCGAAAAATCTCGAGAAGCCTTCGTCGTCGCGCATGTATTCGACCGAATACAAATGAATGAGAAACCCGACGAACGTGACGACGAGCACCATGATCAGCGTCACCGCGTCAAAATAAAGCCCTATCTCAGGCTGGAAATCGCCTACATTCATCCAGGTCCACAGATGCTGGACCCAATGTCCCTCGGCAGGAGAGGACGCGAGATATGCGGCAGCGGCAAGAATTGCTATTACTGCCGAAGCGCCGATCGAGGCGGTACCTAGTAAGGCGCAGATTCGGCGCGAAAGCCGTGACCCGAATAGCGCCAGCAGGGCTGCACTTGCGAACGGAAGGGCCGGAATCAACCACAGCAGAGATGCCATCTCATCCCCTCATTTCGCTAGCCATATCGGAATCGAGTGCGGGCTGGCGCCTATGGAATTGGAGTAAGAGCGCCAGGCCCACGGATACTTCAGCCGCTGCCATAGCGAGGATGAAGACGAACATCACCTGGCCATCCACACGTCCCCATTGATAACTTCCCGCCACAAACGCCAGACCGCTTGCGTTCAGCATGATCTCGACGGAAAGCAGTGTGAAGATGAGATTACGCCGCGTGAGAAGTCCGATCAGACCCAGCGTGAACAACGTCACGGCTAGGTACAACACGTCTTCGATCGGTATCGGCATCATGTCGCTCCTCCTCTCTGTAAGCGCGTCTTCCGAGGTGATATGCGCCTACTAATCCGGACATCAACAATAGAGATGCGAGTTCCACCCCAATGGCATAAGGACCAAAGAGCGAAATACCGATCTCTTTGGGTGTTACGACGTGCATCGGACCGGCAGGACGTGTCGAATGCGCGGTAACGTAAACTAGCTCCACGATGAGAACCGTAGCTAAGGCCGAGGGCCACGCCCATACGCTAGGTTTGAGCCAGGTCGTTTCCACCTCTGTCGCATGCTCGCCTACGTTCAGCATCATGACGACGAAGAGAAACAGCACCATGATCGCCCCGGCATAAATGATCAGCTCGAGCGCGGCCAGAAACGGCGCGCCGATAACGTAGAAAACGATCGCTATCGCCAAGAGCGAAACAATCAGGTATAGCAGCGCATGCACGGCGTGGTTTCGTGTGATAGCAACTATGGTTGCCAGAACGGCTACTGCAGCGGCGACATAAAAAGCAATCAGCATGATTTACCTCAGGGCATTAGGCTGTGAAGGTCCACGGGTGCGGCCTCGCGCTCAGCCTGGCCTTTATCTTTCCCGCCGATGGCGACTCCGGCAACGCGCCAGAAGTTGTAATCGGGATACTTTCCGGGTCCGTCCACCAGCAAATCTTTCTTCTCGTAGACAAGATTTTGCCGATTGTATTCGCCCATCTCGAAATCGGGCGTGAGTTGAATGGCGTATGTCGGGCACGCTTCCTCGCAGAAACCGCAAAAAATACAGCGAGAAAAATTGATACGGAAGAATTCCGGATAACGGCGGCCATGCTCGTCCTCGGTAGCCTGCAGCGAGATACAGTCCACAGGGCACGCGACAGCGCACAGATTGCAAGCGACGCAGCGCTCGCCGCCATCGGGATCGCGCGTAAGAATAATGCGCCCACGATAGCGGGGCGCGAGATACGGCTTCTCCTCCGGGTACTGAATCGTTACACGCCGGTGAAAGGCGTGTCGAAAAACTTCCCACAAAGTACGCAACAGGCTGAGCATGTTTTGTCCTTCATCATGAAAGCGCGAGCACAACAGCGCCCGTCGCAAGCAAATTCAGCAAGGCGAGTGGAAGCAGAAACTTCCAGCCCCACGACATCAATTGATCAAAGCGCGGTCTAGGCAAGGCAGCGCGCAGCAAAATGAACAGGCAGATGAATACCAGAGTCTTGATGGCGAACCAAACAGCGGGAGGTAGAACAGGTCCTAGCCAGCCGCCGAAATAGAGAAGCGCAAGAGCTGCCGAGATTAGCGTTACACCGATGTATTCACCCACAAAGAACATTCCAAACTTCATGCTCGAATACTCAGAGTGAAAGCCGGCGATGAGCTCGCTTTCTGCTTCCGCCAGATCGAAAGGCAAGCGGCGTGCCTCTGCAACTCCTGCAATCAGAAAAAGCACAAAGCCCGGGAATTGTGGAATTACGAACCACACCTTGCGTTGCGCTTCGACGATATCGGTCAGACGGAATGAACCGGCTATGATAACCACGCCGAGCACCGCGAGTCCCATAAAGACTTCGTAGCTGAGCATTTGTGCCGAGGCACGAATACCGCCCAGCAATGAATATTTGTTATTGGACGACCAGCCTGCAAGTACAACGCTATAGACGCCGAGTGACGACATGGCAAGCAGAAAAAGAAGACCGATATTCAAATCGGCTACCACAAAACCTGGCGCGAAGGGTACAACAGCAAAAGAGAGCAGCGAAGTCGCCACAATGATCGCAGGGGCAAGTACAAAAATAGGCTTGTCCGCAAAGGGTGGGATCCAATCCTCTTTGAAAAAGAGCTTCACCGAATCCGCCACCGGTTGCAGCAGCCCAAAGGGTCCAACCCGGTTCGGTCCGTAGCGATCCTGCCAGACGGCAAGCAAGCGACGCTCGATCCACACAAGTCCGGCAGCCAGATTCAGGACAACGAACAAGACCACTGCAATGATGACGAGTGGATAGAGATTCATGTCTTTGCAACTCCTTGAAGTGCCGCAACGGGCGCGAGCTTGCCGCGGGCGGGAAGGCCGATGCCGTCGAGCGGCGGGATGCCGGCAGGAACGATTGCCACTCCCCGCGGCACATCAGGCCGCAAAGTAACCTCCAGTTGGTAGACCGAAGAACCGATGGTCACCTTAATTAGCTCGCCGGACTTGAAACCAATCCGAGCGCCATCCGTTGCGTTCAGCCCGATTGCCGCACGCGGCACGAGCTCAGAAATGGCGGCAGCCTGCCGGCTCAATTCCTCCGAGCCGAAGATGTGAAAATACGGCACTAGCAGCCACGCGTCAGCCTCGGCGCGAAACACAGGCGGAATTTCTGTGAAATAGATCCAGTCAGTCTGCTCGCGAGGCTCAATCATGCGGACGCCGGGATCCCCCCCTCGCAGCGGGCCGCCGATCTCGTCCTGAAATTTATTGACAGATTGAATCGAGTTCCACCCTGGCGACCAGAAGAAGGGAATGAGCGCGGACGGAGCGGGCTGTATCCCGGATTCCATAGAGAATGCTAAAGGCGAATCTGGATCCTCCGGCGGCTTCGGTTCGTGAACAGAAAGGTTGGCTAGAGTCGATGTCCGACCGCTGTAACGGTTTGGTTCGCGTGCTACCTTTCCGAGTTCTGCTCGTGAAGGCGCTGCATGCTCGATTCCAGCGAGAATCGGAAGTTCCTTTGCAATCGCTGAGACGATTTCATCGAGCGTCTGCCACTGGCCCAGGGCCCGCGAGTCACTCGGAATAAGACCGCCGCCTAACCATCTCCAACTTGCGCGCACTTCACCGCTCGGAATAAATGCCTGGAAGAATCGCTGCGCGCGAATTTCGTGGTTCACCAACGTTCCGTCCGTCTCGGCGAAAGTTCCTGCAGGCAATACGAGTTCGGCTCTCGCGGTCGTGGCATTCTTCAAGTGATCAAGCGCGACAATATGTCGTGCGGCGGCAAGAAGTGCGGTTGCTTCTTGGTCGGCCACACGCCGGTAGAGATCGTTTTCGAGAACAATAACCGTATCGGCTTTTCTTTCGCGCATCGTTTGGAACGACTCTGATAATGGACGAGGCCTCATTAGCACAAGGCCAGCGCTGTTACATTCTGGAAAACAGAAGCTCAGCTTTGCCGGCTTTCCATTCTTCGAGAGAGCCCACGCGACTTGTGCCGCCGCTTTAACAACTGCCGTGCTACGGCAACTAACGCCAGAAACGATCAATGGAGACTTCGCGGAGCGCAGCGCCACTCCAATTCTGTCCGCAAGTGCACGCAGCTCGCTCGAAAGATCCGTTACTTGTGGGGCGCGACTATCAATCGCACATGCGACTGCGAAACCGAGCCGTGCTAGCTCGTCCGGCGCCGCATGCACTACCTCCGTAGCAACATCGTCGAGCTTGGTGGCAAAAGGAGCTGCGATGAAGAGCGGTCCCTTCTCATCCTGAACGAGTTCGCGAACAGCGTGATCCAGCCATGGCGGGATTTTGAGATCGCGGGCCTTCTGAATAGGTTGCTGGCGTACCGACTGGCGCAAGCGCAAAGCCATCAGCGGGAGGACATTGGTTACGTCCTCCCCAAGCACAAGAACGGCATCGCAATGCTCAATCTGATTCAGAGATGGTGACTTCGCCGGCCCATTTTCTAAAATGTCGAGCGCCGCCACGCTGGCGGCCCACTCCCCGCCATCGACACCGGCATAGAAATGATCCGGGCCCACAAGCTGACGAAGGGCGAAGTTGCTCTCGAGTGACGCCCGGGGTGACCCGATCCCAATACACTTTCCATCTCGGAGCATCGTTCCCAGACGGAACATCGCGCGTGTCAAGTCCGTCCGCTGGCCATCTAGCAGACACCCATTGATGCGTTCATCCCTGTTGACGAACTCATATCCGAACCGTCCGCGGTCGCAGAGAAAGTAGCCATTCACTTCATGGTTGTAGCGGTTTATGACCCTGCGGAGTGTGCCATAGCGCTCGCCTACGTTGATATTGCAGCCGGCGGCACAATGCACGCAAACCGAAGGCGCCATTTGCAGGTCCCACTTTCTCGTGTAGTGGTGTTTTAGCGTTGCGTCCGTGAAGACGCCTGTCGGACAGATTTCAACCAGATTTCCGCTGAACTCGTTTTCGAGAACGCCATCTTCAAACCGGCCGAAATACACGATGTCGCGCAACCGAAACGCATTCAGATCATGCCCGCCGGCGTATTCGCGGTAATAGCGCACGCAGCGTTGGCATTGGATGCACCGGTTCATCTCGTGATTGATCAACGGCCCCAGATATTGATTTCGGAATGTACGCTTGCTGAACCTGTAATGCCGCGCGCAGTGACCAGTCATTACGGTCATATCCTGGAGATGGCACTCGCCGCCCTCGTCGCATACTGGACAATCATGCGGATGATTCTGCATCAACCCCTGAATAACGGCCGAACGAAATTCCTCAGCTTCCGGATCCTTAATGGAAACCCGTGTACCGTCTGCAGCGGGCGTCATGCACGCCATGACGATTTTGCCAGCGGTGTCCTGTTCGTCGCGAAATTGCTTCACCGCACATTGACGGCACGCTCCCACCGATCCCAGCGCCGGATGCCAGCAGAAATAAGGCAGGTCGTAGCCAAGTGAGAGCAAAACGTGCAGCAGGTTTTGATTGCTATCTACCTGCCGCGGTTCGTTCTCGATGTAAATAGTCACCACAGTTATCTCCACGGACAGCGCTTTTCATCGATGTGGCGACGAAAATCACCGGCGAAATACTTCAGAGCGCTCTGCAACGGTTCAACAGCCCCAGGTGCAAACGCGCAAAACGTATTCCCGGGCGCCAGAAACTTGGTTTGAAAACTTAGTGCATCCAGATCTTGCGGTACAGCGGTTCCCTGTTCCATCGCCAGCAAGATCTTTTCCGTCCAGGTGAGGCCGCTCCAACACGGAGTGCACCAGCCACACGATTCCTGCGCGAAGAAATGCTCCAGATTCCACACCATCCCCACGGGGCACGTTTCATAATCGAGAACGACCATCGTCCCCGTGCCTAAGCGGCTACCGGCCTTTTGCACCTGCGTGTAGTCCATTGGTGTGTCGAGGTGTTCCTCGACAAGAAAATCAGTCGAGGCGCCGCCGGGCAGAAGACCACGGAATCGCAGCCCGTCACGCATGCCCCCGGCGTGCTCTTCGATGATCTCCCGCATTGTCGTGCCGAGAGGAAGTTCCCAAAGCCCCGGCCGATTGACTTTCCCGCTGACACCGTACAGCTTCGTGCCACCATCCTCGCTGCGGCTCAAGCTCCGAAACCACTCCGGACCCCTGTTGACGATGTGGTGCACATTGCACAGCGTCTCCACGTTTTGCACAATGGTCGGCTTTCCCCACAAACCAGAAATCTGTGGGAATGGCGGCTTGGTTCGCGGGTGCGCGCGCTTGCCTTCGAGCGCGTTCAGCAGCGCCGTCTCTTCACCGCAGATGTAACGGCCCGCGCTAACATGCAGCCAAAGCTCAAAGCGATAACGTGACCCAAGAATGTTGCGCCCAAGATATCCCCGCTCTGTCGCCTCCGCAAGAGCAGCCTTCAATCTCTGCGCCGAACAACGGTATTCACCGCGGAGAAAGATGTAACCGGCTTCAGCCTGAATCGCGTACGCCGATACAATCATGCCCTCGATCAGTTGATGCGGATCGCGTTCCATCAGAGCGCGGTCTTTAAACGTCCCAGGCTCCATTTCATCGGCATTACAGACCAGATACTTCGGCCGTGGCGCATCCGTGCCCATGGGAACAAAGCTCCATTTCATGCCGGTCGGAAATCCGGCTCCGCCGCGGCCCCGCAGATTCGATTGCTTCACCATTTCCGTCACTTCCTGTGGCTGCATCTTCAGCGCCTTGCGCAAGCCCTGGTAGCCGCCCGCTGTTTCGTAAGCAGTGAGGCTGACAGCTTCGCGGTCGGGACGAAAGTTATTGGTGAGTGGTCTTTCCGTCATTGCTCACCGGTACCCATCCAGAATTTGGTCGATGCGGTGTTCGTCTACGTTGGTATAGAGATCCTCGTCGATCATCATGGCGGGTGCGTGATCGCAGGCTCCCAGACAAACAATGGGCAACAGGGTAAACCGCCCGTCGGCCGTGGATCCGCCGAGCGTCGTGCCCAATCTGGTGCACAACCGATCACGCACCCATTCGCAGCCCATAATCCAACAGCTAACGCTGTCGCAAATCAGGGCGACATGCCGTCCGACCGGTTTACGGCGAATCAGATTGTAAAAAGTCGCAACTCCATCCAGGTCAGCCGTCGACATCCCGAGCAACTCGGCGAGATCGCGAATGTTTTCATCGGATACCCAGCCACGGCGCCGTTGAACGATGAGCATCGCGTCAATGCAGACTGCCTGTTTGGTCGGATAGTGCGCCAATTCCTCGTTAATCTCCGCCTGTTCTTCGGTTGTTAGCAAGTTCCTCTCCTCATTTCTTTCCTCAGCGGTCAATATCGGCCAGCACGTAATCCAGACTTCCCAAAATTGCCAGTAAATCGGGAATCATTAGCCCGCGGCACAACAAGGGCAGCATCTGCATATGCGGGAACGATGGCGCACGGATTCGTGTTCGATACGAACTGTTGCCGCCATCGCTAATCAGGTAGTAGCCGTTATTGCCTTTAGTGGCTTCAATCGCTCCGAGCGCTTCGCCCGGGGGCACGATAGGTCCCCAGCTCACTCCCAGAAAATGATCGATGAGTGTTTCGATGTCGTGCAGAGTTTGCGCTTTTGGCGGAGGAGTTGTCAGTGGGTGCTCGGCATTGCAAGGTCCGCCCGGCATGTTGTCCACGCATTGCCGGATAATCCGCAAGCTTTGCCGCATCTCCTCCACATGTACGATCGCGCGGTCGTAGCAGTCGCCTGAGCGGCCTATCGGAATGTCAAAGTCCAGTTGCTCGTAACAGGCGTAGGGCTGCTTCTTCCTCAGATCCCATTGATATCCGCAGGCGCGCAAGTTTGGCCCGGTCATCCCCCACTCCATGGCTTCCTGAATGGTGCAGCCGCCCACACCCTTTGTGCGCGCTTGAAAGAGCCGGTTCCGCATGACCGTCCGATCGTATTCATCGAGCCGCGCAGGCAGGTAGTCCAAGAACTCGCGAAACATCCGGTCCCACCCTGCCGGTAAATCCTGCGCGACGCCGCCAATCCGGAACCAGTTTGGGTGCATGCGTGCACCGCAAATCGCTTCTACGATGCCGAAAGCCTTTTCGCGGTCGTTGAACGTGTAAAAGACCGGCGACATCTGGCCCACATCCTGAGCGAACGTTCCGTACCAGACCAGATGGCTGATGATGCGGAAAAGCTCGGCCATCATCACGCGGATCATCTGCCCTCGGGGCGGCACTCTAATTCCAGCCAGCTTCTCGAAAGCTGTCAGATACGCCAGGTTGTTCATCACGCCACCGAGGTAATCCACACGATCGGTGTACGGGATGTACGTATGCCAGGTCTGCCGCTCGCCCATCTTCTCTGCGCCACGATGGTGAAACCCGATATCCGGCACCGCGTTCACGATCTCCTCCCCATCCAGCTCGAGAACGATGCGCAGAACCCCGTGCGTTCCGGGATGCTGCGGACCTACGTTCAGAAAGAGAAAATCGGTGTCTTCGCGGCCTCGCTGCATCCCCCATTCTTCGGGGCGGAACCGCAACGCCTCTTGCTCGGCGTCCAGCTTCTCATCCGGCAAGCGGAATGGACCCATTTCAGTGGCTCGCGCAGGATGCTCTTTTCTCAGTGGATGCCCTTCCCACGACCGCGGCATCAAAATGCGAGACAAGTGCGGGTGCCCTTCAAACACGATGCCGAACATGTCCCACACTTCGCGCTCATACCAGTTCGCCGCGAGACAAATGTCAACAATCGATGGCAGCGCCAGTTTGTCCTGGCTCAGGGGGACTTTCAAACGAACATAAGCGTTGCGCTCATACGAGAACAAGTGATAAACGACTGTGAATTCGCTAGAGGGCTGCCCGTTCCTATGGCGGCGTGCGCGTTCATCGATCGCCGTGAGGTCGTAAAGCATCTTAAACGGTTGGGGAACGACGTGCCTAAGTTGGCGCACAGTTTCATGAACTTCATTTGGCGATATCCAGAATGTGGGAATGCCATCGTGCGTCGTTTCGAGCGTTGCTCCAGGACAGAGTTCCTGCTGCAAGTCCCGGTCAGCAACAGGTTGGTCAGCAACAACCGCGGTTACCATAACGATTTCTACACCTGATCCGGCGTTTGCAGTACCGTCAATTTCTGCCGCTCTGCCCACTTTTTGTCACGCATAGAAGGCATCTGCGGTTTCTCCACGCCTCGCGGCCCTACCACCCAGCTCAGCGGGCGCTTCTCTTTTCCCACCGCCTCACGCAATAGCAGAACTCCCTCTAAAAAAGCATCCGGACGGGGCGGGCAGCCGGGTACGTAAACATCCACAGGCAGAAACTTATCCACACCCTGAACAACGCTGTAGATGTCGTACATGCCGCCAGAGTTCGCGCAGGAACCCATCGAGACCACCCAGCGCGGTTCCATCATTTGTTCGTAGAGCCGGCGAATGACCGGCGCCATCTTGATGAACACAGTTCCGGCAACGACCATCAGGTCCGCCTCTCTGGGCGTGCCGCGAATCACTTCCGCACCGAATCGGGAGATATCGTACTTGCTGGTGATGCTGGTGGCCATCTCGACGAAGCAGCAGGAGAGTCCAAAGTGAAATGGCCAAATCGAGTTTTTGCGACTCCAGGCGATCAGGTCTTCCAACTTTGACAGAATCAGCGTGCGACGAACTGCTGTGTCGAGATGCTCCTCGGAAGATCCGTCGATCTGCTGGGGAGCATTCACATGGCTCATTGACCAGCGCATGGAGAATCGCCTTATCTATGACTTCTAGTTAACCCTCTTAAATCGTCCTGAACCCCATTCCAGCGCTCCTACCCTCCAAAGGTAGCCGAGCGCAGCAAGCAAAACTAATATGAACGTGGCAGCCACGCCGTAACCAACCCAGCCCGTCTCGCGGACGGCAACGGCCCATGCAAATATGAAAATCGCCTCCAGATCAAAGATCACGAAGAACATCGCTACGAGGTAGAATTTCGCGGAAAGCCGAACGCGTGCCGAACCTTCCGAAATGATGCCGGATTCGTATGGAGAGTCGGTGGAGCGATCGTGGTGGCGCTGACCTAGCACGTAAGAGAGCCCCAACATGGCTCCCACGAGCCCCAGTACAAGGGCCACGTAAACGCCTAGTGGCCAGAGGTCCACGGTCCCCAACCTTCGGAACAGCGCGACAAAATGCGCTTCCGGCTGAAGTATGCATCCGTTTCAACGTAAATTACAAGTTAAAAATGAGCTAAAGTTTAAAGGCTGGAGTATGTAACACACAATTGTGGGGTTACACAGCCATTTAAGATTCGACCGATTTTCGTTCTGGGGCCGCTTATGCTCCCTAGCTCAGTTTCAGCATCTACACGAACGACACTGTCGCCGGTTCCCGGTACTCTCAGGCGGCTTTCTCGGGGAAGTTGAAGCCGCCTTTCTTCTTGTATTCGTAATAGCTGCCGGTGCGAATGGAGGCTTCCCGCTGTATCTGGCGCTCGCGGGCCTCGATTTCTGCGATTGAAAATTCAAAGCCAATTTCGGCTGGATCGAACGCTAAGCCACACTCTCGGGCAGCCCGATAATGACGAATGGCGTAGTACCAGCGCCCCCGCTCTTTCGCCTCGCGATCCTTAGCGGCCTTCTCGCGTTCGGCGATCAGGCGCTTTAGCTCCGTTTCGTCCTTTTCGTATTGCCGGCGCAGTCGCGCTTCCTGGATCGAGAGATTGTTCAGGTCACGGCGATAGCTGAGGAAGATCTGCGCTTCGATCATGGCTTTGCGGACCGATTCGTCCTCTTTATCGGCAAATTGCGAGGCCAGCTCGCAGCGGCCGATGGCGTAGATGCCGGCTTCGAGCGAGGGGAATGCGCTCCAGCCGCCACAGCGTATCGGCAAGGGATTGGGTGAGGCGCCTTTCTTCGTCCGCTTCGGGAGCGAACCGCTTGAAGGTTCGTTCGATGTGCGCCTGGTAGGCGGCGACGTCGTCGGTTGGCAGGAGGACGGTGCGACCGGTGAGCCCGGTTTTCAGAGCGTTGTGGAGACTTTGGCCTTTCCTTCCGGCGAAGTGGGGCCAGGAGACAACTGCGCGTTCTCGCGGTTGGCCGCGAGTTGCTTGAGTGATGCCATTCGCTTCCAAGATAAGGGGGTCTTGTCAAGTGTTTTGCGCATGGAAGGCCCATAAACATTGGATTTTTGGCTTGTGACTGGACATTTCCAGCGAGTTATGATTTATGGCTAAGTACTCACCTTCGGAATTACGGTGACGTATTCGTCAGGCTGCGGGGGTCAGCCGTTTGCCGGCGATCTTTGCCAGGAGGGTATGAAGATCGCGGCGCGTGAAGGTCCACTTAAACGGCGAGGCGGACCGCTGGTAATGGCACTGGAAAGC